>Ga0209407_1002244_pt1 | contig 18374 bp, 24 predicted proteins | sample AD_JPNHG3_MetaG_FD_184410 | JGI IMG/M metagenome (GOLD analysis project Ga0209407, IMG submission 184410) | Active sludge microbial communities of municipal wastewater-treating anaerobic digesters from Japan - AD_JPNHG3_MetaG (SPAdes) (version 2) | ecosystem: Engineered > Bioreactor > Anaerobic... | reverse complement strand
GAATCACTACTATCAATTATGTCGTCTATGTTTCTCATTATGTTAAGTTTCTACCGGCACTAATTACACTAACTGCATTATGAGTATGAATACTTTCTTCGTGATTAGTTACAAATACATAATCTTTAATTGTATTATCTAACCATTCATCAAGAAGCAATGAAATTTTACGCGCCATGTCTTCTACGAATACAGGATTTTCATACATTAATTCGGTTTGATATGCTTCATCGGGACGTTTTAGAATATTAATAATCGGTGCTGCACCTGATTTTTCAACTAATTCAATTATGTCTTCAATCCAACAAGTTTTACCTTCGATAAGTTCAACCGTTACTTCACCATAACTACGTTGATTATGTGCATTGTAATCACTAATTTCTTTACTACATGGGCAGAGACTAGTATATGGAACTTTAACTGTCATATAGAACTTTTGTTCACCGTTAACCAATCTTCCTTCAAGTGTACATCTATAATTTTGTAAACTTGGCGTGCGAGTGACAGGCGCATATCTAGTTAAGAAATAATCAAAACTGACTTTTAGATAAGCGTCTCTTCCTTCAAGTTTAGTGGCAATTTCACCTAATGTATCACGAATAGCTCTTCTTAGATTTAAGTCTTTATTTACAAATACATCTTCAAGAATAATTCGATAACGTGACATGTTAACGCCCTTAGTATGTTCATTTAAATCTGAATATACTGAAATGTTTGCTACGCAATTATTATATGAACCATCTTTTCGTTCAACCTTACAAGGTAACATTACCTTGCGAATTCCTACTTTCTTAATTCGTTTTTTGATTATATTATCTGTATAATTTTGGACGTCTGGCAAATCTTCAACTTTTTTAAGTCTTGGCATATTATATATTCCTTTCTAATTTATAAGTTAATCTAAACCCGCAAGAAGTGCTTTAATTTTATCATCACTTTCAATATCTAGTCCAGTAGACTCTTTTTTAGTCGGTTCATCTTTAGATTCAGTCTGTGAATCATCGGATTCAGATTCAGATTCAACATCTACTTTAGAATCAATCTTTATTTTTGGTTTATCTTCCGAAACATTTGTTTCATCACGACCATATAAATGTACTGCCAAAATCTCTTTTAATTCACTAGGTGATTTACGCCCAAAATATGAAGTTAAATCATGAACACTATTTAGCACTTCTTTAGTTTTTTCCGCCGTCATATTAGGAATTGCAGCCGGTCTAGAAAATCTACTAGAAGTATAATTTACAAATGCTCTAGTATCCTTACCTTCCTTGGTACTTTCTACCTTGATTCTCAAGTTGCAGCCATTTTCAGAAAGATCAAAAATTGCCGGTCCTAAATCATCTGCATCATCACCATCGATTGCCGCAGTAATAATTTTCCCTAATTGGGCACCGTATCTTAAAACCTTTACCGTTCCATTATTATCAGGATTGACAGGGTCATCGATTACATATACGTTAACCAACCATTTTTCTTTAGTAGAAATTAACTTGGCAAGCTCAATAGCATGAGTATCAGATTTATTACGATATAATTTAATACGTTCTACTTCAATCGGATCTGGATCACCCCAAGTTTTAGGGGACAAAACTTCAACATATTGTCCAGTGCTAGTGCTATTCCACCCATAGTGATAATAATGGAAAAATGTATTTTCCGGGCTATTAACATTAGGTAATAGTCGAACGGTATATGTATTTCCACTGGTAAGTCTCAAAAAATCACTAAATTTTGAATTTTGATTTTTATCTGTTTCTTGTAGCGACTTTTTAATGCTATCAAACATGCTTCTTGTATTGTATTTCATTATGTACTCCTTATAGTTGGTTTATGTTTATTTCAATATAATATTAATATAGAATTATTTTTTGTCAACTGAATTTAATTTATTTTTTATCCTATTTAATCCTATTGTTACTAATTGTTTTGCTAATTTAGATTTATTATATTTTTCTTTAAAATGATAAAATTTGTTTGCAAATTCACCTAATAATAATGATCTTTCGTCCATTGGTGTATTAGACATGATGTCATCAATATAATTGAACCCAAAAATGACGTACGGAGAAATACTTCCATTACGAATATGTTTCATCCATGTATATGTTGATCCTATCTTATTTGATATATAATCATTAATACTTATTTTATTTTCTTCACAATATCTTCCGATAAACAATAATGACTTTTTTATGTATTCAAGAGATTCATCTAAATCGGGGTTTTGTTGTTGTAATTGTGTTTTGTAAGTTGTATATGCTTTAATTGCCCCGGGTTTGATATAAAAATCTACTGGAAAATATTCTTTATCTTTCCATAATTCATATGGTGCTTTAAAATAAAGAACTTTATCCACATTAGGAAATTTTTTGAAAAAATGCTCTAATATTTTCCATTTATGGAAATCATTTGAAAATTCAAATTTACTAAAATCTTTTCTTATTTGAAATGGTTTGTTTCGAGATTTTCTAGATATAGCTAAATGTTGATTATAAATATCTTCTATCTCTTTGCTAATTTTTTCCATTTTTTAATTCCACGATTTACAATTTTCGATTTATATGAAAGAGGATATCGTATTGCCGTTTCTTTAATTAATTGTTGAAATGTTTCTATCCCGGTCATTTGCATTAAAATTTCTCTTAATTCTGGTTTTTCTATTAAAAATAATAAGTAATTGGTTTGACTTACTTTTTTATTTTGTATCATTGATAAAAAGGATCCAAAATATAAAAAACATTCATCTAAATCCTTATCCCCTAATTGCTCAAATCCTGTTTGATGACATACCATCGATACATCGATTGGTAATACATATTCGTTACTTTCATTCATATGGTGTTAATTGTTTTGTAAATTCCATGAATTGATTAGTAATTGAACCGCCAGCTGCGTATTCATGTCCGCCACCGGTGCCGCATACTTCTTTTCCGAATTCTATAAGACTAATATCTTTAATGTCTTTATTTCTCCTGAAACTTACTCTCTTTGTATTTATATTTACCACAATTGCTATATCGGCACCTTTATTCAATAAATGATCGGCAACCTCATTAATTGCCTCTGATGCAAAGGTACTTAATATTTTACGCGGTTTTCCTTGTACCTTTTTTTCAAGTTTATAAATATCTAGTGATGATAATAATTCTGATAATTTTACCAAATATTGTTTTATAATATTTTTTTGTTGTATATTAAACCCTTTAAATCCCTTATAAAAGTCTCTCATAAAAACATTAAATCTGTTTTGTGTATTCCAATACAAAATGTTAAGTAATTTTGATTGTTGTAACTCAAGAGTATAACTATCGTAATCATGGCCTAGTAAAACTAAATGTTTTTGATCCTTTGTAATGTTTATTTCGGGCTTTAATGTTGAAAATATTTTATACAACAATTTACAAGTCGACCCGTATTCTTTTAATAGTGCCTTTGCTTCTTTATAGTTTCCATTGTCAATATGAGTTTTATGATGATCAATGATAAGATGGTTTTTTGTATCTATTAAATCTTTATGTTCACTTACATCTAAATCTAAAATTACTACTTTGTTAAAATGTTCAGGGTAGTATTCAGATATAAATTTAAGATATTCATCGCGAAATCTTGTTACTGTCGTTGCTGTTGTAGATATTTCGGCGTCGGGATGAAACCAAGAAAAAACTAAGTATGATATAACTCCATCTAAATCACGATCTGTAAATAAATAATATCTTTCCATTTTTATACTCCTATTGGTGCTATAGTTGTCGTTAATCCGTTATTGAACATATTTATATCGTTTATTATATTTTCTATTGCTTTATCTGCTTCGGCAACGTCTTTATTGCTTACTTCATCGTCATTCGTTTGGAACATATATAATGTATCATAATCAATCCGTAAAGCCTTTGTACCGAAATTTGGTCCGAATCGATTCTTTTGCATTCCTAAATGTATTATACCTAAATCTTTATCTGTTTCGTTACTCCATACAGCAAACATTACATCTGCCGTATGAGCAAGGCCCATAGATTCACTAGTTGTATCTAATCCGGGGTCTGCCTGATCATATCCTTCACGGTTCAATTGTGTTGCACTAACTACCGGACATTCAAAAATATAACTCAATGCTCTAAGTTGTTCAGTTACTAATTTAATATCTGTATAACTATGTCCAGTTATAACTGTTGGTTGTATTAAATTGATATAATCAATAATAATTACATCTGGTTTAATATGTTTTTTGTTGATTAATTGTTGTATATATGCTCTAATATGATTTACAGTTACTTCTTTAGGTGCATATTCTTTAATGAACAATTTAGACGAAATTCTCGATTTGTAATCATTAATAAAATTCTTTAATTCATCTGTACGCAAAGCAATAGTTGATAAAGGTATTTTTGATAATTGACTACTGATTCTTTTTGCATAAACGGATTCAGACATTTCCATTGTAACAATAATGACATTTTTTCCTTGTCCAATAATATTAGTTGCGATATTTCCCAATACTATACTTTTACCACTATTTGTTGCACCGCTGACTACATATAATGCTCTACCAGTTTCAAGTAAGCCACCACCGATTCGTTTATCAAGCCATTGAAACCCGGTAGAAATATAATTATTAGTAACTAAAAGATCATTAATATGACTATCAGGATTACCAAAATAATCACACCCTAAATTATCGACAATACTTAAATTACAAGCAGATGAAAACATTTCATATGCTTGTCCGATGTCAACTGTATTTTTTGAAAAGCTTTCTGCTGTATTTAATAATGCTTGTTGTACCGCACGTTCGCGAAAAAAACGTTCTGTATTTTTTAATAATTCATCAATGTTATATTGTTTATCTAAATCAGAAAAGCTTAATAATACTCTTTTAAATGCCTCTTTGTGTTCAGGTTCGACTAAACGAAGTTTTATTTCTGTGTTATTAGGCGCTTTATTATATTGTTTATAAAAATTACAAATTACCCCAACTATCAATTTAATATCGGTATTATTAAAAAATTCAGGGTTTATAACGTCAACAATACTGGCTAAATATGTTTCCGATACAATAGCATTATATATTACAACCGATTCGAACAATTTCCAATCGATTGGAGATTGGTATTGTTTGGTCTTGCTCATTCATCATCTGGGGGTTGAATTGTTTTCTCGTCACTATATTTCAATTTTGATTTTATTGTCTTTTCTAGTTCCGGAATACATTTTTGTTCCCAAAAATCTACATCATTTTCCCATTTAGATGCATAACCTATTTTTTCACCTTTAAAAGAATATGTAGATCCGGATTGTTCAATAACACCAAAACCAACCGCCAAATCCTTAAGGCCTGTATATTTAGATAATCCTTTAAGGAAACTTAAATATAATTCCGTTTTAAGGAATGGGGGAATAAACCTGTTTTTAACGGTCATTGCAGATAATGTTACTCCAGATACCTTATTTGCATTTGGTAAAAGGTCTTCATCGTCTTTTTCGCCTTTTTCTTGTCTAACGCTCATTTGCACTAATAGACTAGCAAGATATAATGGTCCAGAGCCACCTGATTGGTTTTTAACCAATGATGGAAACATAGAGGAAGGGTCTGCATACGTATGATTCGAAAACACCATAGGCACATTGGCGCGGGCACATTTATATGTTAATGTGCGCATCATACTTTTAATAACCTTCGCTCTTAAACCCATATCTGATGCCGTTTTGCCCGCTCGTGCATCTTCAATTTCTTTTGAACTTGCTAAATTACCTAGGCTATCTAACCCGATAATGAATTTTCCATGTAATGTGGGATCCGCAATTACTTTATCTAAAAATGTAACCATTTGATTTCTGCAGTCTTCAACGGTTTCTACTGGACAGTATTTTATCGAATTAACATCGCAACCAAGATTTTCAGCAACAACCCTATCTGCTGCTGCTTCTGAATCCCATATGACAGGTATCATTCCTTTCTTTTGGGCGTTAGCCATAATTTTCATCATGATCAATGTTTTGCCGCAACCGCTCGGACCGGAAAACCCTGTTATTCTGCCCATTGGAATGCCATTAAATAAAGAACCAGAACAAATAGCATTTAATGCTAAACTTCCAGTATCAATCCAGTCATTCACGACAGATAAAGCGTTCTCTGATAGCATTGTTGCTTCAGGGTTCATTTTATCTAAATCCTTAAAAAAGGATGAAAAGTCAATATCGGGGTTAGATTTTTTTGCCATAATTATTCATCAAAAAGTTTTACAACATTATTGTTTTTGTTAGGTGTTGCAATTGTCTTATCTGGTACAATTATTCTACTAAACATATTTGTGTATTGAGCTTGTAACTTAAAGTCTAATATAACATTATTGCTTTCCACAATGTTGTTTTTATTGTAATACCAAATAGAATCTTCATTACGATCAGCCTGAAATTCCTTAAAGAATACAGGGAACAATTGTAATGCCATTTGATTTGTTTGAGGATTAGGTACAACGTTCATAATAGCAGGATTTTTAACAACTAAAAACCCTTCTTTTTGTTGATCTGAATCGGTGACTAATTCTCCAATAATTGTTCTTCCTACTAAATCTAGGAATGTAACAATTTGTTTTCCACCATTATTTTCTTGTTCTTTTGACATAATTATTCTCCTTCTTATTATTTTATATCACTTTCATTAATTGTCAACTTAATAATAAAAGCAAATCATTTACCGGTTCTTCTTTTAAATTAACTACACGCCAATTTAAAGCATCATATAACCTTTTTATTGATGCAAATACTGTTTTCTCAAACATTAATTCATAATTTGCCTTTAAATCAAATTCTGTTGGGTAATTTTGTATAAACCCTATTACATCTATACCATATTTATTTTTATCTACATAAAAGAATTTTATTTTATCACCCGATGTTATTGCTTCAAATTTATTATCGATTAATAAATCTTTTATCAACTTGTTATAATATATGGCAGCTTTACAATGTATCGGTGTCCCCTTTCCTACTATAAACCCTGTTGCCAATGCGGCATATTTTTCTAGGTTCTTAATTCCTCGAGGAAATGCAATTTCTTCAATTTTTAATTTCTGAAATTTGTCAAATGCATCTCTATATGCATTTTGTGTAGATTTGTAATCCTTTGTTCTTAGTATTGTTTTAATTATATTTTTAATTAATAGTTTAACCTTAGTGGGTGTACTTGTTGATGCGACTTCAACACCAGTATATTTAATCTTATTGCAAGATATTCCTTCTTCATCCAAAATATTTAAAATATATCTCTTTTTAGTTTCAAAGAATATTGCCGCATCACAAATCGCTTCCCGTTTAAATACAAAACGGCTGTCTTTAGTGTTTAGTGTGTTTTTAGCCCATTCGGTTATTTCAGAATTTAAATGTTCCCCAAATGTGGTAATTTCATTATATGCTTCTTTGGTTATCTTTGTTGGCCGGTCAGGTTCTGTTAAACTGATGTTCTTTTTTTCTAATATGTCTTTGAATGAAAAAAAGCAACTATTATGTACTAATATATCGTTACCAAAAAAAACATGATCTGTGGTGTCATCCATTTCTATATCATATACATAATCAAAACGGTCATTAACGACTTCGATCGATTCAATTGGAGATAATTCATATTTCATATTTTATAACCTAAAAATTTTTTACATTTGTCTGTTACGTTTTGGGGATCATTTAAATAATCCGACCCGGTGTCTTTATATAACATTTACCATTAAATCTCCTTTTTTAATTTCTTTGGGGGAAATTCTTATTAAGTTCCCGTCACGTTGTACCATTATACCATGATCTTCAGTTGTTATAATTTCTTTTCCGTTCACCCGTATTTTATACATTTTTTTATTTGTTTTATGTCTGATTAGTCTTTTAATTTTCCCCATTTTTATTTTATTGTCTTTGAGTGTAAGGCATTCTAAATTTAATACGTCTATCATTTCATGACCATAACTTTCGGTTTTTATCTTGGATTTTTTTGAAAATTTATCAAATAATATTTTTATGGGTAAAATCCCTATATTAGTTCTAATCAATGTGGATCCATCAACCGAATCGGTGTCGGAGTATATATTAATATCATTATTAACACCAATCAATGATGCGTATTTATTCCCTATTTCCGCCGCTTGTTTAACAACCGCTTGTCCGGTTAATGTAATACTAGACGCAATGTCAACATCACAAAACGGACTATATTTGTTTGCAAAGGACCCATATAAACGATTTAAGAGAATTTTCTTAGTGAATTGCATTATCTCTAAATGTCCGATTTCAGCAGAGATTGCATCTATTTCATTTTGTATTTCTAGTTTTCTGTTCATGTTTCTTTATTTTGTTTATTATATTAGATATAATTGATTTATCAACAATAGAGGTACCTTTAGATTTATTTTCTGTACTAGGTAAAAGTTGTAAATTTAAAGGATGACAAATATGTTCAACGCCTATATTATTTAAAAACCCGTATGATAATGGGATAATATGATCTAAATCGTATCCTCTCCCTCTTTTTTTATCTGGATCTATTAAATCTATATTATTGCGATATATAATTTGTATAACGCCTACATGTTTTACAATATTTTTTCCATTCGTCTAACTTAATCTCATCTCCCTTTAAAAATCTTTCTATACTATAAAATTTCGACTGGCACGATTTTCCACAAAAATTACCATATCCTGTCGTATATGCATTAGTCCATCTACATCTTTTTTGTTTGCAAAAATTACATAGTGGCGGATTCGTCATATCATTAATATATAAAAATACACGTTCACTTAAAGAAAGTTCTGTACTATATATTGAATTTAATTCTTCTATTATTTCTGGAAAATATAATTTTAAAATTTTGGTACAATGGTTGTGTTTAAAACTAGAATCATGATTAATAAGACATTTTAAAATTTTTTTGGTATTCGTTGTATTTTTTAATTGTTTAGCAATTTTTTCGTAATTATAACCCAATGAATATGTGCGAAATACTAATTGTTTACCATTAAGCCGTGGTATGTCTTTAATATTATTTAAATATCTGTACACTATTTCGCGATTATGTTTTGATCCTGGACCATATACTTTAATTATATGTTTGTAGTCTTTAGGATAACATTTTTTTACGATTTTTAATAAATCTGGCCCCTTTGTCATATCGCAAGTATTAACAATGGTTGATAATAATTCTTTACAAGATATATCAGATTTATTTTTAACAATCTTTCGTATGAATTTGATGAATTGTGTTTCTGATGAGGACCCACCGCGATTATATTTAACACCGTTAATTATTATAGGATCGTAATTTTTGTTATCATTAAAATAATATATTTTTCCTTTAATTTTTATTTTTTTACCGCGAAGTTTTTTTCACACATCTGGCCATCTATTTTTTAAATACTCATAATTGTTTCTAGTCCAATTACAACTTATTATTTGGCGGCCTGATGGCGATTTTAAATTATCTTCACACCATTTAGATAGATTTTTGATCATCGTTCTCTATTAAACTTTTAAGTTCCTTTTCTAATTTAGATCGTTTTAGTTTCAACTCCTTTAATCTTTTTCTATCTTTAACTCTATCTTCGTAAATAATATCTACCAATTCAGGACAAAACCCCTTATTCTTTTGACTGAATAAAACACCCGCCTTAGAAATGGCGACTTCTTGTTGTTGTATAAATTGTTTAAATTGTGGTATTGTAAGTGGGTGTACTTTACCGTTTGATAACATTATTTCAATATTATCTTCAGACTTTCTAACAATTTTTCCAATTTTTGTTTCGGGACTAATATTTAAAGTAATAATCGTATTTGGATATAGACTGTTAGCGTCAAAACTTACAACACTCTCATGTAATCCTTTTTGGGGTTCTTTTACAAATCCGCCATCATATGGACGTATATGTCTATCCGCAAAGGTCGGAATAATCATATTTTTAGTTAACGCTTGTAATGCCAATGCGCCCGTTACAATACTTACTGTTCCCAATGCTGATTCAAAATTAGTCAATCCAAGATATGCTAACATTCTAACTAACATTAAGAACTGCAGTTTTTCTTCTAATTGGACAACAATGCGCGTATCTTGAATATTATATTCAACAAATTGCGTCCAATTTGTGTCTGCTAGTTCACTTAAACTAGTTGCATTAAACGATATCTTGCCTGTTCCTAATTCAATTTCGCCAATATAATCCAATTTATAGTTTTCACGTTTTTCGCGACTAAACGTTATATAAGCATCCATATAGTCAATTATACTAATACCTCTAATGTGCCACCGTGTAGTCGATTTTCCGAATTGATTTATTACATCGTCTCTTTTATAAATGTCATTAAGTGGAGATAATAATTTAGCATCGTCTTCATTTAATAATTTTGTAATTCGATTAATTAAATATGGTATATCAAATCCAATAATGTTCCACCCAGTAACTAAATCTGGATAATCCCCTTTCCAAAAATTTATAAACTTATATAAAAGATCCGATTCAGATTTACATTGATAATAAAAAACATTTTCTTTATCAGAAATATATTCTTTATCAAGTCCCCATGTATGATACGTGTTTGTTAAACTATCATGAACCGTTATTAAATTAATAGGATCAACGGCAATAGAGGGTTCGGGGAAAGCTTCTGGACTATATGTTTCAATATCTATAGTGAATATTTTTAATGGATATTTACTGAATTCTTGGGTATTATTTTTTCCACCGAATTCTTCTATTAGAATTTGTTGTTCTATTGGTAAATTATAAAATAATCTTTGTATCCCACATTCTCTTACATATTTGTTTCTTTCAAACCCGTTGTCAAAATAAATTTTACGTAATGGTGTATTATATATACTTTTTGCATTCGCTGATTTAGGATCTAATGTTTCTATGTATAAATAGGGTCTAAAGGGGGTTTCTATAGCTATACGTTTCCCTGTATCTTTTTCCCAAGTCCAGAGTTTATAGTTTTTTTTGCGAGAATTGTATTGTATATGTCTATAACCAATGTATTCCATAATCTGCCTTATTTAGATAATATCATTAATAATTTATTTTTCAAGCAGATTGTTCTGGATTGTTGATTAAAAGTGCCTTACGATCTTTACTTCCATATGGAGTAAAATATAATTCGACATATTCATCTAAATGATCATTTAAGTACATTGTTTGAGCATATTTATAAACTTTATCTGACATTTTTTCATATGTGCTTATATCTTTAGTAAGCCATTTAATGCGATCTATAAATTCTTCACCTGTTGTGAATTTTAGTTCTTGTGGCGCCACCTCGTATGTTTCAAAATCTTGGCATACACACGGTATTCCTAAATTTCCCGCTTCTAGATACTTAATATTACTTTTTGCCCTATTAAACCTATTGTCAATTAATGGAGCATATGAAATGATCCCATTAAGATCATATATACCTTGTGGATAATCAAACATTTGAGCCCAATTATGAAATTCCATTTCTCCATTATCAATAAAGGGTTTACATTTAAGTGGAAATGCCCCCATGAACACCCATTTAAAATCTTTTCTAGTAGCTATGATATAATCTACTACATGTGTGAAATCATCTACTTGATTTGTTCTATTTATAACATCAATGTGTGTACCTGAACCAGTATAAATAATGCGTGGTCTCTTTTTGTTTTTTTCAAAGCCTTCTAAAAGTCTTTTTTTGTTATAAAGTCCTTGGAACCAAAATTTAGGTGGATAATTAGGCACTACAGTAATTTTTTGATTTCCTGTTTTTTCTCTATAATACTCTTTCATATATTTGCATGTTACAGAAATTTCATCGCACATGCTCATAATTTCTATGCCGCTACGAAGTATTTCTTCATTTGTAAAAGCATCTTTACATCTATTGTAATCAGGTATATCATCTTTAAAAATAATATCATCTATTTCATATATAAGTTTAAATCCGTGGCGATATTGTATTTGTTTTAAAAATTTTATAAAGTCTAATTGATATGGGGTTGTTTGACGTTGCAATCTTATTGCTTTATATGCACTATAAAATCTTTCATCCCCCACCATTGTTGTCAACCCGTTTATAATAGCTTTGTTATATGCATTTAATAGTAGTTCTGGCCAAACCATTCTCCATGTACCACAACCGCCATGATCTGCATAATAATTTAATGCGCGTGGAAGATCTGCCCCGGGTATTTGTAATGGCGGCGGTTCATGAAATGTTATTTTATTGACCTTACTAATTTGTGGTATACCTACAGGTAATCCTTGCGGGGGCATAGGTATTCCCATTATTCCCGCATTATATATAGATTGTGGTTCACTTGATTTATTTTTAAATTGCAATGCCATAATTGTTATTAATTAACCTTATAGTTTAATTAAGCAAGTCTTGTTATCCCGTTTTGTTTTACTAAATTAATAGTATTATCAATTGTAATATTCATTGCTAGGGGGTTATGAGTTATAATATAAACTGCTTCTTTATACTTTGATACTCTTTCCTTTAAAATTGTAAGGACACATTCAATACCCTTTCCATCTAAACTACTATCTAACAGTTCATCATACATATTTAAATTAATTGTAACATCGCCTTGTAATCGTCTCATATCTTGAAATGTAAACAACATTGCTAAATCTATTCGTTTTCGTTCACCGCCAGAAAAATTATGATATGAACATTCACTACCCTTTTCATCAATGATAATTTCTTCGAAATATTCGTTAAAGGTACATGTGCAATTAGCTTCTAATTTATTTAAATATGTTGATAATTTTGTATTTAATAACGTTAATATTTTTTTAACTATAAAAGATTTCACTCCTTCTTCTGATACAACGAATTTAACTGCTTCAAGTATATCTGCTTTTTTACATAATTCTAAAACTCTATTACTTAATACACTTTTCCTTTGTTCCCCTTCTTCTATTAAATTTTTAAACCCAGATGATCTATCTGCTTCTGCTTCTATGTCTTTATCAATTTGTTTGTTCAATAATTTTAAATGGTTGATTTTATCTAAAAGATTTTGATTATTTGTTTTTGTTAATTCTATTTTATGTAATGTTTCTTGTAATTTAAATTTCCCCTTATCACATTTGTCTAATAAAAAACGATATTCTTCTATTTTTTTAGTGCATTCATTTGCTTCAATATTTAATTTTGTAATAAGTTCTTCATATTCTTTTATTTGTAGATTGGTTTTTTCTTTATCTTGATCATTAAATGGTCTCTTACATTCTTTACAAAATGGCCCCAATTCTTTAAGATGGTCAATATTTTTTTGTGTATCTCTTATAGTTGAATTGATATCATTTAATTTTAAAGAATAATCATGTATTTCATTTGAGTATTTTGAGGTTGCTGCTTCTAATAGTCTAATATTACTTTTTGTTTCTTCAACAATATTTGTATCAATTTCTTGTATCTCTTTGGTTAAACTTTTAATATCTATGTTATTACCGTTTTTTCTATCATTAAGTTCTTTTAATTTTTCTTGTTTTAATGTTTCAAAATTGTTTTGTTGAAAGTAATATTTATCTAAAGAGGTAACTAAATCGGTCAGAGCATTTTTCTCTAAATCTGATTCTTTTTTAGTGTCATTATAATGAAGACGCGCGGCATTTAGCATTTCACTGAACACCCCTAGTTTCAATATACCTTCAACAAATTTTCTTTTTTCTACTTTCTTTAATGCCATAAATGGAGTGGTGCTATTAACTGACATTAAAATACTTTGTTGAAAAACCTCTGCTGTACAATTTATAAGGTTTTCTACAAATGCTGTTGTTTTAGGAATGCTTGATTTTGTGATGTCTGGTTCAACTTGACCAACATGTGTTAATTGTAAAAGCGTTGGATTAATACTTCTTGTTAAAATATATGTATTTACATTATTATTTTCAATAACACTAAATTCTAATGAAACACGACAATTAGATGAAGAATATCTGTTGGGAATAAATTCCTTTTTAAGTTCACGAATTGTTTCTCCGAAAAGACAAAAATTTATTGCATCTAAAATGCAACTTTTACCTACCCCGTTTTTACTTCCTTCTTTGTCTAAATTGATTCCAGTAATGATATTTATACCAGAATTAAAATCAATAATGACCGGGTCTTTTCCAATCGACAAAAAATTTTGTATTGTTAATTGTTTAAAAATTACATGCTTCATTTATATAAGATTATACTATCTATAATGTTAATCGATTTTAAAATATTATCAACTTTATTATATGATAATTTTCCATTTCCTATTCCAGGGTAATTACAATGAAACCTAAATTTGGGATTTTCTTTTGCTAGTTCATTTAATTTACTGAACGAATAAAGGATTAAATCTAAATTTGCATCTTCTGCCCAATGATGCTTAACTTTAATCCACCCAATTAGTTGTGTAGGTGTAATCATTACCCATTTTATGGATTCACCAGGCGCTTTAGCAAATTTTATATCTATATTAGGATAATAATCTCTAACTTGTTTAGCTGCACCGCGCCCCATAACTATACCCCCACGGGCATTAATTATAGGATTACCGGTGAATAGATATAAATCCGGTAAATTCCATTTTTGTGTATAATCTAATAAACCGTTTATTATTTTCATTTATTCAATAGATGTACACCTAAAATTATCCATCCTATTGAAGTAATAAGAAATACGATCCACGCGCTTATGGGGTGTTTCTTTTTGAATGCCCAAAAAATTTGACTTATAGTTTTTCCATTTTTGAAATATGAATATCCTTCAAATCCTAAAACAGTTAATGATATACATACGAACAACCAACCCCATATATGAAGGCCAACTATAAACCACGGGGCTATCAATAATGCAATCATTGCTAATAAACTAAGAGCTTCTCCTGATTTCATTCCCATTTCTTTATTCCTCCTTTAGGATATTATTTACTGTAGTAAGTACTGACTCTTCTGGCCAGCTTGGTTCGTATATCGGTGGACCAGGGTACATTATTTTGTTCCATATCTCCATGTCAGACGTTTCTTCCATGTTATAAAGTTTTTTATTTCTAATATAATATAATGCCAATTCCTTTTTATATTGCCCCGGACTCGTATATGCTTTAACAATATATGCATTATTTATTAATTTATTCATATCATCTATCGAATTAATTTGTAAAGTTCTTTCTATATAAGATGGCAGTTTAGGCAACAGTGAAAAAGCATCCGAATCAATATACCCCGGAACTGTAAATGACCTACCTTTTGTCGTGTTCCAATCTTGATCTTCTAACCATATACATTCTATAGGTTCTTCGATTTTGGCTTCAAACGCATCCCTGGACAAAATATCATTCATTTTATTCTTCATTTCATTGTATAATTGAGGGGTTTTTGCCCGTATTTTTTCCATTAAATCATCATAATTTTCTTTTATAGCCTTATACGGTTCATGTATTGGATTGCCATTAAAGGTTCGAAAAATTATTATTTGACAATTTTGGATTCTAGGATCCCGTGAAGATATTTCATCCTTTTCTTTAGGTGCAACTACAGTATATACCGGTTCTGTTAATTTATTTGTACTCATTTATTTATTCCTCCATTTATTTATAAACCATTCTTGTCCTGCAAGAAACTCTTGTGTGTAATTTGTTAGGCCAGGTGATGCATGAATGCACCATATTGGCCAAACACCTATTTTTAATTTTGCTTGGTTGCATTGCAGACAAAAATCTAAATCATAAAAATGAAATTTGGCTGGATTATTCTCGTCAAACTTTATATTATTATCTAACAGGGTCTTTACCTTTGCAACCATAAAAACACCATCAATCAATAATACTCTATCTGGTGTCAACCCGAAGCTTGTTGAGAATAATTGTTTTGTATTATCTTTTTCTTTGAAATGAGCAACACATCCTCTATATTTTTCTTTAGGCCCGCCCATAATATGCCATAATACCGGGGACTGAATATTAAGTGGACCTGTTGTTCCTGCTAGTCCAATTAAGTCATATGTTTTTAATGCTTGATATATTTTTTCTTCTAATCTCAAGTCGTCTATATATAGATCATCATGTACCATAACCAATATTTTATCTTCAAAATCTTTATTGATATATTGGTTATATATTGATGGTAATCCTACTTTATTATTCGTATGAAATTTAATACTTAAATTTTGGCTCCTTCCTAATAAAGTTAATCTACCATCTTTTTCTTTTGTAGCACTAATAATTAATAGATTGCTCATATAATATATATGATATAATGGATTAAATTAAATACACGTGTATTTTAAGAAAATAATAATAATTATTTTAAATGAAAAGAACACATCGACGAAAACTAAACAGTACTGGATTAGAAAAATGTGAAATTTGTGAGACTCAAACAATTTTAGTACAACATCATATTAGGGGCCGAGATATTCCAAATGCAAACCATTCTTCGAATTTAGCAAATATTTGTCCCAATTGTCATTCAATGGTACACAATGGTATTATTATAATTGAGGATAGATTAATGACCACTGACGGTAAAAAGTTAATTTGGCATCATTATAAAGAACCTAGTTTGACAGGCAATGATGCTAAACCGTGGATTATTTAATAAAATATTTTTCTTTTAATAATTATTAAAAAATCATCTGAACGATAGTTTATTTTCCTAAAATCTTTTAATATCATTTGATAATCCGGGGAAATTATAGCATTTATCATATCTTCCCATTCTTTGGGGTTTTGAACGTCTTCAATTATCATACAACCATCATCGCTTAATAAGTCAATATAGTTTTTAATAAAAAATATTACGTCAGGCAAATAATGGCTCCCATCGTCTATCATAACATCAAATGTTTTATTTGATATATATGGATGGGATTTTATATTTATGTCTTTTATATCTCCTAAAATAAAATGAAGTTCATCTTTTTTATATTGAGGGTATCTATTATCCACCATGTCTATTCCACATACAAACGCGTTAGGAAATGATTCTTTCCAGGCACCCAAACTATTGCCGTGGTGTACACCGACTTCTAATATAGAAATCTTTGAATCTCTTTTGTATTTTTCGAATAAATTGTCATATGTTTCACCATAACAATGTCCATTTCTGTTGTTAAAAGTTTTGTCCGTGCCATGTTTTGTTAATATTTCTGATATTTTCATTGTTTCACCCTTTATTATTTATGAATAAACCATACATCTTTTCTATGATTTTGATATTTCTTAAAAATACTAGCCACACCGTCTTGCACTATATCATTATAATAATATTTATATAAAATATAATTAAATATGGCCATGTCGTAATACCGTTTATTATCTCTTTTTATATTATTAAATTCATCTAATACCCTTTTTATTAAAGGAATAATTATAGATATATGCCCACCTACAACGCCACAATTAAGGACTGGTCTGTTTATAATTTTAAAAAAATCAAAATGGTAATCATGTAATTGGGGGAATATAATTTTGTTCAAATAATTATTTGAATTAACAATTCCTGCGTTATCGTTGCCTATATATATTTTGTCATTTAAAAGCGATGTAAATGGTGAATTAACAATTCTAACATCTGATAGATCCGTTATAAATACATAATCAAATTTATATTTAGGATTATTAAGGAGTTCATATATACAATACCATCTGTAATCTATACATGAAAAATTATAATTTGTATTAACTTTAATAAATTTAATGGGATTGTAATATCTTATAAATTCTTCATCTACGCAGTTATCATGCAATATAATTCCATTTAAATTATTATCATGTATTGATTTTGCCCATGTATTTGTAATGTTATGGTCGTTATTTTTCCAAAATATATTTCGTTGCACATCCAGGTATGACGTAAAATATGTTGTTATTATTGCGTTCATTGTAATATATTTATATTTTTCAGGCTGAGAAAACCGATTGATCTTTAGTCAATCGGATGAATCAGCCCTGGTTTTGTATATATTTTCTAATTGTTTCTGGATTTGAATTACCAATCGAGCAAACAAAATATCCATCGGACCATAATGTATGTTCTTTCCAGTAATACTTGCTTAATATAATACTATATTTTTTCCATAATTCAACTGTAGATAGCTGCTTTAAGTGTCTGATAATTTGTGTGATTGATATATTAGGTTCATATTCTATCATAAAGTGTATGTGATTTCTGTCAATCTCAACTTCAATTATTTTAAAATCTTTTTCTAATGTCTTAATATAATCTATTAAATATATCTTTAACATATTATGATCAAACAGGTTATGTCTATATTTAGTAACAAAAATTAAATGACATAATAGTAGATATTTTTTGTTATTTTTTGAGGTGTTTTGCATAAATAATTATAACTACAGTTATATATGAAATCAATTAAAATCAAACTAAAGCATCAA
>Ga0209407_1002242_pt1 | contig 18376 bp, 19 predicted proteins | sample AD_JPNHG3_MetaG_FD_184410 | JGI IMG/M metagenome (GOLD analysis project Ga0209407, IMG submission 184410) | Active sludge microbial communities of municipal wastewater-treating anaerobic digesters from Japan - AD_JPNHG3_MetaG (SPAdes) (version 2) | ecosystem: Engineered > Bioreactor > Anaerobic... | reverse complement strand
CTTTAATCTTTAAATCCCTGATATCAATTCCGTCGAGAAGTATCCTTCCGCTGTCAACATCCATGAAACGTGGTATAAGATCAACAAGTGTTGATTTACCACTACCCGATTTACCAACAATTGCAACTGTTTGTCCTTTTTCGATTCTCAGATTTATGTCTTTTAGAACTGGCTCGGTGCCGTATGAAAACCATACATTCTGAAATTCAATTGCTTTGTTGAACGATTTGACGGGCAGGGCATTCTCCTTTTCCTTTATTTTTTCCTCGGCGTTGAGCAGCTGGTCGAGTCGTTCGATAGATGCCAGTCCTTTCTGAATCATGAAATAGCCAGTTGTTATATTTTTTGCAGGAGGTATTATCTGTGAAAAGACGACCATAAAAGTGATAAGTTTGTCGGGTGTCATATTTCCCACTCCGCTAATTGCCAGCCGGGCACCGAAATACATAAGTATCATTATAACAATTGTTGCAAGGAATTCGCTGAGCGGTGAAGCAAGATATGCTTTCCGGGTAACCCGCCGGAATATTTTGGTATATCTCTCATTGCTGTCGGTAAACTGTGATGTAACTTTTTTCTCAGCGTTAAAGCCTTTTATAATCCTCAATCCCGATAGTGTTTCTTCCACCTGCGACAGGAGTCTTCCAAGGCTCTGCTGGCCGGCAAATGATGATGACTTAAGTGTCTTACTTGCTTTTCCAATCAGCCACCCGCTTACAGGCATCATTATCAGAGCAAAGAGTGTCAATTCTACACTTGTCACCATTAAGTAAACAACGAAGATTATTATGTAGAGTGGATCCCTGAACATCATTGTGAGTGATGACATTACAGATAGCTCAATCTCTTGCACATCGTTGGAAATTCTGGTCATTACATCTCCTTTTCGTGCATCACTGAAGTATGACAGGGGTAGCCTCAATACTTTGTCATAAAGTTTTTTACGGAGGTCGCGAACAGTTCCTGCCCTGATATAAGCCATATTATTATTTGCAAGGAAAATAAAACCGTTTTTAAGCAGGCTTGCAATAATTACTATCACACAAACAAGAAGAATAGTCTGAGCCTCACCGTGTTCAGTTACATAGGAATAGAATTTATATCTCCCGAAAGCCAGAAGCCACTGCAGGCTGAACACAAATTCCCCGGGCTCAGGAGCAGCTTTCACACCTTTAAAAAGAAGGTTCAGAAATGGTCCAACAAGTGTATATGTGAAGAGTGCAAAAAATGCACTGATAATATTGAACAGGACATTTTTTATAGCCTGCCACCTGTATGGTGAGATATATTTAAAAAGTATCCTTATTGTGTTCATTCCCCTTCAGAAGTTAAATTCCCGTATAATTAAACGGAGTAATTGCCTTTAATTCTTTGCGTACTTCCTCGCTGATATCCAGGCTATCGATAAAATTCATTATAGTTTCGCGTGTAACTCCTTCTTCTTTTCGTGTAAGTTCGGCAAGCATTTCATATGGCTTATCATAACCTTCCCTTCTAAGAATGGTTTGTATTGCTTCGGCAACCACAACCCAGTTATTTTCAAGGTCTTCTCTTATTTTTGTCTCATTAATCACCAGTTTATCAAGCCCTTTCAGCAAAGAGCCAAAAGCAATAACTGTATGTGCAAAAGCCACGCCTATATTTCTGGTTACTGTTGAATCTGTTAAGTCGCGCTGGAGTCTCGAAACCGGAAGCTTTTCTGCCATATGGATTAAGAGTGCATTTGCGATTCCGAAATTTCCTTCGGCATTTTCAAAGTCTATCGGGTTTATTTTATGAGGCATGGTGGACGAGCCTACCTCGCCTTTTTTTGTTTTCTGTCCGAAATAGTCCATTGAAATATACATCCACATGTCTCTTGCAAGGTCGGTGAGTATGACATTGATTCTTTTCATGTTGTCAAACAGTGCTGCAAGATTGTCGTAATGCTCAATCTGCGTTGTAGGGAATGACCTTTTGAGGCCAAGTACTCCGTTGACAAAATTTTCTGCAAAAGCATTCCAGTCGATGTCAGGGTATGCGGCTTTATGGGCGTTCATATTGCCTGTTGCCCCTCCGAATTTTGCGGAATAAGGTATCTGTGAGAAATATTTTATCTGTTCATCGAGCCGTACAACGAACACGGCGAACTCTTTTCCGACTCTTGTCGGAGAAGCCGGCTGGCCATGGGTATGCGCAAGCATCGGAATGTTTTTCCATCTCTCCGACATATCTGCAAGTGTTTCTCTGATTTCAAATAGCAATGGAGTATAGACATAAGCCATTGCATCTCTTATTGAGAGTGGCAGAGCAGTGTTATTGATATCCTGCGAGGTTAGACCAAAATGGATAAACTCTTTCCATTTCTCAAGTCCAGAATTCGTAAATTTCTCCTTTAGAAAATACTCAAGAGCCTTAACGTCGTGGTTGGTAATCTTTTCGTACTCCTTAATCTTTCTGGCATCTTCAACTGTAAATTCCCTGTAGAATGAACGCAGCAAATCGAACCTCTCGGCATCAAAATCTTTAAGCTGAGGAAGAGGAATGCCGCACAGGGCAATAAAATACTCAATCTCAACCATTGTCCGGTATTTCATAAGGGCAAACTCCGAAAAATATTCTGCAAGTTCATCCGCTTTGTTCCTGTACCTGCCGTCAACAGGCGATATAGCCATCAGGGAATCAAGATTCATGTCCTCTGAGTTTAATTATTATAATCACAAAACTTTCAAAGCAAAAGTAGTATTTTAGTCGCGAAAAATAATCACATGCCCGTTCAAATAAGTTGAAAACGGGTAAAATTGTCAGGTTAATGGAAAAGATAAGGATTTCAATAGTTAAGTATGCCAATTCCTATCCATTTGTGTGGGGTTTAAAGAACAGTCACATTGAAGATGAAGCAATAATTGAAACGGATCATCCGGCTGTCTGCGCCTCTAAGCTTATCAGCGGGCAGGTTGATATTGGACTCATTCCTGTAATCTCTCTCCCGGAGGTAGAAAACTATAAAATAATAAGCGACTACTGCATAGGAGCCCATGAAAAGGTAAAGACTGTGATGCTGCTGAGTAACAGCTGTTTTGAAGCAATCAGAACTGTTTATTTAGATTACAGGTCAAGGTCGTCAGTTGCTCTGGCAAGGGTTCTTGCAAAAAAAATGTGGAAAAAAGAATTAATCTGGAAGGAGACGGACGAAAAATTTGACTTTCTTAATATATCTGAAAATGAAGCAATTGTAGTAATTGGAAATCAATGTTTTGAATTTGAGCCCCACTTCAGTTTCGGTCTTGATCTGGCTGAAGAGTGGAAAAAATACACGGGTTATCCTTTTGTTTTTGCATGCTGGGCTTCGGGGCGTAAAATAAAAAGGGAATTTCTTAAGAGGTTCAACAGGGCACTAAGGCTGGGGCTCGATAATATTGACAGGGTAGTTGAGGATTTCAGTAGTTCATCGCCAATGAGAGGTGAGGCTCTCAAAAAATATCTTACTCACAATATTGACTACATTTTCGATGAAAAAAAGAAAGAAGGAATGAGGTTATTTATGGAGATGGTAAAAGAATTATGATACGTTAATAACAATTTAAATATCAATATTTTAAATCTTGAAATACTTTTTGGGTATCAAAATTTTTTCTATGGTTTATTTTTATTATCTTTGGGTTATAGTGGTTGAACAATAAAGAAGGTAAATCATGAGCAGAACACTCACTTTCAATGAATTAAGAAGTATCAAGGATCGTCTTCCGGCCGGGAGCATCAAAAAGATTGCTGATAAGCTTAATCTGAGTGAAGAAACAGTTAGGAATTATTTCGGAGGCTGGAATTTTGAAAAAGGTGAGAGTGCGGGTTTGCACTATGAAAAGGGGCCAAACGGAGGGATTGTGGTAATAGAGGACACGACAATACTCGACATTGCAGAAAAAATGATAAAGTCAACCAGATAACTCTTTCTCTGGTTTCTGATGTCCCTGTAAATATTGCTTAATATTTTTATCACAGCGGATGGATATTGAAGTGGCATTTCTCAATGCCGGAAAAAAGCATCAGAAGAGCCTGGAGCAATTTACGGAAGAGGTGTTCAGGGGTATTTTTCTGCCGTCGCATGGGCCGGCGCACCACAGAAGGGTATGGTTGTATGCTGTTGAGCTTGCATCAGATAGCAATTTATCAGTGGTTAAGGATGTTGAACAGTTTGCCTGCAAGCTGATAATAGCCTGTTATCTGCATGATACGGGAATGGCTTATGACCGGGGTGAGCGTCATGGCAAAAAGAGTGCGGAGTTATGTGTAAGATTTCTTGAAAGGTACAGCCTGCCAGAGGAGGAGTATGCTGATGTGCTTGAAGCGATTGAAAGACATGATGATAAAGAAGCGTCATCGGATAGAGGAAACAATTTACTGAGTCTTATTCTTAACACCGCTGATGATCTGGATGCTTTCGGTTTCACGGGGATTTACAGGTATATTGAAATATATCTTGAAAGAGATATTCCTCTTAAAACTCTGGGTGAACGAATATTGAGCAATGCATCGGGAAGGTTTGAAAATTTCAGAAGATTTTATGGCAGTAGGGAAAGTCTTTTTAAACGTCACCAGCGAAGGTTCGGGATTGTTGAGGACTTCTGCAATAATTACATAAAAGAATCGGAGGTGTACCGCTTTGGAACCGGCAGACCATATGGTTATTGCGGAATTGCGGAGGTTATTGGCACAATGCTTCAGAACCGGTTAACCCCTATGGATGGCCTGGATCAATCTTTTATAACTAAAAATATAGATGATTCTGTTATCAGGTGGTATTTCAGTGAACTGGGTAGGGAATACTGTAACATACCTTAACCTCTACGAGGTAAATAACATTTTTAATTTTCATTATCTACAATCCGTATGCCCGACGGGCAATTATACAATCAATTGAGCATTTTTCCAATGTACCCCGCAGGGGTTCAGGTCTTATAGCCCAATGGGATTAAGCATTCATTTAAATTCCCCGTAGGGGATATGGAATATTCAGGAACTCGTTTCTTTGACCCCCTTTCTTATTTCCCTGCCCGGCTGACGCCAGTCAGACAGGCCCCAAGGGAGAAAAGATTTTACAGAAACAATGTTACATAATCACCCGCCCATGTCGGGAAAAATGATTTCCACCGTCTGCAAGCTGGCCGTTGTCGGCAATCTCGTTTATCCAACTCATCCAATGTTGCATATAGGTTTCCATTTGCTTTTTAGTTGGTTGTGCTTCCTTATTTGTTATGTCCATGCGGAATAGCAATACAAATTCATTCATCATAGTATATTTTTTTGATAAGGTGATTAAATAGGTTCTTCAAAAGTCATCGAACGTATTAAGAATATTTTTAAATTATATGTCATTTTTATTGTCTGCACGATGTCGCTTTACAATGACCGCTAACGTTTCCGTGGCAAGAAATGTTGGGGAGTTGAGACCGAACATCTATCCGCCGTTAGAAACTACGTTAAAGGTAATAAAAACCCTGCATTTGCAAGGTCTAGCCCCAATATTTTTTGCCACGTGTTATAGCTAGTGCATTTATTCGGCGAGTAGTTCTAATATTTCTTTCTTGAGGTTCTTGAGGTCTTTTATTACAATTGTCCAGATAATATCTTCAGAAACGGAGTCATATCCGTGACTTATTCTATTCCTTGTATCAACTATTTTTCTTGCGTTTGTTATGTTTATTTTGGGGTCGACTTTCAGTATTCTGTTTACAGCCTCCCCAATTATTTCGATGTTACGTTCAATCGCTTTCCTTCCTTTTAAGTCTTTTTTAAACTCAAAGAAATTAAGTTTTTCAGGCAAAAAAGTTTCGATTTCATCAATCGATTACTTAATATCCTCAAGCCATGCTTGAACTTCCTTTTCCATAGATTTGAACTTTTGTACGTTCAATTTCATTTCTCAAAAAGTTATTTCTAATGGCTTTCTGTTCGAGCAAGTCAATTTGCCGTTTAAGAATATCCTCAAGTTGAAATTTTAGGTTAAAATATTTGTCAGAGTATGAAATCGGGTCATTATCATCGATATCTACGACTAAATCAATGTCACTATCTGGTCTGAACCTATCTGTTGTTACGGAACCAAATGCAAATAAAGCCCTAACTTTGTTCATTTCACAAAGTCGAGTAATCTGTTTTATATGTTGTTCAATTAATGTCATATAAGGACAAAGATAGTAACTTTTCGATATGGTTGTCAAATGTGCGCAATCTGTTTCGTAGTCACTGCATTAGCTATAACGGTTGAGGCTATGTGCAGTAAGGGATTGGGGAGATGCTTTCCTGTCCGCCGACACGAAGTTTTAAGCGGGGCAGAATGCTTGAACTACCACTGAAACCCTTATTGCATATAGCCTTTGTTACAAGCTGGCCTTCTTGTCTTCATTTTTTTTGCTGCATATATTTTTGTCTGTACGTTTGAAAAGGCAGGCTCATTTGAAGGATTTGAGTCTAAGCTTGCCTGTGTGACCTGCAAATGTGCCTGACTTAGCATAGATCTTTCAATATCAATAATTTTCTTTCCATTTATTTTTGATGGCTTCTTTATCATTGTGTTTTCGTTTTCAAAGACATCTTTTGCAATATTAAGTTCTTTTGGTATTAAATTCTTGTCTATCAACTTTGCTCGTTCAAAATCAATATTTCTTAATGGATTGGGTATTGAAAAGTACTTTACAAGATTATTCCAATCAATATTTCTAATCGTTACAATTTCACCCAGATAAAAACTAACCCAACTCTCGCCAATTTTAAAATTAGGTTCTGCCCTTGCAAGCTTTTCTTTAGATATTTCTAGATATGTTTTATCTAATTCAAATCCTATAAATTTTCTTCCAAGTCGTTTTGCTGAAATAGCTGTGGTACCAGTACCTGAAAAAGGGTCTAAAACAATATCTCCTTCATCGGTAGTCATTAATATGATTCTATCCATTAGGTGAATTGGCAATTGACAAGGATGTAGGTCTCTTTTTCTATTATGCTTTATTCTGTGAATATCTGTCCAAACATCAGAAACTAATGGTCCAAATGGATGTAATCCATCTTTCTTACCGCCATAATCTTTTAATAAATGTCCATATTTTCTATCTCTTTTATGCGGATGTCTGAGTTCATATATTTTAGCACCTTTTTCCTTTTTGGTATAGAATAGAATTCCGTAATGTGCAGGCTGAAGCGATTTACCCATAGGAGCAGTTGGGGCATCCCATGCTATCCAATGTTTAAAATGCGCATATTTATTCAAAAAAGCTGAAAAATAAGTAAGCCATTTAGGAATATTATGTATAAAAATAGAACCTGTTGGCTTTGTAACTCTAACCATTTCATAAATCCACTGCTCACACCATTCAAGATATTCTTTAAATTCCTTACTATCACTATAGCTATTATAATTCTTTTTTAAATTAAACGGAGGGTCAGCAAAAGTAACATCAACCGAATTGTCCGGTATGTTTTTGAATAATTCCAGACAATCACCATGATGGATTTGGTTAATATATTTTTCTATCATATCATTCAAATTTTAATGACCAAGTATTTACTGCTAAATCAGCTAATATTGATTGTCTTTTGTCTATTGTTTCAATTGTCCAATCATTATATTCGTCCAAGGAATTTGTTATCCACAGTTCAGATTCTTTATACTTTTTCTTTTTATCTGAAAACTTGGAATTTTTAAATTCATTATTTTCTTTTGTTTTCATTAATGTTAAATTCCCTATTCTTTTATAATAGGCAGTGTGTTGTTCTTCTGTAAAGTTTGGATAATTATTTTCAGGATTTTCGGGGAGAATGTGTTCAAGATTTACAGAGTCAGGATTTAAGTTTACTATAAGTTCTGGATGTTCTTTCCCTCTTTTGTGATTTTCAATGGAAGCAAGGTAATACCTTGCGTATTTTGCTTTACTTACAGTTGCTATTTTAAATTGTTCTTTAAATGTTTCATCTTGTGGAATTACAGAGCTTAAAGAATTTCTTAACTCAGATGCATTTTTAATATTTTCAGAAAAAATTTCATATGCTTTTTCTGCATAAGTTTTTTCTAATGTGCCCCCTCCTAAGCCACCAACAATTAAGTTTCTTACAAGCCAAGAAACAATAAGTTTTAACGATTTTTTTACTTCATCAGGATTAAATTTTTTAAGGATTGAAAATACAAGGGGTCTGTATTGCTCTAAGCTGAAATAATTAAGAGTTTCAATATAGTTTCTACAAAGATTATTAAAGTCGTTCCAAAAAGAAGAATTTGGATTGAGAATTGCTAAATATATCTCAATGTCATTCTTCAAGTTATTTACAAAAGTGATTACTTGAGTAGAGTTATTTATTTTATTTTTAATTTCTTTGTATAGTTCATTTTTGCTTTCTCGAACAAATGAATAATTAACAAACCAATAATGTTTAATATATGTTAATAATAATGATTCATCTTCTGTTTCAATCTTTGAAACAAGTTCTATCCAAGCTCTTTGAACTTCATCTATTCTATTACCCGCTTTTCCATATAAATAATTTTTTATTAAATCGGTTTGTGCTAGTGCCAATCCTCTATCGTTCAGTGTTTCAAAAATTGTAAAAGCATTAACATCTGTAGGTACAGTTATTACTACAACTTTTAATTTTCCATCTAAAAAATCTTTCCAGTCAATTAATACATTTTCATCATTATTGTGATTTTGTAATATTCTCTCAATAAAATTATAAATTGTATTATAAGCTTCTTTTATGTATGTATTAGATAACCTTCTTGCTTCAACATTGTTTTGTTTATTAATTATTAAATTTCTATAATACTCATTATCCTGTTGACTTAGTTCTAACTTAGGAAAGTATTCTTTGGTTCGAATATCATAAGTACTTAGATAGTTGGTGTGTATGTTATCAGAATCTGTTTGGTTTTGCAGTAGATCGCGAATTGATGCATATATTAACGAAACAGATGTTATTCTTTGCTGTCCATCAACGATTTCATTCTTATTGTTATCCCCAGCAGTCAATACTATTGTCCCTAAAAAATATTCATCCTCATTAAAATTATTCTTTATATCGTTCAATAAATCTTCAATATGCTCAATTTGCCATGAATATGGTCTTTGATGTATCGGCACTTTAAGATTTTTGTTCTTAATAAGTGAACCAATGCCAATAAATTCATATTTAATTTCACTCATAATAACTTTTCTTTTAATAATTGCTCGAATCTTTTTAATTCATCTTTATGAAAAGTAAATACATCTTCATAAGCAGTTACCATTCTTCTTAAATCACCTTTTCTGACATACCACCCTATACCATCAATGAATCCAATAAAACTTGCTTCAGGATAATGTTCTTTTATCAAACTATCAATAGAAATCTCAGTTTTTGATTTATCTCCCTGACCGGAAGATGTTGTCACTAAAAAAGAGCTTTCGGCAATAATCAATGGATTTTTCTTATTAGGTATAATAAAGTCCATTGTCCGCTTGCTGTCTGGGGCATTAGCAATAAGTTCACTTAAATCTCCAGTTTCAAAGGTAATTCCAAGCTTTTCTAATATTTCGGCAACAACAGTTTCTGGATTATTTTCTTTCTTACCAGAATAACTACCTTTCTCCTTATAACGAATGAGAGTGTCAATTAATTCAGGAATTTCAAACTTTAGTTTGGAAAGGCTTAATTTCTTTAACTCAAAGAGTGGAATAGTGTTTGTTAAAAAAGGTATTGATGCTCCTTCAAAGAATACATTTATTATACCTTTTCTAAAATATTCATTATTTTGTATAAGTTTTAATATTGTTCCATCAGACCACTCCTGAATATTATCAGGATTTTTTTCATTGTACCATTTTTCTTTATAAACAAGTTTGCTTAGTTCGGGATTATCGACTATGCGAATTATTGTTGTTAATCGTTTTAAATATTCATTTGAAAAACCAGTTAATGCCAATAGTGCTTTTAACCCGTTTTCTTTCTCTGTCAAAAGCCATTCAAAAATATCTTTTTTTAGACCTTCTGTTTCAACCTTGTTTTTTACTATTAAAAGGGTTTCTTTTAGTGAATTGATATATCCTTCATAATTTTCTTCAAACTTTGAGTTGAAGAAATAAAATGTGTTCTTTTGAATTACTGTTTGAAATTTATCTTCAACGCTTCTTGCCATATAATTAAAAATTATTGCTTTTGAAAAATTAATACAAATTCTTCTTTCATTGTATTTCTCATTCCCTTAATGGGTTTCAATATGCTTTTTACTAAAGTCATATCATATTTTTTTGCTGAATCTATCACTTTTTCTTCCAATCTTATTCCTCCAGTTTGATTAATATTTGAACCAATTATCAAAACAAAATATTTCCCTTTTTTCAAAACTTTAGAAACTTGTAAACAAAATGAATCTATGTCTGCAAAATAGTTTTCGAGTTTTTGAGTTTTGGTTTTTCCTTTAAGACCAATTAATTTATTTTTTAATTCATTAGTATCACAACCTAAAAATTCTAATTGTTCTTTGTCATTTTCAACATAATCAATTGCAAACGAATATGGTGGAGATGTTATTACACAATCAACAGAGTTGCTTTCGAGTTTAATATTTAAAGCATCGGAATCTGATAAAATTTCCAAATTGCCAATTTTTTTCTGTTCAAAATACTGATTAGATAAAAATGATTTCACCGTTTCGATATATCTTGGTAACACCTTATCAAATAATTGCTCATGATTTGATTTTGCAACTCTTTTCGAGTAACCTAAGGCATCTAAAAATGCTAGGAATGCAAGGTTGTAAATTTTAATTTTATTAGCATCGCCAATCTTAGATATTCTGTTCAAAACATCACCTTGCTTGAAAAAATCAAATAATTTTTTATTTTCAATTTTTGTTTGCTCTAATAATTTCAGGTCAATAGTTAGTGCTTCATATTTTGTTTTAATCATGAATTGGCAAAACGGACTAACATCAATTGCCATGGAATCTATTCCCATCAATGCAGCTTCAATATTAGTAGTGCCACTCCCAGCCATTGGATCTAATACCACATCCCCTTTTTGCACATTAAGAATATTTAAAATTCCTTTAATGAGTTGCGGATGAAATTTTCCACGATAAGGGAATAATCCATGGGTGGCATATCCTGTAGAAAATTGTCCTTCTTCAAAGTATGCCTTTGTCGCTGATGACCTATCAGCATGAATCTTTTCCGAATTATTTGAATATAATAAGTAATGCTTTGAGAATTTATTGTTAACTGACTTTATATAAGCTGTTCTTTCTAAAAGTTGTTCGTCTGATAAGCTCTTATACTCTAAATGAGCTAATTCTAATTCAAATAACTCATTAACACTTGGAAATAGTTCAACCTTGTTTCCAAATGCTTCATTTATAATAGATTCTGTATTAAAAATGTCCTTCATAATATTGCAAAAATACTAAAAAAAATCGAGGATTCATTAATAGTTACTATGTCTTTGATTAGAAGGCAAAATGAAGGCTCTTTTGGCTGCGAAGCGGTTGCCAGTGTGTTTGGGCAGCCAAATGTGCCTGAATGTGTGTCGGCATTTTTCATTTTTCTTCTTTGTCTTTATGCAGCAAAAATTTCATTGTCATTCTGTAGTTGTCTTTTTTCTTCGGCTTGCTTGTAACGTTTTGCAGCTACCCGAAGGTGGCGATTTCGAAGCACTTCACTGCCAACCAAGTACAAACGTTGATAGAAGCACCGCACTTGATTTGACCACTGAACCGCCACTTTTGGGTAGCTGCTGTTGTAAGCAGTAATTCTATTGCATTTGTTTTGAAATTTCATCTAATATTTTACCATAAGTATTGATAAATGCGTTTATGCAGCCTATTGTTATTCCGCCTGTAAAACTTAATTCTTGGGCAACTGTCAAATCACCGTCTTTGTCTAAATATACTCTTGCCCATCTATACTGAGAGTTAAAGTCATTTATTCTATTAAGTGAGGGTTTGTCTTTGAAATAGGTTCTTAAAATCAAGTCACCATCATCAATTATAACTAGAACCGTGTAACCATTGAGTTGCATTATATACACATTAAATTCAATATTGGAATATTGAATAGATTTCGCATCCAATATTTTTTCCAACATTGTTGAATTAGCGTACGTGTAAACTTCTTTTGTTTGAACTTGCTGTCCGAAAATTTGTGTTGACATAAGAGTCAAAACTAGAAAGGTCATGAATTTTGTTTTCATATTGTCTGTGTTTGTTTTGTTATTATTGCTTACAACGTTATGGCGCTTGGCGCAGTGGCGGATTTCGGAGTACAAAACTGTCAATACACCACAAAAGTTGATGCGAGGCAGAATGTTCAATTAACCGCGTCACCCGCCATTGAGCCAAACGCGTGTTATGGGCTGGTTTTATTTTTTACAGTCAACTAATTCTCTTTTTAGACGTTCGGAATCTTTTGATATTTTTTCCTTGATTTCTCCCATTGCCATTTTCACTGCATCAATATTGGATTTTCTCGCAGCTGCCTCGTTACCCGTTACGTGCCATGAACCCCCGCCACCATATCCGTGCCATGCAGCAACTGGCACTCTTTTAAAACCGTAGCCTTGATACCTCCCGACCGTACTATTGTTACAGTCTTTGATTTCTACTTCTAATTCCAATTCAGTCTTGTAAGCAAGAAAAGGCATACCAAACCAATTTGGTACGGTTAAAGTCAATATTGAAAGAGTGTACCATCCCCAACCTCCCATTCTTGTTTCACCTGTAGTAATTCTACACACTGCATAACCAATAGGCTTGTTAGTCCCTGCTGTTATATTCTCACGAATTTCTCTTTCATAAAGCACAATAGCGTCTTGAATTCTTTTATCAGCAACTGCTGTACTTTGTCCAAAATACGTTGCAGTTCCAATCACACCGCCTAATCCTTGTGTGCCATAACCAACAGCACCGCCAGAACTTTTTGTAGTACCAAGCGAATATGCTGTTTGAAAAGAACCAATGTCTATTTGAGGCTCAAGTGAAGGCAATAAATTAGAAATAGGATTTTGAGGTCTAAGGTCTGTAACTTTAATTGATTTGCATGAATACAATCCAAATATTGCTATTGTAAATATTGTAAGGAGTTGTTTTGTCATTTTATTAAATATTATCTAAGTTTCTCCTACTCGTAAAGCTTTTCGGTTACGCTCCGTTATTTTTTAGTGGTCGCTGCCCTCCACTTTTTATAAGTCTTCTCAATATTATTATTTGTTAGAAAATATCAAAATCAGGTGGTTCTCTTGTCTGTTTCATTCCGCTGTGTCGTTTCTTAAACTTGCCCATAACGGTCGAGTGTATGTGCCGTAAGGGATTGCGGAGTAGTATCCTGTCCACCGACACGAAAGTTTGAGAGGGCTACAATGCTTGAATACCCGCTAAAACCCTTATGGCATATACACTTTGTTAGCGGTTTATGGTTCATCTTCAATTTTTGTCAAGTTAAATTCTATCTTTGTTTGTTTTAATAGTGGTTCAACCCTTTTCTCTGCAAGTTCTATATATTCTTTGCTTATGTCATATCCTATAAACTTTCTGTCTGATTTCAAAGCAGAAACAGCAGTTGTTCCACTACCCATAAATGGATCCAAAATAATATCGCCTTTAAAAGAATAAAGTTGAATTAGTCTGTAAGGAAGTTCTTCGGGAAATGGTGCAGGGTGTCCTATTCTTCTTGCACTTTCAGCATTCATTGTCCAAATTGATTTCGTCCATTCCATAAATTGCTCTTTTGTAATGGTATTTTCCTTTTTTCCTTTGTCCCTTTTATAATCACCTTTTGAAAATACTAAAATGTATTCATGTATGTCCCTTAAAATGGGGTTAGCAGCACTTTGCCAACTTCCCCAAGCAGTTGAAGGACTTGCACTTGCTGCTTTGTTCCAAATAATTTCACCACGCATATTGAATCCAATATCTATCATTATTTTAGATATATAGTCAGAAAGTGGTATGTATGGCTTCCTACCAAGATTGGCTACATTTATACAAGCACGTCCACCATTAACTAAAACTCTATAAGTTTCTTTAAACGCATTTTCTAAAAGTTGAAGATACTCATTTAGTGATAAATCTTCATCATACTCCTTTGAAACGTTGTAGGGCGGTGAAGTAATCATTAAATGAACGGAGTTGTCCGGCAACTCTTGCATATTTTCTGCCGAGCCAAGAATAAATTTATTTTCTAATTCGCGTGGGAACTCATTTTCTTTTTTATCAATAATTGTTTTGCTATTAAGTTCTTTGTATAGTTTAGAATTATAGAATTTCGAACTATCATGATTAATTCTTCCGTTTGTTCCGAAAGCACTTGTCTCTGTTCCATATTGTTTTTTCATGTTAACTCCGGATTAAGGTTAAAAATTTTTCAGCCTTAGCAATGTCTGTGGTTTCTTGACTTGCAATTCTTATTATTTCTCCAAGTTTCATTTTTGAAATCATTGAAGAAAAGTAATTCATATCGTTATTTACAAGTTCTTTGCAATTATTGAAAAGCTGTTCTTTATTTAAAATTGTTTGGAAACCTAATTTCGGAGTACTCTTTATGTATTCAGAACTTGTTGGCATGGGGTTTAATGACCAAAAACCTTGAATAACTCCCGAAGTTTTTAGAAAATCAACTTTTTTAATGTAACTTTCGGTTATAGGACTGTTGCCCAAAACAACAATTGGTATTTTTGTAGAAGCAATTCCTGAAACACGAATGTTAATTGACTTACCTATTGCTTTTAGCATTGAGTCAGAACGAAGTAATGCTGGATTTCCTTTATGCTGCTTGTAATCACCAATAAATTCAATTTTATTTGGTTGTGTAAATTTATAGTTCGACACAACACTCATTTTAATTTCAAATAGGAGTTTAATATTTTCTGATTTTTGAATTGTCTGATTGGTAGTACAAAATGCAAGGTCAGCACTTGATTGCTTTGAAAGTCCGAGTTCATCACAAACAACGCTATTTACTGCATATAGCCCCAATTCTTTAGCTATTGGTTCAAAAAGAGTTTTGCACCATTTCTCAGTAAATTGTCCTATTAAAGCGTTTCTGCTTTGTAAAGTTTGACCTTCTGCATCTGAACCTTTTGGGACATAAGCAAAGTATCCGTCATGAAGATTATAAAATAATTGCTCGGGAGAAGCAAAGTTTTTTAGCGCTTCAGTAAAAAATTGAATTTCAATATCGTTAGTCCAAAGTGTCATCATATTTTCCTTTTTACAAAGATAACCATTTTAAGCGTTTTTTCTGCTTGTCTTTTTTTGCCATAACCGCTAACGGTCGGCGGTATGCGCCGTAGGGGATTTCGGAGCTGCGTCTGTATCACCCGTTACAAACCTTGAAGCGAGCTGAAACGCTTGATATACCACTAAACCCCCTATGGCGTATGACCGCTTGTTGGCAGTAGTTATTTTTATCTTATCATGAATTCAACGTCGGAATAAACCCAATAAATAATCATTATTGTTGTGATAATTAATCCGATAATTTTTAGTGTTTTATTCTTAATGGATATTGGAATGAGAATAAAACTCAAATTTTGCAAAAGCCACAATGAGCCGTAAATGTATTTAGTTGGACTTTCATACCAATTGGTAACTAATTTTTGTATTGCAAATTGAGCAATCGCGGAAACAAATGCAATGCTTATGAAAATGACAAGCAACGTGTCTGAGGTTTTAGAATTTGCAATTTCATTTGAGGGAACATAAGTCATATCCATTCCACAATTTTTACAGAATTTAGCTCCTTCTTCGTTTGGTGTGTTACATCGTAAACAGTTCATATTATTTTGTTTTAAAAGTTGTTTTTATCAATCACTTGAGTATTTGCGGCTTTGTCACCAAGTTTTCTGCCGTCATCGGTTGTTAAAACCATTATGGGTTCTATCAACCAACCGACAAAAGGAATTAAAGTAACCAATCCAGAAATGAAATTCCTTAAAAAAGATTTCCCTTTGTTGCAAGGGGTATTGCTATCAAGGTTTACAACCATAATATCAAGTGCCTTTTTCCCCAAACTTTGTCCTTGACCTAAACCATCTTTAATAAAGTTGTAGGTCAAAGGGATTAGGTAAAATAAAAAGGCAATAATGAAAAGTCCGATAGCTTCATCTTTACTATAATAACTATCCAACTTTGCCATTCCCAACACATAAAATATAATTGCAGGAATAGAAAGTCCTAATGATATTAGTCCGTCCAACAATGATGCAAGGAATCTATTACCCAAAGATGCTTTTGGATATTTTTGATTTGTTCCAAACTTCTGATTCGATTGAATTTGACCGTAATGTTGTTGACTAAAATGTCTTGTTAGTATTATTTTGACTTCGCCTCCATCTTTTGGGCAAAATTTTATGTCGTCAGAATACGCTGTATTACAAAGAACACATTTAGGAATTAAGTCTTGTGGTCGAACGAGTTTTGAGCCGTCATTAACACAAAATTTAGTATTTGTTGGATATGAGGTTTTACATTTTGGGCAAACTGGATTTTCAATAAATTCCAATTCTAAATTGCATCCACAAGTTTGACAAAATTTTGTGTCTTTCTTAAATTCGCTTCCGCATTTCGGACAATTATAATTCATATTCTTATGTTTTGCGAGGTTATATAATTACTGCCAACGTTTTGGTGCTTGGCGCAGTGGCGGATTTCGGAGCACAAAACTGTCAATACTCCACAAAATTTGATGCGTGGTAGAATGTTCAATTAACCACTTCACCCGCCATTGCGCCAAACGCCTGTTATCGGGTCGGCCTTCTTTTTGTCCGTATGTTTTATTCTTCTCCAAAATAGTCACTGTCAATTTTTTTAAGTTCATAAGTCTGCTGTGTCGTGCAACCAAGATTGTAGTCAATCATTAGTTGAGCCAACTGTTCACCGTCTATCAGAACAATTTTCGTTTCATTTCTCGGTGTGTATTCTAATGCTTCCTTAGTGAAATTTGAAGTCGTTATAAAAATTCCTTTTTTGGCTCCTTGACCGGCAAGTGCACCAACGAATTTTTGAAGTTCAGGTCGTCCAACAACATTTCCTGGTCTCCAACGCTTTGCTTGAATGTAAATAATGTCAAGACCGAGTTTATCTTCTTTTATTGTTCCGTCAATTCCTTCGTCCCCGCTTTTTCCCATTGCTTTTCCTGCGTCTTTGATAGAACCACCGTAACCCATTTTTACTAAAAGTTCAACTACAAGTCGCTCAAAGAAAGCAGGAGAGAGGTCAACAACTTTGTTAAGCAGTTCAGATGCTAAGGATTTTCTTATTCGCTGATATGCTTTGTCTAAATTCTCTTCGGGTGTCTGCTCGTTGTTTTCAATTATTGTCGTTTCATCTTCTTCGCTTTCGTTGTTGTTTCTCGAAGCGTTTTGAAACTCTAAAAATGCAGGAAACTGTCTTAAATATTTTGCATCAATTCGGTCAGGGTTTTTCGCTAAAGTCTGTCTGCCAAGGTCGGTGATTACAAACGTTGCTCGCTTTGGAGAGTCAAGCAGTCCTGCCTTTTTTAGATAAGTCTTAGCCCAACCAACTCTATTGTCAAAAATGGCTTGGTTGCCACTTGCCAACAGTTCTTTTCTTTCTTCGTCTGTTACTTCAAATTCAATAGCCAAACTTTCAATCAAGTCTCTGTATTTATGTTCTTGTCCGTCCGAAACAAGTTTGAGCAATGGAAGCATTAAGGATTGGTAGTCTGGTATCATACTTTTTCTGTTTGTTGTCTATATGGAAATTCTTTTTGGCATTTTTCCCAAAAAGTATCTCCGTTCACTTCGGGTAAATGTTCTTTAAAAAAGTTAATCGTTTCTTCTTTCATAGTTTCGATGGCTCCTAAAAACTTGTCGTAAAAAACTAAATGTTGTTCAGTTGCCGAACGTCCCTTATTCATTGCAAAAAAAATGTCGCTTGGATGGTAATGGTAATTACAACCACTTGGACAGTTACCAATAAATTTTGGATATCGTGTTAGGTTTCTGAATTTGCTGTAGTGTGTCTTGAAGTGAGAGAAGCAAACCATATCTGTCAAAACTGTCAGAAATAGTGCTACTGCAAATAATTCTTTCCCGTCCTTGTCCAAAAAATTTAAATGGTCAAATGCTGGTGTTAGTCTTTCATATTGAATTGAAAAGGTCTGTTTGTTCTCAGTATCTTCGTGAAACCTACTCGCATCAGGAATTGTCGAGAAGAACCGATTTATGTCTTCTCGAAATCTTGAATTGTAATATGTTTTGAAGTCTGTCATTTTTTTCTGTGTCGTCTTTTAGGCTGCCCGATAACTCGTTTATAGGTATGATAAAATCATACAATATTTCCTAAATTGGACGTATATGTATGACTTGAATCATACTTATTGTAAAAATAAAGATTTTTTACAAATGATCAAATGGA
>Ga0209407_1002206_pt1 | contig 18587 bp, 15 predicted proteins | sample AD_JPNHG3_MetaG_FD_184410 | JGI IMG/M metagenome (GOLD analysis project Ga0209407, IMG submission 184410) | Active sludge microbial communities of municipal wastewater-treating anaerobic digesters from Japan - AD_JPNHG3_MetaG (SPAdes) (version 2) | ecosystem: Engineered > Bioreactor > Anaerobic... | reverse complement strand
GTCGATGTCGAGCAGCATGCGCCGCCCGCGGGACAGCGGGACCGAGGCGGCGCGCCCTTCAGGCGTCAGCACGATGGTGTACTCGAGGCTCATAGCCAAGCTCCTTCTTGAGAATGCTCACGAACACCGCTCGGGGGTTGCGCACGGGGGCCTGCTGCGCCTCGGTCGCGTAGCTCAGGACCAGCGCGAAGATCTGTTCGTCGAAGCGTCCGCCCTCCACCTGCTCGATCAGCCAGGCGGCGATCCGCCGGTAACACGTCCGGTCGCTGGCGGTCCGCGCCGGAAGCGCACCCAGCAGGCTCTCGTAAAACGCCAGCGAGCGGGTTCGAAGCGAAATCGAAAGATTCATGTTTTTTCTCCGAAATCGAGTCCGCCGCAGGCGGACCACCGAGTTCGAAAGGCGGTTCCTCGAATTCGAATTCGAATTCGAATTCGGACTTCGCTTTCGAATTACAATCTTGACTTTCGAATTCGCTTCGAATTCGAATTCGAAGTTGCAACTTCCGTGCCAGAATCCGATTCCGGAGCGGAAATATCTTGTTCTGGCGGCTTCGGCGCGCCGCCGGAGGGGTGCTCGACGGCCGCCAGCAGGCTCGTCAGGCGCGCCACGTCGCGCGCCAGCTCGCCGTCGGCGGCGTAGTAGGCCAGGCGCTCGACGCACTGCGTGTGCAGGGCGAAGAACTCCCCTTCGGAGATCTGCCCGCGAGCCGCCGCCTCCGCGAGCCGCGCCATGTCTTCCGCCCACGTCTCGAAGAGCCGGCGCACGGTCGGGCGCGCCAGGCGGCCGGGCAGGGTGCGCTCGGCGGGTGTCGCCGCCGGGCGTGTTTGTTGGGTTGTGTCCATTCCTTTTCTCCCTTTCATTCTTCGCGCGTTCCTCTCGCGCAGCGCGACGAATCTCCGCGTCGCTTCCTCGTTTGGGGGCGACCCGGCGCAGAACCGGGGCGCCCGTCCGCCTTCGGCGGAACCAGCGTTTTCCAGAGGCCTCTCGGGGTGGCCCTGTCCCGCGTGCGACGTGCGGCTTGCAAGGGCGGTCGGACCGTTTCGCCGCACGCGCCCGCGCGTCCGCAACGGAGTGCAAGGAGCCACCTGTAGATACTATCGACCAATAGGTTATCGGCACTTGAGACAAACGCAAGAAATTGGTGTGGAATTTGCAAAATTTTTTTTCGGCAGGGACAGGCAGGACCAGCAGATTGCAGATCGCGGATTTCGACATTCGGATCTCGGATTCGGCGCCCGGCATGAGCAAAACACGCAAGAGCCGCGTTGCTCTGCGGGGGAACGGGTGGTATCCGGCTCCGGACGCCTCGCGAAACGTCGGCGCGCCCGGAAGGCAGAATAGGGAAATTCCTTATTCAGCGACAGGAAAGACGCACTTACACTTGCTTTTTTTGTGTGCGACTGTCATGGACCAGAAAGACCATCACGCACCCGCCGGCAGGAGACTCCTGGGCTCGGTCTGCTCGATCGTCATCCTGAGCAGCCTTTACCTTCTGAGCAGGCGTCACTACCTGCTGTTTCACAGCATCGTGGAGATCGCCACTGTCGCGGTGGCCTTCGCCATCTTTCTCATTTTCTGGAACAGCCGACGGTTCGTGCAGAACGGCTACATGCTGTTTCTCGGCATTGCGTACCTGTTCGTCGGAGCATTCGATCTGGTCCATACCCTGTCGTATAAAGGAATGGGCGTCTTTGCGGGACGAGGAGCCGATCTGCCGACGCAATTGTGGATCGCCGCCCGGTACCTGGAGAGCCTGTCGTTTCTCGTCGCCCCGCTGTTCCTGCGGCGCCGGCTCCGAATCACGTGGACCTTTCTGTTCTATGGGATGATTTCGTGCCTTCTTCTGGCTTCGATCTTCTCCTGGAAGGTCTTTCCGGTCTGCTTTGACGACCTGCAGAATCGTCTGACACCTTTCAAGGAGGTCAGCGAGTTCGTCATCATCGGCATCCTCCTGGCTTCCGCCATCATTCTGTTCAAACAGCGCAAGGCTTTCGACGCCAGGGTGTGGAGGTGGTTCGGTTGTTCCATCGTTCTGACGATGTTTGCGGAACTGATGTTCACGCGGTACACGGACCCCTATGAATGGACAAATGCGCTGGGGCATCTTCTGAAACTCCTTTCCTTCTATGCCGTGTACAAGGCCCTGATCGAGAAGGAGGCCTACCTGCGAACCGTGGTTTCCAACGCCCCGGTCATTCTGTTCGCCACGGACACACAAGGCGGAATGACGGTCCTGGAGGGAAAAGGCCTGGCGACGATGAAGCAGAAGCATGACGTGCGGATCGGGACCAACATCTTCGAGCGGTACCGCGACTTCCCGGACTTCCTCCGACAGATGCGACGCGTACTGGAGGGTCACGATGTCGCCTGCGAGGTGGAGTTTGTCTCCGGGCGGACCTTCGAAGTGCGATGCTCGCCTCTGCGCGGCCAACGAGACGAGATCGCCGGCATCATGGGCGTGGCGCTCGACATCACGGATGCCAAGAAGGCAGAAGCAAGAATCCTGGCGAACCAGAAGCAACTTCGGGCCTTGACGACGCAATTGCTCAGCGTCGAGGACCAGGAACGACGATCCATTGCCACGGAACTGCACGACTCCGTGGGTCAGATTCTGGCCTTCATCAAGATCGAAATGGGAGAGTTGCGCCGGGCCGAACTGCCGCCCAATCTCACGCAGACCGTGAATCACATCCGCGAGCAGGTCAACGAAGCGATCCAACAGACACGGACGCTGACATTTGAGATCAGCCCGCCGGAACTGTACACACTCGGTCTCGAATCAGCGCTGGAGGAATTGACGCAACGGTTCAGCCAGGAGCGCCAGATCGAATGCACCGTAGAGGACTCGCAAGACCCCAAGCCGCTGACCGATCAGATGAAAACCTTGCTCTATCGCTCCGTGCGCGAACTCCTGGTCAATGCCGCCAAACACGCCCGGGCCAGCCGCGTGCACGTCACGGTCGAACGGGTCGACGACGACATTCGAATCGCGGTAGAGGACAATGGGATCGGTTTCGATACGTCCCGACTCCAGGACCATTCGCCGCACCGAACCGCCGGCTTTGGACTCTTCAGCATCCGCGAGCGGTTGACACACATGGGCGGTGGCATGTATATTCAATCCGATCATGAGAAGGGAACGAAGGTCGTGCTGTGGGCGCCTCTGGAAAACGGCGGCTCTCATTAGGAGCGTGTGAGGATGAGCATTCGAATCATCGTTGCCGACGACCACACGATCGTGCGTCACGGACTGACCAAGCTCCTCCAGCAGGAACGCGATGTCGAAGTCATCGCCCAGGCCCAGAACGGCCACGCCACACTCGATCTGGCCCGAGAGCTGTCACCGGATGTCATTGTCATGGACGTCGGCATGCCCGATCTCAACGGGATCGATGCCACGCAACAGATCCTGCGTGAGAATCCGAACATCAAAGTGCTCGCCCTGTCCATGCACGCGGGCAAGAAGTTCGTGATGGCCATGCTCAAAGCAGGCGCTTCGGGGTACCTGCTGAAGGACTGCGCCCTGGAGGAATTGACTACGGCGCTGCAGACCGTCATTTCCGGGCGGATCTACCTGAGCCCGGCGATCACCGACATCGTCGTCGACAGCTACGTGCGTCAGCCGGCGGAAGCCGAACCGTCCGCCTTTTCCCTCCTGTCCCAGCGTGAGAGAGAAGTGCTGCAACTCATGGCCGAGGGCAACACCACCAAGCAGATCGCGTTGCGGCTGCACATCAGTCCCAAGACCGTGGAGGGACACCGCCTCCGCCTGATGTCGAAGCTGAATATCGACAACATCGCCCAGCTCACCAAGTACGCCATCCAGGAAGGACTGACGTCGGCCGAGCTGTAGGCCGCAGGCGGCGGCAATCTCACGCCTCTTCGATCACCTTGTAGCCCATCGCCTCGGCCAGCGCGAAGATCGGCTCTTTCAGGTCGCCGTAGCAGGTGACTCGGTGCCAGCCCCACTGGTCCCATTGGGTGAACAGCTTCTCGATGTCCCCGACCGGCTCGACGGCCAGCTTGGTCCGGCATGCCCGGTCATCCGGGTCGTTGTCCACCGCCTTACCCTGGTGGAGGAGAATCTCCTTGCGTCCCTGCTCCATCTCGACCGTGGTAGTCATATAACCCAAAGGCAGGATCGACCGCACCGAGGCGCCCTGGCGGTCCTCCGAGTGCGTCATGATCGCAAAAGGATTGGTCGGGCCCTTGGGGCCGAACACCCTGTTCGAAGCGACACAGTGGGCATAGATGATCTGCCGCTTGGCGGTGTCGATGACCGGGTCGGAGATGTAGCCCGGCCGGCCCTGCGTCAGAGCGGTCAGCATGACCATGGTCGCGGTCGAACGCACATCGCATTCGCAGGCGCCGATCAGGCCCTCATTGTTCAGCTCATGGAAGCCCAGGCATGGATAGGCGTGGATGTGCCCGCCGTAGAAACCGCCCAGACAGTTGATCGTGATGGCGTTGGCGCCGTGCTTCTTCAGCACTGACTTCATGCCCAGGTACATCGCTGCCGAGGTCTCCAGCGTTTCGCGCGATACGTCGATCACCTCGCTGGCGTTCTTCTGCCAGCGGTCGGCGATCTCGCGGGACTCGTCCTTGTCGGCCGCCTTCCAGGCCTCGTTGACCTCCGCGAAGGAGACCCGCTCCAGGGGAATGCCCGAGACCGGATCGGCCGGGCCTGACTCCTGGTCGCGCACGGCCAGGATTTTCGAGGACTTCATCGCCGCAATGCACTCGCCGGGCGAGAGCGTCTTGAACGAATCGCCCTTGCAGGCCAGGTCGCCCGCTTTCGGCATGCGCGAGGTGCGCACACGCGCCGTAGCGGCGACAAACTCGGAGGGCGAGCCCCCCTTGCCGACGATGCCGAAGCACTTGACCGCTTCGATCAGGTCTTCCATGCGTGACGATGCCACGAAGCCCACATTGGGCGTGGCGTTCCGCAGAAACGCCGCGGTGTAAACCAGGAAGCCGCCGCTGCCGGCGTACTGAAAGTCCACGTACAGTGTGGGCTTTCCCGACGTCGCCATCGTCTGCACGACGCGGTTCCAGCAGTTCAACTGGCAGACGATATAGCCGTCGATCGCGCCTTTGTCTTCGTCGAGGGTCTTCTGGGCCTGCTCCGGACCGTTCGCCATGGACGTGACGAACTGGAAATCGGGACATTGCCTCGTCAGCGTGGACGTGATCCGCTGCATTACGGGGTTGAAATCGAACCCGACGTTGGGCCAGTCGGGCCCCGGCTGCACCGGCGCGTGCAGCGCGTAGACGATGCGAATCCGCATCTTGCCGCTGCCCTGGGCGGCTCGCGCGACGCGAGGGATCGTCAGGGCGCCCGCCGCACCGAGGCAGGCCCCACAGCCGGCCGCCAGGAACCGACGCCGACTCCATCCACAACAGGCACATCCCGATGGTTGTCTCTGCATATCCATGGCAATCCTCCCGCTACAATGACTACCCCTTCTTCTGCGTCCGACCCGTCATCCCGTGTCGTCGCCATCCCGGCGGCGACACCCGAACTCGCTCCCATTGTACCCGCCCGACTGCTCCTTGCCAACTCCGTGAAACCCCACGCGAACACCCACCGCCGGAGAGGTGCACGGGATTTGAACTGACAAAGTCAAGATTGGGCGGTACAATGACCGATGGGAACAGTGGCAGGCCCAAGCCCGTCTCGGATTGCAGATCGGCGCAAAGGGGATTCGCCTCAATGTGCCGGTCGCACTCCGAAGTCCGCAGTCGACGATCGGCTTCGGGCACGGAGGGCAGAGAAAACCGTCAGGGAGTATCGCGGCACTCGTGTACAACACCGTCATCAGGTCCGGAAGGAAGGGTCACGGCTGCGCCGAGCGCGCTCGGCGCGCGGATTCCCGCACACGGGCCCGCAGAAGATGTGTAGCGCACGCCCTGCTGGTTGTCCTCGTATCAACTCTTATGGCCGGTTGCCACGATGCGCCGGATGAACGAGCCACCGGCATGGAGACGGAAAAGATCCTGGACGAGGTGGGCAAGGTGGAGATCGTCTCGGACGCCAACGCGCCCTGGCCGGCAACGGATGCACAGCCTCCTGTAAAGATCCGGCAGACCGTCGGCGGCGCCGAAGAGTGGAAACTCGTCTACCCCTGTCGCTACCATACGGCCGATCAGATGAAGAACATCATTCACGCGCAATTCGCCTCGCAACTGTTCGATCCGAAGGGCCAGTCCACAACGGTCCAGAACTATACCGTAACCACCAACCCCGCGACCAATCAACTGATCGTGCGTTCGCCTACCGAACAGGACCTCGACGCGGTTCTGGAGATGCTCAATGAAATTGATATTCCGCCGCTGCGGGTACGAGTCGACTGCATGGTCTCGGAACGGAACGCCAGTATGACCATGGACCGCCAGACCACTCTGTTGATCGAGAACCTCTTCGGCGAGGGAATCGCGCTCGGGGGCAAGGACGACGGGGCCGGAGGGGTGCTGCCCGCCTTTCCCGGGGCCTCTCTGCGGGAACCGGCCCGGGGCAAGTACGGTCTCAAAGTCGGCGTTGACCGGCCCGACGAGGGACATCGAGTCCGGGCGCTGGTCGATATTCTGGTGTCACGCGGCTATCTGAAGGTCCTGATGCAGCCGACTCTGGAGGTCCTGAATGGCCAGACGGCAAAGGTCTTGTCGAAACAACGCGTGCCCCTCGAGCAGATCACCGTCCAGTCCGGAGGATACGGCGATGACGTCATCCTCAGCACCCAGACGAAATACTATGAGGTCGTCGACTCGCTCCAGATCACGCCGCACGTGTTCCCCGACGGGTCCATCAGCCTGACGACTCGTGTCCAAATTGCCTCCTATCTCGCCCCGGAAGGCGTCACGCAGTCCCAGGCCGTGACCGAACGGACCATCACCAGCAAGGACAACCGTCTTCGGCCCGGGGAGAGCCTTGTCATCGGAGGCCTGCGCAAGACGGTAAAGCGCGACGTGGTCCGCGGCGTGCCCGTCCTGAAGGACATCCCATTGCTCAACCTGCTGTTCTCCGGACGCGATTTCGAGGAGCAGGCCACAGAACTGCTCTTTGTCCTCACGCCCACCATCTCCACGAAGGGCCGGCCCAATCCCGACATGCAGGACCTCCTCGAACAACGACATTCCTCCCCCCTGTCCCAGGCAGGTGCGGAGTAATCGTCCCGTTGGGCAAAAAGCAAGAAGCAAGAAGCAAAACAGCGGAATCCGCCTTTGGCGGATGACTTCCTCCATTTTGCATTTTGGTATTTGATCTTTACTCTGCCATCATAGGTGGAGTCGAGGGTCACTTGCAGTCACAGCGACAGCAGGAACGCCGTCAGGTCGTCGATTTCCGTCTCCGTCAGATTCGAGGTCTTGCCGTGGCGGTCCTCGGGATTGAACGTAGTCAGCACTTCTTCGAGCGTGGTGGCCCGGCCGTCGTGAAGATAGGGCGCCGTACGCCACAGTTCGACCAGTGTGGGCGTGTCAAAGGCTTGGCCGGCCCGGCAGCCGATTCCGGTTCCTACGTCATAGGACGCCAGCGACGTGTAAAGAGGCGCAGGGTGACATTCCCGGCAGCCGGCCTTCTCGAAGACGAGCTTCCCTCTCTGGGCCCGGGCAATAAGGTCCTGGTCTTCGGCACGCGGGTCTGGAAGCGGCTCGAGGGATTTGAGGTAGGTATCGATGGCGGCAGCATCGGCCTCCGGGCGGACGACGAACTGGATGTGGTGCAGACCGGCACGCACGGCGGCCTCGGCGGTCTCCCGAACACCCACGCTCATGGCCGGCGGCGTGCAGACCAGCGCATCTCCGGCCGGACCGGCGTTGTAGTTCCAGCCCATGCCGGCCGCGCGATAGTCCAACGCGACCACTCGAAGCCGCTTGATCGTCCCTCTCGCAACACCCTCCAACCCCGGGCCCGCGTAGATGTCCTGAAGATAGCACGTGCCGGTCGTCTTGCTGTAGTCGACCAGACTGGGACGAACCAGCGGGCGAGGTCGCGCCGCCAGGGGCACCGCCTGATTGCAGGAGATCTCCGGATCGGCGACCAACAACTCCCGGCGCCCGTCGGCCGCGATCCAGTACAGCTTGAATCGCGTCGGACTGCGTGACCAGCCGAGCGGCGCGCAGGCAACCACGAACTCCGACTCGCCCAGCGGATAGGGATACTGGAACAGCTCGCCGTCCTGCCCATAGTAATCAATGCGGTCGGCCGGCGTCTCGCGGACGGGGGCGATCAACTGGGCCCCGCTGTTCTCCTGCCGGCCTCGCGCCGGGTCCACGATCCCCAGCTTGCCCACCTGGAGCGTGTGGTGGCCCGAGAAAGTCGCGACCACCTTCTGCGTGCCGGGGATGCCGCGAGCATGCAGCAGCGAGGTCGGGAACCAGGAGTTGTTGCCATAAAACTCGGTCTGGCCGGTGCCGTCCGGGTTCATCTGAAACAGGCCCTGGACGAAGAGCTGGCCGCGATCACTGTATTCCCAGCGGGTATAAATCACCCGGCCGTCGGGCATCACCGTCGGGAAGTTGTCGTGGACCTGATCGAAAGCCAGACGGCGCAGATACCGGCCGTCGCGATCGCAGGTGTACAGATTGCTCACCTCCGTCCACCAGCAATCCACCGTTTGGACGCAGCGAGTCGAGTTGAAGACGATGTCGTCGTTGGGCAGATAGACCCCCTCGTAATCCGCGAAACCCAGTCCGCCGGTCAACTGCCGGATCGAACCTGTCGCGAGCTCCATCTCGTAGAGGTGGTAATCGTCCCGGCGGTCGGATTTTTTCCACGCGAACAGCACGTGACGCCCGTCCCAGGACACGTCTGGATCGCGGATGACACCGTTGGGATCGTCCAGAAGCGTGCGCACCGTACACCGGCCGCCTTCGATCTCCAGCCGACAGAGGGCCGCGCCCGGCTCGAATTGCCGCTCGTGCTGGGCATCGGATTGCCCCTCGGTGTAGGCATAGTGCGAGCCGCCCAGGATGCAGTGCTTCGTGAAGACCCACTGAGGATACCGCTGATGCAGGGCCCGCAGGCGAATCTCACGACGCAATCCGGCGGCGCGGAGGTATAACGCAAGCCATCGTCCCGACTCAGCCGGCGTGGACTGATGCACAAGACGGTCGAAGTCACGCCGAAGGTCGTTGCCGTCGGCTCCAAGTTCCGCGATCGCCTTGTCCGCCGCTTTCCGCGCTGTCGCGGAAGCGGTGGCAACCGACAGCCATCGGCCGAAGTCCGGCCCCGCATCCTGCAAACACCAGTCCCACTCGATCGGAAACTCGCGCTCGGCCCGGACGGAGAACTCCTCGGCCGCCGCAGTGAACGCCTCGCGGCCCGGATCAAGCGACGCCGCCTGAACCTGCGCCTTCAGCACAGCCGCCTGCCAGGAGTCTGCCTGATCCGCCCTCGCCTGGACGCCAAGCGCCAGGATGGTCCCAGCCACAGCCGCCAGACCGGCAATCATCAGCCTTACACGAACACGGCGTCGAATGTCAGGCCGGTATGTCCCCATGCATTTCTCCTCTGCAATGCCATCTTGCGGATCGCTCATGTCGGCTCATTATAGCCGTCCCCAGGTCCGGCTGCCAACCGTTCGCGGGGGCGCGAAACCCAGCGACCAGTGGCAGGGGCCGCCCCGATGCGGTATAATGACGCTATGAGTCGTACACACTACGAACGATTGGATTTCGAAGAGACATACGGTCCCGTGACACGGAGGCGACCATGGCCAAAGCCAATGTTGACCCGGCCGAGTTGCGGCGGTTCGCACGAGATTTGAACCGTTTCAACTCCGATCTGGAAGCCCTGATAAGCGGATTGCAGACCCGCCTGCACGGATTGGAGAAAAGCTGGATGGATCAGGAACAACGACGGTTCACCCAGGAGTTCGAGCAGACGGTCAAGACCTTGAGCCGTTTTCTCGAAGCCTCCGCCCAGCACGCGTCGTTCCTGATGAAGAAGGCCAGTCACATCGAGGATTACCTCCAGCAGCGGTAAGAGCCGTCGATGAGTCCGTACGCAAGAGTCCATTCCGTTGTCCTGCTGAAGGCTCTGAAGGCCTCGCTGGCCACGTTTTCGGACGCGGCGGCCGTGGCCCTGGATGAAGTCAGCACCGACGTTCAGCGAACACGGGCCTGGCTGAACGAGGATCGCCAGCGGTACTGGTCGAACCAGGTTCGCGCGTGTGCCGAGCGCGTGACGCAGGCCAAACTGGCTTTGAAGCAGAAAAACGTCCTGGATCGGGCGCTTTCCGGGACCACAAGCTCCGCCGTCGAGGAAAGGAAGGCCCTGGCCATCGCCGAACGTCGGCTGCGCGAGGCCCAGAGCAAGCTCTCCCGGACGCGGTCGTGGATTCAGCAGATCGACAAGCTGCAGTCGGATTATCGCAGTGGCGTTCAAGGTCTGGTCAGCGCGATCGATGTGGACATCCCCAATGCCATGGCCCGACTGGAGAAGATGATTGATTCGCTGGAGGCCTATGTGGCCCTGGCGCCGCCCGAAGCGCCGGTGACGTCCGAGAAGACCTCGCAGGAGAGTGTGCTGCGGCCCGCCCCTGCGCCGGTCGGGCGCGACCGGCGCGCGTTCGCCAAGCGCCTTCGGAGCAGAATACCCGCCCCGCAGACGCGAGCAGAAGCGCGGCCGGCGGCGGTGCCGGAGTGGGTTTCCGCAATCGCGATACCGGACGCGTCGTTTGCAGACCAGCCTTGCGCCCCGGCGCCGGAAGATCGGGTTCTGATCGCTTGTGCTGAACAGACGCCAACGGTGTTCTTCCTCGCTCGCACCCGGACCGCCGACGGCGACTCGGGATGGTTCCTTGGCCTGGGCGACGAGACGGAGTTGCGCGGACACGTTGCCGTGCGCGCCGCCGACCTGTTACAGGTGCAACCTCCGCTCCGGAAAGTGCTGAGCATGCCCGAAGGTTCTCTCGTGGTGATAGAACCTCCAAACGCAACCGTGACTGTCTTCGATGCAGATGACAGCGTGCTGTGGACGTCATCGAACGATGATGCCCCGGCAGCGACACAATAACATACGGGAGTCTGGGGATCACCCTCGCATGAGTGCCATCGAGAGCCGAGCCAAACTGGTTCAGGCCGGCAAGAAACTGCTGGCCGACTGGCAGCAGACCAGAGAAAACTGGCGCGACGAGAACGCCCGGCGCTTCGAGCAGCAGTTTATGGCGCCGCTGGAGGCGAACATTCGGTCGGCCGTTCTGGCGATGGAACGTATCGGCAGCGCCCTTGAAGCGGCGCGCCACGATTGTAGGGACAGTTCGGAACCCGGCCTATGAACGCTGACCTCGAAGCCTACCTGCGCGGCCCGGCCCCTCTGGCCGACGACAACTATACCGACCTCCAGCGTCAGGCGCTGGCCGAGGCGATCCAACTGTCGGCCGAAGTGGTGGAGCCGCTGGAGTCGCGCATCGAGTCGGACTACGAGGTGGCCAGGAACAAAGCCCGGGATCAATTGGAGTCCGAACGCGGTCGCATCGAGCGGTATCGTAACACCCGTGGCAAGGAGATTCAGGACCACTATGACGACCGCGTCGAGGAGATCCGTGCCGACTACGAAAGGAAACTCAGCGACATCAAGGTCGATATCCAGCATCGGCGCAAGAAGGTGAACCAGACCGCTGTCGAACTGGAACAGAAAGCCGAGAAGGAACACCAGGACCAGGTCCTGGTCGCCGAGTTTGTGGCCGAAGGCGCCGTGGCCAAGAGCACCCAGCGACGCCAGGAGACCGAATCAACGGTCGCCGGCGCCCGTCACCATCTCGACAGCCTCGAACAGCAGGCAAATCAGCTCGTGCGTCTCTACCGGCAGCACGAAATCGAGACAATGGAGAGCAAGCCCTCGTCGGCAGGGGGCGATTACGCATCGCAACTGGCCCTTGCCGAGCAACACCTGGCCACGCTGAAACATCTCTGGGCCGCTCAGATCTTCGTCGGGACACGCCCTGCGCTGCTGGCGGCGGGAATGGTGGGCGTGGCTCTGGTCCTGGTGACGCTTCTGTACGGTCTGAAGGTCCCGGGACTTCCCTCCGCACAGATCGCGTATCCAATCGCGGCCGGAGCCGGCCTGATCGCCGCCGGTTTCGCGGAACGCACGATCTGGCGGAAGGCCCGGTCGCAGGTTCGTCAGACCTGGGGAGCGTTCCAGGACGCACAGGCCGGCGCTCGGACAGCGTTGGAGAAATGGTACCGATCCACGCTGGAGGAAATCGACACCGAGCTCCGCCGCTCCGTCGAAAAGAAAGAGGCCGAGCTGAAGCGTGCCGGTGAGACATTCGAGACCACCCGAGCCAACATCTCCCGCCAGCGCAACACGTCGCTCCAGGAGATCGAGCACCGCCGCATCGAAGCCTTCGAGCAGATCCGCCGGGAGCGCGACGACGCCCTGCGTCAGGCGCAAGAGCAGTATGAACAGGAGCGCTCGGCGCTGGACCAGGAGTGCCGACAGCGATTGGCCGAAATTCAACAGCGGTATGACCGTCAGATGGAGGAGTGCCGCACCCAATACGAAACGTCCCGACAACGCCTCCAGAAACGCTGGGATGAGGGACTCGCCCGGATCCGGGCCTTGCTGGACCGGGCCTCTGAATTCGACCGAACATTCGTGGCAGACTGGGAACATCTGCTCGGTACGCCTGTAGCATCATGGAATGCGTCGGGCTCCGCCGTGCGATTCGGCACACTTCGCCTGGACCTTCAATCTCTGGCGGATTCCGTCAAGGCCCGTATCCGTCAGGCACCGGACACGGCGGTGCCGACGACAAGCCCCGTGGCTGTTCCGGCCCTGCTGGAGTTCCCTCGGCAGTGCTCCATTCTTCTGCAGTCGGAGCGAGAGGGACGACAGGAAGCGATCGAGACACTGCGGGCGACGATGGCCCGGCTGTTCACGTCCCTTCCGCCGGGCCGGGTCCGGTTCACCCTCTTCGACCCGGTGGGCCTGGGCGAGAACTTCGCCGGCTTCATGCACGCGGGCGATTACCTCGAATCGCTCGTGGGCGGACGCATCTGGACCGAGCCCGCTCAGATCCGCCAGCAGTTGGAGGACCTGACCGGACATATGGAGAACGTGATCCAGAAATACCTCCGCAACGAATTCGAGACGATCGAGCAGTATAACGAGCAGGCGGGCGAACTGGCGGAGCCCTATCGCTTTCTCGTGATCGCCGATTTTCCGGTGAACTTCAACGAGGAATCCGCGCGGCGTCTGAGCAGCATCGTCCACAGCGGCCCGCGTTGCGGCGTCCACACGCTGATCGCCTACGACGCCCGCCAGGAACTGCCCGGCGGGATCGACCTCGAGGACATCAGCGCCGGCAGCATCCACCTCGTGTTCGACAAGGGCCGATTTGTCTGGCGGGACCCTGTCCTGAAGCAGTTCCCGCTGACGCCGGATAGGCCCCCCTCCGAGAGCGTGTTGACGAATCTCATGCACGCCATCGGCAAGGCGGGCGCCAGCTTGGCCCGCGTCGAGGTGCCCTTCCAGACCATCGCGCCGACCGACGAGCAGATCTGGTCGCTCGACAGCTCGCGCGAGCTGAGCGTTCCGCTGGGCCGCACCGGCGCCACGCGATTGCAGCGGTTCCGCGTCGGCCACGGCGTCGCTCAGCATACGCTGATCGCCGGCAAGACCGGCTCCGGCAAATCCACCTTGCTCCACGTCATGGTAACCAATCTCGCCCTGTGGTATGCCCCGGACCAGGTCGAGATGTACCTGATCGACTTCAAGCAGGGCGTCGAGTTCAAGACCTACGTCACGAACCGTCTGCCGCATGCCCGTGCCGTCGCCATCGAAAGCGATCGCGAATTCGGACTGAGCATCCTCCAGCGGCTCGACGCCGAGATGGCCCATCGAGGCAGTCTGTTCCGCGATGCGGGCGTGCAGGACATCGCCGCTTACCGCAGCGCCACGGGAAAGACCATGCCGCGCACGGTGCTCATCGTGGACGAGTTCCAGGTGTTCTTCTCCGAGGACGACAAGCTCGCCCAGGACGCCATCGTCCTGCTGGAGCAGCTGGTGCGCCAGGGCCGCGCCTTCGGCATCCACGTGGTGCTTGGCTCGCAGACGCTGGGCGGCGCTTTCGGCCTGGCCCGCAGCACGATGGGCCAGATGGCGGTGCGGATCGCACTGCAATGCTCCGAAGTGGATTCCCAACTCGTGCTCGACGACCAGAACACAGCCGCCCGTCTGCTGTCGCGACCGGGCGAGGCGATTTACAACGATGCCGGCGGCGCCGTCGCAGGCAACAGCCCCTTCCAGGTGGCGTGGCTGCCTGATTCGGTTCGCGATTCGTATTTGAGCCGGATTGCGAGGCGTGGATTCGAGCCGCGGGAGCCCATGATCGTGTTCGAAGGCAACGTTCCGGCCGACATCCGCGAGAACCGCCGACTGGCCGCCTGCGCAGGGGCAACTCCGCTACAGGCGGATACGCCCATGCCCGCCCCCACGATCTGGCTGGGCTCTCCGGTGACCATCAAGGAGCCGACCGCCGTGGTGTTGCGTCGCCAGAGCGGCGGCAACATCCTGATGGTCGGCCAGCGGGATGAAGTGGCGATGAACCTGATGACGGGCGCCTGTGTCTGCCTGGCGAGCCAGCTGCCACGCGAATCGCTTGAATTCGTGATCCTCGACGGCAGTGCGCCTGACTCGGCGCAGGCGGGCGCCTTCGCGCGCGTGACGCGCGTGCTGCCCCACCCCTGCCGGATCGTCGCCTGGAATGACGTCCCCGCGGTCATCGCCGAGCTGAGCCGGAAGGTGAACGGGCGAATCGAAGCCGATCGGAATAATGAGGCGACCGTGGTCCTGCTGGTCTATGGACTGCAACGATACCGTATGCTCCGCCGCAGCGAAGATGCCTTCGGGTTCTCGACGGGGTCCGAGGAAGCGGCACCGCGTCCCGATGTGCAGTTTGCCGGCCTCCTGCGCGACGGTCCCGGCGTGGGTCTTCACGTGATCGCCTGGGCCGATACTCTCGGCACGCTGGAGCGCACCTTCGACCGCCAGACCCTCCGTGAGTTCGACCATCGCATCCTGTTCCAGATGAGCGCTGCCGATTCGAGCACCCTGATCGATTCACCCGCTGCCAACCAACTGGGCTTCCACCGCGCCCTGCTCTACAGCGAAGAGCAAGGCGGCCTGGAGAAGTTCCGCCCCTACGGCCCCCTGCCCGATGACTGGCTGGCCGACTTGGCCGCAAAATGGGCCCGGAGGTAGGACGAGCATCCCACGCATGCGCCAGCCTGAGGAACGAATGACGGCCCGGTGGGTTTTTCGTTGTCGTGCGGGCGAACATCGATGAAGGAGAACACCATGTTGAACTGTGTACGATCTGTCGCGACGTGCCTCCTGTCGGCGGCCATGCTGGCCGGGTGTGCTGGCCTGAAACACACGTCGAAGGAACCCGGCTTCATTTCGCTGTTTGACGGCGACACCTTCGCGGGCTGGGAAGGCTCGAGAGAGGTCTTTCGCATCGACGACGGCGCCGTCGTCGGCGGGACGCTGAGTGCGAACGTTGCGCACAACGATTTCCTGTGCACGGTCGCCTCATACGATGACTTCGAGCTGCGACTGCAGTGCCGGTTGCTCGGGGAGAATGCCAACGCCGGCATCCAGATCCGCAGTCGGCGCGTGCCCGACCACTACGAGGTCAGCGGCTACCAGGCGGACATGGGCCAGCAGTACTGGGGTTGCCTGTACGATGAGTCCCGCCGGAACAAGGTTCTGGCCTGTCCGGACCCCGCGAAGATCGCCGAGGTGGTTCGCGCCGGCGACTGGAACGACTATGTCATTCGCTGTGAAGGGAAGCGGATTCAACTCTGGATCAACGGTTTCCAGACAGTCGATTACACCGAGGCGGCGCCAAATCCGAAATTCGAATGTCGAAGTCCGAAACAAGCACGAAAGCCCAAAACCCGAAATTCGAAAGCAGCCTGCGGCCGAACGTTTGGGACATCCGGATTTGTGTCATTCGAATTTGTTTCGGATTTCGGATTTCGTGCCTCGTGCCTGGCGCTTTGGCGAAGGGCGCCAGGTCGGGCCGACCCGGACCAGGTCCGCCCGGCGATCGTCGCGGCGGGTTGCCAAAGGGGGCGGGGACCGCTATGATGGGCCGGATGGTGAAGAAGGACAAGAAAGGGTTTGACAATCCGGCGGCGGTCAACAAGAAGGCGTACCGCGATTTTGAGCTGGTTGAGAAGTTCGAGGCCGGCCTTCAGTTACGCGGCAGCGAAGTCAAGTCGCTGCGCGGCGCCGCCGCCGACCTGAGCGGGTCCTACGCCCGCCTGGAGCAGGGCGAATGCTGGCTCGTCGGAGCCAAGATCGCGCCCTACGCGATGGCCCGCGAAGGCGGTCATGACCCCGTGCGAAAACGCAAGGTACTGCTGCACAAGGCCGAGCTGCACCGCATCTCGGTCAAGCTCGAACAGCGGGGCTTCACGCTGGTTCCCCTTCGGCTGTACTTCAGCAGCCGAGGTCTGGCCAAGGTCGAACTGGCGCTGGCCCAGGGCAAACGGCAGTATGACAAACGGGCGACCATCGCCGAACGCGGCCAGAAACGCGATCTCGATCGCGACATGAAGAAATACCGCAAACGATAACGGAAAGAACGCGAAAGAGGTTTCCACGATGGCAGACGAGCAGAAATCCGAGAAGAAGCTCATCATCGACGAGGACTGGAAGAGGCAGGCGCAACAGGAGAAGGAGATCCTGGCCGCCAAGGAGAAGGAAGAGAAAGCCAAGCAGAAAGCCGCGGCCGAGAAAGGCTTTGGCCGGCCGCCCGGACCGTTGCCGGAGGGTGACATGGCCAGCCTGATAAACATGCTGACGACCCAGGCGCTGTTTGCGATGGGCGTCCTGCGAGTCAAGGGCCAGGACGAGAGAGAGCCCGACCTGGAGATGGCCCGATACAACATCGACATGCTGGAAACGCTGGAAGCCAAGACCAAGGGCAACCTGACGGCGGAAGAATCGCAACTGCTCAAAAACACGTTGAACGAGCTGCGGATGGGCTTCGTGCAGATCGCCGAACACGGCGTGCCGGCCTCCGAGTAGTTCGTACCAGGCGGTGGCGTCGGCAGGCCCCGCTGGTTCCATTTGCCGCTGCCACCCACAACCCATCGACACACAGGACGCGAGTACGTTGGCCAACCTGTTGGACCAGATCGTTGCCGACAAACGCCGGGAAGTGCGGTACAGACAGGCGCACGTCAGTCTCGAACAGCTTCAGAAGCGGGTTGTCGGTCTGCCGAAGTGCCGCAATTTCTACCAGGCGGTCACCAAGCCGAACCGGCGCGGGCTCAACGTGATCGCCGAGGTCAAGAAGGCGTCGCCGTCGGCGGGGCTGATCCGAGCGGACTTCGACCCGGTGGCCATCGCCCAAACATATGAACGCTGCGGCGCCGATGCGGTCAGCGTCCTGACCGACGAGAAGTACTTCCAGGGCCGCCTCGAATACGTCGAGCAGGTCAAGCAGGCGGTCGCCCTGCCGGTCCTGCGAAAGGATTTCATCGTCGATCCCTGGCAGGTCTACGAATCGCGTGCCGCCGGAGCCGACGCGATCTTGTTGATCGCAGATGCCCTGCCGACAGGCGAGCTGATGGATCTGATGATCGCCGCGACGGAACTGACGCTGACCGTACTCGTGGAGGTCCACCAGGCCGACACGCTGCTGAGCGTGCGCAGCCTGATCGGCTTTCCGGCACGGCCCTACAGCGTGCTCGGGATCAACAACCGCGACCTGACCACGATGGCGGTCGATCTCAACACGACCAGCCGGCTAAAGGATATGCTTGACGACGATGTCCCCGTGGTTGCCGAGAGCGGTATCCGAACGCGTCAGGACGTCGAAAAGCTCGTCCGCACGGGTGTCTGCGCCGTACTCATCGGCCAGACCCTGTGCGAGCACCCCGATATCGGCGCCAAGTTCACGGAGTTGTTCCAGCCCCGATCCGCCTGAGGCGGATCGGGACCTACCCGGTGTGGGACTCGTCGCCGAAGCGGCGGGTCACCGCCTCGATGATCTCGTCGGCGGTCGTCTCAATGGGCTTGTCGGTCACATCGATCATCGAGAAGCGATTCTTGCGACAGAGGGCACGGACGGCTTCCACCTCGTCGAGAAGGATCTTCGGATCCGTGTAGGCGCCGGGACCGGTCAAACCTCTGCGCTGCTGCCGATGTCGCCGATGGTAGACCAGGCGCTTCTGGTCAATATCCAGGCCGAAAACACGACCGCGATCGATCCGGAACAATTCGGAAGGCATCGGCATATCCAGAATCACCGGAACGTTGGCGACCTTCCAGCCCAGGACGCCCAGATACATGCTCAGCGGCGTCTTGCCGCTTCGGGAGACACCGGCCAGCACAACGTCCGCCTTCGGGATATCCTGAGGGTTTTTCCCGTCGTCATGGGCCAGGGCGAATTCGATGGCTGCGATGCGGTCGAAATAGCCCTTGCGCAAATGCCGGTAAAGGCCGGGCTGCCCTTTGGGCTGCCGGCCCAGAATTCGGCTCAGGCGATCGAGCAGCGGCCCCATGAGGTCCACAGCAACGACCTTCTTCTGGCGCGCGGCGGCGACGAGACACTGTCTCAGA
>Ga0209407_1002205_pt1 | contig 18588 bp, 16 predicted proteins | sample AD_JPNHG3_MetaG_FD_184410 | JGI IMG/M metagenome (GOLD analysis project Ga0209407, IMG submission 184410) | Active sludge microbial communities of municipal wastewater-treating anaerobic digesters from Japan - AD_JPNHG3_MetaG (SPAdes) (version 2) | ecosystem: Engineered > Bioreactor > Anaerobic... | reverse complement strand
TTTGTTGTTGTGCTTGATAAATTCGATTTAATGTTGCTTTACGATTTAACATACAAGCACCACAATGCACAATGAGTTTATACTCTTGTAAATTGTTAGGGAAATCGTGACCTTGTGTAGATTCAAAAATCAATTCTTTATTCACTTTTTCTCGAATCCATTTTGGGATTTTCACTCTTCCAATATCATCTGCAATAGGATGGTGCGTGCATGCTTCTGCAATAAGTATTTTATCACCATCTTTTAATTTGTTTAATGCTAATGTTGCAATAGATTGTGTTGTTAAATCTCCTTTATAATTTGCAAATAAAATAGAAAAGCTTGTCAAAGGAATAGAATTAGGCGTATGGAGTGCTACTTCGTGAAAAACTTGAGAATCTGTAATGACCACTTTAGGCAAAGTTTTTAAATTATCTAATGTTTGTGGAAGTTGTTCTGGCGTTGTGATCACGCAATTTGCAGGTATGTCTAAAATATCACGAATCGTTTGTACTTGAGGTAAAATTAAACGTCCTTTGGGAGCTTCTTTATCAATGGGAATCACAAGAATTGCAGTTTCATTTGCTTGCACTAAATCTGCAGTGAGTTTTTTTATTTCAAAATATTCTGAGGGCGTGTATTGTAATAATAAGGCTTGCAATTCAGGTAAGCCTTGTTTTGTAATACAAGAAAAAGCAATATACGGAATGTTTCTTTCTTGTAAACTCTGAACAAGTGCTGAATCTATTGTTCCTTGATCTGCTTTATTTAAAATTACAATATATGGAATCTTTTTTTCTTGAAATTGTATTAATATCTTTTCTTCATAATCATTCCAAGAATTAAAATCTACTACTAATAATGCAATGTCAGTGCGATTTAAAATTTTTTGTGTTTTTTCTATTCTTAATTGTCCTAATGGTTCTTGATCATCATCAATGCCAGCAGTATCAATAAAAAGAACAGGACCAATCAAATGCAATTCCATTGCCTTTTCAACTGGATCTGTTGTTGTCCCTGGAATGTTAGAAACAATAGAGATATTTTGATTGGTAATTGTATTTAATAAGCTCGATTTTCCAGCATTTCGACGACCAAAAATACCAATATGTAGGCGTAAATTTTTAGGTGTTTTATTCATATCTTTTCTCAATATAGAAAAATATGCCTTTTATATAAAAGAGGCATATTTTTCATTTAGTAAAAATTAAACATAGACGTCGCGTTTCCCTTGTTGAATTTTTTCAATCATGCGTTCTGTTGTCTGACGAATTTTGGGATCCATTGTTTTTAACGTATCTTGTATTAATTGCATACCAATTTCTTTTGTTTTGGGGCTTGCAAAGTCAATTAAATATTCTAAAAAAGTAGAAATTGCATTGGGTTGGCAATGTTTTTTGATTTCACCAGGTTTTGCTAAATCCATAAAATCTGCACCTGTACGACCTAAACGATAGCAACCTGTACAAAAAGAAGGAATATAACCATCTTTTGTAATATCTTGGATGACTTCATCAATGCCACGATGGTCTCCCAATTGAAATTGAGCATAGTCAAACTGTTCTGAATCTTTATATCCACCTGGATTGGTACGACTGCCTGCTGAAATTTGAGAGATACCAAGAGCTAGAATATCTTTACGAAGTTCGGCATTTTCTCGAGTAGAAAGAATCATGCCAGTATATGGAACAGCAAGGCGAAGAATGGCAACTATTTTTTTAAAGTCTTGGTCAGAAACAGGATAGGGAGGATTGGATGCTATATCAGAACCATGTGCAGGTTCTAAACGAGGTACACTAATTGTATGTGGACCAACACCAAATTTTTGTTCTAAATGTTGGATTTGTTGCATCATGGCAAGTATTTCATATTTCCAATCTGCTAATCCAAAAAGCACGCCAATGCCCACATCATCAATACCCGCTTCCATTGCACGATCAAACGCAGTGATACGCCATTGATAGTCACGTTTTTTCCCAGCCACATGCATTTTTTCATACGTAGGAATATGGTATGTTTCTTGAAAAAGTTGAAATGTGCCAATTTTAGCATTTTTCAATTGTTTGAACTCATCTACAGTCATGGGAGCTAAATTTACATTCACTCTGCGAACTTCAGCATTAGGAATCTTTGTTGCATACGTAGTAGCAATAGCATCAAGAATATATTGAAGACCTTCGTGGGGCGGGTACGATTCACCTGCTACGATTAAAATGCGCTTATGTCCTTGTTGTAAAAGCAATTTTACTTCTTCAGAAATTTCTTCTTGATTTAATGCCTTTCTATGCAAATCTTTATTAGATGCACGAAATGCACAATATAAACATTCATTTTTACAATAATTGGAAATGTACAAAGGAGCAAATATTACAAGACGCTTGCCATAAATGATTTCTTTGATTTCAAAAGCAGTATGATACAACTCATTCAATAAATCTTGATTTTCAATCATCATCAAAGTAGCAATGTCATTATCATTTAACCCCTTTAATTCTTTTGCTTTTTGAAAAATGTCACGAACTTGATTGTCTGATAGATTTTTTGCTTGGTCTAAAGCTTTTTGAATTCTATCATCATTGATGTTAAATACAGTAGACATAATGTATCCTAACAAATTACATTCTTAAAAATTTATAAAAAATTTCCTATTGACAAAATACTATAAACAAAAAGAATCTTTTACAAAACTTGAATATGTACCTTGCAAAGAATAATAAATATAGGTAGGTACCTATATGTATTTTTACATTGATTTTACTCTATAGGTAGGAATCTATATTTAAATGAAGATGTATCTTGTTGAAGAATAGCAATATAGGAAGGCTTCTATATTGTATTTTTACATTGATTTTACTCTATAGGTAGGAATCTATAATATATTGTACCTTTTTTTACATTGATTTCATTCTATATTTTTAAAAAAAAAAATAAAACTAGATAAATCTTTAACATGATTAACTTAATGTATAAATAATAATTTAAATTTATATATAAATTATGTGATTATTGAAAATTATTACATAATTTACATGTCATTGGAAAATTTATAAAGGAATAAAAAAAACAGGGCTATAAACCCTGTTTCAAATTTATTATAAATTATATTTTTACTTTTCAAAATATTTTTTTAGTTACTATTATTAATTTTTAGTTATTATCACTGATCAGAATAGCCATAGATCGACCTTTAACGAAAAAAGAAGAATTTGCAGTTTCATTGTTGCTCCAATTGCTAAGACTGCCAAAATCATTACCTTTTCCATACCAAGAACGAGCTAATATTTTCCAATTTCCTTGGGAATATTGATTAATATTAGAAATGGTCATGTCATTCCAATGTTCATTATAAATAACCATAATGTCAGGTTCGCCAGCTTTGCCCCACCAAATCACTGCAATCTGTATAGGATTTGCACCACCACCAGCTTCCCAAATGTATGTATATTTATAGTCATTAGCAGAACCATTCGGTGTATTGCTAATATAAGTTGGGAAATCATCTCGTCTAAAATGATTCCATTTTTTACGAAGTTGTATTAAATTTTTTGTCCAGTGAAAAAGTTCGTTTCCATATTTAGGGCCATTGGGGCTATTTGAATTTCTACCATCTTTTAAAGCCCAATCAATCCAATTCACATAGTTAATCGAGTTGTCACCAGTGGAAGATTCATAATTATATGTATTGTGGGCGTCAGATTGAGATAGTGCACCTGATTTTGTACGTCCAAATTCATCGCCTTGTAAAATAAGAGGTACGCCTTGGGAAGTCATTAAAATTCCCATCATAAGTTTTTGGCGTTCACGACGTAAGTTTTCATCGCCACCACTATCCCAACAATTATGAGAACCGTCATAATCATTAAAATATACTGTATCTCTCAATGTATAACCATCATGACAAGTCAGCATATTAACAGAACGCCATGGTTTCGAAGAAGCATGTGCTCCAGAATCTGTAGATCCATATCCTTCAATGAGTTGTTTGAACATAGCAATATCTTTTAAATTAGATGCAGAAAAACGTCGTATATTGTCTCGATATTTTCCTAACCATTTTGTCCAACGATTATTGCTATAATTCCATTTTCCACTGTCCATAAAATCCCACCATTGACCGCCCATATCCCAAGGTTCTGCGTGTAAATGTGCATTAGTAAAACGTGTGTCATTGTCGACCCAATCTGCAGCAGAATCAGAACCATCAGCTAGAATACGTGCTAAATCAAAGCGAAATCCATCAATTCCATATTTTTGATGCCATAAAGATAAAGAGTCACGAACCCATTGTTTTGTATATAAACTATCAGCACCTAAAAAAGCAACATCATTTCCTGTACCAGTATTATTAAAATAATACTTACCATCACTTGTTGCACGATAAAAATTCGTGTTGTGAAGCCCCATAGTATTATAGTACTTTGCAGCAAGCTTTCCATTGCTTGTCCATGGACTTTGTTCACCTGTATGGTTATACACAACATCCATAAAAACAGCAATTCCTTTATCATGCAATGCTTTTACAAGAGTCTTAAATTCGACTACATTATTTTCTTCTGAGCTAGCATAGCGAGCTTCAGGCGAGAAAAAATTTGTTGTCATATAACCCCAATGATTGTAACGTCCATCTTCGTTGCCTGTGAGTTCATCATATTCCATAATGGGCATTAATTCTACAGCATTTACACCTAATTCTACTAAGTGATCAATCCCTGCAGAAAGACCGCCTGGAGTTTTTAATCCGCTTTGAGCAAGTCCTAAATATTTTCCACGCTTTGAAGGATCTAAATTTTGAATGCGAGCAGTATAATCTTGGACATGCATTTCATAAATAATTAAATCTTTACGAGCAATTTTAACATTGCCAGGATGCCTATCTTTTGTATGATTATATACAATACTTTTCCCACCACCAGCATACACCGATGAAGTTGCTTGAACATAGGGAAAACTTTGGAATATATTTGTATATTTTACATTTTGGTTTTGGTATGCATAAGGATCATTTAAATAATGATTTTTATTAAACAACGTGCCATATGGCTTAGTAGTAGAAACATTTTGGTTTCCTGAAGCTCGATACATATAGTATGTGCCATGTCCAATTCCAGGAACATTCACTGTCCAATCATTGCCACTTTTAGACATAGGAATAATTTGACTGGGAGTCAAATCATTTGCATAGGAAAATAAAAGCAATTCTACTTGCGTAGCTAAAGGCGAATACACTGTAAATGTGACAGATCCATTACTTTGAATCTGTGCACCATACATACTTGCTCTTTCTTCCTCTATATATTGTCCCTGTACTTGTACGAAAAGACAACATATCAATATTAAAATATAAAAAAATTTCATATCTTCAGCCTTTATATAAAGATTATATTAGGAATATCAACATAAAGATTATATTAGGAATATCAACATAAATTATTGTAACAAAACAAGAATAAAAAGCAAAATAAAAAGATTCACTGTTGGAGATCATGAATAATATCTACCACTTGTTGTGGCGTGATTTTTTTCATGCACCAATCTTTCTTCTTACATACTTTATTACGACAAGGGTGGCAAGGAACGTTTGCTTGTAAAACAAAATTTTGATCTCCATAAGGACCTGTTTTTTTAGAATCTGTGGGCCCAAATAAAGCAATCACTGGAGTATTCACAGCAACTGCTAAATGCATGGGACCTGAATCATTGCATATTGCTATTTTTGTTTGTTGCAAAATTGCTGCCAATTCAGATAAACTTGTTTTGCCAATCAAAGAAGTTGTATTCTGTTGTGCCGAAAAATATTCTTCTAATGGCTGTTCTGCCTTACTGCCAAGCAATAAAAAATTTTCATTGGGTAACAATTGCGTCAAGGCAAGAAAATTTTCTATTGGCCAACGTTTAGAATCCCAACGAGCACCAGGCAATAGTGCAATGTAATTTTTATTATCTGTAATTTTTAATGATTTTGCTTTATTTTTCAAATTAATGATTTCTGGAAATTGAATGATACAAGGTTGGTTCGTTACCTTTGTTGTTAATTCTGCATTTTTATCAATTGCATGAATACTTTTTGGTAAAACTCGTTCATTATACGCTAAATATGCAAATTCACGTGCATTTTGAAATCCAATTCGTCGTGGTGCACGAGTTGCAAAAGTAGCTAAACCAGATCTAAATAGCCCTTGATAATCTATTACAATATCGTAATTTTCTTGTTTTAATGTTTTCAAAAGTGCACAAATTTCTGACAAATTAGATATTGTATTTTTCATGCCACGCCAACGATCACGTTCGAAAAAATGAATTTTATCAATCTGGCGAACATTTTTTAAAATATTCGCAAAAGAACGAGTCACTAACCAATGAATTTCAGATTCTGGATACGCTTTTTTTAAATTTAATACCATTGGAAGCGTATGAACAATATCTCCTAAAGAACTCAATTTTACAATCAGAATTTTAGTCATATCTATTTTTTATTCATTTGATTCAAAATTTGTTGAAATGGATTATTTTTAGCTACTTGTTGTTGATTACAATTACAAGTGGAAACATTTAAATTTATTCCACAATATTGACAAAGCCCCTTACAATCTTGTTTACAAACAAGTTTCATTGGAATGTCTAATAAAATTGTATCACGAAGTGCCTCAGTCAAATTAATAATATTATTTTTATAATAAATAGTCCCTAAATCTTTTTCATTCAAATCATGATTGTCATGAAAATAATTTGGCATAGGTTGATAATATAACTCAACCTTAGGATGTAACTCAAATGGAAATTGTTCTAAACAACGTTGACATTCTATTTGAATCGTTGTATCTATCTTTCCACGAATCCGAACATCTTGACCACTTTTTTGAGCATTGCATTGAAATTCAATAGGACTAATAAATGTATATTCTGGTAAATCAATATCAAAAACATCAATCGTACCTGTATAATCTCGACCTGTAATTGGAATCTCTTTTACATGAATTAACATCATGAATCCTTTTATATTACGATTTTTTAATATTTTAAAAAAAATAAGTTAAAAAACATATATATAGAATCATATAAAAAAACATACAAAATAGAAAGAAAAAAATCTTTTTATGTTAAAAAAAGGCAAGAATGAACTCATTCTTGCCTTTTAATAATCATAGATAATCTTATATTCTACATTTTGCAATATTTATTCTGCATCTTGCAACACTTCATAAGCATCTAATTTTTTGCCAGCAAAAAGTTGGAGAGAAGCACCGCCGCCTGTAGAAATATGGGTAACTTTATCAGCATAGCCTAATTTTTCAATAGCAGCTCCAGAGTCTCCACCACCAATAATGCTTGTACAATCAGTTTCTGAAACTGCCTTAGCAATTTGCATCGTTCCATTAGCAAATGGATCGATTTCAAAAACACCCATGGGACCATTCCAAATAACTGTCTTTGCATCAGCAATTTTACTTTTGAAGAGTTCAATTGTTTTGGGCCCAATATCTACACCTTCTCTATCTTCAGGTATATCATGTGAAGGGAAAACCTTTTTATCAGCTTCAGCAGAAATTTCTGGGACAGCAACAATGTCTACTGGTAGAACAATTTCTGTTTTGCCATTATTTAAATAGCCTTTGACTTTTTCTACATAGTCTTCTTGCAATATAGATTTGCCAACATTTCCACCTTGTGCTTTTAATAAGGTATAAGACATACCACCACCAATAAGAAGAGTATCTACCTTACCAATGAGATTTTCAATGATCGGAATTTTTTCTTTGATCTTGGCACCGCCTAGTATACCAATAAATGGTCTTTCAGGAGCTTCCATAGTTCCAGTAATGGTTTTGATTTCTTTTTCAACAAGAAGACCCATAACCCCAGGAATACATTGAGGGACGCCCCATGTAGAACCATCTTTTCGATGTGCTGTTCCAAAAGCATCTAATACAAAATACACTGCACCAGTAGTTTCAACAAGTTGTCGTCCAAATGCAAGTGCATCTTTCTTTTCTGCTGTGTGGTATCGTACATTTTCTAACAATGCAACTTCACCGTCAGCTAAGTCTTGCAATGCTACTTTGACTTCTTCACCTACACAATCATTATAAAACTTTACAGGTATTTCTAAAAGTTCACTCAATCTATCAGCTACAACTTTCAAAGAATAGAGTGCCTTTTCCTCAGGTTTTTCATCAGGACGTCCTAAGTGAGATGTCAAAACAATTTGAGCACCTTGCTCCATCAAATACTTAATAGTAGGGAGTGTTTCGCGGATACGACGATCATCTGTGATTTGCCCTTCATTATCTTGAGGTACATTATAATCACAACGGACTAAAACTCGTTTACTTTTGACATCAATGTCACGTACTGTTTTTTTCAGCATAAATTATTTTCCTAATTTCTTCTTTTTACTTAAAATAAACAAGTTCCTACTGTGTAGCACACAACAGGAACTTATATGAGAACAACTGAGGGTGCTCAGCGTTTTTTACTATGCTTTTGCAACGTGAAGGAGTAAATCTACACAACGGCAAGAATAGCCCCATTCATTATCGTACCAAGAAACAACTTTGAAAAAACGTTTTTCGCCTGGTAAATTATTTGTGAGTGTAGCAAGAGAATCATAGATAGAAGAACGAGAATCATGGATGAAATCCGTAGAAACTAGATCTTCATCAGTAACTCCAAGGATACCTTTGAGATAAGTTTCTGATGCTTTTTTCATGAGAGCATCAATTTCTTCTATGGATGTGTCTTTTTCAGTTCTGAAAGTAAAATCAACTGTAGAAACATTAGCTGTAGGAACTCGAAATGACATTCCAGTAAGTTTACCTTTAGTAACTGGAAGAACTTGGCCAACAGCCTTTGCAGCACCTGTGCTAGATGGAATAATATTGATAGCAGCAGCACGACCACCTCTCCAATCCTTTTTAGAAGGACCATCTACTGTTTTTTGAGTTGCAGTGTACGCATGGATCGTTGTCATGAGACCTGTTTCGATTCCAAGTCCTTCTTTTAAAAGAACATGAACAACAGGGGCTAAACAATTTGTTGTACAAGAAGCATTTGAAATAATATGATGTTTACTATCATCATACTCATTTTCATTTACACCCATTACAATAGTTTTTACACCATCACCTTTTCCAGGTGCAGTGAGTAAAACTTTTTTAGCGCCAGCATCAATGTGCTTTTGAGCTTGAGTATCTTGAGAAAATAGACCAGTAGCTTCGAAAACATACTCTACGCCTAATTCTTTCCAAGGCAATTCATCTGGACTTTTTGTAGCCATAAGACATTTAATCTTATTACCATTTACAACTAAAATATCATTTTCTTTAAGTTCTGGATTACTTTTTTCAGTATGAATTTCACCTTTGAAACGACCATGAATAGAATCATACTTCAATTGATAAGCAAAATAATCTGCATCTGTGCTTACATCAACAACAGCTACTACTTCAACTTTCTTACCTAGGACATCTTTTTCTACCATAGCACTAACAATTTGACGTCCAATACGACCAAAACCATTGATACCAACTTTTATCATATTCAAACTTCCTTTAAGATTTAATAATACATTAAATACATTATATAACAAATCCTTATATTAAGGTTACAATTTTCTTTTGCTTATATATTTTTATTACATATATTGTATAAAAAAACATTTTTTTTGTCAATCTATTCTTCAAAAAGAAATTTGTTTTACAAAGTTTTTTTTGAAAAAATCATTCCATTCTTAAAAATAACTTTATAAAAAAAATTCCATCAAAATGAATCAACATTTTGATGGAAAATATACAGTTGAACTCCCCAATACATCTAGCAACTTACTCAGCTATAACAGTCATCCTACCAAAAGCGTTAGGCTGTGATAAAACAGGCATTGAACAAGATTCAGCTAACAAATAAATACCTGAAGGATCTTCACTTAGCCATGTTTTAGCAAAAATTTTACTATCCCCACCATGAATATCCGTGACTCTTCCTCGTGTAAACGTATTTTGAGCTTGCGTTGACCCTATATAGATTTTTTTTGGATCAATGAGATATTTTTTAGTTCCGTTATCATCAATTATATGTTGAGTATATTGATAAAATTGCAAATTTGCACCAACAACAAACAAGGTCATAGCATGACTTGCACCGTCTGGTAGCTCTTGTAGACGATTAGACCACATTTCAAATTTTCTTTGATCATTATAAATTTTTTGAAACTTTTTATTTCGCATCATATAGGAAAAAGCTTCATGACCAATAATTAAAGAATCGGATATTAGGCCAGAAGTATCATAAACTGTTTGCACCAGTTTTTCAATATCTTCTATAATGTTTGCAGTTTCTGATTGCCATTCAACACTTGCCTCTTGTACATTTTCAACTGGGATTTTAAAATCAACATTAAGTGAAATATTTTCGTTTTGAATATCTATTTTTCCTTCTGTAAATGCCAAAGAACATAAATATTCTTGCGACCATACTATTCGATCAAGCAAAGACTCCAATTCAGATTGTAATATTTTTTTAACTTCTTCCTTGATATTATAATTTTCGTGAATAACAAGTCCTGTAGAAGCAAGTATTAAATTTTCACCCATTATTTTTCTTGTAATTAATATTTTTTCTTTTATATGTGGAATTTCTACTTCTAGTGATGTTACATATCCCGAATCTTCATATACTTCTTCTTTAAAAAAAAGATTTCTAATAAAAGTATTTGGTTTATATAATTTGTCTACTAAGGTAGACAAATTTACTTGATTAAAAATTTTCATAATTGCCATTGTTTGTTCCTCTTTGTTTTAATAAAATACCATAATTACGTAAACTATTAATAAATTTAATACGCATTTTAGCTCCTTTTAGAAAAATTTGGATCAATAAATCATTAAATATTAAACATACTTTCAGTATACACACTGCATTAATTGCTTTAGCTCTCGTATCAAAACGCTAAAATTATTAAATTATCAAAATCTATAGAGATATCTTTTGTTCCAATTACAGCTTTTTATATTGACCTATCTTTGATAAAAATAATATTTTTTACAATTTTTATGTAGCACGCCCCCATTATAAAAAAAAAAATTCAATACGCAAGCAAAAAATTTTATTTTTTCAAAATATTTTTTACTAAAAATTTATAATATATTAAATAAATTTTAAAATAATTAAAATTATTTTAATATATCATAAATTTATTTTAAAAAAAAGAATTTTTGTTTAAAAGGAAAAACTCTCATACAGAACAATTTTTTTATAAATTTTTACTTAAAATACCTTCATTATAAATATTTGTTTTTAATATACAGGGCAATCTTTTATTATAAAAATTTTATTTAAAAATTTCATTTATTTCATTTATTATGTTATGTATTATATATATATGCATACAATATATAAATGTGTTATATATATAATTATATATATAAATGTATATATAAATGTATTTTTTATTTTTATATACATTTATGAAGAGGATGATAATGATTGGAAATATAATAAAACAAGCAAGAGAAAAACAAAAATTAACACAAAAAGAATTAGCAAAAATAATTGGCATAGACCCTCAAAATATTTCAAGGTGGGAGCAAGATGCTTGCGAACCTGGGGCAACATCATTGATAAAAATAGCAGATGTTTTAGGAATTAAAGATAAACTATTTTCTAGTATTATTACTAATAATAATTCTAATATAGATAATGAAGTAGATATAAATGTTGAGTTAGAAAAAAGAATAGAAAGGCTAGAGGTAAGGTTAGAAATAAGAATGGAAAAAAGGCTTGAAGAAAGGCTAGAAACAAGATTAGAATCAAAATTAGAAAGTAAATTAAATGATTTAGAAATAAAAGTTGAAAATAAATTAGAAAGTAAATTAAAAGAAGATATAATGAATGATTTAAGAAAAGAAATTCAACTTGAATTTAATAAAAGATTTGATCCTATCATACAGATATTGACAAAAAATTTAACATGTGAAACATGCAATAAAAAATAATAATAGTAATTTATTTAGAGATAAAAAAACATTAATTCAAATAAAAAAAAGTAGGCTTTTTTATATATGGTATGGATATTTAGAAATCTAAGAAATTATTTATTTTATTTTTTTTAAAATAATTTAATTTTTATATAGAATAAAAAAAACTTTCCTTGAAATTTCATTTATCTTGTTATGTATATATATATAATAAATAGTATTTTTAATAGTTTTAAACATAATAAAGGAGGGTTATTAATGATTGGTGATATAATAAGAGACGCAAGGGAAAAACAAAATTTAACACAAAAAGAATTAGCAGAACTCACAGGATTATCACAAACAGGCATTTCAAAATTAGAACTAGGAGAATGCGGTCCTAGTGTAAGAACTTTGAAGAAAATAACTAAAGTTTTAGGCATTCAAAATAAAGTTTTCCCCTCTAAAGAACATATGATAGATGATGAAATAGATATGGATTTAGAAAAGAGAGTAGAAAGGCGAGTAGAAACAAGGCTAGAGGCAAGACTAGAAGCAAGATTAGAAAGTAGACTAAAAGAAGACATAACACATGATTTATTAAATGATTTGAAAACAAAAGTTGAAAGTAGATTAAAGGAAGATATAACAAATGATTTATTAAATGAATTTGATAAAAGATTAAGAATTGAATTTGATAAAAGATTTGAACCTATCTTGCAAATGTTGACAAGAAATTTATCATGTGAAACAGACAATAAAAAACAATAGTAAAATACGATGTGATGCAAAAATAGTCGATTTAAATAAGAAAAGGTCGGCTTTTTTGTTACGTTTATATATATAATAAATGTGTTTTTTCACTATCAAAGGAGTGTTAATAATGATTGGAAATATAATAAAAAAAGCAAGACTAAATCAAAATTTAACACAAAAAGAATTAGCAAATCTAATTGGCATAGACCCTCAAAATATTTCAAGATGGGAGCAAGGAGCTTGTGTCCCTAGTGCAACATCAATGATAAAACTAGCAGAAACTTTAGGAATTCAAGATAAACTTTTCCCCACTACTAATATAGATGATAAAATAGATGTGGATTTAGAAAAAAGGATAGAAAGGCGAGTTGAATCAAGGCTAGAAGAAAGGCTAGAAGCAAGATTAGAAAGTAGACTAAAAGAAGATATAACAAATGATTTATTGAATGAATTAAGAAAAGAAATTCAAGTTGAATTTGATAGAAAATTTGATCCAATCTTACAGATGATTAGTAAAATATTATCATACAATAATAATTTAACATGTGAAACATGCAATGAGAAACAATAGCTATGTATAATAATTTATATAAGACATAAAAAAACCGCCCGTTCTGATGAAGAAAATGCGGTTTTTTTTGGATGGTATAGATATTTTGTTTGTTTTAATTTGAAATGATATTATTTTCCCCCTATGCAATTGCCTTTCCCCAGAGCATAATAAAACTGATTTTTTCTTTTAATTTTTTCGTTTCTATATATAATTAGACTAGTTTTATTATAAATAAAATTATATTGTAATATTTTTATATATAGTAAAAGGAGGAATAATCATGATTGGAAATATAATAAAAAAAGCAAGACTAAATCAAAATTTAACACAAAGAGAATTAGCAAGAATAACTGGTATAGAACCACAAAGCATTTCAAGATGGGAGCAAGGAGCTTGTGTTCCTAGTGCAACATCAATGATAAAACTAGCAGAAACTTTAGGAATTCAAGATAAACTTTTTTCCACTACTAATATAGATGATAAAATAGATGTGGATTTAGAAAAAAGGATAGAAAGGCGAGTTGAATCAAGGCTAGAAGAAAGGCTAGAAACAAGATTAGAAAGTAGACTAAAAGAAGACATAACACAAGATTTATTAAATAATTTAGAAACAAAAGTTGAAAGTAGACTAAAAGAAGACATAACAAATGATTTATTGAATGATTTAGAAACAGAAGTTGAAAAGAAATTAGAAGAAAGATTAAAAGAAAATATAATGAACGATTTAAAAAAAGAAATTCAAGTTGAATTTGATAAAAGATTTGATCCAATCTTACAGATGATTAGTAAAATGTTATCATACAATAATAATTTAACATGTGAAACATGCAATGAAAAATAATAGCAATTTATATAAGGCATAAAAAAACTGCCCATTCTGATTAAGAAAAGGCGGTTTCTTTTTTTTGGATGAATAGATATTTTGTTTGTTTTTAGTTTGAAATGATATTATTTTCCCCTATGCAATTGCCTTTCCCCAGAGCATAATAAAACTGATTTTTTCTTTTAATTTTTTCGTTTCTATATATAATTAGACTAGTTTTATGATAAATAAAATTATATTGTAATATTTTTATATATAGTAAAAGGAGGAATAATAATGATTGGTGATATAATAAAAGAGGCAAGGAAAAATCAAAATTTATCACAAAGTGAATTAGCAGAACTCACAGGATTAACACAAACAGGTATTTCAAAAATAGAACTAGGCATTTCTGGGTCAAATGTAAAAACTTTAAGAAGAATAGCAGATACTTTAGGGATTCAAAATAAACTTTTCCCTCAAGAAAATTATATGATAGATGATGAAATAGATATGAATTTAGAAAAGAGAGTTGAAAGGCGAGTGGAAACAAGGTTAGAGGCAAGACTAGAAGCAAGATTAGAAAGTAGACTAAAAGAAGATATAACAAATGATTTGTTAAATGATTTGAAAACAGAAGTTGAAAGTAGATTAAAAGAAGACATAACACACGATTTATTAAATGATTTGAAAACAGAAGTTGAAAATAAATTAGAAAATAAATTAACAAATGAATTAGAAAGCAAATTAAATGAAATAACAAATGATTTATTGATTGAATTTGATAAAAGATTAAGAATTGAATTTGATAAAAGATTTGAACCTATCTTGCAAATGTTGATAAGAAATTTAACATGTGAAACATGCAATGCGAAACAATAGCTATGTATAATAATTTATATAAGACATAAAAAAACTGCCCGTTCTGATAAAGAAAAGGCGGTTTCTTTTTTTTGGATGAATAGATATTTTATTTGTTTTTATTTTGAAATGATATTATTTTCCCCTATGCAATTGCAATTGCAATTGCCTTTCCCCAGAGCATAAGAAAAATTCTTTTTTCTTTTAATTTTTTCGTTTCTATATATAATTAGACTAGTTTTATTATAAATAAGATTATATTTTAATATTTTTATATATAAGGAGGATAAGGAATGATTGGAAATATAATAAAGCAAGCAAGGCAAAAACAAAATTTGTCACAAAGCGAATTAGCAAAACTCACAGGATTAACACAAGCAAGCATTTCAAAATTAGAACAAGGAGTTTCTGGCCCTAGTGCAAAAAATATGATGAAAATAGCAGATGTTTTAGGGATTCAAAATAAACTTTTCCCTACTACTAATATAGATAATGAAATAGATATGGATTTAGAAAAGAGAATAGAAAGGCGAGTTGAATCAAGGCTAGAAGAAAGGCTGGAAACAAGATTAGAAAGTAGATTAAAGGAAGATATAACAAATGATTTATTAAATGAATTTGATAAAAGATTAAGAATTGAATTTGATAAAAGATTTGAACCTATCTTGCAAATGTTGACAAGGAATTTATCATGTGAAACAGACAATAAAAAATAATAGTAAAATACGATGTGATGCAAAAATAGTCGATTTAAATAAGAAAAGGTCGTCTTTTTTGTTACGTTTGTATATATAATAAATGTGTTTTTTAACTATTAAAGGAGTGATAATCATGATTGGAAATATAATAAAGCAAGCAAGGCAAAAACAAAATTTGTCACAAAGAGAATTAGCAAAACTTACTGGATTAACACAGGCAGGCATTTCAAAATTAGAGCTTGGTGGTTGCGATCCTAGTGCAAAAACTATGATAAAATTAACTGAGGTTTTAGGGCTTAAAGACAAGATTTTTCCATCAGAAATAATAGAGGATGAAATAGATATGGATTTAGAAAAGAGAGTAGAAAGGCGAGTAGAAACAAGGCTAGAGGCAAGACTAGAAGCAAGATTAGAAAGTAGACTAAAGGAAGATATAACACACGATTTATTAAATGATTTAGAAACAGAAGTTGAAAGTAGACTAAAGGAAGATATAACACACGATTTATTAAATGATTTGAAAACAGAAGTTGAAAATAAATTAAAAAATGAATTAGAAAGCAAATTAAAAGAAGACATAACGAATGATTTATTTAATGAATTTGATAAAAGATTAAGAATTGAATTTGATAAAAGATTTGATCCAATCTTACAGATGATTAGTAAAATGTTATCATACAATAATAATCTAACATGTGAAACATGCAATGCGAAACAATAGCTATGTATAATAATTTATATAAGACATAAAAAAACCGCCCGATCTGATTAAGAAAAGGCGTTTTTTTTTTGGATGGTATAGATATTTTGTTTGTTTTAATTTGAAATGATATTATTTTCCCCCTATGCATTTGCCTTTCCCCAGAGCATAAGAAAACTGATTTTTTCTTTTAATTTTTTCGTTTCTATATATAATTAGACTAGTTTTATGATAAATAAGATTATATTATAATATTTTTATATATAGTAAAAGGAGGGTTAAATAATGATTGGTGATATAATAAGAAAGGCAAGAAAAAATCAAAAGTTATCACAGCGCGAATTAGCAAAACTTACAGGATTATCACAAACAGGCATTTCAAAATTAGAACTAGGGGAATGCGGACCTAGTGTAAAAACTATGAATAAAATAAATCAAGTTTTAGGAATACAAGAAAAAGTTTTCCCCTCTAAAGAACATATGATAGATGATGAAATAGATATGGATTTAGAAAAGAGAGTAGAAAGGCGAGTAGAAACAAGGCTAGAAGCAAGACTAGAAGCAAGATTAGAAAGTAGACTAAAAGAAGACATAACAAATGATTTATTAAATGATTTAGAAACAGAAGTTGAAGGTAGATTAAAAGAAGACATAACACACGATTTATTAAATGATTTGAAAACAGAAGTTGAAGAAAAATTAGAAAATAAATTAGAGAATAAATTAGAAATAAAATTAAGTGAAATAAAGAATGATTTATTGAATAATTTAAGAAAAGAAATTAAATTTGAATTTAATGAAAGATTTGAACCTATCTTGCAAATGTTGACAAGAAATTTAACATGTGAAACATGCAATGCGAAACAATAACTATGTATAATAATTTATATAAGACATAAAAAAACCGCCCGTTCTGATTAAGAAAAGGCGGTTTCTTTTTTTTGGATGAATAGATATTTTGTTTGTTTTTAGTTTGAAATGATATTATTTCCCCCTATGCAATTGCCTTTCCCCAGAGCATAAGAAAAAATTTTTTCTTTTAATTATGTTTAATTTTTTTCGTTTCTATATATAATTAGACTAGTTTTATGATAAATAAAATTATATTGTAATATTTTTATATATAATTAAGGAGGAAAAGGAATGATTGGAAATATAATAAAAGAGGCAAGGAAAAATCAAAGATTATCACAAAGTGAATTAGCAGAGCTCACAGGATTAACACAAACAGGCATTTCAAAATTAGAACTGGGAGTTTGTGACCCTAGTTTAAGAACTATGAAAAAAATAAACAAAGTTTTAGGAATACAAGATAAAATTTTCGAACAAAAAGAAAATATTATAGAAGATGAAATAGAAGATGAAATAGAAAAGAAATTAGAAATAAAATTAGAAAAGAAATTAGATGCAAAATTAGAAAAGAAATTAGAAATTTTGGAAATAAAGATTGAAATAAGACTAGAAACAAAATTAGATGCAAAATTAGAAAAGAAATTGAATGATTTGAAAACAGAAGTTGAAAATAAATTGGAAAAGAAATTAGAAATAGAATTAAGTGAAATAAAGAATGATTTATTGAATAATTTAAGAAAAGAAATTAAATTTGAATTTAATGAAAGATTTGAACCTATCTTACAAATGTTGACAAGAAATTTATCATGTGAAACATGCAATGCGAAATAATAGCCTAGTTTTATGATAAATAAGATTATATTATAATATTTTTATATATAGTAAAAGGAGGTTAATAATGATTGGTGATATAATAAAAGAAGCAAGGCAAAAACAAAATTTATCACAAAAAGAATTAGCAGAATTAGTTGGCATAGCTCAAGCAAGTATTTCAAAATTAGAATTAGGAGTTTGTGAACCTAGTGCGAAAACTGCATTGAAAATAGCTAAAACTTTAGGAATTCAAGATAAACTTTTTCCTCAAGAAAATTATATGATAGATGATGAAATAGATATGGATTTAGAAAAGAGAGTAGAAAGGCGAGTAGAAACAAGGCTAGAAGCAAGGCTAGAAGCAAGATTAGAAAGTAGACTAAAAGAAGACATAACACACGATTTATTGAATGATTTAGAAACAAAAGTTGAAAGTAGATTAAAAGAAGACATAACACACGATTTATTAAATGATTTGAAAACAGAAGTTGAAAATAAATTGGAAAATAAATTAGAAATAGAATTAAGTGAAATAAAGAATGATTTATTGAATAATTTAAGAAAAGAAATTAAATTTGAATTTAATGAAAGATTTGAACCTATCTTACAAATGTTGACAAGAAATT
>Ga0209407_1002204_pt1 | contig 18590 bp, 30 predicted proteins | sample AD_JPNHG3_MetaG_FD_184410 | JGI IMG/M metagenome (GOLD analysis project Ga0209407, IMG submission 184410) | Active sludge microbial communities of municipal wastewater-treating anaerobic digesters from Japan - AD_JPNHG3_MetaG (SPAdes) (version 2) | ecosystem: Engineered > Bioreactor > Anaerobic... | reverse complement strand
AGGCATACCCGGAAGGATTCTGTAATACTTCGGCTTGCCCATGCTTGGACCAATCTCTGTGACCAGATCACCAAATGATGGATCCAGCATCCATCGGTCAAACACCACCAGACCTTTAAACCTTCCCCTGCCGATTGCATTTATATTTAATGGCTTTTCGTAATCAGCTCCTTCCGTCAATATGACCGCAATAGCGCCACCATACAATCTTGCCCATTTGATGGTATTGGCCAATTCATGCCAGATATTCAAACCGGTAAAGGTAGACTGAATCAGTTTTACATCTTCCGGCGGCAACTTTGAATTAATGGTTGCTCCTTCTCTGGTCATGTCTTCAGCAACCGTATCCACCACCTGACCGACCAGCCATGAACTTCTGTATGCCGCTTCAAGAGCAATACGATTTCTGGTTACAAAAGGTGATAATGAATATTGGCTGTAGCTTTGAAGGTTCTGCGTATTTGTCCCAAGCTTCGCCAAGAAGTTTGTAAATGAATCACCTGTGTTTAAATCAAAGGTCTGTTTTTTAGACATTTCTTGTCATTGCCTCAATCATTTTATCTGCAATCCTTTTTTTCCTTCATGGATTATTTTGTATTTAAATTCATAAAAAGGCATGGCTGTTATTTTACCAATAAAATCTTGAGTCGAATAATGGGCAAGATAAGCATCTCTTGCGGAATTTAAATCCCTGAAGCCACAGAAAACTTTATCCTCGTCATACAAACCATCTGGTCTTAACTGGTGGATGATGTAAACATTTTCAGACTCCCAGTAATCACCAATAAAGCAATCAATCTCATCACCATCTTTTCCCATGGTGTTACAGATAAAACCATAAGGATAGTAAAATCTGACCTTCCACGGTTCGCCCTTCTTATTAACGCCTTCACGAACCGAGCCGACCTTTTGCTCTATCCTGATGTTTAATCCACGGAAATTGATTCTATGCATTTATTCACTCTTTTTCTTTTTCTTATCAGACTTTTTTGTGGGAAGAATTTCCGTCACAGTTTCATTGGGTTCAGTTGAAAAGGAAACCTCTACTTTATTTTCCTTCTGTCCATTACCGACGGTCACAATAGTAGACTCGGTAATGGTAACGGTTCTACGAATAACCTTTTTAGGCCGGTTCTTTCTTTCAGCAATGGCGGTTTTGCTCTTCAATACGCTTTTTCTTAACGGTTGTCTTGTCGATGCCATAATTTTATTTCTTCTCCTTCTGAATTAATCCGTCCCGGTGATGAGGAGGGGAATATAGGCTGTAAAGCTTCAATGGCTTATTGGAATCGTTGATGATGTTATGGACTCTTCCTGATTTGATCAGGATAGAAGAACCATCTTTTATATTTATCTCCCTACCATCCACAATTGCCTTTCCTTTCCCCTCCTCAATCCGGAAAAATTGATCTGTTGTCGGGTGAACCTCTTCACCAATATCTTCTCCCGGCTTTATGCACATTACCACCAACTGCATTCTTTCTGCTGTGAAAAGAACCTTCCTGAAATAATCATTCGCTTTTGTTTCCTTCTCAATGTCTCTAATGTCATGCGTTTCATCAGGATCAAGAGTGTCAAAAGTGCCACCAGCTTTCTTCAACACTTCCTCGGCATCTTTCTTTTCCCAATACTTATCAATCTGCCTCTTTACATCATCAAGTAATCCTTCATACTGTTCCGTTTCCTTAACAGCGGTAAATTTAGCAGGACCTTTCCCAGATTTATACAACTGAAAGCCTTTATAAATCTGGTCAACAGTTCTGCCCTCCTTCATTATGATTCTGCCATTAACGATGTCTCTGATGTCCTGTGTTAACATTTCATCTTCTCTCCTTTACGGAATTAATTGGGCCAGAAAATCGGTCTGAATCATCTTCTCTGTTCTGTCTATAATAACCTTCTGACTGTTTGCCGATGTTACCTTCCTGATTATTCCCGTCTTGTCTATATCAACCGTGCTTAAAACAATCACCGGTATCTTTACTCTTCCCGGCTTCAACGGATATTGTCCCGGTTTTAAATGACTCATAACATTCTTCCCATTTCGCAGTTCATTAGACCTGCCTCAACATGAGTAGCTGCAATAAAATGTTCTTTACAGAAAAAATATTCGCCCTTTACCCAATTACTGCTCATTTATCCCCCTACCACAGCAACCCAGTCAATTCCAGTTCCACGAATCAAATCTTCCAGACTATAACGAATAGCATCAATACAATGGTCAAATCCTTCTGCTAATATTGGCAACACCTCTTCTGTTTTCTTGTCTATTTTGTAAGAGTAATGTTCAAATTCATCTTTTGTATGATGGCATCTTTTGTGGATATGAATCTTTTCAAACTTACGCATGAACTCCAATCCGTCTCTGACAAATCCCGCCTTGGTTGTTGCTGTCTTTACACAGCCCACTATCGGAAAACCTTTCTTTCGCATAAAAGAAATGGTTTCTGGTCTGGAATTGTCGGCAACAATTTTGGTAAATCTGCTTCCCGGGATTGAATCAAACAATTGTGGTAACTCTTCTAACTCCACACCCACCCCATAGGCTTCGTAATCAATAAACAAATCATTGCCGACAATATAGTTGCGGATCAGTGTTGTGGCATCGTTGCTGAATCCCCAATCCGCTCCCAGTCTGTATTTTACTTTATCAGGACTTTCAAAATCCTCAACAACAAACTTATCTTTAAACACTAGAGCATTGCTGATTGAATGAGGCAATCCTTCCCAAATGTGATTGTAAGCATCAATATCTACCTGCTTACAATATTCCATTTCTTTCCTCAATGTATTTGGGAAAAATGGATTGTCTCTAAAAGTTAAAAGTTTAGAGACACAATCATCAGGTTTGTTGATTACAAATCTTTGGTAAGTAGGATCAGTCTTGGCCCCAGTATTCCAACTTAACCATATCTCGGAATTTTCTTTCCGGATAGTCGGTATCAAGAATCGCCAACTTTCTTCTGATACGCTTTGGGCTTCTTCCAGCCAGACAATATCTATTCCTTCAATCGACTTTATTTCCAATGGATGTTGTAGCCCCTTGAAGATAAATTCAGAACCGACATTGCTGATAATTTCTGTCTTGGTGATGTTATAGTATGGAGTAAGATTTAAAAGTTCTATTTGATCAGATAGGGTTTTATGAACTGAATCTTTAATACTGTTTTGATATTCTCTGGTGCATAGGATTCTTTTCTTTTGATAAGATGCTAGTGTTGCCAACACTCTTGCAAATGACCACGACCTTCCCGCACCTCTTCCGCCATATGCCGATTTATACCTATGGGGCTCTAACAGGAATTGAAATGCTTTGGGAATATCTATAGTGACTTCACCGGTCATTCTTTTTCTTCCTCTTCTCCTACGAAATTAAATACCACCTTTGTGGGCACTGCTGGTATTAAATCTTTTCCTTCTGCTCCGGTCAACTGAACTCTATCCGAATACTTTCTGGGCAATAAATGCGCTGCTAACCATTTCCTGCTTTCCACTCTTAATGCACTTCTTTTGATATGATCGAAATCTGTTTTTGTTTCCATTTTCCCAGTCTTTGGGTTTATGGTTTCATAAGTATCATTCTCTCCGTTATCTGCAATATCTTTTATTTCATCGGCCATGACTTCCGCTTGGATTTCTCTGGCTTGTGAATAGGACTTTAAAAAATCTTCATTGTAAGCGTTGTTTAATTTATTTAACCAATTAAAAACAGTTGGTAAACATGGCATCCCTTCTTCTTTACAAATCGAAGTAATTGTTCTGCCCTTCATGATTTCTTGACAGATGTATTTTCCTACCTTGTCGGTATAAGAGCTTGGTCTGCCGACTTTGTTTTTTGGTTGATCTTTGATTCTTTTCTTTTTGACCATGACCCTTTTCCCCTTTTGAAAAAAACATCCCTATATATAGGGTGATTTTAAAGCGATTTTCTTGATACTTTTTGCATTATTTTTTAAAAATACCAATGATTTTGATATGTTAAGCATGAAAATATTTTTACCATACCCTGAAATTGCTTTAAAAAAACCGCAATAATCTCTTAACTCATTGATTTTATTATACTATACCGGGAATATATAGCATATATACTGCTAACCTATTGATTTTATTATTAAAAAAAAATCAATATTTTTATAGAAACTTATTGATTTTTCCCCTGAACTATACTATAAATAATCAACATATATGATCTTTTACAATTAAATATCGGTTGAGGTTGTCAGGGCGGTGTCCGAGCCAAGACCGAAAGCGAACCCACGCAATGCTTGAATGGGCGGAATCAATGTCGGGCGCGAGTAGCAAATGCCCCACCCGGATCATAATCGAAACCAACCAACATCCATAACGCGTGAAACAGGAAACTGCTTGAAAGTCCGAAAAAGGTCAGCAACTGGTAGCGAGCCAAACCCAAAGAAATTCTGGAGGGGGATCTAAGGCGGACGTAAAGTAGTCCAGCGAGAGACGGCCCGATATTTAGATGGCAAGCCACAGTATCGGTTAATCATGATGATGCTCATGATGTCATTCAAGGTAAGGCATGAACCCTTGAAGCCATAAAGGTAAGGCTTGAATCCCTTCGTTATGATTTCTTATGCGGCTCATCTATTCTTTCTGGTAGGTGAGTCGAAACGAAACCATAACCCTTAAAAAAAAGAAAGGAGCAAGCAAAATGTTATTTGAAATTAAAAATCGTTTTAGCGATAGAATTTAGTAGAATGTAATCAAATAAAGGCAAGATTAAACAACCAACAAAATAAAACAGGAGGAACAAAAAATGAAATATTACGTAACCCCAAAAGACGCGATAGGACAGAGACACGCGATTAAAGAGACCGACGGAAAGCCAATCAACATGACGGGCGTTGATATTGTTGACCTCCCCGATGGTGATTATCTGACCGTGATCAGCAAAGGAAAAGAATATCCGGCTTACAAAGTAGCCCTGGCGATTGCCGCCGGGCAAATCAAAACTGAAGACGTGAAGGAGGTATAAGATGGATTAGGTATTAATGTATAGTCAACAAAATAAAACAGGAGGAAACACCATGAAACAGATGATCGCAAAAAGCAGAAAAGAAGCCATCGAATTTGCTGAAGGTGGTAACGGCAATACCCAAAGAGCGGCTTATTGGATGCAGGGCAAAATCATCAATCGCGCAGAAGTAATCCCCGGCCAAAAAGAAGCAGCAATCACGGAAAATGTTGGTGGGTATTGGTGGGATGCAAAAACCACGATCGCGCAAAAATTTGAAGGCAAGATTAAATAATGAAAAGAAAAGGAGAAAAGAAAATGAAAAGAAACGAAATCATCAATACAGTGGATTTTGATTATCCCTCTTGCGGGGGGATAATAATTACAAGAGGCCGCAAAAATTACACTTGTGAGCAGCTAAGTAATTACAGTGGCCACAACACAGGAGCGCGAGTTATAGTGCCAATCACACCGGCACGGGAAATGTGGGATGAAGCTGATTGGGCAGAGGTAGTCGATGTAATCCTGCATGAGGGTACAGATAGGATATACACCGATTGTAAGATATTATCGCGCGGATGCAAGGTGCGATAACCTAACACAGCAAAGGGAGCAAGCAAGAGGAGAAAAAAACAATGACAAAAAAACAAAATGAAATTTTAGAAGAAATTAACGTGGCAATGAAAATAAGAGCTGGACACAGTAACGTCGATTGTGTTATCACAAGTCAAAAGGTCGGCACTAAAGAAGTTATTGGATTTCACTTTGAACCGCTTGGAAAATATCACAGGGGGGATATTATATCTTTAACTGACAGTGATGTTATAAAAGTTGAGGCAATAATTTAACAAAAAACCAAGCTGTGCTACCGGCGATACGGGCAGGGAGGATCGCCATGGGCAAGATCATCAATGTCAAAAAAGTGCAATAGGATTTTTTGGCAAATGGATTTGCACATGCAAATTTCCAGATAACAATTGTCAACACGAATACGAAAATGTTGCAATAAGAAGTATAGTTCCGCATTTCGTTTGCAAGAAATGTGGAAAGGGCGTATCACCAGACGTATTATAATTTTAATCCAAAATTGTGATTTTTTACAGCTCATCGGCTTTGGTCGGTGGGCTGAAATGAAACCACAATAAGAGAGGAGGCGATAAAATGAACAAAAAGAGAAGAGGACAGCTTGCTTGCGTAATTGGTAAACTTCAGGACAATGCAAGTATCTTGACGGCAATTCAAGAAGAGGAACAGATGGCATTTGACAACTTACCCGAAGGTTTGCAAATGTCGGAGAAAGGAGAGAAAATGGAGGACGCGGTTTCTCAATTAGAAGAAGCTGTTTCTCAAATCGAAGACATTATCCAGAATTTGGAGGATCTATGAAAATCATTCACCGATCAACCATAAAAAATGTAGATGGGGTCATTGATATTGAAATACTAATTGTCGATGATCTAAAGTTCAAAAAGTATATCTACCATCTTAACAGCGAATATGCCGCAAGAAAGTTTCATACGCTTCGAAGAAAAGGTTATCACGGCAGAGCACTTAATGTTTTAAACAAATTCAAAATAAAGGAGGAAAATCATGCCGGAAAAACTTCTTAAATTTAAAGCTTTAACAAAAAGAAAAAATATAGTTGAAGGATTTATCGCAAAAGAAGCGGTAGATAAAATTTCCTGCAGCGACATCATTGTATTGATAAACGAAGAAGGAAAACCTTTTGTAATAAATGGCAAAGACATTCTTTATTGGTCAGTATTTTAAAGGAGGATAAGATGACAAAAGACAAAGAGATGATTCAACAGGGAACATATATTCCCGCAGAAGTCGCCAAATTTCTAAAAAAGAAAGCAGCAGAAAGGTATCCAAAAATTGCACCCGCCAGACTCGCATCTGAAATTCTTTCCCAATGGGCCCTTGACAATGGGATGAAGAGAAAGGAGGATGAACATGGCAAGAAAGAAAAAGAAGGATAACCACAAAAAAACAATAAAAAAGAAACGGATCGACGAACTACCTTGCGGACTCTGTCAATCATTTTGGGGTGCCGAGGACAGAAGAAAAGGAAATATTCGTCATTGCAATATCACAAGCGACGATGTAAATTTTTATGATGAATCGTGCGGAGAGTTTGAAACAAGCGAGTTTTTCTTTTGCGAGCGATTCAACTTTCAATGCTCCGCTGGCATCTGCATCAACAGAATCAAAAAGGGGATTGTTGAAGAATGCGGCAATTGTAAATTGGGATGGAAAATTTTGTTATATTTTGCTCCCCCAACCATTGAAATAAAAATAAAGGAGGATTAAAATGAATTTGAAATATTTTGACTATGCCTTGCAAGCTTACGACATGAAAAATTATGTTCCCATAGAATCATTCACTGAAAAAACAGAATATCCAGAAGAACTGACCATTCGCGTCAACCCTGAAGAAGCATTGCTTATCAGCGAGTCACAAAAAATGTTTCAAAGCTTGAGTAAAGAAGCAAAACAGATCATTGAAATCATCGTAGACTGCCCACAAGAAATCAAAGAGGCACTGGGGTACAAAAGAGATCGTCAAGTGATCACTATGCGACCCATAAAAAGGTACTTTGAACGAGTGTGGGGAAAAAGAAAATATGAAAGAATCATGGAAGAAATTACCGTATATGCAGGAGGACTCAATGAAAATTACGGTCGGTAATGTGTTCTGTTTTGTAAATGATTTTACAGAACAGAATCAAATCAGAGATTCTTGTAGATATAAAAAAGAAATCTACAAGCCCGGTCCATTTGCAAAAACCAAATCCATTGTTGAAGCTTCGATGGTCAGTAATAAAAAATTTCTGACGGGATTGCTTCCAAGGGTTTTGGCATATTGTGATAATAAACAAATCAGATATGAGAAAAATCAGACATATGATGAATTACCAACATTGGCGGCATCGCCATATCTTGAAGGTATTGAATTTAGGCAAGACCAGAAAGAGGCAATCAACAACGCTTGCACCATATCAAGAGGAATCATAAAAGCACCCACCGGAAGCGGTAAGACTGTTATCGCTGGTGGCATTTGCTCAATGTTCCCGACATCAAGAATACTATTCATGTGCCATACGCTTGATCTTTTGACACAAACCTACGATGAATTTGTTGCGTGGGGGTTAAGAAATGTAGTAATGATCGGAGGGGGATCAAAGATTTATAAAGATGAAATAGAAAATCAGTGTATTGTGATTGCAACCATACAGAGTATTCACAATATGGAATATTCTTATTTCAAAAAATTTGACATGGTCATTATTGATGAAGCTCATCATGTGACGGCCGGGTCAAGCTACACAAAATTTCTTGAAAAAATCGACGCTCCAATCAGAATTGGGCTGACAGCTACACCGCCACAAAAAGGTAGCCATGCCGAATTGGTCGCCGAAGGTTATCTTGGGCCGGTGATTGCCGAACTGACAATCGAAAAGGGGATGGAAATGGGCATCATCGCAAAACCGGTAATTGATCTTTTACCGGTACCGTATCTATCACGAATCAGTGAACTCAAATCGTATCGCGATATTTATCACGAGGGGATCATAAACAACAAGGTCAGAAATAACCTCATTTTGCAATATGCTCTTGATGAGGTTGACAATGGGAAATCAGTTTTGATCTTGACCGGAAAAGAAGTCGAACATGGAAAAATTCTCCGGCAAATGGCAAAAGATATTTATGGAGAAGATATTCCATTCCTCTACGGTTCTACCTCAAAAGAAGATCGAACAGATTTCAAAGAATTGTTAAAATCAAGAAAACTGAAATGTGCCATTGCAAACATCATTTGGTATGAAGGGATAAATATCCCGCCAATCGACATCATCATTAATGCCGAAGGCGGGAAAGCATCAGGCAAAACATTACAAAAGGTCGGGAGGGGATTAAGAACATCCGAAGGAAAAACACATCTGGTGATTGTTGACTTTCTTGATCCATACAAATATTTAAGTCACCACTGTGTTCTCCGATTGATCACATACGCGGAACAGGGATGGTTGAAACCAGTTATATAAAAGTATGATATAATATGAGCAGAGCAGGGGAGATGATATTTATCTCCCTTGCTCTCTTATAATAATGTATAACATTTTGTATTATCTCTTGCAAGCACTTATATTTAAAAGATAAAGGAGAAAAAAATGAACATCAAACAATACTTTGAAGATAAGGGAATTGACTATAAAGTCTCTGGTAGCAAAAATGTTAGTAGGGGCTGGATCAATATTCAATGTCCCTTTTCTTACTGCACTGATCATTCAAATCACATGGGTATTAATCTACGATCAACTGGATGGCATTGCTGGATATGCGGAACGGGGCATCAAGACATTGCATTTTTAATCAAAGAACTGGAAAAGTGTTCTCTTGGTAAAGCGAGATCAATCATAAAAAAGTATGACGGGGATATACTTTACAAAGATGAAGATTATAAACCTGCTTCAAAATTATGGATACCACCGGGAATCAAAAACGAGTGGAATCATTCTATTCATCTTAAATATTTGAAATCAAGAGGGTTTGGGCAAAAGACAATTGACAAATTCCAATTACAACCGATTGGTGAGTATGGATATTATCGTTACAGAATCTTTGTCCCCATTTTTATCAATAACAAAATGGTCTGTTGGCAAGCCGCTGACATTATCAGAAACGGGTCTGAAAGAATTCCTTATCTCTCCTGTCCGCCAAATAAATCTATCATGCCCATCAATGAATGTCTTTACAACTATGATTCAATCAAAGACAAAGTAATTATTGTAGAGGGAGTCACAGATGTTTGGAGATTGGGCGACGGAGCGGTTGCAACATTTACAAAGAATTTTACCAGAGAACAAATCTTACTGCTGAAAAAGAAAAATATAAAAGAAGCTTTTGTCTTTTATGATTCAGATGCGGTCGGTCAATCAAAAAAACTAGCCAATACTCTTTCTGGCATCTTTGATCACGCCGAATATGTTGCTCTTGATAAAGGCGACCCTGCTGATTTGACCGATGATGAAGTAAAGAAACTCAGAAAAGAATTGGGCTTTGATTAACCCCTGTTTTTTTAAAGTAAATTTTTCAATGAAAAAAATATTTACCATAATTATTTCAAAAGGTTATTTTTAAAAATAGTGTAGAATTATTGTTTTTTGCTTTAAAAACCCTATATATAGAAAGGTAAATCGGCTTCTCCCGTGATTCAAGGATATTGAATCATGCCGATAATAACAGCAAGAGTAAAATGGATATATTTTTAAAACCCTTTATATTGGCTTCCGAATCGGAATTGATGTTCCTTTCTTTGTCAATTCGGATCGGAGAAATCGGAATTGATGGTTGTGCTCTTGCTGTCATCGTTCCGATTCGGAGACCTGTATAAAGGGTTTTTTATTGCTTGAAAAAGAAAGGAGAACAAAATGATGCAGTGGATGGTTGACCCGAGGCTACTATGCCGGAAGCATTTGTTGGGTGAACATGTTGAGAGTCATATGTTCATTGGAACTTTAAAAAAGGGGAAAAGTTTAAAAGGATATATTGATAAAGGCTTGGTCGAAGTTCACAATATCAAAAAAAGGCATGAAGCTCTTGCAAAGGAAATGAAGTGTAGGGGAATGAATCATCAAAGCCCACTTGAAAATGTTCCCCTTTATGTTTCTGGTAAGGTTAATACCGAAGCAAATATCAAAGAATTGAAAAGAAGATGCTCGGATTGTTTATTGAGAATGAATGACATTTATTTGTGAGGTAAAGGTTATGGAAAATGATGAAATAGTAGAAATAGAACAAAATGAATTTAATTTAAAATACGTAAAAATGGAACCAGAATTATTTCTCAACCCAAACTTAAATAAAACCGATTGCCTTGTTTTTTGTATGATTGAATTTAAAGATGGAGAAAAACATTGTTGGGCAAGTAATAAATATATTGCTGACTTTTTAGACGTATCTACAACAACTGTAAGCACATCTATTTCACGATTAAAAGAAGAAGGATATATTGAAGAAGTAGGCTTCAATGGTCGTAAAAGAATATTAAAAATTAATCCTGCCTATAAGCAACTTAAAAATGAGCATATAAGAAAACTTAATGGCAGGATTAAAGAGTACTTAAATATAATAAATAATAGATTAATAAATAATAGTGAAAAAGAAGTTAAACCATCTAAAGATGGTTTAATGACTTCTGACGAAGTCGTTCAGTCGGATGTTAATAATTTATCAGGTAAGGTAAGAAAACGTTATAAAGAAGACATGACAGCTTATTCACCAGATGTGCAAAACCTTTATGAGTTATGGATGAGTCTTGGTTCTCCTATTAAGAGACATAAAAACGGCAGTAAAGCAAACCATAACGCCTTATGTGCTTTAAAGAAGGCTGTCAAAAAATTCCCTTCTGATAAAATAGGCGACGCCATGCTACTTTATCACAAAGTTATAAATTCCGCACAAGATTACAAATTAAATATCAGAGCGCCCGGCCACTTGGTTGGGTTAGATGAATTCTTTGGTTTTGATGATTTTACCTTGACTCGTATTGATAACAAAAACATTGCTTATGGAATACAATCATGGTTTGAAGAATGTTCAAAAGGCGAACTTTATATGGAACGGGTTTATGGGAAGCACAAAGTAGAAGATGAACAACCTGAAATAACCACCGCACTTAAGAAATACTGGAAAGAATACATTAGCAAAGAAGTTCCGCACTCACCGGGAGATGAGGATTGTTTCCGGTTGGCAGCAAAAAGATTTAAAGAATTTATGAAAAAGAATCGTAACAATGTTGCTTTATATGATAATATAGATGTAAAGAAGCTACCAAGAGATTCAAAATACCTTTATGAAGCAATCGTTTCAGTAACAGAAGAATTGCACAAGGTGACGCCGGCTTGGTTATGTTCAGACAAGATGTTCAGAAAACGATTACCAATTTATCTGATAGATCAAGGAATGATGGATAACGAGTATGATGATATTGAAAGAGATCAATCAGGATTAGTTAACCAATTGTACGACATGTATGGAGGCTGATAATGGTATTTACGCGGCACGAAGTTTTATCGGGAGATATTGAGAAGAGAATTGTCACGGGTTTGATTGTTGACAATAAGTTCTGTCGTGAGGCGGTTCCCATTCTCCGGCCGAAATATTTTCAGATCGACTATACAAGAAAAGTTGCACAGTGGGTTGCTGATTACTGGAAAAAGTATAAAAAGGCTCCAGGCAAAGATATTCAGGCAATTTTTCAAGCAGAGGAAAAAATATTAAAGCCAGCAGAAGCGGGAATTATAGAAGAGTTTTTGAAAGAGATTTCCAGCCAGTATGAAAATGATGTAAACTTTAATGCTGAATACCTTTTGGATCAAACCTATAAATACTCGGAAAGCCGATCATACGAAATCTTGAAAGACCAAATCGAAGGAAGTTTATTGCAGGGAAAGCTTGATAAGGCGGCGGAAGCCATTCGGGGATTTAACAAGGTAGCAAGGGAAACATCAAGATGGGTCAATCCATTTGATAAAGCTGAAGTGGATAAGACTCTTGATGATGATGCTTCTGACAATCTATTTAGATTGCCCGGAGCCTTGGGAGAATTAATCGGAACTCTGAAGCGGGAATGGTTGATTGCTGTTATGGGCCCGATGAAGCGCGGCAAGAGTTTCTACGCATGGGAAATAGTTTATCATGCTTTGATTGCTCGTTTGAAGGTTGCGGTCTTTTCTCTTGAAATGAATTCCACACAATTTAAAAAACGTATTTATAAAAGAATGACGGCGATGGCTGAATATGAAGGCGAGTATGAATACCCTGTATTTGATTGTGCATATAACCAAGATGGAAGTTGCCTGAAAGAGGAAAGAAAGAACAGAAGAGCACTGGTTCTTGATGATGGAACGTTGCCCGAATATTCAAGAAACAGCAAATACAAACCCTGTGATTATTGTAGACACCATGACAAAAAATCGTATCAGTTAGCTTGGTGGTGGCGGACGCATAAGCAAAAGGAAGATTTGTCAACTGAAGCGATTGCAAAAAAAGTAAAAATCTTCAAAAGGCTTTATGGTAACAATTTACGATTAATGTGCCACCCGCCATTTTCCGCATCGTTTGATGACATCATTTCCGATCTTGACAATCTTGAGTATACAGAAGGATTTATTCCCGACGTTATCTTGGTCGATTATTTTGATATTACCGCAAAGACAAGCGATGATGAGAGATCAGATGCAAATACGAAATGGCAACGAGGGAAACATCTTGCAGGGGTCAGAAGAGCTTTGGTCATCAATTGTAATCAAAGCAACCGAGATTCAATCGACAAAAAGAACATCGGTCAGAAAAATACAGGCGAAGACATTCGGAAGCTTGCACATGTAGACGCATTGTTTGTTTTAAATCAATTACCATCAGAAAAGAAAAGCGGCCGAATAAGAATCAATACTTTGGTGCACCGACACGATGAAGCAGAGGAAAAAGGGCAGGTCATAGTATTGCAACAATTAAAACTTGGTCAACCGTTCCTAGATAGCGAATGGGATCGGCCAAAGAAAAAGGAGGATTAAAGTGATTCCAAATAGCATTACAGTAACAAAAAGATTTGAATTTGAGTATGCACACATGTTGCCCGGATATGATGGAAAATGTAAGAACCTACATGGCCATCATGGAGTTTTAGAAGTCGAGATTGGTCAATTTTTAATTAACGGGACTTATGAAGGAATGGTTATTGATTTTAGTGACCTCAAAAGAATCGTGGAAAAATATGTTATCGACAAATTTGATCACCATTACTTGAACGATTTTATTCCTATTCCAACCGCAGAAAACATGACTTTAAAGATTGTAGAAGAATTACAGATCCATTTCGGCAAAGCACTTAAGAGGGTGCGCGTATATGAAACGCCTGACTCTTATGCGGAATGGAGGGCATAATGAGGATACACAGTATCTTTAAAAGTATTAATGGTGAGGTCAATAAATATCATCAGGGCAGTATTTGTATCTTCATCCGTTTGGCCGGATGTTCGCTCCGGTGCAAATATTGCGACACGGTTCAAGCTCAGTCACCAGATAGCGGCAAAGAAATGAATATTGACGAAATTATAAATGAAGTAGTCAAATTCAAGAATTGTTACCGAGTTACCATAACGGGTGGCGAACCTTTATTACAGGAAGCAGAGTTGGAAGAGTTGGTCAATCGGTTATCAATGGAATACGACATTTCTATTGAAACCAATGGAGCACATCCAATCAAGAAATCATGGCCGGTCAGTTGGGTGGTTGATTATAAATGTTCATCAAGCGGAATGAAGAAAAAAATGTTATTAAAAAATTACAAAGTAGTCGGAACTCATGATATAATAAAATTTGTAATAGGAGATAAACAAGACTTTGAAGATGCGGTCTATTTGATAAGTAGGGGTGCTTCTATTGACCCTGTATATGCTTTTTCACCGATGTTTAAAGATGGCAAGCCGGTTGTAGAAATAAATGAATTGCTTAAATGGATCGAAGAAGAGGAAGCTCTGGAATATTTGAGGATTGTAATTAACGTCCAGATTCATAAATTTCTAAACATTGCATAAAAAGGAGGTGTAGAATGGAAGCTGTGGTTAATGGGAAATCTGTAAGATATGATGACAATTATATAGACGCGTTGCGAGATATTATGATCTTTCATCTTCCTCATATCCAGTTCCAGCAAACAGATCATGCAAGAGAAAATCTGATTGCACAGGTTAAACAATTCAGCGAAGTTCTTATCTTTGAAAAAGAAACAGTTGCCACAAAAGAAGCAAAAAGAAAAATTACAACGATACAAAGAAAGTTGGTTATTTTTAAAGAGGTTCTTGGATATTGCAAATCAAGAGAGGTAATCCAAAATAAGTTATATAACTTTATTTTATCACTGGAAAAGCTTGGGCCATTGCATGGATTTGGCTTTTCCAATATATGGGGCGATAAAATAAAAGGCGATGCGGAAAAACAAAGTTTAAGAAAACCGGTCAACAAATAACAATTCATGATATAATAAAAGAAAAAGAAGAAATCAAACTCAAACAATTTAAAAAGGAGGAACAAAAAATGGCAGTAGAAGTTAATTTCAAAGATTTGAGAGCGGCGGTTGTCGATCTTAACAAGAGCGGTCTTATCAAAAAGCAGGTCGTTCTGGTTGGGGTTGCAAAGGAAAAGATTTATGAAGATTTCATGGCGGCAATGGATAAGATCGAAGACGATCCCGAAACCAAAGAATTTCCCAAGGGCGCGGAAATAGCACTGGCTTATTTCAACAAAATGGTCGATGAAGAAAAGAAAGAAAAGACGGAAATGGTCGAAAAAGCCAAACCTGCAAAGCCGGCGAAAGAAAAGAAAGACAAGCCCAAGAAAGAAAAGAAAGAAGCCGGGCCCAGTCGGAAATTGAAGCTGTATACAGAATGGGCAAAATCGAAACAGAAGCTTACAGCGGAACAGCTTCACAAAATGCAGTCTGATCTGTCTTTGAATACCATCAAGGGATGGGTCAAGGGATGGGCAAACGGGAAGAGATTGCCCGCAGGAGCAAAAAAGTAACAATCACATCAATCGTAACAAATCTACTTTTTCAGGATACCGGTTATGTTGCCGGTATCCTGAAGCTTTAAAAAAGGGGTATAACAATGGTAAAAGACGAAGACACGCTAAATGCTCTACGATTGATATTAAAGTCCGTAGGAGAAGACGCCAACCGCGAAGGATTGCTCGAAACTCCGCAGAGAATACTCAAATCTTGGGATACTTTATATGGTGGCTATAAAGTTGACCCTGATTCAATACTTAAAACGTTTGAATCAGATGGATATAACGAAATCATTTTGCTAAAGGATATTGAACTCTATTCCACTTGTGAGCATCACATGTTGCCCTTTATAGGGAAAGCCCATGTTGCTTATATTCCAAACAAACGGGTTGTCGGTATATCGAAACTGGCACGTGTTGTAGAAATGTTCTCCCGCCGGATGCAAATTCAGGAAAGGTTGACCGAACAGGTCGCCTCATTTATTCAAGAAAAACTCGAACCGAAAGCTGTCGCGTGTATCATAGAAGCACAACATCTGTGTATGCTAATGAGAGGCGTCAATAAACAAAATAGTGTAATGGTAACATCTTCGTTGAAGGGGGAGTTTCTTCTTAATCAGAAAGCCAGAGAAGAATTAATGAACCTTATCAAAATATGAGGCCGCGTATGAATATGAAAATGAAAAAAATATTGCTGATGAGCGGCGGGTTTGATAGTCTGTTATTGTCTTACCAAACCAGATTTGTAATTACCGACTATATTTATTTACAATATGGGCAGAAATTCCTTCAGCAAGAAAAAGCGGTGTTGTTAAAATGGATTCAACATACAAAAAAGGCAATTCAATATTGTGAAATTCCAAAGCTCAAACAAATTGATGGCATGTTCTTTGGCAGGAATTTGCAGTTCATGTTGTTCCTGCGTGAAAAGTATCTAAACCAGAACATTGTTGTTTATTTTGGTAACAATGCTACGGATACCTATTCGGATAACTCTTTTGAGTATATGATGCGACTGGAAAAGATCATCAATGATAGTTATCCACATATGGCAATGAGGATTATTTGTCCGCTTGCAAATCTTGCCAAAGACCAGATCGTAATGGATTATTACAGAACTCTTCTTTATACAAATTATGGAATAGAGCCATACTATTGTGACTCTGGAAAACCTGAACCCTGTGGCAAATGTCATAGTTGTATGGTTATGAAAAACATTCTCAAAAGGAGTGCCAAATTATGAAAAACAAAGTTTCGTTGATGTTGGATTCAGGAGCTTTCAGTGCCTGGAGCCAGGGAAAGCCGATTGATATTGATGCGTACATTCAATTCATTAAGGAAAATGAAAAGTATATTGATCATTACATTAATCTTGATGTAATCGGCGACGCAGAAAATACATACAAAAATCAGAAATACATTGAAAAGCATGGACTGAATCCCATTCCTGTTTTTCATCCCATGCGTGAAGATGATTCATGGCTCGCAAGATATATTAAAGAAGGATATGAATACATCGGTATGGGCGGCATGGCTGGTGGAACATTTAATACATCACAATTGCGACCCCGTTTGGATCATTTATTTTCTAAACTGATTTGTGCAAGCGATGGTATGCCCAAAGTAAAGATTCATGGGTTCGGTATGACATCGCTTGATCTTATGCTTCGATATCCGTGGTACAGTGTTGATTCAACATCGTGGGTTCAAACGGGAAGATTCGGCAATGTATATGTCCCGAAGTATCGAAGGGGGCAATATGTCTACAATGAAAATTCTCTAAAGGTTACAGTGTCGACACAATCACCATCCCAAAAAGATGATGGACAACATTTCACGACATTCAGCCCGATGGAACAAAGACAAATCTTGGATTATTTTGACAGCAAGGGTTTCATCATGGGCAAATCTGAATACCATAAAGAGGATCGAAAGACCTACAAACTGAAAGAAAATGAAAGATGGGCAAACAGCGTCGATGCTGATTCATGCCGTGATCTGATAGAAAACATCGGCAAGTATGTTCCTCCAGAAAAGCTTGCAACAAAAGATGTTGTGGAAGTTGTGATTGAGCCGGGCTTATCAAATGATTACAAACTGCGCGATGAATTGAATATCATCTATTTCCTTGACCTTGAAGATTCAATGCCGAAATGGCCCTGGCCGTTTATAATCAAATCGAATAAAGGGTTTGCTTTCTGATGAAAATATACTTTGCTGGCGTAAGCGGTAAGCAAGGAGAAAAGTTTTTCATAAAAAAGAAAGCTTCAAGACTTTACTCATACATTGACCTGATAGATAGCACCAGAGGCTTTGGTGCAGAAGATCGGATCAAAGAATTTATAAAAGCAAAAAGGAGAAAGAGATGAGAATTTTTTTGGCTACTTGGTTGGAAGACAATCAAGGTGTATCTCTGACAAAGCAAAATGCAAAGCACAGACTGATGTCGTATTACTTTTTACGAACAGTCAAGAATAATTCTAACTATATCAAAAGATATGTGGAAACAGGTATAGGCAAAAAATGAAAATATACTTTGCCGCATTCGGTAGCGACAGCTCTCGTTTTACGATCTGACTATTGGAACTTTTGGCTTTAGAAAGAAATCTTATGATATAATAAAAGAAATGAAGGGAGAAAGAAAATGCAAATCGAAAAGGAAAAACTGATAAATGTATTGACGGCAATCAAGCCAGGCCTCTCAAAAAAGGACATTATAGAACAAGCAACGCATTTCATCTTTACAGGAAAGGAGATATTGACATACAACGATCGGATTTGCATCATTCATCCTTTCAAAACAGATTTTACCTGTTCGGTTCCATCAGAAGAGTTATACAAGATTCTTTCAAGTATCAACGAGGCAGAGATTGACCTGTCTTTCAAAGACAATAACATTATTATCAAAGGAAAGAAATTCGAAGCATCATTAGCAACAGATACTGGTGACCAGATTTTGGAACGGGTCGATCTTTTATCATTTGCGAAAGCAGATAAAAAGAAACAAAAGCTTCCCGATGATTTTGTTGAAGCGTTGACCCTT
>Ga0209407_1002193_pt1 | contig 18659 bp, 12 predicted proteins | sample AD_JPNHG3_MetaG_FD_184410 | JGI IMG/M metagenome (GOLD analysis project Ga0209407, IMG submission 184410) | Active sludge microbial communities of municipal wastewater-treating anaerobic digesters from Japan - AD_JPNHG3_MetaG (SPAdes) (version 2) | ecosystem: Engineered > Bioreactor > Anaerobic... | reverse complement strand
TTTCGGGGGCGTGAACCCAAGCGATTGGGGGATCAGTTTTTTCATGCGCCTGTAGGCTACAGGCTATCGCCTCCGAAGCCGACACTTTTTTTATAAAATTCAGGGGTTGACGGTTTTCGCCCCCCCCCGCATAATAGGTGCCAATCATGGGAACCGGTGTGTTTCCGGTCTGCCCTATGGGATGGTAGTGACTTTTTTTTGATAAATTAACAACATGAAGAAATTCACCTGTATCATGCGTGATAAAGCTGGTGCCCTGAAACAGGAGGTCGTGCAAGCTCAGAACCGTACGGATGCGTTAACCCAGATTAGAAAGCTTGGCGGCGTACCGGTATCGGTGACAGAAAATAAACAGTCGGCACCTTCTTTCGGCGACCGACGTAATATGAGACTCACATGGGGGGGGGCAGCCTGTTGTTTTGCTGTTGTTGCTGCACTCGTTATTGTGGGCTGGCCGCGCAGTTTCAATCGAACAAGGGATCGCGATTCCCGACCCCCGAAAAAAGCGGCCCCAGCCGCAGTCGTCCCGCCGTCCGCGCGGTCCCATGTCGATGCGGTTGAAAAAAAAGATGTTTCGCCGGAGGATCGGCATCTGACGGAGCAGAACGCGAAAGTTTCCGTATCAGCCGAGGAGAAGAAAAAGCCCGTTGCGCCACCCGTCCAGAATGTATCTGGCCAGACTCGGTTGCCTGTTCAGCCGGGCGGCAACATCCCAGTGCCGCCGCAACCTAAACTCCATTCGTATAAGAGCGCAACGGAAGGCTTGCTTTCAATGGCGTTAAGTGCAAAGCCAGGCGAAATGATGCCGCCCATGCCGATCGCAAAAAATCTCGATGAGGATTTTGCCAATTCGTTGACGAATACGATTGTGATTTATGAAGACGACGATGAAAGAACCGCAGCGCTAAAAGAAAATGTCGCTGTTGCAAAAATGGAATTGCTTGAACTGGTCAGGCAAGGGAAAAGCGTTTCTGAAGCGCTTAAAGAATATCAAGACAATGCCAACAAACAGGCTGCTCTGCGCGAGGAAGCGCAACGTGAGTTGGCTGAATTGCGTAAGACGGCAACTCCGCAACAAGTGGAGGAGTATTTGAAAAAACTCAATGACGCTCTGAACGAAATGGGAATTGAGCCCATCCAGCCTCGTTCTATTCGAGCAACGCCTTAAGGTATGGCGGATATTTAATCCCGTGAGGCTCTTTAATAACTCCCGCCAGCCAGCGGCCAGTGCAACACTGGCCGCTGGCTGGCGGGTGAATCGTTTGCGTGCGTCAGTACGGTTGTTGCAAGAGCCTCATTCGTGAGCACTTTGAATTAGGGCTTTCGAACTAACAACAGCATTTAAAGCAGGTTCTTTCACCACGAAGGTACGAAGAGCACGCAGTTATTTAATGCCTTGCTCTTTCTTCGTGTCTTTCGTGACATCGTGGTGTTCATTTAGGGTTGCAGGCTCCGCTGACATTCTAGGAGTCAGAAGGGTAAACAAGCAACACCCATGCGACAAAAAACAAACCCCGGGATTTCTCCCGGGGTCGGTGTTCATTCAACGCGAAAAGATCGGCGTTGATTATTTGCGGAAACGGCGACGCAGGCCAACGGCCGCCACGCCCACCGCCAGCAGCGCCATCGAGGTCGGCTCAGGCACAATCGCCACCCAACCGCCGGTCGTGGAACCATTGGCGGTGAGGAAGGAGCCAGAACTGAATGCCAAGGCAACATCCGTTCCAGGAGGCGTATCTGACGAGCCGAGTGTCGGCGTCACCGTAACGGCCTTAGAAATCTGGAAATAATTCCCGACCCCATAGGCTCCCGTTGTGTCAAACGCCACTGTGTAAAAGGTGGTCGCAACATCAGGTACACCCGTTACAAGGGCTGCTGTTTTCGCACCACCCACGCCCGTTGACGCAACATTCACCGCAAGGGTGAAGCCGGTTGACGTAATGCTGCTACCTGCAGCCAACGCCGTTTCCAGTGCATTAATGTCACCGCTACCGTAGATCAGGTAAAGGCCCACCGTACCGGCTGCCATGTTAACAGTTCCCGTTGCGACGTCCTTGATCTGACCGCCAGTCACAGACCAGTTGACCTGTGCGGCACTCGCGCACAGACTTGCTGCGACAACAGCTACAAACACCAGCATTTTTTTCATTTTCATTTTCCTTATCTCCTCGTGAACAGAAAATTGCTCACGAGAAATTGCTACTCTGCGAACGTGAAGGAACCGCTGCCCGTCGAAGCTTTATAGACAAACATCGAAGCCCCAACAGTCAGGATGCGCCCCGTCCGAATTTCAGTAAGATCTGCCCAACCGGCGGGCAACACATTGTACTCCTCATCAAACGGCTCATCCATCCACGTATAATCATCATACATTTGAGCGCCGGCGTTCCAAACATACACCTTATCGCCATTCTGGAAGCCAGTCCACGCGATTTCGTCGTTCAGCGCCACATCGACAGGATAAGGCAACGACACCTGACACCACGTTTGCTGAGGCACTGTAGTAACGACACCGGCCTCTACCTGTCCGGCAAAAACAACCTGGGTAGGACCTGCAGAAATTTTCCTGAGGAAAACTGACTGTCCAACCTTAAGAACCGCTGTTGTACGTATCTCCGTCAAATCAGCCCAACCCGCCGGCAAAACATTGTATTCCTCGTCAAACGGCTCATCCATCCACGTGTAATCATCATACGCTTGAGTCGTCTGATTCCAGACATACAGTTTGTCGCCGTTTTCGAATCCCGTCGTGAAGAGATCGTTGATCGGCATGCCGTCCGTCGGGAGACCGCCGACCGGAATGAACGTGGGCGCGATCTGGTACCAAGTCGCAGAACTGATCTGCGTGGTGGTGTACCCCACGATGTTGACGCTCTCGACCTGGGCGAAAGCCAGACCGGCCAGAGCACACGCTGCGAATGCAGTTACTAACTTTTTCATTATCCAACCTCCAGAAGTAGTGAGAAGTTAGGATTTAGGATTTAGGAGTTTGAAGCTGCTGATCTCTGATCTCTGGTCTCTGACCGCTGATCTTTGATCCCTGACTTCTGATCTCTGACATCCGATCTCTGACTTCTGACTTCCTCTCTTGTTTAGGAGACCTTTTCCAATCCAAATACGCGCACAGTTTACCCGAGGCAGACCGGCACGTCAACAACCTTTTCGGGCGGAGCCACGCTTTTTTCTGGTTACAAGTTACCGGTTACAAGTTTGATGTTGTCTGTTACAGGTTGTTGGTCCCGGGACTCGCGTCCGAAAACGTGTAACCTGTAACGTGTAACCTGTAACCTGCCCCTCCAGGGTTGTGGCTTTCCGCTGCGGCGCCGGCTGCGGCCAAATCCCGCTTCCGACGTGATCCTTCGCGAAGCGCCCGGGTGCTTAACGGCCGGGGACGCCCGACACTCGACGCTCGACGACCGGGTTTACAACGAAAGAATGAACTTTACTCCCGTCCGCCGAACCGTCCGCATCAACGCCCTCATGCCCTTCCGCACCGCTCTCGGAGCGCGTCTCCGCGCTCGCCCGTGCCTTTCAAAAAACGCTGCTCAACCCTCTTAACGGAACCGCACCCGCACCCGCGGGCACAGTTCACCTTTTTTACGTCGATGGTAACTGTAGCCTAAAGCGCAAGGGAGCGCAAGGGGGAAAATGAAAAAATTTTGCGGGCCGCGTTTTTGCCGGGGCTGCCGGGGCCGCCTGCGGGTCACGGAACGGTCAGGCGGTAGAAGCCGGCGGGGCCGGCGGCGGGCAGCAGGAGGGTGTTGGTGACCGCTGTGGGCGGCAGGTTGGTGTAGACCGCGCTCCAGGGGCCGGCCGGGGCGTCGGCGCGCTCGACGCGCTGCGTGCGGTCCTGGCCGCCGATCCAGGTCAGCGACCATCCGCCGGGCTGCTGCGGCGCGAGGGCGGTGACCGCCAGGCGCGAGAGGGCGTTGGTGGGGTCGGTGCCCGCGCGCCACTCGGCCCAGGCCGCCATGCCGTCCTGATCGCTGTCGGACGCGGCGGCGGCGTCGAAGTCGCCGGTCCAGCCGTATTGCGCCAGCCAATATTCGGGGACGCCGTGGGTCGGAGTCAGGTTGGGGGCGAACGCGGCGGAGACCGTGCGCGGCGCGCTGACGAGGGCGGTCAGGCGCGGGCCGTCGGGCGTGGCGCCGGCGAGATCGCCGGACCAGGCGTCGAAATGGTGGTACGCGGCGGGATGGGAGGTCACGCAGGCGGTCGAGCCGATCAGGTGCCAGCTCTCGGCCGGCGCGACCGTGCCGCCGGGGCCGGCGAGGGCGGTCAGGCGGCAGGCGTAGGCCCAGTGCCAGGTCAAGGCCGCATGGTTGGTGATCGTGAAGCTCACCTGCGGCGGGACGCCGCTGGAGGCCGTGTGGCCGGTCAGTTCCCAATGCGAGCACTGGAGCCGCACGCTCTCCTCCAGCGGCTTGACCGGGTCGACCGACGCGGTGACGAGCGCGCCGTGCGGGAAGGTGTATTGGCCGGCGGCAGGCGACGCGTTGCCGTAGGTCGAGGCCACGGTGAGGGTCCAGACTTTGACCGTGAACCAGGCGTCCACAAACGGGTCAAGGGCGACATCGCTCAAGGTCATGACACGGTGGCCCGTTGAATAATCGTACACGCCGGGCTGCGGCACGCCGTTGACCAGCAGGCTGTAGAGGTAGTGGCCGGGATCGGCGGCGAGGGTGACCGTGGCCCCGGAAGAGCGGAAAAGGAAGGTGCGGTCGGCCGACACCGTGCCGGGCCCGTGCGCGGTCAGATGGAGCCGGTGGCCGCGCCGCACCGTGAGCGGGATCAGGGGGGCCGGCGCGGGGTCGTTGCTTGTGAGGCGGATGCAGGCTGTGTCCTCTTGGTGATAGGCCAGGCCGGCGGGGTCGAGGGTCAAGCCGAGCGGCGCGGACCAGGTGTCGGGCAGGATTCCGCCCCAGGAGCCGGAGGCGCTCAGCCAGGCGGGCGCGGGGGCGTCGCAGGCGAAGGGCGTGACGTTGGCGATGTACCATCCTTCGTCCACCACGTAGAGGTCGGAGCCGAATTCAAAGCGCACGATCACAGGCTGTCCGGCGTAGGCGGCGAGGTCAAGGAGGACCGTTTCCCAACCCTGGCCGTCACCCGCTAGGCAGGGGTGGTCGGGCGCGAAGGGGGAGTCGGGGTTCTCAGTGATCTGGAAGGGGTAGCCGCCGACCGGCTCGATCAGGGAGAAGGTCGCGCCGCCGTCGGTCGAGATGCGCAGCACGGCGCCATCCCAGTAGTGGTCGTCTTGGCCGGTGTCGTATTCCGTGCGGGTCCACTGCCGGAAGATCAGGCCGCCGCCGGCGCCGACCGTGAACGGCGGGGTGTCGAGCCAGGCGTGGCAGCCGTTGGGGTAGACGCGCGTGGAGGGGTTCCCGCAGTACCAGGCGGCATCGCCGTTCCAGGTGCGGTTGGTCGTGACGCTCCAGGCGTCGTTCACGCCGCCGTGCGTCCAGCCGTCGGTGACCTGGAAAGGCGCGGCGGCGACAGCCAGGCGGGCGGTCCAGACCAGATCGGGGCCGGCCAGATTGGCGACGGAGAGGGTGAGGTTGGTGGGCGTCTCTGACAGTTCAAAGAGATCCAGCGCGTCCGGCGTGACCGAGAGCCAGGGGGCCGGATAATCACCGATCACGCTGTAGGTGGGGGAGACGGAGGCATACTGGGGGAAGTAGTAGCCGATCAGGTCGGCCGCATAGACGGCGTAATCGACGCGCTGGGCCCCATGCGAGGGCGGCGTCAGCTCGGCCTCATACGTGTCGGCGTCGACCCAGGCCATGGGGGTGAAGGTCCAGTCGGCGTCGTCTTTCTCGCGCCAGACCAGGTAGACCTCCTCGACGTTCAGGTTGTCGGTCACGACGGCCGTCACTGTCCAGGGGGGGCGCGCGGTCTGGAAGGGGTCGAGCGGCATGAACGCGATCTCTGGGGGGACGGGGACGCTCAGCGGGTCATTCGGATCGGTGTTGTCCAGGAACTCCGCGAGGTTCGTCCAGTTGTCGTTGTCCGGGTCGTCCGAGACGGTCTGGGTGCTGTTGGTGGCCTGTCCGAAATAGCGCAGCTCCCACCAGTCGCTGAGGCCGTCGCCATCGGTGTCCTGCCAGTAGGGCAGATAATCACCCTGGGCGAGGCGCGGCGCGTGCATCGGGATGCCGGCGGCGGGGTTCGGTGAGGTCGAGCCGGCGTCCGGCCAGCGGGCCCCGTCGACACTCCAGCCGCAGAACGCGTAGGGCGTGTTGCCGACGAACCCGAGTTCCAGTGCGGTCGGGGTTGTCGCGGCGCTGCCGGCGCGGTGCCAGGTCACGGTCTCATCAAAGAGCTGTCCGGAGTCGGCCAGGCGGTAGCGGCAGGTCAAGGCATATTCAGCGTCCCACAGCCAGGTGAGGGTGCTGGGCTGGCTGATGGAGAGCGTGACCGAGGTCCCCGTGCCGTGCTCGGGCACGTCGCCGGTTCCGGCCCAGCCGTCGCAGGCACGGCGGATGCCGGCGGACACCGGCACGGTCGCCGGGGCGGACGCGGCGAAGGCGACCGAGGCGATCACGGTGTTGGTGCCGTAGGGCGGTGTCACCGTGCCGAAGCGGCCGGGCGCGCCCTCGACGACCAGGTCAACCGCATTGTCCACGTAGAACGAGAAGGTTTCAGCCGGGGCCTGTTGGGGCAGGTACACGGTTCCGCGGGTGTGATCGACGCGCAGGTAGTAGTGGACATGCGTCGCGGGCGGCATGGCCGGGATGTCGGCCCGGTAGACGGCGTTGCTGAGCCAGACGGCGGGGGTCTGCTGCCAAGTGCCGGTCGGTGCCGCGCCGGTGCCGGCGGCCCAGAAGAGGCGGGCCTGGCCGGAGGTCAGCGGGGCCACGGCCTGGATCTGGAAAAGGGCCGGATAGGCGGCGAAACCGGCCGTCTGCGGCGGCAGCGGCGTGTGAACGACCACCGGGGCGGCCTCGATCGCGCCGCGCACGTAGAGGGCGGCCGCGCCGCCGGTGTAGGGGACGGCCGTGCCGATCACATGAATCTGGTAGACCCCGGCCTGGGCGTCAGGCACGCGCACGGTCTCGACCGTGTTGGTGCTGTCGCGCGCGCTGCCGCCGTTGGGGTGGAGCGGGGTGCCGTCGGGCGCGATGACCAGCAGGTCCAGGTCGTTGACGCGCGTGATGCCCGCGCCAGCGGTGGCCGGGTAGTCAATCCAGCACAGGGCGACGTCGAGCGGCGTGCCGGCGACGGTCACGGTCACGTCGAAGGAGTTGGTGGCGCCGTGCGCCGGACCGATGCGGTCGAACAGGCGCACCATGCGGCCCTCGGGGTGCACGGTGCTGGAAACATCCGGCTGGCCCCAGCCCTCGACTGAGTTGGGGGAGGCGAAGGGGATCTCCTGGGTGCTGTCGGTGCCGTACTGGCCGGGCGCGAGCGAGCGAGCGCCGCCCACGACCATGGCCTTGAGCAGCGCGGCCGAGGGCTGGGTGATGGCGGCGCGCTCCACGGCGTACTGGCGCAGCAAGGCCACGGCGCCTGCGGTCAGCGGCGCGGCCATGCTTGTTCCGCCGCCGAAACAGTAGCGGCTGTTCGGTGTGTAGGAGGCCCAGACGTTTCCGCCGACCGAGGACTTGGTGGAGATGATGTCGGTGCCCGGAGCCACGACATCGGGCTTGATGCGGCCGTCGTCGGTCGGGCCGCGGCTGGAGAAGGCGGCCATCCCCTGGCGGTACACCGGCGCGGGGGTGGCGCTGTAGGAGATCAGGTCGGTTTTGATCGGTGCGGCGGGATAACGTGAGGGCCATGCGGTTCCCCACGCATAGGAAGAGTAGCCGCCGCTGCCTGCAGGACGGTCATTTTCAGTCGCGCCGACGGTCAGCACGTTCTTGGCGGCGGCTGGCGAGCCGATGCTGTCGCTGTCGGTTCTGCCGTCGGAGTTGGTGTCGCGTCCGTCGTTGCAGGCGGCGAAGACGGCCAGATGCTCGGGATGGTTCCAGGCGAAGAGGTCGGTGGAACGGCAGTCGTTGTCATACGCACCGTAGGTGCTGGAACCCCAACTGTCGGAGTGAATGTGTGCGCCCAGCGCAAAGCTTTCGTCGTACACCCAATAGAGGTCGGCCGGAAGGCCTGAAAAGGCGCCGTAGGCATCAACGACCGACTGATGCACCAGCTCCGCCTCATAGGCGACGCCGCGGAACTGGCCGGCGCTGGCGGCGCCGCTGCCGAGGATCGAGCCGGCGGTGTGGGTGCCGTGGCCGTGGGGATCGGAGGGGTCGCCGGAGCGTCCGCGCGCGATCAGGGCCCGGATGCGGCCCGCGAAGTCGGGATGCAGGGTGGCCAGAACGCCGGTGTCGAGCCCGGTGTCGGCGTGGCCGACCACCTGGCCCTTGCCGGTGAGGCCCCAGTCGTTCCAGGCTGGAACTGCACGGAGGTGCGAGGCGGCCACGGCCTTGTCGTTGCGGTGCCGGATCTCGGGGCGCTCCTCGATCCACTGCACCTCGCCGCGCGCGGCGAGGGCGGCGACCGCGCCGAGCGGCAGCACGGCCTGCACGATGCCCCAGCGCTGGCCGGCCGAGGCGGCCTCGACCTCGCCGTCCAGTTTCCGCACGACGGCGGCGAGCGGCGCGGCGTCCTCGGGGGCCAGGGTCTGGATCGAGACGCGCAGCGTTCGCTCTTTGGGGAACGCGGCGATCAGCGACGCGAGAAAGGGCTGCACCTTGTCGCCGGGCAGAAACTCGGCGGCGCCCTGCACGTGGGCGATGTCCCGGAGGGCGGCGAGCGCGTCCGGGGTCAGCTCCGCGAGGATCGCGTTGTTGGGGAAGAAGCCGCGCACCAACGCGCCGGCCTCGGTCAGCAGGGCGCGCGCGGCGTCGGAGACCGGCGTGTTGAACAGGACAATGAACGGCGTGGTGCCGCGCGGCGTGGGGCTCTGGCGGCCCGAGGGGGCGTCGGGGAGCGAGCGTTGCTCGGGGCTGACGATCAGGCGGTTGGAGAGCAGGGTCTGCCGTTCGCGCGGCAGGGCGGGGTCCTCGCTGAAGCGCGGAGGGACGAAAGCGCGGCGCAGCGGTTCGAGGGTCGCCTCATCCAGGCGCGCCGGCGCGGCGCCCGGCGCGGCCGGCGGGTTCGTCGCGGCGTGCTGCGCCGCCCCCGCCGCGAGCTGCGGCAGGCTGGCCAGCGACGGGCGCGGGCACGCCGCCACGCGCGCCGGCAGATCTTGCGCGACATCGCCAGCGGGCACGGCAGGTGCGTGACGTCGCGGCCACACGAGATCAAGCAGCGCACAGGCGACGCAGCCGGCAAGCGCCAGCCCGACAACGGTTCTTTGATTCATGACGGGCATTATACAGGGAGGAAGGCGGAAGGCGGAAGGAGAAAGGAAAGCGAAAAAAGGGGGGGGAGGCGGCGGGCGGGAGGGGGGCAGGCAAGGGATTCGGCCGGGTTTTGGATGCGGAACCACAGAACCCAAGGCTCCCAGAGAAAGCGGGTTCAGGCGGGTGCGCGCCAACCTGGCTGAAGCGCACCCGCCGTCATCATCTGCGGTTGCGGGGCATTGCATTTGGCCGCGCGATGCGGCATACTGATGGCCCTTCATCCAAAGAGGTTATTGCATCATGAGCTTGTTCTCAGAATTGACCCGCGGCATCATCAAGGAAAATCCGATTTTCCGTCTGGTGCTGGGCATGTGTCCCACACTGGCCGTGACCACGTCGCTGCAGAACGCCCTCGGCATGGGCGCGGCGGCGACCTTCGTGCTGCTCTGCTCGAACGTCGTGATCTCCTCGCTGCGCAAGGTGATCCCCGCCGCGGTGCGCATCCCGTGCTACATCGTGGTGATCGCGGCCTTCGTGCAGATTGTCGACCTTCTGATGCAGGCCTACACGCCGGCGCTCGCCGAGAGCCTGGGCATCTTCATCCCGCTGATCGTGGTGAACTGCATCATTCTCGGCCGCGCGGAGGCCTACGCCTCGAAGAATGGCGTGGCGGCCAGCGCCGCCGACGGCATCGGGATGGGCATCGGCTTCACGCTGGCGCTGTCCGTCATCGCGACGGCACGCGAGTTCTTCGGCAACGGCTCGATCACCCTCTGGGGCGATTGGGCGCTCACGAACCTCCACAACAACGCGATGGTCCTCGCCATCCTGCCGGCCGGCGGGTTCATCACGCTGGGTCTGATCCTCGCGCTGATGAACCACCTGCAGGCGGTCTCCGCCCGGCGCGCGGGCGCGCCCGCGCCCCTGCCGCTGGAGCTCGACTGCCGCCACTGCGCGCTCTGCAAGATGGGCGAATGACGGCCGGGACGGTGGGGCGACGGCGGGCTTACAGCTGCGATTTGGGCGAGGGGCGCAGCAGGATGTTGGTGATCTTGTTCGCCGTGTCCTTGTACTGCGGGTCTGCCTTCAGCGTCTTCCAGTCCGGATGGTTAACAAAGGTCTTCCACGCTGCCTCCTTAGCCGCCTTGTCGGGGAAGCCCAGCATGTAGGTGAGGTTGGGCAGCCGGTCGCCCGCCAGCGCCTGGCCGAAAAAGACCGGCTGCATGCCGCACGCGCGGAAAAGGGCCAGCTCGCCGCCTTCCTCGAACATCGCGATTTTCTTGGCGTTGCGCTCGATCGTGTAACTGTTGTAGATGCGGAGCTGGAGCAGGCGATCCGGCGAATCAGTCACTTGCTTGACTTGCGGGCAGGTCGCGAAGCCGCGCAGCAGCGCGCTCGAGCAGGCGTCGTACAGCGGATCGGCCATCGGCGCGCTGAAGAGCGGCGCGGCGTCCTTCATGTACTGCGCGTCCGCCAGCAGCCGCCCGTCCATCTCGGCAAACGAGGTGCCGTCCGGGTGCGGGATCACCACGACGACGTGGGTCTCATAGGCGGCGTTGCCGTCGTTCACCTCGGCGTCCGACCAGAACACGCCGACCTTGCGGATGCCCTGGCGGTTCAGCGCCGGGATCAACGCCCGGTCAAAAACCTGCACCAGCGCCTCCCGCTTGGCCACGCTGCCGCAGACATAGGTCTTGATTTGGATCCACTCGCGCGGCCCCGCCGCCTCCTGCGCCCTGACACCCAGGCCCGCCAATCCCGCCACACACACCATGCCCGCCAATACCGCTCTGCGCCTCATGCCGTTTCTCCTTTGTGTCGCGCACCGACAGCCGCCTGGCCGTCTGCCGTGCTTGCCCCCCATCATACCAAATTAGTGCCTGACCAACCAACAAACACAACAAAAAAAGGGTTCCCTCGATTTGGAGGGAACCCCTATGCGTCTCCGCATATTTCTTCGATACTCAGAAAACACGTCCTTTCGTGTTGTCACTTAACGTCACCGGTCCGCCAGAACGGCGCCCGGGGCTATGTGTCCTCATTTTACCTTTTCTCGTGCTTCGGCGGCAACGTCCCGATGTTTCTTCAGTCAGCGAAGAGTGAATCATTGCCTGACGTTCGTACTGGGAGCCGCTGGCAACGTGGTTTTCAGTGTTTGGCGGAAAGCCGCCCTGCCTGTTGCCCGGTCGCTTCCTCAATCCGGCAAGCCCCTCATCGTCTGTGTGGGCCTATCGCCCGATCAGTCGATTGCCACACGCCCAGGGCCATTATCAAGACGCGAGTCTGACGGCCTACATGGGCTACGGAGCCTCGAAAAGATAAATCCTGAAATCGCCTCCTTTCTCCTAGTTAGCCCGAAGATCGAAACGCCCGTTCCAATCTTTGCCCGTAGCATAGCGGATACGGCGAGTTCTGTCAATCCCGGGGCCCCAAAAAATTGAAAACTATCCCTGTCGCTTTTTCACGCGCAACGTGGTATCATCATTCCTTTTAACCTCATTAACGACGGTACATTCGGCTTGTGACGCGCGCTGCTTTCCTGTTCGATATCGACGGCACGCTGCTCTACGCCCGCGGCGTGGGGCGGGCGGCGTTCGGCGTTGCCTTTGAAGCCGCATACGGGGTGTCCTATCCCGACCTCGCCGGCCTGACCTTTGTGGGCGAAACCGACTCCAACGTGGTGCGGCGGATGGCGGCCGCGTGCGGCGTGGCCAGCACCCCGGCGCGCGAGGAGCACTTTTTCCTGTGTCTGGCGCGTGCGCTCGACGACGCGCTCGACCAGGCGCGGCCGTTGATCTATCCGGGCGTGCCGGAGCTGATCGCGTGCCTGGGCGGCCGCGGGCACGCGCTCGGGCTGGTCACCGGCAACGTGCGGGCCACGGCCTGGAGCAAGCTGCGCCATGCGGACCTGGACCATGCCTTTCTTTTTGGCGCGTATGGCGATGACCATTTCGAGCGCACCGCGATTACAGCCCTGGCCTGCGCGCGCGCCCCTGCCGGCGCCCCGGCGCGCGTGCTGGTCGGCGACACGCCGCGCGACATCCAGGCCGCCCACGCCAACGGGCTGAAGGCCGTGGCGGTGGCCACCGGCTGGGTGACGGCCGGCGCGCTGGCCGAAGCCGGCGCGGATCTGGTGCTGCCGGATTTCGCCGACACGGAGGCCGCCGTGGCGGCGATCGAGGCGCTGGCATGACAAGGAGGTGCCTTTTTTGGAGTGCGGCGGCTTGCCGCCGCTTTGAAAGCGGGAGCAAGCTCCCGCACTCCATATCCGTAGTACCGGCAGGAGACAGATGATGACACGGCGAAAAGTCTTATTTGCGGCCGCGCTGGCGGCGGCCGCGCTGTTCGGCGGCGCTTGCGCCACATGGACGGGGCGCGCCGCGTGGCTGTATCCGCACACCGCCGCCTTCCGGCAGGGCCTGGCGGAGGCGCGTGACCGGGGCATCGTCCTGACCGATCACCACATCCACCTGCGCGGCGGCATGACCGCCCGCAAGGCGGCCGAGCGTCAGCGGCAGAGCGGCATCCGCAGCGGCGTGCTCGAAAATCACGGGCGCGAGTGGCCGCTGCATGACAACGCGTCGCTGGCCGCTTTCATCGACGAGGCCCGGGCCGTGCGGGTTGGCGGACACCGGCTGGCGGTCGGCATCCAGGTCAACGACCGCGACTGGTACCGGCAGATCGACCCTGCGCTCTTCGCGCGGCTCGATTTCGTGCTGGCGGACACCATGATCATGGGCACCAACGCCGCCGGGAAGCCGCAGCGCCTCTGGCTGCCGGACGTGAAGATCGACGACCCGGAGGCGTGGATGCGCGACTACTTCGCCCATAACCTGCGAATCCTCGACGAGCCGATCTCGATCCTGGCCAATCCCACCTACCTGCCGCCCTGCATCTCGAACCGCTACGACCAGCTCTGGACCGAGGCGCGCATGCGGCAGGTGATCGCCAAGGCCGTGGAGCGGGGCATCGCCCTGGAGATCCAGGCCGGCTCGCCCTATCCCAAACCGGCCTTCCTCAGGCTTGCCAAGAGCATGGGCGCGATCTTCTCGTTCGGCTCCAACAATTTCGACGATGCGGTGAAAGACCCTGCACGCTGGTTTGAGGCCATCCGGCGGCTCGATCTCAAACCCGAAAACCTGTGGACGATCTCCGGCCATCCTTGACCCCCTATGTCTCAACCCGCCCTACAGACTCCGCCCCCCGGCACCTTTGAGGTGCTGCACGAAGACCGCCACTCCGGCGCGCGCCTCGGCCGTCTCTGGACCGCGCACGGGGCGGTCGAGACCCCGGTCTTCATGCCGGTCGGCACGCAGGCCACGGTCAAGGCGCTGGAGCCGCGCGACCTGCATGAGCTGGGGGCCTCGATCATCCTGGGCAACACCTACCATCTGCTGTTGCGGCCGGGCATGGATGTCATGGCGGCCTGCGGCGGGCTGCACCGCTTCATGGGCTGGCAGGGTCCGATTTTGACCGACAGCGGCGGGTTCCAGGTCTTCAGCCTCAACAACCTGCGCAAAATCCGCGCCCACGGCGTGGAGTTCCGCTCGCACATCGACGGTGCCAAGTTCTTCCTGGGGCCGGCCGAGGCGATGGCCGTGCAGCGCACGCTGGGCTCGGACATCGCGATGTGCCTTGACGAGTGCATGCCCTACCCCTGCGACGCGCAATACGCTTGCGCCTCGGTGGAGAAGACCCTATCATGGGCGGCCGCTTGTCTGGAACAGGCGCGCGCCCCCGGCCAGCTTGTTTTCGGCATCGTTCAGGGCGGCGAATACACCGCGCTGCGTGAGCGCTGCGCCCGCGAGCTGGCGGCGATGGGCTTTGACGGGTATGCGGTCGGCGGCGTCAGCGTCGGCGAGCCGGAGACGGTCATGCTCAAAGGCGTGGAGGACGGCGTGCGTGGCCTGCCGCGCGAGCGGCCGCGCTACGTGATGGGTTTGGGTGATCTCTACCAGATGGGAGAGTCGGTGGCGCGCGGGGTGGACATGTTCGACTGCGTGATCCCGACGCGCGTGGCGCGCCACGGCACGGCCTACACCCGCGACGGGCAGTACCCGGTCAAGGGCGGCGCGTACAAGGCGGACCAGCGCCCGGTGGAGGAGGGGTGCGCCTGCTATTGCTGCCGGAATTTTTCGAGGGCCTACGTGCGGCACCTGCTGAACGTGGGCGAGATCCTGGGCGTGCGGCTGCTGACGATCCACAACATGCACCGCTACCTGGGATTCATGCGCGAGCTGCGCGAGGCGATCGCCAGCGACGCCTTCACCGAATGGCGGGCCCGGCTCGCCGCCACTTTGAGGCCGAATGGCGTCAAACAAACCGGCACACAACAACAGGCACAGACAAGCCAACCGCCCGGAGTTTCGGGCGAAAACGAGGGAACGACTGGAACGCTCAACGTTCAACGCTCAACGTTCAAGTTACAGATAAGGAATAGACCATGATGACCATGAGTTTTTTGGCACAGGCCGCCCAGCAGGGCGGCGCGGCGGGGATCGGCGGCATGCTGTTCCCGATGATTCTGGTGTTCGGCCTTTTTTACTTCATGATGATCCGGCCGCAGCAGCGCAAAGAGAAAGAGCGGCTGCGCATGATCTCCGAGCTGCGCGCGGGGCAGCGGGTGATCTTTGCCGGCGGCCTGGTCGGCACGATCGCCGAGGTGCGCGACACGACGTTTATGATTGAAATCGCGCCCAAGGTGTCGGTCGAGGTCGTGCGCGGCGCGGTGAGCCGCGTCCTGCAAGAGGGCGAGGCCGCGAAGCTGGATGAAGCGCGGTGATCACGACTTTTTTAATTTCATTGCTGAAAAGTGTCGCGGATGTGTGTTACAGTTATGCACTTTTTTGACGCCTTGTCAGGCTTTGTTAAACCGTGGAGTTGTTCAAATGAGCAGAAATGATCTCTGGAAATGGCTGGTTCTGGCCTTTCTGGCTGTGTTGTCGGCGTATGTCGTGATTCCGCCCAAGGAAAAAATCCGTCTCGGGCTGGATCTCTCCGGCGGTACGAGCTTCACGGTGGCGATTGACGAGGAGCGGTTGCGCGCCAACATCAGGGCCGGCAATCCAGAGCTGACGGAAGCCGAGGTGGACAGCCAGATCGCCAACGTCCTCAGGGATGCGGATGCGCGGGCGATCGAGGTGATCCGCAACCGTATCGACGGCCTGGGCGTCAACGAGCCGGTGATCCAGGGCGGCAAGAACCACCGCATCGTGATCCAGCTTCCGGGCGCGAATGCCGAGCAGCGCGAGGCCGCCGAAAAGAGCATCCAGAGCGCGGCGTTCCTGGAGTTCAAGCTGGTTCACAAGCAGAACGACCAACTGGTCGACAAGGTGCTCTCCTCCGGCCGCCTGCCGGAAGGCTATGTCCTTTCCGAGGATGGCCGCGGCTACAAGCGCGCGGCGAATTACAACGAGCTGGTCAAGGATCCTGACTACGCGCGCCGTCTCTCGCTGTTCGAGGTGCCAGATCCGCGTTACGCCTTCATGCTGGAGCGCGAGCAGGCCGCGGACGGCAGCGTCTACTACCGTCCGGTCTACGTGCTGCGCAAAGCGGAGATGACGGGCGAGGCGCTCTCCAGCGCGTCGGTCGAGATCGAGTCCATGACCGGCCGCGTGCATGTCTCGCTGGTGTTCAACGCCAAGGGCGCGGCGGATTTCGCGCGCCTGACCAAGGCCTATGCGCCGCGCGGCTCGCGCAACAAGGACAGCGACGAGGGGCGCCGCTTGGCCATCGTGCTGGATGACACGCTCTACTCGGCCCCGGTGCTCAAGACCGAGATCCCCAACGGCCGCGCCGTGATCGAGGGCAATTTCAAGTGGTCCGAAGCCGCCGTGCTGCGCAACATCCTGAACGCCGGCTCGCTGCCGGCCCCCATGAAGATCCTGGAGAAGCGCTCGGTCGAGTCGACCCTCGGCGCCGATGCGATCCGCAGCGGCATCAACGCGTCGATTCTGGCCACCGTGCTGGTCGCGCTCTTCATGCTGCTTTACTACTCCTACTGCGGTATGATCGCGAACGTCGCGCTGGTTCTGGATCTGCTGCTGTTGCCGGCCGGCCTGATTGTCGCCTCCAGCATTCTGGGTATCTTCGTCAAGGACGCCGCGATCGCGAAGCGGACGCTCGACCTGCCGGTGCTCACCATGCCCGGTATCGCCGGTATCGTGTTGACCCTCGGCATGGCGGTCGATGCCAACGTGCTGATTTTCGAGCGTATGCGTGAGGAGTTCGCGCTGGGCAAGTCGGCGCGCGCGGCGGTGGCGGCCGGTTATGACCGCGCCTTCCTCGCGATCTTCGACTCCAACATCACCACGCTGCTGACCGCCATCATCCTCTTTATCTTCGGGGCCGGCCCGATCCGCGGCTTCGCCATCACCCTCACCGCCGGCATCATCATCAGCATGTTCACGGCGCTGGTCGTGACGCGTCTGGTCTTCAATGCGACGGTGCCCGAGAACCGCACGCAGCCCTACAAGATGATGCAGTTCATGAAGAACGCGAACTTCGACTTCTTGCGCTGGGGCCTGCCTACCGGCCTCGCTTCGCTGGCCGTGATCGTGATCACCCTGGCGCTCTTCATTGGCCGTGGCCTCAAGAATCCCGCCAGCGTCATGGCGGTTGATTTCACGGGCGGGGCCTCGATGACCTACAACTACGCGCAGAAAGCCGACATCGGCGAGATCCGTAAAGTCGTGGCTGACGTGGTCAAGAACGACGCCACGATCCAGTACCAGTCCACGCTCGACGGCACCGGCAACCTGTTGCTGGTCAAGACCAGTGTCATGAAGGTCGGCGACAAGAACGTCTCCAATGCGATTCAGGATGCGTTGGCCCAGTCCTTCCCCGAGAGCAAGTTCTCCTTGGCCGGTGAAGAGGACGTGGGCTCAGAGGTCGGTGAAGATCTCAAGAGCGCGGCCGCCAAGGCGATCATCTTCTCGCTGATCGGCATCCTGATCTACGTGTCGCTGCGCTTCGAGTTCGGCTTCGCGCTCGGCGGCGTGGTCGCGCTGGCGCACGACGCCTTCATCACGCTCGGCCTCTACAGCCTCTTCGGGCGCCAGGTGAGCCTGACGACCGTGGCGGCGCTGCTGACGATCGTCGGCTACTCGATCAACGACACGATCGTGATCTTCGACCGCATCCGCGAGGATCTGCGCAAAGACATGAAGACTGACTATCGGACGCTTTGCAACCGCGCCATCAACCAGACGCTGAGCCGCACGGTGCTGACCTCGCTGACCACCTTGATCGCGGTCCTCGTGCTCTTCATCTTCGGCGGCGGCTCGATCAACGACTTCGCCCTGGCGATGCTGATCGGCGTGATCGCCGGCACGTATTCGACGATCTTCATCGCGGCGCCGATCATGCTGGCGTGGTACAAGGGACGCCGCCCGGGCTTCGCCACCACGAAGAAGTAGCCGTCCGCGGCCGGGACAGCGCCCGACCCTCCAGTGCCGGCGGGACTAAAAGCAATCACAGTGATCGTACCGACAGGGTGACGGCGCCGTTGTCCGCGCCCTTTTCCAGCAGGGTCTTGCGCGAGACGCGCGAGCGGCTGTTGACCGTGCGGCGCGAGACGCGCAGCAGTGTGCGCGCCGCGGCCAGCCGCACCGTCAGCAGGCGCTCGCCGCCGCTGGTCGGGAAGTCCGCCGCGTCCAGCTCCGCAAGCCCCTCGACCAGCAGCGACGCGCCCGGATACTTGGCGACCGCCTTCGCCGCGTACTTCAGCGGCGCGGCGGCCAGGTCGCCCAGCGGTCCGGCCGCGTCGTCCGCCGCCTCGGCCCCGATCCCGAGCGCCGCGCCGGCCCAGAAACGCAGGATCTTCTCCAGCTCTTCATCGTCTAACGATTCGGTGACCGTCACGGCCAATGCGAAGCGCCCCTCGACATTCTCTTTGAAAAGGATGCGTCTGCCCCAGTTGAGCGCCGCGAGCTCGGCCGACCCTTTTCGCAGCGTGATGGACTGGCTGGCGCTCTTGCGCGCGGTGCCGGTGCGCGGCCACACCAGCTCAGCCGTCAGCAGGTGCGAGGTCGTGGTGTCGAGCCCCGCGCCCGTGACCGGTATGTGGATGCTGTGCAACGTGATTTCAAGTGTACGTTTCACTTGTCCCATGTTCAGACCTCCGCACACGTTGAGGATGGGGTTCAGTGTGGCACACTCGCGCCCGTTCTGCAACTGAAATGGGTGGACGCTAACGGGTGGAAGTCAGGGGGCGCGCGTCGGCATGCGAAATTTGCGCGAAGTTTTTGCGTCACTAGCATCCCATAGGCCGCGCAATCAGCCCTTACCCATGCGTATTTGCTTGGGTTTTCGATGTCTTTTTTGAGGTTTCAGGTTTGAGGTTTTCCCGGCGCGACCGGCCTTTTCGCGTTTTTGCTG
>Ga0209407_1002189_pt1 | contig 18676 bp, 13 predicted proteins | sample AD_JPNHG3_MetaG_FD_184410 | JGI IMG/M metagenome (GOLD analysis project Ga0209407, IMG submission 184410) | Active sludge microbial communities of municipal wastewater-treating anaerobic digesters from Japan - AD_JPNHG3_MetaG (SPAdes) (version 2) | ecosystem: Engineered > Bioreactor > Anaerobic... | reverse complement strand
CAGTGATGCGAATGGTCTGCATGGCAGGTCTCGTCGGTCCCCGCGTAAGGCGGAAGCCATCTCGGGCGGGCCGGATCAGGCGTTTGGAAGATAGGCGCCAAAGTTCTTCAATTTCCTCTGGAGTTCGGATACACAGATGCCGCGGATATCACCCGCGCCGTCCGCCGCCATCGCGGCGGCGAAACCGGCGGCCTGACCCATGATATAGCACGCCGGCATCACCCGGATCGATGCCTGCACCTTCTGGTCGGTCGAAACGCACCGTCCGGCAACGAGCAAATTCTTCACGCCCTTCGCGCAGAGGATGCGATAGGGTATGCCGTAACTCTCGCCCTTCTGATACTTGTAGAGCCGGTCGAACTCCTCGCGGTGCCTCGCATAAGCCTCCTTGTCCGCACTCAACGGATGGATGTCGATCGGGTAGGCGTAGCGCCCGATCTCGTCCGGGAAAACCGCGCGCTTCACGTAGTCGTCGAGCGTCATCACGTAGTCGCCCATTATTCGGCGCGTCTCGCGGACGCCCATCAGCGCGCCGGTCTCGATGAGACGGATGTTCTCGAGCCCGTGCTTCAGGTACTCGCTGAAATAGCGCTGATATTCCTTCATCGATTCGCGACCACGCAGATACCCTTTCGTGAGCGAACGTTCGTCCGTACCGTCCAGATCGTAGACGTGTCCGATATTGGCGTTTCCAAGACCGTTCGCGGACTTAAAAATGCCCGTCATGTGGCGATCTGGAACCTTGAACACACCGTCCGCCAGTGCCTGATCAATTTCGGCATTGAACGACCGCAGCCCCTTCCTCCACTGGTCCCAGTCAATACCGATCCAAGAGGAAAGCAACGACGCCGGCATCATCTTGCCCATTGAATCGCCCTTCTCGAACGGCACGCCCGACTGCACGGCGACATCACCATTGCCGGTCGCATCGACATAAACCTTCGCCTTCACCGCCCAGATGCCGCTTTGCGACGCGCAGACGGCATGCTTGATCTCGTCACCTTCACGAATGACATCGATGACCTTCGTGTGGAAGAGGAAGTCCGCACCCGATTCGACCATCACCGCGTCATATTCGCGCTTAACGGCCTCGAAGTCGAAAGACCCATAATTATTAGATATCGCGCCGGCCTTCAGGAGGCGTTCGCGGAAACGTGTGCCGAAACCGGCGGCGAGCGGACGGATCCCGTCGCCGAACTGCATGTAAACCGGCACCCGAGCCGCCGTACCCATACCGCCGAAGCACGTGAACGCCTCCGCCAGAAAAACACGCGCCCCCGCAGCCCGTGCCGCGACCGCCGCCGCGACGCCAGCCGAGCCGCCACCACAGACCATGACGTCCGTCTCGATCTTGACGGGGAAAGTGCGCGAATACGCCACCTGTCCGCTACGTACAGCCGATGTCTCCGCTCGTACGCTGAACGGAATCCCGGTCCCTATCGCGGCAACCGCCGCCCCTTTCAAGAATTCGCGCCTGTCCACTCTCGTATCCTTTCAAGATTCCACTTTGCCTGTTGAGCAGAGACTGCAATTCAGGTTCCCATAGCCGACGTCCATTGTGCGGGGGGAGAGTAAAACAGTCAACCGTAAATAGAAAGGGCTTGGTAATCGGTTGGTGACAGGGGGTGCGAAGATCGCGCATTTCTGGTGAAAAGCGGGTTGCGTTTTTTAGACATGATTTTACAAGTGTGTTGTGCTGCGCGTGATGCGGCGGAAAAATTTGGAGTGCGGTGACAAGAGCCGCGCTGTGCGCGGGTCGCGGCACCGCTTTTGCGCGCTACCTTGCCGTTGCACTCATGCTCAAAAAGCGGCGTCGCGCGGAATACCGCTTGCCGCCGCGCTCCAAATCCGTTCGCCTAACTTGCACTCAACTTTCAACGCTCAAGAAAATGCGCGAACACACAAACCATGCTTTCGACTCGCATGACCCCTGTCACTAACCGATTACAAGGGCTTGCCCTTCAATTCTTGGGGAAGCTCACGGGATGAAGGCGCCGAAATCAGGCACCGACAGGCATTGCGCACCAAGCCGACGAGCTTTGGCGCGGAAATCGTTATCGTTGGTGACCAGAAGGATCGGGATTTCGGACGACTCCAACGTGTGGAAGCGGATGTTGTCGAGCAGCACATTGTCGGCGCGATGCTCGCCCTCCCCGCCGGAATAGGTCACGGTCACATTGGGCGCGGCCTTTTCATCCGCATAGGTGGGGCCGTCGAAGACGATCTGCGTGCGCAGCGTGGGCGTGGTGCCGACAAGACGCACGACATCGCGAACGAGCATCTCACGCTTTTTCGATTCAGTGAGTGAGGCCCCGCGCGGCGGATTGTAGCGGGAGGGCAGCCCGTAAAGCACATTGTGGCCGTCCAGCAACAGAATGGCCGGAGTCTCTCCGCAGAGCGCGCGCGATAGCAGGGCAGCCTCTGGCGGCAGGTCCTCGGCCTGAGGTGGCGGCGGCACCCCCAACGCCTCGATCGCGGCTATGCGCCGCTGGAAGGCCTCTTTCAAGCGGGCCATGGCCGGTGCATCCAGCACATGCAGCTTGGCCAAATCGTCAAGGAACGTGCGCAGGCGCGGCAGGGCGTTGTCGCCCACATCTTGGAGCCGTACAGTCAGTGCGTCTTCAAGTGACGAGGCGGGAGCGTCAGGATTGAGCAGATTGTCGAGGCGCAACATTTCAGCAGCGAGTTCACTCTCCACAGCTTGCAGGTCGGCCGTCGGGCGCAGCGCGTTGCGGAGCGCGGCGCGCACCGTCGCCAGCGTCTGCGCAATCTGCTCACGCCGTTCGGTCAATCGGGCGCGGTTGCCGCTGTGACGGTCGGCCTCGGCCTGCTTGCTCAAGGCGGCTTGGGCGCGTGCGAGCAGCTCCGCATGCGGTGCGGTCTGATGCACATCGCGCTCGACCTCGCGCGCCTGGCCGAGCCAACCGTGGAACTCCTGCGCAAGCGCCAGATCGACGGCGGCGGCCACACGCTCCTCGCGATGCGTTTGCTCACGCTTCAGTTCAACGGTCACTTCCTCCAGCTTACGCTCGGACTGCCGCAGGGTTTCGCCCAGCTCTTTTTCGCGTTGGCGGGCCGTATCGCGCTGTTCGACAACTTCATCCTTTTCGCGTTGAAGATTCTTGAGTTGTCCCTCCACCCCTTTCAGACGGCGGTTCTCAGTTTTGAAGTCGCGCAGTCGTTGCTCCAGCCGCTCCTTTTGAGCGAGCCATGCTTCACGTGTCAGCGTGACACCCATGTCATCACCATCCGGCGCACGTCCCAGCAGGCTGTGGAGATCGGCAAAAAGGTCACGCAGGTACTCGACGGCTTTGTCGGGCTCAATGGCGTGAAATGCGTCGGGCCGCTGCATCCAGTCTTCGGCGTACTCCTGAACCTCATCGCGGTCATCGAGCAGCAGCGCGACCAGCAACGCCGGTGCGCCGAGCAGCGCAGCGAAGGCGTGACGGGCTTCGATCAGGGTGTCAATCGCGATCAGTCCCGTGAGCGTACATGCGCGCGAACGCCGCGCTAGAATGCATCGCAACTTATCCGAAACCTCGCCCGCGCCGCAGACGATCTGGTGCAGACGCTTCCGCAGGACCGGGATGTTGCCAGCACGAAAACCGCCCCTCTGGAAGGCGGGCTCGGTAGCGACAAGCATGTCCAACTCAACCTCTGGCATCAAATCGATCAAACGAGCGATTTCTTTTTCGCACTCAGGCGTAAGCGGTGTGGAACAGAGAGCCATATTTGCTGGCCTCTATCTTAGGGAAGACCCCGCGCGGGCGCAATCTGAAAAAGCCCCAGACTTTTTAGGGCGCGCGCGCAGCGCGGCGATGGAGGTCGAGCCACAAGAAGCGGGGCCGATAGATCTCAGTCGTCTTGGGCAAACTGCCGCTCTGGTTGACATTGTAGCTGATCAGCAGGCGGCCGGGCGGAGAGAGATGCGGATGCGCTTTGGCGTTGTACGTGTAGGTGGTGCCGCCGTTGGAGGGATTGTAGATTTCAGGCTCCTGCGCACGGTGGATAAGGATGCCGTCGCCGAAGGGGCCGGTGGGCGTTTCGCCAACCGCGATCATCATATCGGGCGTCTGCACGTCACGGCAGTAGACCATCAGAAACTTGCCGCGGTACAGCCCCTCGCTGATCGGTGTGACACTAAACTCGGTGGAGATACGGCGGTGGAGCGTCGCGGCCTCACGCACGGCGACAGCGATATCCGGGCTCCATGCATGACCATCCCAGAAGCGCCACTGCGCGGGATCGGCGTACGCCTCACGCCGCACGCGCGCCACCACCGCATCTTTGCGCGAACCCCGCTGTTTGTTGTCGCGGTACCCATAGGCGTAGACATATCCGTCCGGTTGGGAGGCACCCGCCGCTTCGGAGAGGTCCATGAGAGCGACGCCGAACATGATGTCGAATGTTTCGTCCTTGTAGAGCAACGGGATATCGGGACGGACGCGCACACGCTTGAAATCGGGCCGGCCGTTGACCAGCGGCAGGGTGATGAAATCAAGCCGCACCGGCTTCCAACCCTTTTCGGCGAAAGCGGTGATGAAGACGGAATCGCCGATCGCAATGCCGTCATTCAGCCAAGCGTGCGTGCCGGTGAAGAGGAGGCCGAGACCGCCGTCAGCCCGCTCGCCAAAGTGGAACGAGATCGCCTCGCGGCGCGGTGCGGTACCGTCGAGAATCGCGGCGGAGTGAGACGGCATGCCGCGGCCTGTAATGACGCGTGTCTGGGGGTCCGCCTCGCCGATGCGCGTATCGCTGAATAGAAAGAGCGTACACGCTGCCGAACGCGCTCCGACGGCCGCGTCATAGCCGTTCAGGGGGACCGAATAGACACCGTCCGCGCCGAGCCAGCCGGAGGTGCGCTCGAACAGGGCCGTCCACTCCGGTGCGCACGTAACGGCTGGCGGGCGTTCATCATCAGCGAAAACACCGACGCCGACGAAAACGAGAAGCAGAACGAGCGGTCGGAAAAACTTCAGCCAGGCATGGAGAAACTCATGAAGATGCGCGTGCATGATTCCACTGTATCCGACAGAACAACGGGCTGTCAATTGCCGGGCGCGATTCGCTCTGCCTTCCCGCTTGACTCAAGATGACGATTCGCGTAAAAAGGTGGCGGATTGTGGGTCGGCGGTTTCATGGTGGTGCGATTGACGACGTTTGATGACCGATGTGGCGAGCTTATGATAACCACAGAGGCCACCGAGTATGGCATGTGGCCAACGCGCTGGACTAGTACGCGGCAATCGGCAACTTGCAGTCGGCAATAGGCAATCTAACCCACTCCCTCGATAACCTTGGAGGTCTACTCTATGAAGAAATGGTGGATTTGCGGAACGTTTGTGCTCTTGTGCGTATGTATTGCGGCGAGTGAAGAGGATCGATCTTCGCTGGATGTTTCCGCTGGAAGATCGAAAGCTAACAGATTGGTGGCAGTCGTATTTCGGTATTTAGGAGGTGATGAACGTATTGTCCTCAATGATTCAGAGCGAGAAGAGTTCCGTACGATACTGGGCGGTCTTCAACCGTATGTGAATCGCCCCAATGGCAGACATATCCCGCAACCATATGTGTTTGTGTATTGGACACTTCAAGAATCCGAGGATCAACTCGACAGGGGAGGGCTCTCTTTTAATGATAGGGGCGGATCAATTAATTGGATATCTGATGAGGAGACCGATGCCAAGGTGAAGAGTCTAGTTGAACAGTTGCTTAAGCGTCTTAAAAAGGATGGGACACAGTATAAAAAACTCAGGCCTAATCATTGAGAAGCGTTCGGAGAAGCGGGGTCGCATCCGACATTAGACATTCAAGGGTTGTGAAGCGTTTTCGTGGTGTGTTAAGGTGCTGCCACGGCAAGGCAACTGTGGTAGAGGAATTATGATGACTAATGGCAACCATGCGCAATTGGCACTCGCGCAGGTGTTGGTGGTTCTCTGCGTGACGCTGAACGTCGCGGCGGCACCAGCGGCGGCACCAGACGATTCCTCCCCTGTATCGCTGAGTGTTCGTGTTGTCCAGCGAACCGAAACCAATGTGCTCTTGGTGGCGGAGCTTCGGAACGAGACCGGGAAGGAATTGCGGATCGAGGGGCAAACCGCTTTTTCTTGGCGGTACAGAGCGTGGGACGCAGATACCAGCCTTCCTGTCAGTTCTGGGGGAATGTGCGCGAGGGTGCTTGACCAACCGCTTTCTGAACGCTTGATAACAGTAGCCCCAGGACATATCGTCAGCAACCTGTTTCCCATCGCTTTGCCGACTAGATCGGCAACTCACCTTGAAGCCCGCGCCATCTATTCCACGAACGTGCGTATGAAAGACATCAAAGATTCGCCGTCGTGGATGGGGGCGTTGACGAGCGCATGGATTCGAGTGACGTCCACCGATGCCGGAGACAAACCCTGACACCTCGCTGACAAGGAAGAAGCGGGCTCGTAGTTTGACATTAGCCCGCCGCCCGCGCTTCGCACGGGAATGTAAATGAGGACAACTTTGATCGGTGTAAGTGATAGACAAGAAGTTTTCACCTTCAGAGTTCAGAGTTTGACGTTCAGCGTTCTGAGTTAAAAAACGTTCAACGCTCAACGCTCAACTTTTAACGCTCAAGTTATAGGCAAGACATTCAAGGGTTGCGAAGCGTTTTCGCGGTGTGTTAACGTATCGCCATGGTAAGGCAACTGAGGCATCACCGGAAGGGTGGAGTCTCGGCTGAAAACCAACAAGACTTGTGTCGGTCGACGGCGCACGCATTGAGGGTGCTGTGGAGTAGTGGGGTCGTAGTTTGACATTAGTGTGGAGTAGTGGGGTCGTAGTTTGACATTAGACATTCGAGAGTTGCGGAGCGTTTTTGTGGTATGGTAATGCATCGTCATGGCAAGGCAACTGAGGCACCACCGAAAGGATGGCGGCGTGTCTGGAAAAATGAAATGTCTAATGTCAAACTACGACCCCCACTGCTTGCGACCCCCACTGCTTGTAGTTTGACATGAGACAATCGAGGGTTGCGGAGCGTTTTCGCGGTGCGCGAGTGTGTTGCCATGGCAAGGAGACTGTGGTTCGTTAACAGCCCTCATTGAGTCCATTAGCAAAGAAATAGTACTCAATGGACCCAAAGAAGTCCACTATCTCTGTGCGCCGAATTTGACGTAGACCGGGCGGTGAAGCACGAACGGCCCGTGGGCGGGGGTGAGCCGTCCCGTGGCTTTGTCGTAAGCGTAGGACATCAGCTCGTTTGAGTTTTCGTGCCCGAGCAGCACGAACTTCTCGCCCGGCATGAATTCGAAGTCGCGCGGCGATTTGCCGACCAGCTTGGAGATCGCCAGCAGCGTCATCTTGCCGGTGTCGGGATCAATGTCATACGCGGCGATGCTGTCGTGTCCCCGGTTTGAGCCGAAGAGGCGGCGGCCGTCGGATGAAATCTTGATCGCTGACGCCTTGCTGTAGTCGGTGAAATCTTCCGGCAGCATGGAGAGCGTCTGAACGTGGACGAAGGCCTCGCCGGTGTAGAGGAATGAGGAGATCGTGTTGTTGAGTTCGTTCAGCAGATAGACGGTTTTGCCGTTCGGATGAAAGATGATGTGACGCGGTCCGGCACCGCCAGCCGTGGCGATGGCCAGCGCCGGCTTTTCCTTGAGCCCCGCCGCACGACCGGGGAAGTCGTACACCTTCACACGGTCAATGCCGAGGTCGACGATACAGAGGTGACGGCCATCCGGCGAGACTTCGGCACAATGGGCATGCGCTTTCTCTTGGCGCTTGGGATCGGGACCGCTGCCGGTGTGCGTCACGGTGACCGGAGGCTTGTCGGCGATCCGGCCATCTTCGGTCAGTTCAAAGACGCCGGAGAGCGCATTGGTGTACTCGGCGAAAACGAGAGACTTCTCGTCGGGAGCGAGCGCGACGTAGCAGGGCGGTGTCACGCCGATCGGCTTGTGGTTGAGCGGCAGGAGAGTGTCGCCCTGAATCGCGTAGGCGGCAACGGCACCGTTGACGTTACGCCCGCCGAACTCCTGCAGACCAAGGCCGGCGTAGAGGCGCGTACGGGCTTTGTTGAGCGAAAGGCAGATCGCATTTTCAATACCCCCGACAAGACCGACAGGCCGGAACGCGCCGGTCTCGGTGTCGCTTTCAAAAATGTGGATGCCCTCTTTTTTCTCATCCGTGTAACAGCCAACGTAGGTCAGTACTTTCATATCATCAGTGTGGCACGGATCGGCGCGGACTGTAAAGGGAGAAGTGAGAAGAGGGAAGGAGAAAGGAAATTTAGGAGTTAAAATTTAGGAGTTAGGAGTTGAATGTCAGGATCGGCGACTTCGATATCGACGGCTCTGCCAAAAACTCCTAATTCCTAAATCCTAAATCCTCACTGCTATCTCCCCGCGCTAGGCGCGGGAGAGATACCGGCGCTGGACGCGGTTGCCGAAGGAGCAGATGATTTCGTAGGGATGGGTGTTTTTAAGCGCGGCCCAATCCTCGACCGTCAGCGCGTGAATGCCCGTGCCGCCCAAGCAGACGACCTCATCACCCACCTGCGCCTCTGGCACGCTCTCCAGCGATACGGTCGTGTAGTCCATCGAGAGTCGTCCGATCACCGGACAGGGCACGCCATGGATCAGCAGGTAACCCCGGTTGGAGAGTGCGAGCGGCAGGCCGTCCGCATACCCGGCCGAAACGGTGCCGACGCGCGTCGCATGGTGCAGGCGGTAGGTGTGGCCGTAACCGATGCCGGTGCCAGCGGACAGAGTGCGGATGGCGGTCAGGCGCGTTTTCAGTGTGAGTACCGGCATCACATGCAACGTGCGGCGTCCGGCGGTATCGAAAGAACCGTGCAAGTTGATACCGGTGCGCACTTGGTTGAACGGGGCGCGGCAAGCGCGCGGGAAGTTGTTGATTGCATCGCTGTTGGCGATATGCCGTTTCGCAAAGTGAATGCCACGCGCGGCGGCCTGCTCCACGATCGCGCAGAAGGTGTCCATCTGGCTGTCGGTCAATTCTGATCCGGTCTGGTATGCGTAGGGAAAGTGCGAGAAGATTCCCTCCAGCCGCAATCCGGGCAGAGCGGCGGTCTGCTCGATCACCGGCAACGCCTTTTGCGCAAGAATCCCGAGACGTCCCATGCCGGTGTCGAGCTTGATGTGCGCGGTGGCGGTGGTGCTGTAGCGTACCGCCGCCGCACTGATACGCGCAGCGGTCTCGCTGTCGGTAATGGGCAGTGTTACGCCGGCTTCAACCATCGGTTCAATCTCGTCCGGCAAAATACTGCTGAGTATCTGCACCGGTTTGCCGAGCGGCAGAAGTTGCAATGCCTCATACGGTTCGGCCACGCCAAAGCAGGTCGCGCCGGCCTGCGCCAGAGCCTCAGCAATGGGCAGCACACCCAGCCCATAGGCATTGGCCTTGAGTACAGCCAACACCGTACACGGCGCGACCGCCTCGCTAATTTTGCGGTAGTTGTCTACAAGCGTATCGAGATCGATCTCAAGCCATACCCTGCGCGGAATATCGTTCATGTGTCATGTCTCGGTTATGTATCTTTTCAGGTCTCAAGTTGGAAAGAGGGATTCGCGGAGGTGACCAAACGGGTTGCTTCGTCATTACCGTCAAAGCGTCCCTTGCGGCTGTTCCACGACAAACGCCCCGGCACACGTTGCGCGATACAGCCCGTGAACACGGTCTCCAGTAGCGGACGCACATGCGAAGCGTCGTCAGGCATCGGTGTGCCGGTGCGCAGCGCATCGAGAAAACGGATGTGCGTATCCGTGCTGTCCGACGGCAATGGCGTCTGCGCGCATGCCGCGTGTTTCCCTGCATCCACCAGCCGCTTCTCGCCGGCCAAGGCCACGCGCTGCCGTCCGCCGGTCTCGTCGGCCATCAGCCACACGCCATCCTCGCCCACCAGCAGGCAGCCGCTGTTGGGGAAACTCCGGAGCGAGCGCATGACCTCCGGCAAACGATCCACCGCCGGTCGGCGACCGCCGTCGTACCAAAAGAGTGTGACCGGCGGCCGACGGCGAGCGGGTGCTCGGAAGAACGTCTCAACGCGACTGGCGCGCGGGTACATCTCGGATGTCGCCCCATCGACCTCCTCTGCGGTCACTGTGCGGGGAGCGCCCAAGTCCAGTGCACGGAAGGGCAGGCTCAGAAGCTGGCAGCCAACATCGCCCAAGGCACCGCCGCCGAAGTCGTACCAACCGCGCCAGTTGTAACGATGGTAGACACGCTGTTTGAAGGGGCGTGGCGGTGCGCCGCACAGCCACAGTTCCCAGTCCAGCTCGGGCGGCGTCGGATCGCTCCCCTCCGGTCGATTGCCGCCCTGCGGCCACACCGGTCGCGCGGTCCAGGCGTGTATCTCGGTAACCGCGCCGATGATACCGCCACGCAGCAGCGTGACCGCACGACGGAACTCCGGGTGCGTTGCAGGCTCATCGCCCATCCAGAGCGCCACGTCGTGCTGGCGCGCCTCGCGCTCAAGCGCAGCAGCTTCGGCGAGCGTGTGCGTCAACGGCGGTTCGATAAACACATGGCAGCCCCGCGCCATCGTCCAGGTTGCCTGCATGGCGTGACCGTGATTCGGCGTGGCGATCAACACGGCATCAAGCTCGCGTTCGGCTTCGAAAAGCACGCGGAAATCTTTGTAAAGCCTCATGCCCGGTTGCGTATCGGCGAGTGTGTCGCGCGCCGCGAGTAGCGCGCGCTCGTCCACGTCGCACAGCGCCACCAGCCGGTCGCCTGCGGCGCTGACCGCGCGCCAGCACGTCTCGCCGCGCCCTGCCACACCGAGCACCGCGACATTCAGCCGACTACTGCCGACGCGCCGCCGACGCGCCGCACCGATACGTCCTGTGGGCGTGCGACAACCACCGGCCATCACGCTACCCGCAAGGATTGTTTTGAGAAAGTGTCTACGTGTCGTCATGTTCATGTGTCTTCCCCGCGCCGTGCGCGTCATTCCGTATCAGCCAATTCGCGCCGCCGCAATACCACGCAACTCATCGCCGCCAACAGCAACGGCAAGAGCAGGGCGTTCCAGCCCAGCGACGTGCGCAACATGTCGGCGTCAATCCGTTCGCCATTCGTCAGGGCCGCCAGCGGCTTAGCCTGCAAAGCGCGGCGCGTGGCGCCGTGTACGACGCGCGACACCAGTACGCCCGCGCGATTGCTCCACTTCTGGGCATCCTCTTCCGAAACCACCTGCACCACAGAGTTGCCCACCATCGTAAGCACCAACAGCATGGTCGCCACAAAAGCGGCCACCGGCAACGAAAAACAGACACTCAGCGTCAAACCGAAGGCCGCCAGCAACGCAAGCACGCTCCAATGCACCGCCGCCGCGCGCAGCATGTTCATCCAGAAACTACCACCCGGCGTCAACAGCGCCACGTCCTTGCGGAAGCGCAGCAGGAGACCCGCCGCATGTTTCGCGCCGCCGGTATGTGCGAAACTCAGTTCGAACATGCGCACGCCCTCCGCCGGAATCTGACCGAAGGCACGCGCATCCACAATGAACTCGATCTCCTTCAGCGTGAAATCGTCCAGCGGTACTTCAACGGCCCGTCCGGTCTCGATGCAACCCAGTCGGCAGAAGCCACGCACCTGCGTCCGCGTGTTGTATTCCGTCTCGAAGCGCATGCGCGCAGCGATCATCTCGCCGGTATGCAGCGGCCGACGCAACTGGAAGCGCCACGCCTGCTGGCCCCCCGGCGGGATCTCGCTGTACTTCTCGTGCGCCTTCTGCTCCAGCACGCGCAGAATGGTACGCTCGCTGTAGCCACGCGGCAATTGGCCGCGCGCCTGCAAATCGGCGAAGATCTCTCGCGCCTCTTCACGCGGAGTCGGCAACAGTGGACGCGCCACGTGACGACTGACCGGACGTTCGATCGCCTCCCAGCCGTCGCGGTGCATACGCCAATGCACCTGCGCGTAGACACCCGCGTAAACAACCAGCAGGGCCGCCGCATTCATCGCCAGCAACGCCAGCCACTTGCCCATCCAGAACTCTACGGCGCGCACCGGTTTGACGGCCGAGAGCTGCATGCGGGCGCTATCGATCTCCGCCGCAAAAAGAGCGCAGGCCGCCCAGAGCGTCGCCAGACAGAGAATGCCGAAGGCAAAGCTCAGCGTGTAGGTGAGCAGGATGTGTAACTCTCCCTCGGGCGTGCCGTCACCCTTCACCACACCAGGTAACACCACAACGCAGGCCGCCAGCAGCACGAGCAACGCTGCGACCGTCCGCGTCCGTAGCGCGGCCCGCACGGCAAGAATCGCCACGCCGCCGATACGCCGCGCGCTCGCTGCAATCCTGTTCTGTGCGTCTTTTGCCATAGGAGTTAGTGCCTTACCGGCCGATAAGGCCAATAAAAAAAGTGTCTGCTTTCGAAATTTGGAGTGCGGTGACAAGAGCCGCGCTATGCGCGGGTCGCGGCACCGCTTTCCCTCCGCGCCACGCGCGGAAACTCTTAGTCGCCACTCTTAGTCGAATACACTTAGTCGCCACACCTAGTCGATTGCGCCAGCGACGAAGTGTAGGGACGAAGTGTAAAACGACGAAGTGTAGGGACGAAGTGTAAGCGACGAAGTGTAGGGACGAAGTGCGGGTCGCGGCACCGCTTTTGTACACCGCTCTGCCGCCGTTCTCACGCTTGAAAAGCGGCGTCGTGCGGAATACCGCTTGCCGCCGCAAAATCTTTTCGCCTGACTTGTGAGGCTCTTGCAAAACCCCTCGTGGCATGGGCGTCCCGCCCATGAGGCAAACACGGGCAAGATGCCCGTGCCACACCCCTCGTGGCATGGGCGTCCCGCCCATGGAACACGGGCAAGATGCCCGTGCCACACCCCTCGTGGCATGGGCGTCCCGCCCATGGAACACGGGCAAGATGCCCGTGCCACACCCCTCGTGGCATGGGCGTCCCGCCCATGAAAGAGCAGCAAGGTTTTGTAAGAGCCTCATGAAAAAACCTTTGTGTCCTTTGTGCTTTTGTGTGAGATTGAATTGGGTTGCGGGCTCTGCCCGCGTTGGGATTTAAGTGTTGCGCCGAGGAAGGGGGCCATGGCGAACGCGCGCTGCCGTCCGTCCCGTGCCACCACCTGCAGGAAGTAGCGCTCAAGGCTCATTGCCGGGTGCTCCTGCCGCACGCGCCGTCCCGTGCGCGCCTCCAGTTCGGCACGTACCGCTGCGGCGTCGGGCTCGTCCAAGCCCTCCACCTCAAAGCGCACGGCGTCCGGCTGGCGCAGCAGATCGGCGATCTTGCCCTCGGCGCACAGCACGCCGCGTTCGAGAATCGCCACACGGTCACATACGTCCTCGACATCCGCCAGCAGATGGGAGGTCATCAATACCGTCACGCCGCCCTTGGCCAGCGCGCAGACGAGATCCTTCACTTCGCGGCTACCAATTGGATCGAGCCCGGAGGTCGGCTCATCGAGAATCAGCAGCCGGGGCGCATTGACCAGCGCCTGGGCCAACCCCACGCGGCGTGCCATACCCTTCGAGAAGCCGCCCACCGCACGGTCGGCGGCGTGTTCGAGGTCCACCATGGCCAGCAATTCGCGCGTGCGTTGCGCCGCCTGTGCGCGCGACAGACCGAAGAGGCTGGCATAGTACATCAGCGTCTCGCGCGGCGTCAGGAAGGTGTGCAAGTGCGAGACTTCGGGTAGATAGCCGATACGCGCCTTGGCGTGTGTGTCGTTGGGTGCGGAGCCCAGCACGCGGATCGTGCCGGCCGTGGGACGCAGCAGCCCGAGCAGCATTTTGATCGTGGTGCTCTTGCCGGAGCCGTTCGGCCCCAGCAGGCCGAAGACCTCACCGTCGTTGACCGTGAGGTCCAACCCCTTGACCGCTTCCACAGTGGGACGCCGCCAGAAGTCGCGGAACACCTTACGCAGTCCGCGCGTCTCGATCACCGGTGGTTTGCTAACAGGCATCTCTCAACTCCTCCTGCGCGCCATCGCGCGTCATCCCAAATCTCGTTCGCGGAACGCCAGACAGCCGGCGCCCAGAAAGAGCACGCAACAGGTCAGCGCGTAGAGCGCAGCCGCGCCGACATAGCGCCAAGCGATGCGTCCGCCACGCGCGACTGCGTCGCACAACCAGAAATTCTGTAGGTCCGGCAACAGGCCCGCCGCCAAACCGCGCACCGACCAGAACGGCGCATCAATCAATAGCGTGTCGCCGACCAGACCCAGCAACAATACGCCGGCGCAGATCGCGAGGGTCGGGCCGGTCGGCAGGCGCGTGGCCAGCGCGGTCGCCAGTGCCGCAAAGATCGCCAGCGCAAAGAGCACCAGCACTGCGGCGGGAATCACGCGCAGATTCAGTTCCGGGTGGTAGAACACCCAGCCCGCCGCATGGGCGTGGTCCGCGCCGCAGTCGAGGCAGGCGGCCTCTCCGTGCAGCGGGTAGAATTGGCCCAGACGGTTGTAGAAACCGGCAACGAACACCACCAGCACTTGTGATAACACCACACCAGCAAAAGCCGAGACACCAAACCGCCTTCGACCGTAATAGTGGCGCGCCGCCGCCACGAGCAACGCCACGGCCACGCCCCCCATGGCCAGCATCAGCGTGATCACATCCGTCATGTAACCGGTATACTCCACGTGCGAGATAAAGTGCGCCGAGCCGCGTTCTGCCAGCAGCGTCGCGCAGAGCACGCCCAACCAAAACAGCATCGTCACCGCGAGCACGCCCAGCGCCTTCGCCAACAGAAATGTCACGCGCCGCACCGGCTTGCCCAGCGCGGCGGCAGCAGTGCCGCGCGCAATCTCGCCGGACACCGTGCGGCCAGCCGTACCGGCGGCGAGCACCAGACCGAACACCAGCATGCACGCCAGACCGCCATCACGCGCGAGCCGTCCGTCTTCGCTGAACCGGTGAAACTGAAAGACCGGCACCAGCAGCGTCGTCATCACCGCCGAGAGCAGAATCAAAAAGGCGACCGGCTGCTGGATCGCTTCGACCAGCGTGGCCCGTGCAATGGCCGCTGTCTGTTTCAGTGCGAGGCCCCGCGCACCGCTCTGTCCGTTATGAAGGAACATGCCAGAGAGTGTAGCGAATCGTTCCCTGACCGTCAAAGATAGTAATGGAACCTGAAATCAGGATTCTGTTCAAATCATGCCCACCTGTGATACTCTTTTGCTGCTCTCGTGTGAGGGTCTTGCAAAACCCCTTGCCTGCAGGTGTGGCACGGGCATTTTGCCCGTGTTTCATGGACGGGACGCCCATGCCACGAGGGGTTTTGCAAGAGCCTCGTGTGTAACAGCCAAACCAAAACCTTTAATTTTCCGCGATGCTCGTTCAGCTTTCAGTCAAAAATCTGGCCATTGTCGAAGCGGCCGAAGTGGTGTTCGGTCCCGGCCTCAACATCATCACCGGCGAAACCGGCGCGGGCAAATCGGTGCTCATGGGCGCTTTGGATTTGGTGCTCGGCGGACGTGCCGACAGATCCGCCGTCCGCGAGGGCGCCTCGGAGGCCTGGGTGGAGGCCGCGTTCAGCCTCGCCGACAGCCGTGCCGTCGACCGTCTGCTTGATGACGCCTGCCTGCCGCCGTGCGAAGAGGGCGCGCTATTGGTGCGACGCTCGGTCGCCGCCGCAGGCGCGGGCCGCTGCTTGGTGAATGACACGCCAACCACGGTCCAGACACTGCGCCGCCTGGGCAGCCTGCTGGTTGATATCCACGGACCGTACGACCACCAGTCGCTGCTTGATCCAGATTTCCAGCGCGATGTGCTCGATGCCTATGGCCATTGCGCCGCCGTGCGCGAGACTTACAGCGAGGCGTGGCGCGAACTTCAAACGTTGCGCGCGCGCCTGAATGAGTTGCAAGGCGACACCGCCGATATCGAGGCCGAGATCGACCGCCTGCAGTTTATGGTCGACGAGATTTCAAGCGCGGGGCTGAGCGAGGACGACGAGGAGCCTTTGGTCGCCCAACACGCCGAAGCCGCCAACGCCGAGCAGATCCTTGCATGGGGCACGGCGATCTGCAACGGGCTGACAGACGGCGAACAGTCAGCCTTCGACCTGTTGGCCGGGTTGCAGACGCAACTTGCCGAACTGGCGCACATCCTGCCCGAGGCCACTGCTTGGCGCACCGACGCGCAGGCCGCCGCCGTCCAAGTTCAGGAGTTGGGACGCGCTGTCGCCGACCGGCTCAGCCGGATCGAGGCCGACCCTGACCGCCTCCAGCAGCTTGAGGCGCGCATGGCTTTGGTTCAAAGGCTAAAGCGCAAATACGGGCGCACCGTCGGCGACATACTGGCCACGCTCGCCGAGCATCAGGCGCGTCTGCACGACTTGGCGACGCGCACCGAGCAAGTCGAACGCTTGCAGGCCGACATCGTAAAGGCTGAGGATGCCCTTACCCGTAAGGCTGACGCGCTCACCAAGAGCCGCACGCAGGCCGCCGGCAAGTTGGCCCGCGCAATCACCAAAGAGTTGCACGACCTCGGCTTCCTCAAATCCGGCTTCGCGGTGGACCTTGCGGCCTGTGCGCCGGGGCCGCACGGCGCGGACCTCATCTCATTCGGTTTCGCCCCCAACCCCGGCGAGCCGATGCGACCGCTGAAAGCCATCGCCTCCAGCGGCGAGATCTCGCGCGTCATGCTCGCCGTCAAAGCGGTACTCGCCACGCATGACAGCATCCCCGTGCTGGTGTTTGATGAGATCGACGCCAACATCGGCGGCGAGATCGGGCGCGTCGTGGGCCAGAAGATGCGTCATGTGGCCGAAACCCACCAGGTCATCTCCATCACGCACCTGCCGCAGTCCGCCGTCTACGGCCACCAGCACTACGTGGTTTCAAAAGAGGTGGTCAAAGGACGCACGCGCATGCGCGTCGAGGCACTTGACGATGCGCACCGCGTCGACGAAATCGCGCGCATGCTCGGCGGCAAGGGGCTGACCAGCGTGATCGAAAGCCACGCCCGCGAACTACTCGCCTCTGCGAGAGGGAAGTAATAAGTAATAGGTAATAGGTAGGATGTAATAAGTGGTGGTGTCCGATGTTGTCACGTCGTTTCATGCGCCTTTTTCCGCCGAACGGCGAGCCACGCCGCTACAGCGCACACCGCGAGCGCGACAAACCCTACAGCGACAGCGATAGCGACCTTCACGGGGCTTCTAGCGGGCGTGTCATCCGGCAACGGCGGCAGGTCGGGGAAACGCTTGCGCAAGTCGATGCGTTTTCGGGGGGGGATGGCTTCGACGCTCTCTTTGATGGGAAGCCAGACCTCTCTTTTCTTTTCGTTCTCTTTGTCCGCCTCTAAGAGCGCTGTCGCCAGCACCAGCCGTTGTTTGCTTGTTTGGTAACCTTCGCAGTGTTTGGACAAATAATCGTCGATCCATGTGGCCTCCAGCGAATAGTATGCGGATTGCGTATACGTGACAAAGGCCTCTGTCAAGTGCTCTAACGTCTTTTCCTGCAATTCGCCCTTAGCGGCGGCTTCTTCGATCTTTCCCAAGTATATCGGCGTAACCCTGTCCCGCCAACTGATGATCCGCTTGTTCTTGTCGTCGATCTTCAAAATCTCCGGCAGGAGCGCGGCGCACTCCTCCCCCGTCGCGAGGGAAGCGTATGTCCTTGCGGCACATGCGCGGAGAGGGCCGGGCGCGTTCGTCATGAGGCTTTTCTCCTCCAAAAACGGGAGCGCCGCCCGGTCGCCCAGCTTTTCAATCATGCCGATCAGCCTGCCGAAATATGGCACCGCCCCCCCCCAGTTTTCAGACGGAGGGAATTCCTGATCGAGGGCAAGCACCGCCTTTTCATCCTGATTGTACCGTTCGATCAAAAGGTCAAGGGTCCAGCCGTTCGCGAGCACCTCTTCACGTCCCCCGCAAAGCCCGCCCGACGGGAGCATGAGGGGTAGCAAGAAAATCCAGATAAAACCGTAGACCTTGTGTGTTCGTAGCGTCATACCTAATCTCCTTGTTAATAGCTGCCGGGGTTCCGCCGGACGGCGCTCTGGCCGACCCCGGCATTGCCCAACGTTCTGCCGGTGCCGCCCCCGGCGTTCTGCCATCCGTAGACGGTGCCACGCGGCAGACACACGCTTACCGAAAACGGGGGTTCAGGGCCAAAGCGCTCCCCACGCATGATGAGCCGCGTGATCAACTCCCGCTGCGTCAGCCCCGGCGGATAGTAGCCCCCGCCCCAGTCGGCGGGGATGCGCTCCTCGGAGACCGGCCCGGAGACCGGGTTGGGATCCGGCCCGTAGGGATCCTCGACCGTGTAGATGTCCACCAGCCCGCAGTCGTGCATCACCTCGTGCGCCAGTGTTTGACCATCGCCGATAGCCGCGATGACGATGCCCTCCGGCCAGCACAACCCCCCAACCGCCGTTCCTTCCAGCGTTTTCACGAAGTACAGCTCCACCGCGTTGCCCATGCTGTTCGTGCTGTCCAGCATCGCGGCGAGATTGGTGTTGGCCGGGTTGAGCACGTCCGTATGATTCCGCCATGCGTCATTGTTCAGATAGCGCACCGCCCCGTTCTGGACCAGCGTCAGCCCGTTCTGCCACAGGATCTTGTTGGCGTCGGCCAAGAGACCGGGGATCTCGGCGGCGTCGCGGGCGGGGTTTTCGCCGTTTCCGTCTCTCACGATCCAGACGGTGACGGGCACGTTGACGGCGGGGCACGACATTGTCCATGTTGTCACGCCGCTTTGCGCACCTTTCTCCGAC
>Ga0209407_1002187_pt1 | contig 18680 bp, 17 predicted proteins | sample AD_JPNHG3_MetaG_FD_184410 | JGI IMG/M metagenome (GOLD analysis project Ga0209407, IMG submission 184410) | Active sludge microbial communities of municipal wastewater-treating anaerobic digesters from Japan - AD_JPNHG3_MetaG (SPAdes) (version 2) | ecosystem: Engineered > Bioreactor > Anaerobic... | reverse complement strand
CCGCATGGTCAGCCAGTTTTACGTGAAGGTTTTCCTTGTCCGCCGTGGAATAGACCGCAACGGTCTCTATACCCATTTCACGGCAGGTTCGGATGACCCGGACCGCAATTTCTCCCCGGTTGGCAATAAGAAGTCTTTGTATCACCGGATCCGCTCCTACAGGCGTTTTACTTCGAAGAGGGCCTGGCCATATTCAACCATGTCGCCATTTTCAGCCTTAACCGCCAGGATTTCACAGTCGAACTCTGCTTCCAGGTGGTTCATCATCTTCATGGCTTCCAGTATGCAGAGGGTCTGGCCTGCTTTTACTTTAGTGCCCACTTCGACAAAGAGTGGTGCATCGGGGGATGAGGACCGGTAAAAGGTTGCCACGATAGGGCTCGTGATGATTTCTCCTGTAGCGGCGGGGCTGCCCGCATTTACTGGTAAACCCAGATGAACCGCGTGGTCCGCTGCAGGTGCGGAGCTTGAGGTCCCATGCCCGGAATCAGCATGACCGGACCCTGTCTGTGCTGCAGCAACAGGGCCGGACTGGCCTGATACGGCTACAGGGCTGGCAACAGAGCGGGCGTTGCCAGCGGCGCCAGCTTCGATAGCTGCGTTAGCCGCGCTGCCCGCGCTGCGGATCGCCCCTTCTTTCCTGAGCACCAGGTGCAGGGAGCCATCGTTCAGTTCAAGCTCCGCAAGCTGGCTGGAGCCAAATTTTTCTACCAGGGTGATAAGGGTTTTATCGTCCATTTTTTTCTCCTGTTTGTCCTATGTTAGTTAGATAGTGGAGGGATCCACATCGGCTTCGTAATCGACACCGGCCACATCAAAGCCGTGGGCTTCGAGGAAATCGTGTTTAAAGCCATCCACATCCGCCAGGGTAAAGAGGTTTTCCTCGGTGATTGCCTCCATCCGTGCTTTTGTCTCCCTCTGGACATCATCCCGCATTTCCCAGTCATCGATCCGGATGCGCCGTTCTGAGTCGGTAAGGACCTTTGCTGGATTTTGTGCGGCCTCGCCCACATAGAGCCGTTCCTTGTAGAGCCGTACCAGCTGTTCAATACAGCCTTCGTGGAGGCCCTTTTCTTTCATCACCTTAAAGAGGGCGGAAATATACAGGGGGATGATGGGGATAACCGCGCTGGCCCGGGTAACCAGGGCTTTGTTCACCGAAACCCAGGCTGCGCCGCCAGACTTGGAAAGCCGTTCATGGAGCAGGTGGCTCGTCTTTTCCAGGTGTTCCTTGGCCTTGCCAATGGTACCGTTTTTATAGATTGCCCAGGAGAGCTCGGGACCGATATAGGTATAGGCCAGAGTCCTCGCCTGGGGCGACAGGACGCCTGCTTCGGACAGGGCATCGATCCAGAGTTCCCAGTCCTCCCCGCCCATGACCTTTACGGTGTGGGCAATTTCTTCTTCCGTTGCGGGTTCGGCGCTGGCAATGGAGATTTTTCCGGTGAGCATGTCCATGGTTTTTCCAGAATAGGCCTTCCCGATGGGTTTTATCACCGACCGGTACATGACCCCATCCCGGGGATCCGTACGGACCGGTGACGCGAGGGAGTAGATAACCAGGTCTACCTGGGCAGGTATGCCCGCTTTTGCGGCCACCTCCCGGATTGCGGCGATGGCCTGGTCCTTCATTTCATTGGAAAAGGCATCCCCATCCAGGGTTTTTGACACCAGTCCTGCTTTGGCTGCTTCCGCGTCAAATGCCAGGTTGTCGTACCAGCCCGGGGTTCCGGGTTTTGTGGGGCTTCCAGCCTTTTCAAAGGAAATGCCCACCGTGGCAGCCCCATAGCCGAAGGCTGCGCCGATCCGGCTTGCGAGGCCGTAGCCGGTGGAACAGCCGATTACCAGGGCCAATTTGGGCGCCCCAGGGGTAGTGGAAAGGCCCGCCATGTGCTGGCGGACATAGGCAATCTGGTTCTGCACCATCCGAGTGCATCCCTTAGGATGGCTGTTCAGGCAGATATTGTTGCGAATCATCGGTTTAATAATCATCTGTAACTCCTTTTAACCTGCAGCACTGCCCACGAGGCAGAGCCATTCCGCTTCCGCAGCCAGTTCAGTGCCCACATAGGCCTTGCCGGCCTGCTTTATCATCTTCCCTGAAACCCGCAGGTTTTCGATTTCCAGGCGGACCTCTTCGTTGGGCCGGACCTGCCGGCGGAATTTTGCCTTATCTACCGTGGCGAGAAAAAAGAGGGCGTCTCCGCCCAGGACCCCGGCCTTACGGAGCCCAGCGCCTCCGGCCTGGGCCATGGTTTCTATAAGGATAACCCCGGGGACCACCGGGTACTGGGGAAAGTGGCCCGCGAAGAAAAACTCCGTATCCTTAAAAACGTGACGGGCCACGATCCGCTGTTCAGATATTTCGTCGATTACATCGACAAAGAGGAAGGGACTGCGATGGGGCAGCAGCTGTTCAATTTCGTTCATCAATGATATCTCCTGAATACTACCACGCCGTTATGCCCCCCAAAGCCGAGGGACCCTGAGGCGGCCACATCTATGGTGCCGTATTGTACCTTGTTGGGAACATAGTCCAGGTCGCATGCCGGATCGGGGTTCTCCAGGTTGATGGTGGGAGGATAGAACCCTTCGGTGATAGCGAGGATACAGGCTATAGCCTCTAAGCCGCCGCCTCCTGCAATACAGTGGCCGGTCATGCTCTTGGTGCTGGAAACCTTCATGTTATAGGCATGGTCCCCAAAGGCAATCTTAATCATCTTGGTTTCGGTGGGGTCATTGATTTCCGTGCTGGTTCCGTGGGCGTTATAGTACTGGACTTCTTCGGGTTTTACGCCCCCATCATCCAGGGCTGCCTTAATAGCCCGGGCTCCGCCTTCTCCGGTAGGATCCGGGGCGGTGATATGATAGGCATCGGCGGTAGCCCCATAGCCGCCAAATTCAGCCAGAATTTTGGCTCCCCGCTTTTTTGCGTGTTCTTCGCTTTCAAGAATTAAAATCCCGGCCCCTTCGCCCATGACAAAGCCATCCCGGTCCGCATCAAAGGGGCGGCTGGCCTTTTCCGGTTCATGGTTGCGTTTTGTAGAAAGGGCTTTGAGCATCTGGAAGCCCCCGATAGCGAAGGGTACGATGGCTGCCTCGGTGCCGCCGGAAATAACCACATCGCAGCGACCGGAACGGATCAGGTCCAAAGCCTGCCCCAGGGCGTCCGTACCGGAAGCGCAGGCGGTAACCTGGGTAAAGGCGGGCCCTCTGGTGCCATAAATCATGGATATGTTGCCCGCCGCCTCGTTATTGATCATGAGGGGCACCGTGAGGGGAAGCATCCGCCGGGGGCCGGAGGCAATCATTTTTCGGAAGGATTCTTCCACCACTTCCCAGCCGCCGATCCCGTTGCCGAGGACGATGCCGGTCTTATCAGGATTGCATATAAGTTTTGGCTTGGATTCTTCGCCTTCTCCCTCTGCCTGGGCTGAGAAGGGTTCTACGAGCCCTGCCTGTTCAAGGGCCTGGGCAGCGGCGGCTACCGCAAACTGGGTGAACCGGGCCATCTTGCGGGCATCCTTCTTATTTATCCAGCGGGAGGGGTCAAAGTTTTTTACCTCCCCCGCAATTTTTACATCAAAATCGCTCGCATCAAAAAGGGTGATGGGGCCGACGCCGCTCTTACCCGCCTTAAGGCTCGCGCTGAATTCTTCTACCGTATTTCCGATGGGGGAGATAGCCCCCATACCGGTTACTACAACCCTGGTTTTCATAGCGTTCTCCATTTCTTAACCTTATATGAACATACCGCCATCTACGGCGATAACCTGACCGGTAATGTAGCTCGCTTTGTCTGATGCAAGGAACAGGGCCATATGGGCGATGTCCGCTGGGGACCCGAGCCGCTTAAGGGGAATATGGTCCATCAACTTTTCCTTGGCTGATTCAGGAATTGCATCGGTCATGTCGGTAACGATATAGCCCGGCGCAATGGCATTAACCCGAACGCCCCGGCTAGCCACTTCCTGGGCAAGGCTCTTGGTTACTCCGATAAGCCCCGCCTTGCTCGCCGCATAATTAGCCTGGCCCCCATTACCATGGATACCGACCACGCTGGACATATTGATGATAGAACCGGTCTTTCGGCGAATCATCTCCCGCCCTACGGTACGGGCGATGAGAAAGGCTGCGGTCAGATTGATGTCTAGGACTTTCTGGAAATCCTCAAGGCTCATTCTGAATGAAAGGCCGTCTTTGGTAATTCCTGCGTTATTTACGAGAATATCAAAGCCCCCTGCCTCTTTTTGAGCCCCCTCAATAATGCCTTCTATCTCTGTTACTTTTGAAAGATCTGCGGTGATCCAGTGCAGTTTACCCGCTGCCTGTTCCTGCATTGCAGACAGGTCTTCGGGCTGTCGGGTACTCAGGCCCCAGACTTCGGCCCCCTCTGCCAAAAAACTCTCGAGGATCGCCCGTCCGATACCCCGGGATGCGCCGGTTACGAGGGCCTTTTTACCTTCAAGCTGTAATGTGCTTTGTAAGGAACTGTTCATCTTTCTTATACTCCTCAGGCTTTTTCAGGTTCGCTTGAAAGGCTAGCCAGGACTGATTGTATATCTTCGCTGGTACCTGCCCCAAAGGCGGGAATGGTACTGCCCGTATCTTTCCAGAGCCCCTGTAACACCTTACCCGGCCCAACTTCCAGAACCATGTCGATGCCTGTCTGGACCAGCTGGGCCTCTTCGCTGGTCCAGCGGACCGGCTCGGTGATCTGCCGTAGGGCCAGCTTTTTTGCTTCCTGACCGGATACAACCTGTTTCCCTGTAACATTGGAAAAGAGGGGTATGCGGGGATCTGCAAAATTAGTTCCTTCCAGTATGGGGGCGAAATCTTCCAGAGCGTCCGCAACCAGGGGGGAATGGAAAGGGCCTGCCACCTGGAGACGTATGATACGGCGCGCCCCCGCTGTCTTAAATCGTTCTTCCGCCTGTGCAAGGGCGCTGGCGGTTCCTGCAACTACCACCTGTTTGGGGCTGTTAAAATTCGCCGCATAGAGGTCTGTAAGCCCCCCCTGTTTCCACTCTGCGATGAGGGCCTCCACCTGTTCGCCGGGCAGCCCCAGAACAGCCGCCATGCCGGGGGCTGAGCCCGCATCGGTTGCCGCAAGCCGGTCTGCCACTTTTTGCATCGCCCGGCCGCGGACGGTCACCAGCTTAAAGCAGTCTTCGTAACTGAGCACCCCGGCGGTTGCCAGGGCCGCATATTCGCCGAGGCTAAAGCCTGCGCAGGCAATAGGCTCAATTTCCTCTTCGCGCAGCACCGAGGCGGCGGCCAGGTTCGCCAGGCTTATGGCCGGCTGGCTGATGTCGGTCCGTTTAAGCTCCTCCGCCGAAGCCTTTTCGAGGAGGCCCTTAAGGTCTATCCCCGCCGCCTCGGAAGCCAGAGCGAAGAGTTCCTGCACCGCCGTGCTTTGCTGGTACAGATCCAGGGCCATCTGGGGATATTGGGCTCCCTGGCCGGGGAATAGAAAGGCAATTCGCTTGTTTACTACCATACGATCAGGTTCCCTCCGTAGGTTAATCCGGCTCCAAAGCCGAGGGTTATAATGAGGTCACCCTTTTTAAGTTTGCCCGACCGGTTCATTTCATCCAGAGCTATAGGTACGGAAGCGGCGGATGTATTGGCATATTCTTCGATATTCAGGAAGAATTTTTCTTCCGGAATGTTAAGCCGTTTAGCCGCAGCCTGGACGATGCGGGCATTCGCCTGATGGGGCACAATCCAGGCCAGATCATTCACCGATAGACCCTCCTCCTGTAAAAGCTGTTCCATCGTATCCGTTACCGCTTTAACCGCGAAGTTATAGACCGCCCGGCCATTCATCTCGATATGGGGAGGCTGGTCCAGGGTTTCTCCCTGTTTATAGGGATTCCGGGTTCCGCCGCGCCGCATGATAAGGTGTTCGCCGCCGGACCCATCGGCACCAAGAATCGATCGGAGCAATCCCCGTTTCCCCGGGCCGCTTACAGGAGCTTCGGTTTTATCAATAACTACCGCCCCTGCCCCGTCTCCAAAGAGCACACAGGTTGAGCGGTCCTTCCAGTCCGTAATTTTAGAAAGGATCTCAGCGCCGATTACCAGGGCCCGTTTCCGGTCCTGACGGATACTCAGCAGCCCCGCTGCGGTTTCTACCCCATAAATAAAGCCCGTACAGCCCGCAACCACATCCATGGCAGCGGCCTTATTGGCTCCGAGCCGGTCCTGTACAAGACAGGCTGTTGATGGAAAACCAAAATAATCGGGGCTTGCGGTGGCCACAATGATCGCATCCAGACTCTGTGCAGCAGCTTCCAGAGATCCGCCCAGACTTTTGTCATGATCTATCAGCATCTGCAGAGCTTCTTGCGCTGCTGCAAATGCAAGGTCGCTTGTTGCGGTCTGTTCATCAGCTATATGACGATTTCCAATGCCGGTATGGGACCGGATCCATTCATCGGAGGTATCCAGGGTTTTTGCCAGCTCGTCGTTGCTTATACGACGGGCAGGTGCAACCCTGCCGGTGGCTACAATTTCAAATGCCATAGTTGCTCCTTAAAATGACAATATTTGTTAAAAATGTCATTTATAATGACTATAATAACAATATATGTAATATTGTCAACATAGTAGACTTTAAAACGAGTAATGAAGATATGCTGGTCGGAATAGTTAAAAAACTGGTCGATTCTTTCAGGGGTAAAACCGGCTATGATAGTGACGGAGTACAATGTTCTTTTACAAAGAAGTCTTATTCCAAAGATTCAACATCCTATCCAAGGTGGCAGGAACATCTTCTGGTCTTAAATCTTCAAGAATTACCGGAACTGTTGTTTTCCCAATGTTCTTGAGGCGTCGGAATATTCCAGACCAATCCAGATCTCCCGTACCTGCAGGCAGGGATTTTGATTTTACCGGGCCGCAACTCCCCTCGGTAATTCGATAATCTTTGGCATGAATGGCAATAATATGTTCCCCGAAGGATTTAAAACAATCGTCCAGGAAACGATTCTGGGAAATAATTCCGGTTCTCCCAACCAGGTTTGTAGGGTCAAAGATCACACCTAAATAGGGAGAATTGATTTCTTCGATCAGTCGCTGCATCAACTGGGGTGTATGAATCGTGTGAGTTTCTGCCACCGGTTCTATTCCGACAAAAACCTTATCCGTAGTTTCTGATATTCGTTCGGCTGTTTTTACCAAACGGCGTACAGAACTGAGGAGTAATTGAAAGGTTTCTTCGGTCGCTGTGTTTGGATGAAATGAGCAATCGGGATTGCAGGATCCAGTCTCTGTCCCAACGATTCCACAATGAAAGTCCGATGCATGGAGCAGATGCTGCTCAAAACGTTCCAATTCCTGGTCTCTGACATGTGGATCAGGGTGAACCGGGTTGATATAGCAGCCCAGAACTGCAATATCAAGCCTCTTTTTATTAAAGGCTTCCGTAACCAGGTTGATATCGACATCTTGGGGATATCGGGGACTATTCGGCAAGGCCTTGGAAAGGGCAAGCTGGACACATTGTACTCCAGTAGAGGCGATTCTACTGGCAAGTTCATCTGCGGGAAATCGCCCAAAATCGTGAGCTCTGGCTCCTATGCTGATCATAGGAAGATAATACTAATTTTATGTAAGGTTGGAAATATGATTGTAGAATTAAAAGGACATGATCAAAATCAATCTGATCATTACGATGACACTGAGACCATCCAATCCGCAATTGATAAGGTCACCATTCTTGGAGGTGGTATAGTAAAACTGAGGGAAGGATTCTTTTTTTCTGGTCCCTTGCTGCTGCGTTCCATGGTCCATCTCTATATTGATGCTGGTGCAACTTTACGCTTTATCTATGATATGGACCGATATCCTCCTGTATGGACTCGCTGGGAAGGTGTTGAATGCTGGGCAATGCAGCCGTTGTTGTTTGCCCAGAACAGTCATCATATTTCAATAAGCGGCTCAGGAACGATAGATGGGAATGGCAGTCCCTGGTGGAAAGTGCTCAACGAAGCTCGAAGGATAAATAGAAGAGAACCCTTGTATCCAATTGAACAAAGGCTTGCTGCCCTTAATCCATCATACCGGGATCAGCCCTCTGGGGGTGGTGGCAGGGAACTGCAATTTCTCCGTCCGCCGCTGCTGCAATTCTTGCATTCTTCCAATATAGAATTACGGGACATTACCTTGCAGAATTCCCCATTCTGGAATACTCATCTGGTTTATTCAAATACTATTACTATTACTAATGTTCATTTTATTAATCCCCATGATGCTCCGAATACAGACGGTCTCAATATCGATTCCTGTACTGATGTTACCGTTAAAGACTGCCTATTTGATGTGGGCGATGATTGCCTGGGACTAAAATCCGGTGCCGGAGTTGATGGCCTGCGCATTGGAAAACCCACTGAACACGTTATGATTCATGGTTGTACCATGCGGGGTGGTCATGGAGGGGTGGTTATCGGCAGTGAAACCGCTGGTGGAATCCGGGATGTTTCGATTGAATCCTGCACTATGATTGGAACCGACAGGGGCCTGCGGATTAAAACCCGGCGGGGAAGGGGGGGTACCATAGAAGATATCAAACTAAATAATTGTCGTATGGAACAAATCATCTGTCCTGTGGTTATCAATTGTTATTATGGTCCGGGAGGTCCACCTCCTGACAGCCCTGTCTTTAGTTTGGATCCTCAGCCCATCGATATAACAACTCCGCATATACGAAATATACAGATACATAATCTGACAGCTCTTCACTGTAAGGCTGCAGCTGCTTTTATTGTTGGATTGCCTGAACGTCCGGTAGACACTGTCCATCTGACAAATTCACAGTTTTACCTTTCACTGGACACAAGCGTTAGTAAAAAGGAAGCTGCCATGTATAGGGGCTTACCAGAACCAGAGGGCAGGGGAATCCGTATCCGCAATGTAAATGGTCTATTTCTGGAGGCTGTTAAGGTAGAATTCCCCAAAGAAACAGAAGAAACAAAAAGAACATTATTAACAGAAGCTAATGTACACAATCTAATTGTTTCTGAGACTTGAGATCAATAGGCGGTTTTAGGCTGATGTTCCTTAATTTTTCACGAGATGAATCGCAAAACCTCCTACTTCCTTATCCAGATAAATTACTTTGAGGTGTCCATTTTCGTATTTTGCAGTTTCCTCAACCCCTGAAAAACCATATGCCTTAAGATAGGCTAGGGCCCGTTCCACATTATTGCAGAAAAGGGCAATATGCCCCAGGGAACCCCTGAAGGGTTGTTTCATGATCTCGATTGCCGGGCCAGCAAATATTGAAGCCTTTCCATCCTTATTCGATAGTCCCAGGGTGTTGAAAAAGGATGCAATATTTCGGGCTGAATCTTCGTTGTCCTGATTAATTCCCAGATGGGCAAAAGAAAAGCCCTGTAATGCGATTCTGGACTGAATGCAGAGCCTCGTAATTTCATCCCACTGTTCGCCTTCAATCAGGTCTTCCTTAACCATCCAGCTTCCTCCAACGGCTGCAACTGAGGGCAGTTTTGCATAGGCTGAAAGGTTCTGCAGATCAATACCACCGGTTGGTATAAATTGGATAGAAGCAAAAGGGGCTGCAAGGGCTTTTAACATTGCAACACCCCCTGATGCTTCTGCTGGAAAAAACTTAAATAAGTCCAGACCCTTTTCGAGACCTGCTTCAACCAGGGATGGATTGTTAGCTCCAGCTATTATAGGCAACCCCTGTTCCTGGCAATAATCTACCGTATCATCATTAAATCCCGGTGAGACTATAAACTGGGCCCCCGCATTTTTAGCCCGTTCAGCCAGATTCCTATTGATGATAGTCCCGGCGCCAAGCAATAAATCGGGGCATTCATTATGAAGGCGGCGAAGGGATTCTTCTGCAGTTAGGGTACGGAAGGTAATTTCTGCTATAGGTATTCCTCCGGCTAATAGAGCCTTTCCCAAAGGTACGGCTTTAGCAGGGTCTTCAATTTTAATGACCGGTACAAGACCTACTTCTTTAATCCTGCTGATAACAGATTGCATTGAACAGCCTCCTTAATAAACTATAGCACAATGCTTAAAAAAATGGAATATAGTTTCAAAAATAATTGACGAAAATGTACTGGTGTATATAATAGATAGCAGTTGAGGAGGTCATGATGCATCGGATATTCAGTTTCGGCGAGATTATGCTCCGGTTAAAATCTCCCGCTCATGAACGGTTCTTTCAGTCTTCGCTTCTGGAAGCAAGTTTTGGCGGAGGTGAAGCAAATGTGGCGGTTTCTCTTGCTCTTTTTGGAGAATCATCGGTTTTTATTACCGCATTGCCGGAAAATCCCATTGGAGAGGCGGCTATCCATGAGCTGCGAAAATACGGAGTAGACACAACCTATATTAAGAAGACAAAAGGGCGGATGGGTATTTATTTTCTGGAAACCGGTGCAAACCAGCGGCCTTCGAATGTGGTATATGATCGGGATGCTTCCTGTATCTCCCAGGTGAAACCTGCAGATTTTGACTGGTCTCTGATCCTTAGGGGGGGGACCTGGTTTCATCTGACAGGGATTACGCCAGCCCTTTCAGGAACCGCAGCCGATACGGCTCTGGAAGCGGTGAAACAGGCAAAAAACGCAGGGCTACAGGTGTCAATTGATCTGAATTACCGAAAGAAATTATGGAATTATGGCAAAAAAGCCTCGGAGGTGATGAAAAACTTAACCTGTTATGCGGATGTGCTCATCGCAAATGAGGAAGATATTCAGCATTGTCTTGATATAGAAGCCCCAAAGGTTAATGTAACCTCTGGCGAATTGGATAGGTCCTCTTATAGAGTTTTAGCGGAACGGGTAAAAGAAAAATTTCCAAATATTAAAAGGGTTGCAATTACACTGCGCGAAAGCCATTCAGCGGATTACAATGGATGGTCCGCCGTAATGTCAGGTATACATGGCTGGTATGCATCCCGGAAATATGAAATTACCGATATAATTGACCGGGTGGGCGGTGGAGACAGTTTTGCTGCGGGACTTATATACGGATTGCTGCATTTCCCTGAAGATGAACAGAAGGCTCTGGAATTTGCAGCAGCGGCCTCTGCGTTAAAACATTCGATACCTGGAGATTTTAACCTGGTTAGCCTGTCGGAAGTCGAAACCCTGCTTAAGGGTGACGGATCTGGACGGGTACAACGATAGTGAGGTTAAGGAGCAGAATATGCAATTACATGTACGGTATGCTAACCATCCTGAAGATGCAAAGCACTATGATACAAATAAACAGCGTGAGCATTTCCTGGTGGAACAGATTTTTGTTCCAGGTGATATCGAACTTACCTATTCACATCAGGATCGGGTTGTTTTTGGTGGTGTTATGCCCCTTTCTGTAGACCTTAAGCTGGAAGCTGGTAAGGAACTGGGTACAGCATATTTTCTTGAACGGAGGGAGTTGGGCTGTATCAATATTGGCGGAACGGGAATGGTAAAAATAGATGGAACAGAATATAATCTTGAAAAGGGCGATGGCATCTATATCGGTATGGGTGTAAAGGATGTACAGTTTTCATCCAGAGATGCTGCAGTACCGGCAAAATTTTACCTGGTTAGTTCTCCGGCCCATCAATCATATCCTACAGTTAAAATAGCAAAGGCTCAGGCCAATCCCCGAACTCTGGGAAGTGGTGAAACATCGAATGCGCGAACAATTTATCAATATGTGCATCCTGCGGTTTGTAAAAGCTGTCAGCTTGTTATGGGTATGACGGTACTGCAGAAGGGGAGTGTGTGGAATACCATGCCTTGTCATACCCATCAGCGCCGAATGGAAGTATACCTTTATTTTGATATGCCTCCAGAGACAAGGGTGTTTCATCTTTTTGGTGAACCTTCTGAAACACGGCATCTGGTTGTGGCCAATGAACAGGCGGTAATTTCACCAAGCTGGTCAATTCATTCTGGGGTTGGCACTGGTTCTTACACCTTTATCTGGGGTATGGCCGGAGAGAATCAGAATTTTGATGATATGGATTTTGTAAAACCTGAGGATTTGCGATAGGAGGGGCTTGATGGATGGTATTTTAAGTGCTTTTAGTCTGGACCGAAAGGTGGCAATAGTAACGGGTTGTCATAAAGGGCTGGGACAGCGAATGGCAACTGCGCTGGCAGAGGCTGGAGCTGATATTGTGGGGGTAAGTTTTTCGCCGGAAGCTGATGAGACCCGGACTAAGATTGAAGCCCATGGGCAGCGTTTTGTGTATATTTCAGCGGATCTCAGGTCCACAAAGCCGATAGGATCCATAGTTCAAACAGCACTGGATGCTTTTGGGAGAATCGATATTCTCGTGAATAATGCAGGGATAATTAAAAGAAATGACCCTCTGGACTTTACGGAAGAAGAATGGGATGAGGTCGTTTCAATAAATCTGAAGACCGTCTTTTTCTTAAGCCAGGCGGTAGCCAGGCAATTTGTAGCCCAAAAATCGCCGGGGAAGATTATCAGTGTGGCCTCGGTCTTGAGTTTTCAAGGTGGTATCCGGGTGCCATCCTATACAGCAAGCAAGTTCGGTATACGGGGGCTTACCATGGCTCTGGCCAACGAGTGGGCCAAATATGGTATCAATGTAAATGCCATCGCACCGGGCTATATGGCCACAGATATTACCACCCAGTTACGGGAGGATCCTGAACGGAGCCGGACTATTCTAGAACGTATACCTGCAGGGCGCTGGGGTAATCCCGACGATTTGGCCGGTGCGGTTGTATTCCTTGCTTCACCTGCCTCTAATTATATACAGGGCCATACACTGGTGGTGGATGGCGGCTGGCTTGCCCGTTGATCTATACATTTTACCTGTTCCCTTTCCCGGGGACAGGTATGTGATCCTGGGCTTCCCATCCGAGGATTGCGGATATTTCCCGGGCTGCTTCTTTGATCCTTTCTATATAACTGTCTCTTTTATCTTCATTAAAGCGAAATTTGGGCCAGGAGACACTAATTGCAGCCACAACTTGTCCGGAATAATTAAAGATTGGGGCTGCAAGACAGGTAATACCTTCTTCATGCTCCTCCCGGTCAGCGGCTATTCCATGCATCCTGATTTCAAGGAGCTCCATTTCTAATTTTGCCCGGTTTTTTATGGTGTTTGGCGTGAAGGGCACCAGGGCAAGACGGGAAAGGTGTTCTTTCTGTTCCCTCTCATCCATATAGGCGAGCAGTGTTTTACCTATTGCGGTACAATAGAGAGGAATCCGCTTACCAAGCCTGGAATACATACGAATCGTATATCTGGATTCTATTTTAAGGATATAGATAGCATCCTGTTCATCCAGAACACCCATATGGACTGTTTCGCCCAGGTCAACTGAAAGCCGTTCAGCCACGGGTCTGGAAACCGAAGGCAGATCGATATGATCCAGAGCTCTGGCTCCAAGGCTGAACAGTTTAAGCGTTAAATACCAGCGGTCCCCCTCATCCCTTTTTACGTAACCCAATTCTTTCAGGGTTTGTAGGAATCGGTATACTGTTGGTTTGGCCAACTTCGTTTTTTTTGCCAGATCTTCGAGGTTTATCCCGGAAACTGATGAAAGGGCATTGAGGATGGTAAATGTCCTGTCAACTGCACTGATTGTCTTTGGCGTACTCATGTTGAAAAATAACGCTCCGCATTCCAGAAGGAAATGTCCGCAACAATTCGTTGCAAAAGTTCCCGGTCATTGGGGATTTCTCCGTCCTCAGCCCAGGTGCCTATGATGTTGCAGAGGATCCTGCGGAAGTATTCATGCCTGGGATAAGACAGGAAGCTGCGGGAGTCGGTGAGCATGCCGATGAAGCGGGGCAAAAGCCCGAGATTCCCCAATAGTTTCATCTGTTCTTCCATCCCATCCTTATGATCACAAAACCACCAGGCGGACCCAAGCTGTATTTTACCAGGAATTTCATCTCCCTGGAAGCAGCCCATAAGGGTTCCCAATACATAGTAGTCCTTAGGATTAAGGCTATATAGAATTGTTTTTGGTAAAGCTCCTCTCTGTTGCATGAGATCGAGCAGTTTTGCCAGTTTTTCTGCAATCTGATGATCGTGGACTGCATCAAAACCGGTATCCGGTCCGAGTGTATTGAACATTGTGGTGTTATTGTTCCTTATAGAAGCTACATGCAGCTGCATCGCCCAACCGTATTTCCTGTATTCGCCGGCTAAACATACTAAAAGAAAGGTTCTGTATAATTCCGCTTCCTGAGAACTTATAGGTTCCCCCGATAGAGCTTTTTTAAAAATACGTCCTGCCTCAGCTTCCCATTCACTGCCGGTACTCCCGTTTTCAGAAACCGCAAAGGGTGGGTATTCCAGTGCATGGTCTGAAGCTCGGCAGCCAAGATCATTAAAATATGCTATCCTTTTAGACAGGACCTGTAATAGATCCTTAAGGTCCCGAATTGCAGTGCCTGCAGTGCTGGATAATGTTTCAATATAGGATGTAAAACTGGGCGTCTGAACAGCAAGGGCTTTATCAGGACGGAAAGAGGGCAATACTTTAGTTTCTGTGTGCTTTTCTTTTTTAATAGCATTATGCCACTCCAGGGTGTCCGCCGGATCATCGGTAGTGCCGACCGCATAAACTTTAAAAGTTGAAAAGATGCCATATACTGATAATGATGGATTGGTTGCCAATTGCCGATTTGCTTCCTGCCAGATTGCCGGTGCCGAAGCTTCGTTTAAAACTTCGCTAATATTAAAGTAACGCTGTAATTCGAGATGTGTCCAATGATAGAGGGGATTTCCGATAAGATAGGGAATCGTCTTTGCCCAGGCAAGGAACTTATCATAGGGTTCAGCCGTTCCGGTAATGTAGGTTTCTGGAATTCCGTTCGACCGCATAGCCCGCCATTTATAATGATCACCTCCAAGCCATATTTCTGCAAGATTAGAGAACCGCCGGTTTTCCGCGATTTCTTTCGGATTTAAATGGCAGTGGTAATCGAAAATTGGCTGGCTGGCAGCTACTTCATGAAAGAGCCATTGGCTGGTTTCTGTTGTAAGCAGAAAATCCTTATCCATAAATTTTTTCATAGGAACCTCCTCACTGTGATTACAGTATAGTCAAGAACTAGATTTGTGACATTTTATTGTCCTGCTCTTGTCTTATTTTTTCAGGTGAACCCAGTAAGATTCTGCCAGAGAAAGAAGCCTGGTATATTCCGATAGCAAAAGACTACACGGTTTCTCAAGCAGCTGCTGCCGGGTATCTTAAATAGAAAAAAAGGGCTGTCCAAAACTTTTGGACAGCCCTTTTTATTATATCTCCTTCCACCTTCTGCATGCATGAAGATGGCCGTCTCCGGCATCCTGCAATTCAGGCTCAGGAAGTTCAGAACATTCCTTTGTTGCGTAGGGACAGCGGGTATGGAACCGGCACCCTGCGGGAATATTAGCAGGGCTCGGAATTTCGCCAGAAATTGGTAATTCTTTTATAACATGGACTTTACCAGATTCAGGCTCAGGCACTGCTTCGATAAGGGCCCTGGTATAGGGGTGCAGAGGTCTATCAATAATATCTCCTGCTTTTCCCATCTCTACAATTTTACCAAGGTACATAACGGCGATTCGGTCCGTAAAATATCGGGCTGTAGAGAGGTCATGAGTAATATACAGATATGTTAAGCCCAGATCCCGCTGGACATCCTTCATCATATGCAGGATCTCTGCCCTGGTTGAAAGGTCTATCATGGAGACCGGTTCATCCGCTACGAGAAGAGAAGGGTTTAAGATCAAGGTGCGGGCCGTAGCAACCCGCTGGCGCTGACCGCCGGAGAGCATGTGGGGCCAGCGGGTCATAAATTCCTCTGGAGGATTCAGTTTTACCTCTTCCAGGGCTTTAATAATCATCTCCTGCCGCTTTTCGTGATTTGCTTTAATGTTATGAATAAGCAGCGGTTCCTCCAGGACATCCTTAATCTTGAACCGGGGATTCATGGAAGCATAGGGGTCCTGAAAAATCATCTGCACCTTAGTCCGGTACTTCCGGTTTTCTTCCTTGCCAAGGTGTGTCACATCATGGCCATCAAACCAGATGGAGCCCCCAGTCGGTTCAAGCAGTTTCATGATAAGTTTGCCAGTGGTAGTTTTCCCTGACCCTGACTCACCGATGAGGCCGAAGATCTCTCCCCGGGAAATGGAGAAGGATATTCCATCTACTGCGCGGATGAGACGCTGTTTCTTCTGTCCTGCTAAGGCCTGCGTAAAGGATTGATGGGGTTGGAAATGCTTCTGGAGATTCTCTACCTTTAGAATAATATCCTGTTGTGTTGTCATTTACTTAGCCCCCTTACAATGCCAGCAGGCCGCATAATGCCCGCTTTCTATTTCCACAAGCGGCGGTTCTTCTTCTTTACAAATATCCATTACTCGGTGACAGCGGGGGTTAAAACGGCAACCCTTAGGCGGATTGATGAGATCCGGCGGGGTTCCAGGAATATATTGGAGATTTTCCACCTCCTGGTGCAGCCGCGGTGTTGCGAGGAGGAGTTTTTCCGTATATGGATGGGCAGGCCCCTGCTTGCCGTAAATGTGTTCATTGGTTCCCAGTTCCACGATTTTACCCGCATACATGACACAAATGCGGTCAGAAACCTCTGCTTCCAGCGCAAGATCATGGGTGATAAAGATAAAAGAAAGTTCAAACTGCTGTTTTAATTTTTTAAGCAGATTGATGATCTGAGCCTGGACAATCACGTCCAGGGCTGTGGTCGGCTCATCCAGAATAACCAGTTTTGGTTTTAAGAATAGGGCTGTCGCAATCACCACCCGCTGTTTCATACCTCCAGAGAGTTCATGGGGATAGCGATTCATAACTTCAGCAGGGAGACCCACATGGTTCAGGTATTCTTTAATGAGGTCTTCCGCTTCTTTTTTCTCCATCGGGCGGTGTTCCTGAAGGGTTTCCATCATCTGGCGGCCAATGGTATACACCGGTGTAAGACAGTTCATGGCTCCCTGAAAGACCATGGCAATCTGTTCCCAGCGGACATTCTTGCGTACATCCTTTTCTGCCATAGGGAGAATATCGGTCCCATTGATCAGCACCCGGCCGCCCTCATACCGGCCAGGAGGGGTGGGCATCCTGAGGAGGCTCGTCCCCAGACTGGTCTTTCCGCAGCCCGATTCACCTACCAGGCCAATGGTTTCGCCGGGATACAGATTGAATGAAATATCATCTATGGCCCGCACTGCACCCTTGGAGGTGTGATAATACATTTTAAGGTGATCCACCTGTAATAAGCTTTCCATCATAGTCCTTCTTCCGGTATCTTGTTACCGAGTTCTCAATTTTGGATGTAGAATTCTATCCATGGCAAATCCGAGGAATGCAAATGTCATGCCCATGATTGCAATGGCGAGCCCTGGCGGTATAACCCACCACCAGAGGCCATTAAGGATTGCATTTCCCAACATTGCATCATGCAGAATTTGTCCCCAGGTAACGATAGAGGCATCTCCAAGGCCGAGCAATGAAACCGATGACTCATAGACTATGGCGCTGGGCACCGATAGGGCCATGGATGCAAAGGAGTAGGGGATCAGAAGCGGGGCCATGTGGTTAAAGATGATGCGCCGGTGACCCGCACCCAGAGCACGGGCTGCTTCGATATAGGTCTCCTCCTTAATCTGAAATGCCATGGAGCGGACCGTCATAACGGAACCGGGCCAGAAAAAGATGACCATGACGCCGATAAGGAACCAGATACTGGGTTTAAAAACCGCAGACACTACAATAAGTACTGGGAGGAGCGGAATGGACACAAAAATCTGGTAGATAAATTGCATGATTGTATCCACAATGCCCCCAAAATAGGCAGACATAATGCCATAGAACACCCCAATGAGAACGGATACTGCGGAAGTAAAAAGGCCAATAAAGAGGGCCCATTTCAGTCCTGCCACAAGGCCGGAGAAGATATCCCGCTTCATATTGTCCGTACCCAGAAGGCCCGAAACGGAACCGGTAACAACGATATGGGAGTCCTGCAGAACGAATTGGTCGGGATCAAGCACCAGGGCCTTGATGATAAACCTATAGTTTCCTTTCAGGGCTTCAAAGGATCCTGCCATCCCTTCCCGGGCCTTGTTAAAGAGAATTTCCGTACTGCGGATACTGCCGGAGGACACCATCGAAAGGTTATCCTCTGAGTCATGGATTTTTAAGAAGGTGAATAGACTGTCTTTCCCATCATTATTTACTGAAATGCGAACCGGAGTTGTATCAGAGTACTCAAAATATTGTTGCGTAAGCTGAATAGTGGCACCATCGGGCCGCTCTACTTCGATTATGTAAGGAACCATGCCTTGTATGGTGCTATGGAAAATTATATCCAGGGGTGCCTTGTCTGCAGTAAAATGATAGAGGAAACTATCCTGTACATAGGAGTTTCCCTCATCATCGGTGAGTTCTTCCCGTTTTCCCTTTTCCAGATTGATGGTTCTGGCTGCTTTTTTTTGAGCAAAAAGGTTAGTCCACACCGGCGGAGCATTAATAGGATTATCCTGCCAGTAGGTAATATCCCGCCAGCGGCTGTTTGTTTCTTTAAAGGGGAGCAGGGGGTTTTCAAAAATGGTGACCAGTAGAAACAGGATGAGTAATGCAAGCCCCACAAGACCTGAACCTTCCCGCCTGAATTCGGCCCAGAAGTCCCTGAACCAGTAACCAAGATCC
>Ga0209407_1002183_pt1 | contig 18706 bp, 11 predicted proteins | sample AD_JPNHG3_MetaG_FD_184410 | JGI IMG/M metagenome (GOLD analysis project Ga0209407, IMG submission 184410) | Active sludge microbial communities of municipal wastewater-treating anaerobic digesters from Japan - AD_JPNHG3_MetaG (SPAdes) (version 2) | ecosystem: Engineered > Bioreactor > Anaerobic... | reverse complement strand
TTTTGACCGGATTCCGGGTGTTTCCTCAAGAGGACAACTGCGGGTGTTGCTGCCCGATATGATTACCCCTGATATGATCAAGCTTGTTGACTGATTCACGGGACGGGGTTAATTTGACGCTTACGAAGAACAGGGTATCGAGTAGTAATTTTTCGTATATATGGGCAAGAAAAGTAATAGATAAGACATATATGAGCGGGTAGGAGGAAGGTATAGGAATATCAAGAAAGGTATAAGCTATTTAATGAGAATCGAATGAAAAAGCATAGTCTTTTAGGGTGCAAGAAAATTGAATTCTACGCACTCTTGAAGGATGCTGGAATTTTAGGAAAGCAGAGACAGACCAAGCAGTACCGACGAAGTAGACCTCTCACTTTCCAATTTATCTTATTGTGAGGTAAGTTGTGAAAACTATTTCGTCGTGCAGTGACCTACCAGTTAATTCTCAAAAGAACAATCACTTACTTGTAGAGTCGGAACAGAAACCGAAAAAGATTTATGTAACAGCAAGACAATTATCTGAAATAATTGACATGCCGGTTTTTACGATCTGTCAAAAAGTGCGGGAAGGTGTTTTCCCGGCATACAGAATTACTAAGAAGCAGTACCATTTCAATCTGAGCGAGATTGTAAAAATCATCGAGGGTACTAAAATTAAGTTGAAATCAGGCGGCAGCGTTGTGAAGATGAAAGAGCAACGTTGCAATGGCCTTCCCAGTGGCAAGGGAGGTCATTAATGCCTTTTTCAGAACACAAGAATCAAAATCGGACTCATGGTAGAACACGGTATCGCTTTTATTTGCAGCACAATAAAAAAAAGCACCGTAATACGGTTGTCGTTCATCGTACAGCCGTTGAAAAGGTCTACCATGAATGGGTAGAGTCGATCATGGACGGCTCGATTGAAAATCGAGATCGAAAGCTCTTTGAAATAATCGATCAGTATTTGACTTATATTACTGAACGAAAGCCCCAGAAGTATGTTAAATCGCACCGGAAAGAATTAGCGCTTTTCAGGCAATTCATCCGGGACACTAAGGGAGACATCGAGGTCAATGAAATTAAACGTTTCCATGTCAAGGATTTCAAAGACTGGCGTCGGCAGCATACGCTTGTCACGCACAAGAGAGAGGTTTCAAGTCGTGCGGTAAACTATTCCGTCAGTGTACTGTCTGTCTTTTTCAACTGGTGCATTGACCGGGAGATTTACAATAGGTCTAATCCCGCCTCTCGGTGTAAAGACCCGGAAGACAATTGCAGGCTGGTTTTATGGAATCCTGACTATACAAATGAACTGTTTAGCAAGGCAAGGGAGAGAAGGGAATGGCTACTCACAGGAGTCATGCTGGCAATATCAGCGGGTCTCAGAAGGAAATAGGTTTTAGAGCTTAAATGGGGTGATTTTGATATGTATAACGGGGTCATAAACCTCAGGGCGGCAGCGACTAAAAGCAAAAAGCAAAGGACAATACCAATACCTGATTACTTGGAAAGCCATTTATCGTGTATCGACCGTGCGGGTGACTGGGTTCTCATGGAAAACTGCGAGAGGATAGGGTTTAACAAGTTCTGGTATAACTGGGAATGTCTGAGGGACTCCTTATCCTTTGCAAAGCTTCCTAATGGCCTAAGCTTAACATTCCACGACCTCAGGCACGTGTATGCTCAATCGCTCAGGGATGCGGGTATCAACTTGGGGGACATTCAGGCGTACATGGGGCATTCGTCAGTTGAATTGACTGTCAGAAGATATGCCCAGCGCGGCGGCGTGGACGGTAAGGCTAAAGTAAACAGGCTTGCTGATGTTTATAACTTACACTAGGGTCAAGCGGACAAAAAAGAGGTCAATAGTATGAATGGAAAACCTTTTAGGGGAGGAGCCTAAATAAATAACTCCTGATTAAATCAGGAGTTATGATTGGGCGCTACTGGACTTGAACCAGTGACCCTCTGCTTGTAAGGCAGATGCTCTTCCAGCTGAGCTAAGCGCCCTGTTGTTTAGGCCTCTTTCCGTTTAATTTGCTTGCCCGGAAGGCGAGGGTGGTCCTGGCCGGAACTTCGATGTCTTTGCCCGCTATGGGTGAAAATACCTTGCGGGCCTTTTTCTCTGACTTGTAGAAGGTGCCGAAACCGCGGATTTCTATCTTGTCGCCTTTGAGCGCGCTTTCCTTGATCTTTTCGATGAAATTATCAACGATATAGAGGACCTCTTTCTTTTTCAAACCGCTCTGCCTGACAAGGCGGTCCACTATATCGGATTTTGTCATGGATACTCCTATGACTGGGCTTTTGCCAGCGCGTTAACCCGTTTCGCTATCCTGGATTTCTTCCGGGCGGCGTTTTTCCTGTGCACCACGCCGACGCCGGCCGCCTTGTCGATGGTGGATACGAACTTGACGTACAGGTCCTTGACCGCGTCCGGCGACTGCTTGGCCGCCACCGCTTTCTCGACCTTTTTGGCCGCGGTGCGGATGGAGGACTTGACCTGGGTGTTGCGCGCCCGCCGTTTTTCGTTCTGCTTGTTCCTTTTTTCCTGGGATTTGATGTTTGCCACTGTTTTTCCCTTGCTTTCTATAATATTGAACCGGCCCTAACGGCCGGTTTTGAGGATACAATTTCGAAAAGCAAATATGACGACACTGCCGGAAACTGTCAAGAATATTTATTAAATTTATTATTTATGTCAGGTTAACAATTGATTATATTTCATTTTGAGGATTTTTATCAACATATGGATTGTGGTCAGTGAATGTATAAGGCGATGCGGCTTTTGTGACCGTATTCCGGCCAAGTAATAAACAGCGATTTCTCTTTATCCAGTATTTGAAATTCACATTGCTCACGCGTAAGGGTTCAGTGTTGATAAAATAGCAGGGTCATGAAAATAATATTGCATAATTTGAGCTGGTTTTTAACATACGCGTTATTGTGGTTGTTGGTTGATCCCCCTTCATTTAATGTAATTAAAACTATCTATGAAACGGTTATACGCGATCATTGCCGGTATACTGGTTTCCTCTATCGGCGCTTTTGCGGCAGGACAGACAGCGGCGTCAGCAGGGGGCGCCGGCGCGGTCAGGAACGACAAAGAAGCCGATGCCGGGCAGATTGAGCTTGACCGTTCGCATAAAACGTTCTATTTCTATCTCAGGAAAATCAACTGTCCCCATAGCGTATATCAGGGTGTAAACGGCAGGTTCAGAAATGAACTCCCCCGCATTCCCTATCTCCGGCTGACCCCGTACCGCGATATGACGGTTTTATTGAAGAAACAGGGCCTGGGGACTGAATGCTATGAGCAGGACTGCGCTCTGAAAAGCGGATCGGCCGCAGGCATGCACCGTGTCATCACCGGCTCGATTGAACAGGAAGTGATTAATTACCTTGAACCGCTCGGCACCGGCAAGCTGGAATACATCCTCAAGAAAAAGCAGACCATCAACTACATGATCCATATGTATCTGTATAATGTTGAAAATAACAATGAAATGGCGCATATATACAGGAAGGTGTCCGATAACGAGCTTGATAAGGCCATATCGGAGATCATCGATGAGCTGAAAAAATATTTCAAACCAAGGCCTCTGGTGCGTAAGATCGCCAGGGATCCGATCGTGCCGACACTTTCATGGTCGCCGACGGCCATTATTGCAAACGGCAAAATGGAAAAAATTATTTCGACGAGCTTTGGTTTTACCATAGATGCGGGCCTCCGGAATGTCGCCTTTAACAACAGCCTTATCATGATATCTGCAGGTTTGCCGGCGGCATCCCTTAGGCGTGAAAGGGTGGACGCGTTCTACACGTTTCCCTTCTCAATCATGGTGGGATATCATTTCCCAATCCTGAACGACCGGCTCTACATCGCGCCCCTGGCGGGCGGTGGTTACCAGGTGCATGTCATCAAGGACGCGGGTATCGGTTCAAAAAGAACCTACTGCGATCCCCTTGCCGTGTTTCGTCTGGAGCTCGGCGTTGAATGCTATAAAAACCTATATGTTCTGCTCCATGGAGGATATACGCTCTTTTTCGAGAAGACCGTGCAGGGCCACTACGCGACGGTAGGGGCCGGCTTAAAGTATTTTTTCAGGTAGGATATGGAGGATTTGATGAAGAAGAGATCAATGGTATTGATAGACAGGAAGTTCCAGCTGAAACTGGCCCGCAGGGTCATCGCGATTTCCATGGCGGGCTTCTCGCTGGTCATCGCGTTCCTGGTGGTTTCGGCCATCATCACGAACATCGGTTTTTTCAAGAGTCTCGATGACCTGAACGGCGCCATACGGGTCCAGAACAATATCGTCGGGTCGTTCGTTGAATTCGCCCGCCTTGTCGAAAACGCCCAGCTTGTCCTTGCGGCGAACAAGATCATGGTGGATCATACCCGCAGCATACAGATCATCCACAAGTATCTTGATTTGCTGCGGAACTGGGCGCTGCGGAACATGATTTTCCTCGCATTCATCATGCTGGTGATGATTATCCAGGGCGTGTGCTTTTACTTCTACATGCTGCGGGTCACCCACCGCATATCCGGCCCCGCCTTTGTCATGAACAGGTATATCGACAGCATCTTGCGGGGGAAGGAGCCGGTAGCCCGCGAGCTTCGTCCGAAGGATGAGCTGAAGGATTTGTATAACGATATCAAGAAGCTCGGGAGCGCGTATTTAAAGGAAAAAGAAAAGAATAAAAAGCTCAGGATGAGGTCAAGGGAGCTCAAGTCGAAACATATGGCCAGTGATTGACGGAACACGGCGCGGCGCGGGCGCCGTTCCGGCGAGTGGTCCGATGCTTACGGCTGGGGATCGTTATCGGACAACACGCACCCCGAAATCAGGGGGGTTGTGAACCCGTCATAATAGACCGCGCCGCCGCCTAATCCAGACGATCTGTTAAAGGTCAACGTACACGACAGAATTTGGGGCGACCCTCCCATCATCATGCATATCCCGCCGCCGTATCCGCTGTTTATATCGGCTGTATTATAATGTATTCCGCTCGCCTCTATGACGCAGTCCGAATTGTCAAGGTAGACGCCGCCGCCGTTTATTGCGGTGTTGTGCCTGACGGTGCAGTTTGTTATGGTCGACGGGCCGTACATGAGCACGGCCCCGCCGTTTCCCGCAGCGGTGTTATACTCGAAAGTGCAGCCTGCCAGGGACGACGCGTGGAGGCGGTTGCACAGGGCGCCGCCGTCCATCCCCGCGGTGTTATACTGGAACAGGCACTCCTGGACCGTCATGACGCCGTTATTGCACAGGGCGCCGCCGTATTCTCCTGCGCTGTTGCCGGTAAGGAGCGAACCGGTAAGGCCAAGGCAGCTGTCGGTAAACACGTAGACCGCGCCGCCGTCCGATTGGGCGGTATTGCCGCTGAAGATGCATTGCGTGACGACCGGGTGCGACCCGGAACGGTTGAACAGGGCGCCGCCGTCTTCGACGGCGCTGTTCTGCGTGAAATTGCAGAGCGTGACCGTCGGGCTTGCGCCGTAATTATAGATGCCGCCGCCGGAATCCGCCGCGCTGTTAGCGGTGAAAACGCAATTGGACAGGGCGGGACTGCACCCGATGTTTAACATGCCCCCGCCGTTACGGTCGTTATCGATACCGTTGGCGCTGCCGCCGCGTACGGTCAATCCGTCAAGTAGTGTGCCGGGAGCTCCCCGGATGACGTGGTACACGGTTCCCTGTCCGTCAAGGACGGTGGCGTTGAGGACCGGATCGCGCTCTTCAAGACGGAACTCGGAACCGTTAAAGCCGCCGTAGAGGGCGATGTCCTGTTTGAGGACGGCCAGCGTGGTGTCGGTTTCCCTCGTCTTCAGGTAGGTGCCGGCGGTTATCCAGAGCCGGTCCCCCGGGGCCGCCGCGTCGATAGCGTCCTGCATATTGTTGAAAGCGGTGTCCCACCACGCGCCGTCGCCGCCGGCGGGAGCGGAGGCGCGAACGAATATCACCCCATCCGGAATGATCACCAGGCCTACGGTCGCCGTCGGGCTCACGGCGCTGTCCGTATCTTCGGCATGGAACGTGAACGAATCATGGCCGCGATAATCGGTATCCGGAACAAAGCGCCAGAGGGACCCATCGACCTGCGCGAGGGTCCCGTGCGACGGGTTGCCGGATATATGGTAGGTCATCGTATCCCCGTCGGCATCGGCGGCCTGCAGACGAAATTCCGATGCCGTGTTAATGCGGATTACCTGCCGGTGGCCGGTTGCGACCGGGGCGTCGTTTATCGACCGGACGGTGATTCTGACGGTTGCCGCGGCGCTGTCATCTCTCCCGTCGCTGGTATGAAACGTGAAAGAGTCTGCTCCGTGATAGTCTGTCTGAGGAACATACCTGCAGTGCCGCCCGCTTTGATAGAGACTCCCGTGCCGGGGCGGCATGTCGATAGTGAATGTCATGGGATCGTCGTCCGGGTCCTGCCCGGCCAGCTCTATGGCGCATTCCGTGTCTTCGTCCGTTTCCGCCGACTGGTCGAAGGCGGACGGGGGGTCGTTGACCGGGCCGACCATGATGGAAACGGCGGCAATGGTGCTCGACGCCATGCCGTCGTCAACGTAAAACGTGAAGCTGTCAGCGCCGCTGTAATCGGATGGCGGCGTGTAAATCCATACGCTATCGTCGCCGGGGAACGGGATGAGGGTACCGTGGACCGGGAACGAGGCGATATGATACGTCAGGGGGTCGTTCTCCGGGTCCGACGCGCGCAGCGTTATCTCTTTTGACGTGTCCTCCGGCGTGGATGCCGATTGGTCGTACGCGGTGGGCGTGTAATAGGCGTTGCCCACGGCGATGGTCACGGCGGCGTTGTTGCTGACGACGGTACCGTAAGCCGCGTGAAATTGCATTGTGTCGACCCCGTTGTAATCGGGGCCGGGCGTATAGGTCCACCGGTTATTGCTGAGCGGGTCTTTGGCCAGGACGCCATGCGCGGGGGCGGTATCGATGGTAAAGACGGGATCGCCTCCGTAGGTGTTGCGGCACCGCAGGGTGAAATCGATCGGGGTGTTGGACGGCGTCGCTATAAAGCTGTTTTCCGCTTTCAGCTCCCTGAGTCCGCTGAATGGAAAGAGGAGGCCGCCGCCGTCTCCGGAACATCCCGCCAGCATGGTAATCAAGGCGCACAGGGCCGCCGCTATTGCGGAAAGGCTTCGCATCATGGCCATCTGTTTGTTGCTGACGGAAAATCCAACCATATCCATAACGTGTCAAATGCCGTATAACAAGCGCAAAAAAACTTTTTACAGCCGATTTTTTTTATTTTTTTGGGAGATACTTCTACGGTAATTATCTGTTTGTATGCCTTTAGTAAAGGCCATGAAAAAAAAATCAATTATTTTATTAATGGTGCGGAATAAAATTGTGCTTGATTTTTATTCTGCGCGCGCGTCTCAAGCATTAATTGCACACTATTTATATATAAAACATTCACAACTTGCTGAAAATGAAATTAATGTCACGCATACAGGCGCCGTGCGTCCTCATCGTCATGACGTTATCGGCCGTGTCCTGCTCGAACATGCTGGATAAATACCCGAGCAAAGATATAGGAAAAAATCTTATTGCCATTCCCTCGTTTTTTTCGATCAATAATAACGCCTATCTCACCTATTCCGTGTCCGTCACCCTCAATTGCGGGGTCATCGGCGCCGAGGCGATGCGTTTCAGGAACAGCGGCGGGACCTGGAGCGGCTGGGCGCCCTTTGACTATGAGTCGGCGTGGATCATCGAGAACCGCGCCGGACTGAGGCGGGTTGAGGCGGAGTTCCGTTTAAGGAGCGGCGAAATCGTTTCTTATTATGATGATATTGAATACGTGGACCGCATCACCGCTGTGGAAGGCGCGTCCGTTGAGCAGCTCGGATGGAGCGTGTCGATATCGGCGGACGGGTATACGGTAGCCGCCGGGGCCCCGGGATCGGGGACGGGAAAGGCGTTTATCTATGACTGGAACGGCACCGCATGGACCGGGCGCGAGCTGATTCCCGCCGATGCGGAGGAGGGGGATCGTTTCGGCTTCAGCGTTTCCCTGTCGGCCGACGGGAATACGGCTGCGGTCGGGGCCTGTTGCCATAACGGTGAGCGGGGCGCGGTGTACCTCTTCGAGCGCAACCATGGCGGCACCGGGCACTGGGGACAGAGGGTGAAAACCACCGGATCCGACAGCGCTCCCTATGACAAGTTCGGCTGGAGCATTTCCCTCTCGAAGGACGGCAACACCCTTCTCTCCGGCGCCCTGGCGCATAATTTGGAGCGGGGCGCCGCCTATATCTTCGAGCGTGACCGGGGAGGGGCCGATGCCTGGGGTCAGAGCGCCAAGCTCACCGCGTCAGGCGCCAGCCAGGACCAGTTCGGGGTGAGCGTTTCCATTGCGTCCGGCGACACCGCCGTGGTGGGGGCCTTCTGGCGCCAGGTCGGCTCAAATGCGCGACAGGGGGCAGCCTATATCTTTGAACGGTCCGGTGGATGGGGCCTCAGCGGCACCCTGGCAGCCCCTGATGGGTCTGAAAATGACTATTTTGGGAATAGTGTCGGCATATCAGCAGACGGCGATACGATAGTTATCGGTTCCTGGGGCGATGACGTCAATAGTTATGGGGATGACCGGGGCTCGGCCTATGTGTACGGCCGCGGCCTGGGAGGGGGCGGCGCCTGGGGACTGGCTGCAAAGCTCACCGCCTCTGACCGCCAGGACAGCGACCGGATGGGCTGTTCAGTGGCTGTATCCGATGACGGCGGCATCATTGCGGTTGGGGCTTTCCAGGACGACATTGGCGTGAATTATGACCAGGGATCGGCGTATCTCTTTGAACTGCGGGGCGGCGGATATGCGCAGACGCGCCATCTCGTGACGGTGGAAGGCGAGCGGATCGACCGCCTTGGCGTAAGCGTCGCCCTTTCGGCGACGGGTGATGCCGTTGCCGTGGGCGCGAATTTTGATGATGTCAACTGCAGGGCAGACGAAGGTTCGGTATATCTGTTCCGATAGGACGGCTATCCTTTTTTTGACGGATTCAACGGCACCTTGAAAGTCAGGCCGGCCGTGACCTGGCCCATGTTGGGGATTATTGTATCCATGTACTTCAGTGCCGGGACAAAGGATACCAGGAACCTCACCCCGACATCGACATTCAGGTAACCCGTGACCGGGATGGCGGCGCCGGCCCCGATGACGAGCCCTCCTACGTCATGACGCAATTTTTTCGGTATTTCATGCGTCATTGAGCAGCCCATGATACTGACCCTTTCGTTCCAGGACGTGATTTTCGCCGAATAGTAAAATCCCACGTCGGCGTATGCGTATTTCAGAAAAGGATACACCTTCAGCCCCGAAACCCGGATCATTGATACCGCAATAGCCCCCCTGGCGCGCCTGCATTTCACCACGGTTGTCACCTGGGCAAGAACGTACGGCGGCATGAATGACGAGTGCGCCAATTCGGTGCGTGAGACCGCCGACGGGGGATATATCGCGGCCGGCTACGTCAATTCCGACGGCGTGGGGAATTATGATTTTATTTTGAAGAAGCTCGACCTGTACGGCATCGAAGAGTGGTCCCGCACCTATGGCGGCGGCCTCAATGATGTCGCCTATTCCGTGGTGCAGACCGCTGATGGCGGCTATATCATCGCCGGGGGCGCTGAAACGGTCACGGATTCGGGCCAGGTCTATATCGTCAAGACCGGCGCGGACGGGGCCGTGGAATGGGAGCGGACCTACGGAGGTCCCGATTGGGACGTTGCCCGTTCCATCCGCCAGACCGCGGACGGCGGCTATATCGTGGCCGGGTATTCCGACAGCACCGCCCTCAGCAGCATCAGGGTCCTTCGCCTGGATGCGGACGGCGACAGTATATGGGAGCGGACCTACGGCGGGGTCGATTTCGACCGCGCCTATGCCGTCGAGGAAACGGCGGACGGCGGGTTTATCGTGGCAGGGGCCACGGAATTTTTCAGCACCGGTTGCAGCCAGATGTGTCTTCTTAAATTGTACTCCAACGGCGACGAGGAATGGACCAAGCGGTATGCCACGGGCGACCGGAACGAGGCGCGGGACATCATGAACGTGGCCACGAACGGCACGATGCAGGATTTTGCAGTCGCCGGATTCGCGGAATGGGACGCATCGGGCTCCAGCGGCATTCTCGTCAAGGGTCTTGACGGGGACGGTACGGAGCTGTGGGCCGGACCGGTCGGGCCCGGTTCATACTGCAGGGCCTATTCCATTGACCGTACGGGTGACGGGGGTTATATCCTCACCGGCTACCAATGGTCCGATGACTATGACAGCAGAAACATCCTCCTGGTGAAGGTTGACGGCAGGGGCACTACGATCTGGACCAGGGAATTCAACGGCCTGGCAAACGGCCCCGATGAGGCGTACGAAGTGCGGGCGACCTCCGACGGCGGCTACATAATCGCAGGGAAGGCATGGTTTGAGGACACTAAAAACAACATGGCCATTATCAAAACTGACGGTTACGGTGAAATCAGCGGCGTGCGCGAGGGCATCGAATGACGGCGCGCGGCCATAATAACATGTGAGCGTATGAGAACGGCGTCGGAAAAATCAAAAATAACGGCCTGCGGTACGGCCCGCGCGTTTCTCGCGGCGCTGGTCCTGGCCGCGTCCATCCTGGCCGGGTGTACCGGCGGCAGGAGCGGCGGAGCGGTATCGGCGGCAGCCGGCGCGGGCATCATCCAGGAAGGACTGCCGGTCAAAATCGTACCGACCTCTGTCGCGGTGGTCTATCCTGAGAGCGGCATCATTCTGAACCAGGGAAGCGATGTCGAAATGGCCTGGCGGCTGTTCGACGGCAATACCGACACCCTGTTTACCGCGGCGGCCCCCGCGCGGGTGCGGTTTTATATTCGGAAAGGATACACGGTCAGGCGGATAAAAATGTTCGGGCCTGTCCGGTACGGGGTAAAAGCATACATGGGCAGCGGTGCGTCCCGGGAAAACGCCCCATGGTTCAAGCCGGAGCCGGGGAAGGGCGGCAGCGGGTGGACGGGCTTTACGGCGGCGTCTCCCGCGGCGGCGGATTACATTGACTTCGATATCACGCCCGGGGACGATGACGGGTGCGGTATCCCGGAAATCGAGATCTGGGGCGAACATGACGGCGGCGTCGCGTACGGCGCGGTGGCGGCTTCCCTCAGGGCCGCGGCCTCAGCCGACGAGCTGGACAGGGCGGCGGAAGGCGGTCCCGGTCACGTGTTCATCTTCAATGCCCAGCCGGACGATATATCCTTTTCGGCGAACGACAGGGACAATCCCGCCCGGTTCATCATCACGCAGAACCTCAGGCCGACCTCCATCAAGCGGGCATATCTGCGCTACAGCGCGAAAAATGTCTACCGGCCGGTGGGCATCGAGCACCGCGTAAACGGTATGGACTGGTTCGGCGGACTCGACGTTCCCGTACCGGAATCGGACACGGCCGAATGGAGGGAACAGTCCGAGGAGATCAATCCGCAGTGGCTCGCCCCCGGCGACAACAGCGTCGATTTCTGCTCGCCGAAGAGCGATGTCGCCATACGGTCCCTGCGCCTTGTCGTTGAGATCGATGAAGGGTGGGACTTCGCGGAATCCTGCTCGATCGCTGAAGCGGCCGACGGCGACGTTTCCACCGGCGCCGCGCTGAAAGAGGGTCCGGAAGGGATGGAAATCGCCTTCGAGCGGACCATCGAGCCCGATACCGTTCTCATCAACATGCCCGGTCCCCAGGCGGGGGCGCTGTCATTATACTACCTGCGCGATAACGCCTGGCGCGAGGCCGTTCCCGGCTGGAGGCTTGACACATCGAAGCTGAAAGCGGGCTGGAACATCATTGCCCTGCCGGTCTCGCTGCCCGCTGACGCGGTGCGGCTGTCGCTTGACCCGGCCGGAACGGGCAGTCCGGTCACGATCAACGAACTCCGCATCGGCGCGAGTCCCGTCGGCGGCGGATTGAGCAACGCCCGTGTCGTGGTGAGCTATCCCCGCGCCGGCGAATTTTTCGGCAGGACCGCCTACGTGCAGGGCTTCACCGTGCCGGCGCGGAACAGCGCCGGCATGCTGTCCCTTTCGGCGGGCGCTGACCCGATGGGCGCGGTCAATGCCGGGTCGCCCTTCGCCATATCCTTCACCAAGGACGATGCCGGGTTCGGCGGACAGGGCGACGACGAGGCCTGGGACCCGGTCATCATAGCCAGTGACGCTTTGTATTACGGCGCCAGGGTGGTGCAGCTGGACAATAATCTTCTTTCGTCCTCCGCCGGATCGGGAGGCAGCTCCGGCGGCGGCTCCAGCGGCGGAGGTTCCGGCGACGGAGGCTCCGTGTCCGGAACGGGGGGCTATTCCGCCGACGTGTATCCCGATTCCTCGAAAACGATCACCTGCGGATCACTGACAATCACGGTCCCGAAAGGCGCCGTGAGCGAAAAGGTGACCATCACCGTGATCCCCCTGGGGCGAAACGACATTGCCGCCCTGAACGAGGGCATGGTCAACGTCACTTCGCCGGACGCCGGGTACCGTTTCCTGGTAAACGGCAGACCGCACTACCAGTTTAAAACGCCGATCCAGATTTCGTTTACCTACGGCACGGCCCTGCTCCCGCAAGGGCAAGGCGACGGCGACGTGGCCATGTTCTATCACGATGAAGCGGCGAAGATCTGGAAACGGCTGCAGCGCGTCAAGACCCCTGTCCCGGTAACCGGTCCGTCCCCGGGTACGTCACAGTCGGTCATAAGCGCGGTCGGCGCGGTCATGACCGATTCGGCCCACGGGCTCGTCACCTCGGAAACGGACCATTTTACCGACATCATCAACGCCACGCTGACGGTCCCGGAACATCCGGACCCGCTGGCGTACAATCCCAATTCGATAAAGGACATCAAGGCCGCGGACCCTTCCGCCGGGATCAATCTCATCGAGGCGCCGGAAGCGAACAGCAACGGCGACGCCGTCCTGTCGTATCCGATCGAACTGCCCAGGGGGCGCGGCGGCCTGCAGCCGCAGCTGGCCATCAGGTACAATTCCTCCGGCGGCAACAGCTGGCTGGGGCAGGGATGGGACCTGCCGGTGCCGTCTGTCACGATCGACACCAAGTTCGGCGTGCCGCGCTATTCTAATGACGAAACCTACCTGCTGGAAGGGGCGGAACTGGTGGAGACCGCGCCGGGAAGCGGCGTATTCCGCCAGCGCGTGGAGGGCCAGTTCAAGCGGATACGGCGCATGGGGAGCGCCTACAACAACTACTGGTGGGAGGTCACGGACAAGAGCGGCACGGTATTCGTGTACGGCCAGACCGACCAGGCCCGGCTCTCCGGCAACGCGCTGCTCAAGCCGGGGGCCATCTTCACATGGTTCCTTGAGCGCGTAACGGACCGGAACGGCAACACGATGTCCTACGAGTACGAGCGCGTCACGTATCAGCCGCCGGGCTCATTAGAAACCTTTACCCAGCTCTATCTCAGCAGAATAACCTATTCAGGATCATACACCGTCGAGTTCGCCCTCGACCGCACCTCGCGGGTTGACATCATCACATCGGGCCGCAGCGGTTTCGGTGTGGCCACCTCGTGCCGCCTCTCGTCCATAGACGTAAGGTTCAACGGGGGCCTGGTGCGGCGTTACGGCCTGGTTTACAAACAGCTGAATGAATCGCCGTTTCAAAAGTCGCTTCTCGAACGGATCGTCCAGTACGGCGAAGACGGATCGACCGCTTTCAACGAGCACAGTTTCGATTATTATGACGACATGCGGGACAGCGGGAATAGCTTTATACCCTCCGTCTGGGGTAACGCGCACCAGTCGTTCATCCACCTGATCCTGTTCCCCTGGTACACGAGCGCCCTTGGCTCAAACCTGGGCAACAGCGGCAGCACTTATGTTGATGTCGGTTTTTCCCCGCTCTATTTCAACCAGAAGTTCATATCCCTGGGCGGCAAGGGGGGCGTGAACTTCGACATGAACGATGCGGTCAGCGCCATCGGCGACGTCAACGGCGACGGCCTGGCGGACCAGATATACCTTGACAGCGGGTTCATCGGCGGCGCGGCGCGGTATCGGCCCAACCTGGGCAACGGCTCGACCATGGGACCCGGCCTCTTTGGCGGGGGCATACCCCTCTTCGGTCTCGGCGGAAGCCTGGGAAAAGAAATGAGCATGAGCGGCAACGGCGGGCCCACGCTTAATATGGGAGTGGGCGGTTTCCTGGACATGAGCTTCGGCACGCAGACCTCCATGAGCTATCTCACCGACGCGAACGGCGACGGCCTGACCGACTTCGTGAACATGGGCATGGTCATGTATAATCACGTGCAGGACCTGGACGTGGTCTATCCCACGCCCGTGTATTCGGTCATTCCCCCCCTGTACGGATCCGCGGTCGAATTCAACGGCGATGGCGCCGCGGATCTTTCCGATGTGGAACTGGGTGAGGTGCCCTCGAAGGAGACGCAGATCAATTCGTATAATTATTACCGCGACGATGCGATACGCATGTGGAAGGCCCCCTACCGCGGCCTGGTCCGCGTCACCGGCAGCGCGCGCCTGGGTGATTACAAGCCGCCGGCGGGCGAGATCGTCCAGACCTACACCGGCGAGGACGGAGAGCCGGTGGAGATCAAGAACGTCGTCAGGGAATATCTCACGGACGACGGTGCGCGCGTAAGCATAGAGAAAGGAGGCGCGGTGCTCTGGTCGGCGGAGCTCGGCAGGGGAAACTTTGAGCCGGTGGATCCCTACGGCGTCGACGACATATGGGTGGAGCAGGGTGACGAGATCTGCTTCAGGGTGAATTCGATCAACGACGGGGCCTATGACATAGTTCTCTGGGACCCGGTCATTGAGTACCAGGGCGTTGACACGGAGCTTCACGATGAAAACGGCCTCCCGGTCAACCGCTACCAGGCGTCGGAAGACTTCAACCTGGCCGGAGAATCAGAGCGTTCCTTCACTGTCCCCTTCAACGGGAGCGTGCGCATGACCGGCGCCCTCCGGAAAGAGGCGGTCACGTCGGACGATATCACCGTGACGATCAACAGGGTGGACGCGGGCGGCAACAGGTACTTTTTATATTCTGAAACGGTTCCGGGCAATTACATGGGAGAAGTCAACCTGGGGATGCCCCTTGACTTCGACGTCACGAAAGAGGGCACGAGCGCCGATAGGATTATCTGCTCCCTGCATTCCGACACCCCTATCAACTGGAACAGCGTACGGTGGGTCCCCCAGCTTCGCTACACCGGGACTTCCATAACTTATATTGACGGTGACGGCGCAACGCAGACCCTGGACCCGGAGCAGTACAAGCTTGAATACGCCCTGCCCGTAACCGTCCGGATCTACCCGAAAACCGACCGCGATCCCGCTGAGCCCTATGAAGTGCCGGCTGGAATGGGCGGCGCCGCGCGGGTTATTTACCAGGTGCAGCGCATTGCCGGCGTGCCGGTCCCGGCCGATTACCAGGCGCGGGTGGCCCTGGCCGTGAAAAAAGACGGCGCCCTGGTGCGCAAGGAAACCCGGTTCATCAGCCCCCTGGACAATGAAAATATTGTTCTTGATTTCGAGACTAACGTGATCGCCGGCGACAGGCTGTATTTCGTATGCGCTTCCGATAGGAGCGATTTTACCGCCTATGCCCTGATCGGCACGCCGATGATATACTTTGAATCCGAAAATCCCCGCGTAGCGGGGATCATCCAGCCCATCATCGGCCATGAAGCCATGGGGTTCGTGTACCGCGCCCGGGAAAAGGAGAGCGCCTTCGCGGGCGGCTATCGGGCGTGGTATTACGGCCGATGGAACGGCGAGATAGACGTGTTAAATCCGGCGGACATGAGGCCCCTTGACGAGCAGGGCCTGGACCTGCCGAATCAGAATGACTCAATGGACGTACTCCGCACAAAAGTTGAGGCGATAAACGCGAAAACGCGTACCTTCTCCGCGATGGCGCCGAATCCGAATCCGGTGAAGGACACGAAAAACCAGTTCATACAGCCGCCGACAATCGCGATACCGGACGGGGACCGCGGCATGTGGTTCGGCAATGACCAGGATTGCTGGATCTCGCCGGGGAAGATGAGCGCCACCCGCGTCGGCCGCAAGTACCTTGAAGAGGGCCCTCCCGGCGATGAACCGGGCAAGACGAAATTGACCCTGGCGACGAGCGGCCTGGCGGGCTTTTTCGCCCGCGCGGTTCCCAAGTTCACCACCACCGAGCACAAGGGACGCGGTGTGAGCGCGTGCGGAGTCGGCGGTGATGAGACAGAAGGTGAAAGCAAGACGTACATGGATTATTTCGACCTTAACGGGGATCGCTTTCCCGATATCGTGAGCAAGGGGAGGGTGCAATATACCAACAAGAACGGCATCATGGATATAATGCTTCCCGTCGCTACCATGGGAGGGGCAGTCCGGGAAAACAGCAGCAATAATAAAAATCTCTCAACATCGTCGGGCGGTTGTTCGAGCGTGGAAGCGGTCCTTACCGAAACAAGCCTTACCGGCGGCGGCGACGTCAAGGGGCACAAGGACAACGGCGGTAACGTGGGGTTCTCCTTCTCGGGATCAGCGGCCGAGGGCACCACCGAGACCCTGTGCGATTATATGGACGTCAACGGCGACGGCCTCCCGGACCGCGTCTATAAATCCGACACGTCGGGGCCCGCCTGGGTTCAGCTCAATTACGGCTATTATTTCGGCATCCCCAAATTGTATCCTGGATATGATAAAATCCGGACGAACACGACCTCGTCCTTCGCCATGGGCGGCACCATTTCGAGCGACAAGGGGGGCTATGGCGGAGGCGCATCGGTGAGCTTTACCCGGTCGGCGGTCGACCAGGTCTACATAGACATGAACGGTGACGGTCTTCCGGACCGGGTTTTCCGGTATTTCATTTCCTCTCCCATCGGCCTGATCCCCTATATTCCGGTCGGCGAAATGTATGTTTCCTATAATACGGGCGTGGGTTTCGGGCCGCCCATCCCGATCAGCAATTCGCTGCTTGAGCCGATAAACTATTCGGAAACGATGTCCCAGTCGCCCAACGGCTACTTCACCATCGGCATACAGATCTGGGTATTGTGGCTGCAGATCGGCACGGTGCAGATCAACATGGGCGGCGGCGGCGGGCGCCGTCTCGGGTCTGAAAAAGTGACCCTCACCGACATAAACGGCGACGGCCTGCCGGACCATGTGCGCAACGGGGCCAATTCCATGGATGTACGTCTCAATCCGACCGGCAAAACGAACCTCCTCCGGTCGGTGCGGCGGCCCCTGGGCGGCTCCATTTCCATCACGTACGAGCGCCGTGGCAACACCAGGCGGATGCCCCAGTCGCGGTGGGTCATGACCGGGACCACCGTCGCCGACGGCATGGAAAACCTCGACGCCGGGGCCGGGAGCGCGCACCGTTACTCGACGTCCTATAATTATGAAGACGGCAATTACAACCGCGGCGAGCGCGAATTCTACGGCTTCGCCCGGGTGACCGAAACCAGGGCGGACGGCAGGGTCCTGGTCAAGGACTACCTGAACGGCAATTTCTACAACAAGGGCCTCGAGGTAAAAAACACGGTCCGGGACGCCGGAGGCAACCTCTGGCTGGTGAAGATGTCGGATTATGATATCCGCGAGGTGATCGCCAGCCGATGCTATGCCCCCTACCTTGACCGGACGGAGATCCGCTACTACGAGGGCCTCACCGGCGACGAGAATTCCCCCGAGAAGAGCACGCTCCAGACCTATGATTACGACGAGTACGGCAACGTGACCGGTTTCGTCGACTACGGCGACGCCTCGTCCCTGGACGACGTGCGCGCCGTGATATCGTACCTGTACCAGCCGGGGCCCTACATCATGGACCGGCCGGGCCTGATCCGCGTCACCGGCGCGCAGGGGGAGGTGCTCCGCAGGCGGGTGGGGACCTACGACGCGAAGGGGAACCTCCGCGAGCTCCGGGAGTTCCTCGACGACAGCACGGCGGTTACCACCACCCTGGCGTACGACGGCTACGGCAACCTGGCGCAGGTGACGGGACCGGAAAACGCGAAGGGCCAGCGCTATTCCCTGACCTATTCATACGACGACGTCGTGCACGCCCATATCACGGGGGTGCGCGACTCCTTCGGTTACACGTCGTCGTCGGTGATCGATCTCAAGCACGGCAACCCGCGCTCGACCACCGACACCAACCGGAACAACATGATTTATTCCTACGATCAGTTCGGCCGCGTGACGCGGATCATAGGGCCGTACGACGTGGGCGCCGACCGTCCCACCCTGGCCTTCGGCTACGGCCCGCCGGTCCTGGACGCCGCCGGGAACATCACGGCGCCGGCGTTCGCGCGCACCATGAACAAGGTGAGCCCGTCGAGCAACCGCACCGTTGACACCGTGGTCCACGTGGACGGCCTGAAGCGCGCGATCCAGACGCGCAAGAGCGCGGAGGTGAACCACGTCATAGGCATGACCGTTTCGGGCAGGGCGGTCTACGACGCCCTGGGACGCATGGCGGAGGAAAGCCAGCCGAGCTTCGTTGCCTCGGTCGGCTCGGCCTATATCGCGCCGTCGCGCAGGAACCCGACCCTGTACGCCTACGACGCCATGGACCGGAAGACGGCCATAACGTACCCTGACGGCTCCGCCGTGACGATGACCTACGGATTCGAGGAGGGCGCCTTCAGCACCCGGACCCGCGACCAGG
>Ga0209407_1002175_pt1 | contig 18733 bp, 32 predicted proteins | sample AD_JPNHG3_MetaG_FD_184410 | JGI IMG/M metagenome (GOLD analysis project Ga0209407, IMG submission 184410) | Active sludge microbial communities of municipal wastewater-treating anaerobic digesters from Japan - AD_JPNHG3_MetaG (SPAdes) (version 2) | ecosystem: Engineered > Bioreactor > Anaerobic... | reverse complement strand
TCTGAGTCCGAAGTTAAGTTACTTCGTGACAAGGTTATCCAGCTTTACCAGGGAGGTCTTACGGAGCTTTTACCTGTGATTCGTATCTATGATTACATCCTTAAACAGCCTTCTTGTTGTCATAAGGAGGTATCCTCAGATGGTTCTTGGCTGTTCACTAGGTAAACTTCAGTCCTTGTTTGTTTGCCGTCAATGTGGTTTCTGCTGTTTACACGGCGGCCAAATTGAGCTTACCCGGCCTGAGGTGTGCGCCATCGCTGAGTATTTCGAGTGCTCCCCTGATGACAAATCACGCATACCTGTAACGGAAAAGCCTGATACTCCTGGGTGGTACACCATCGACTTAACCGCTCCGTGCTTCTTCCTTGACAAGGCTACTATGGAGTGCATTATTCAGGAAGTTAAGCCCTATTGGTGCCGTGAGTATCCGTTCAGGTTACATGAGCTTGGTTTGTGTGGTTGGTTTGATGTTATCATGTGCCCCGAAGCCAGGGAGATGCTTGATAACCACTTTGGAGTTATCCGGTGAGGTCGTCCTATGCCAGGCCAGGAGTTTGAACGCTTGCTTGTCCATTCCTTTAACAACTACTTTGATCTAACTGGTATCCATGCCATAGCTTACCGTCATTACCAGATGCGTTATCAACCTCAGCTATTCGATGTCTTAGTTGATTCCCGTGCTAATGAGCTTTATTTGGCTTTGGAGTGCAAAAGTGTTGATACCTCCTCCGTACCTGGTTTATACTTTAAGAAACACTTTAGCTGGAAGAACGGTATATGCCAAGTTGCCCGTGAAACTGACTGGCTAACTCAATCAGGCAGGAACGGCTTTTTGGTTGTAGAAGCTCGCCGACCTAAACCGTACAAGCACTGCGCCTTTTTCGTTCCGTGGCGTGTCGTTCATCGTTATTTCGTAACTGGTAAACCAATTATCCCCAGTGATCACATAACCTCATGTCCTTCATGTGAGAAGAGAGGAGGTGCTTATACCTTTGATGACGATTTCATGGAAGAAATGGTTAAGTACTTAGATAGCTATCCTAAGAACAGCAGTGCTGTAATTCCTAAGAAATGGAGAAAACACGCTAAGGAGGTCTAAGATATGCCTAAGACGATTGAAGATCTGAAGAACGTAACCGGCCTGATCGTTTGTGATGGCCTCGATACTGTAATGAAAACCGTAAACCAGCAGGCTAGGCAAATCCAGTCTGCTATCATCGAGGGTCAAAGTGCTGGTGCAGGTGCTACCCTGGCCTTTGGTGAAGATACCAAGACCATCAAGAACCTCAACAGCCTTAAAGCATCCTTTGATGCTCGGATTGATGCTATGATTAAGGAGATTGAATCCGCTAAGGAAATGAGCGTAGATGCTGATCAGCTCGAAATGGGCGGTGTTAACAAGGCCTACGCTCTACCTGAGCCTATCCCTATGGGTGATTGAGTCTCCTTTAATCCTTTTTAGCTGGTGTTCGCTATGAAACGCTGGTATTTGAGTAAAACCCTGTGGGTTAACATCATAGCTGCTATAGCTGTTTTCATATCTGCTCAATTCGGTTATACCGTTACAGCCGAAGAGACAGCCGTTATTTTAGCTGTCATAAACCTGGTCTTGAGGACCATAACTAAAGAACCCTTGGAGTGGTAAACCATGCCTAAAACTAATCCTGAGACGGTAGAAGAGTGGTTGGAGTGCATACCTCTACCTGAGTACATCGCTAAGATACCTGTTGGTTGCATCCGTCCTATCGTCGGTGAAACTGTTTGGACCGATGGAGCCGGTAACCACCTCACTACTGAGCAATATAAGGAAAAGTGGGGTATTGATCCGCAAGTTGCCTGGGTTGCAGTCAAGGTATACCGTAGAAGAGCAGGTAAAAAGGATAGAACCGTTATGCTGTAAGTAATGGGCTACTTTGTGCCCATTACTTCATCATAGCTTTTCCCTAACTTTTTGATTGCGTACCACTTATTAAAGTTACTCGGCTTAAACTCTACAAACTCAATTCCTGCATTTTCTACCATTTCTTTAACATCCGGCTTCGTTAGTGCTGTGACTACCCTAAGCTTTATCTGTAGATCCGTGTACTTCCTAAACATCGGTGTTTGTGGTAACAACCTACCGTAATTAAGTATCTGTCCTATGACTGAAGGTTCCGCTTCCATTTTAGCCTCAATGATTATGAGTGCATCATCATCTCTGACTATAGCATCTGCCCATCTTCTTGTTTTCGTGTAATACTTCCCCTCTTCTCCTGGTGGTATTGGTCCTATGCCCTCTCTCATCCAGTGCGGCTTTTCTCTATAAAATGCATCTATGTACTCCAAAGCTAGTATCCTTTCCCAGTCCATCCTCATCCTGCGTTTCCTTGGTACTGAAACTACACCAGCAGCCGCAAGTTGCGCTAGTACCTCTTGCGATAATGCTTTTATTACATCACTTTGCGCTACGTTTCCGTTCGTCAAATCAAAACACCTTCTTAGGATATACCCCGTTCTAAACTTACGGTACGTTCTATTAGTTCTTTTCTGTTTGGCTATAAATTTGCTACTTTCAAAGCTGGTATATACCCTCCATGTTTATACCCTTGTAGGCAAGTCGTAGTGTGGCTAAAACGGTAGATCTTAGGTCGCCAGGGTAATTATCCCTACCTCCAATATCAACTCGTTTCTACCTCACTACAGCTAATTTAGCCACAGTCAAAAAGCGAGGTGTAAGAATATGGTGTTTGTACCTAGTAAAGAGGCCCGAAGAAAGGCTTATGAATCAGCAATTGGTTCAGTTCCTAGCAAGTATAAGGATGGCGTAGCCGCTACTACAGGCTGGAAGGAAGCCGCTATTCGGGGTCAATCTCTGTATGAGCAGAAAATGCGTGATGCTGAGATACTTGCTAAGCGTGAACGTGCTCTTCAGCGTGTCAATGAATCTGACTGGAAGAATAGAGCACTGACTCTTGGCTCTACAAGGATTGCTCAGGGTATGCAGGAGAATTCCCAGAAGCAGGCGGATAACTATGAGCCTATCGCTGAGGCTCTTAGGAGCGTTAACCTGCCAGACAGGACTGCCGATCCTATGGCTAACATCGATAACAGGGTTAAGCCTATCGTCGCTGCTGCTGTTCAGGCCTCCAGGTCCAGGTGAGGTGGTTAAACTATGGCTCGCTTAGAACAAGCTATAATCATGAGCCGGGAAGCGCAGGTTGCAGATACAGCTTTGTTTAGAAAGGATCTCCCTAAGTCCGGGTGTTACTCTGCTCTTGATATCGGTGTTAGGCTTACTAATGCTGGTACAGTGGTTGAGGATAAGGACTTTCTGGCTGTCATTAAGCATGTCTCTCTGGTCTGCAACGGTAATGACTACAGGGTCCATATCTCCGGCAAGGATCTGTTTAAGCATTATTGGATGAAGCATGGCCGACCTATGCCCTATACTTGGACTGAGGTAGTCACTTCTGGCGTTAACGAGGTCTGGTTCCGGCTTGAGTTCGGGCGTTTCCTTGGTGATAGTCAGTTTGGCTTAGATCTGTCCAGGTTCAACAACGTACAGGTCCAGATAGATTATGACTGTACCAAGATGGGTACTGCTGGTACTCACTTTACCACTGGCACGTTTTCAATCACCCTCATAGCTCATCAGTTCCCGCATGCTAAGAGGCCTGCGTTCCGTGGTATGATGGGTGTTAGGGAGTTCTACACTGGTACTACCGCTGCGTCCGGGGACCTTGTACAAGATCTGCCTACCGCTAACCTGATTACTGCTCTTGCCGTGTCGTGCGTAGAAGATGGTGTTGCCGATGGTACGGATATTACCGATATCCGCATTGGTAAGAACAGCTTTAGCGAGATATGGCTTGATGGCAAGTGGTACACCTTCGCTGCTATGCAGAATGCTGGGCTTGATGTTAGGGAAGAGGATTTCACTTTAGTAGCTACTACCGCCGATGCTAAGAGTACTCACCTCGGTAACGTCGATCAGGTCATTATGGTTGATGAGGCCATTACTATAACATGAGGAGGAGGTGTTTGATAAATGGCTACTGTTGCTCGTGTCGCTAGTCAGGCTATGGGTGTTGCTGTTGGTAACAAGGTTACTGTCACCGGCATTACCATATCTTGGAGTGATAGTACACCTACCGCAGGCTCTCTTTCCGCTAAGCAGATGGGTATGCGTGTTATAGGAGATATTCATGGGTTCCTTCGGTTTCCGTTCGCCGATCCTGAGACGCTCGAAGGAGCACTAACTCCTAATGACCTTGCTACTGCCCAGATTAAGCTAACTCAGGGCGGATCTGGTGGAGTACTGGCGTTGCTGTGTGAAGAGGTATTCGGCTACTGAGGGCTAATAGCCCTCAGAGGTTTTTATGATGCCTATAATCCTCGAAGGTAGCGCTATATCTGCTGCTGCTGTAACTACTATCCAGACTAATCCTATTTCCGATGGTGTTTGTGCCGTTATCCTCTCTGTTATGGCTGTAGACAAGAAGAGCGCTATAAGTGGTTCCATAGAGCTAGGCATAGTTGAAGGTACACGGCTTATACCTGTAGCGTCACAGGCTGGTCCTATAACTGCTAATACTAGCTTTAATGTCCGTGTTCCATGTGTGCTTAGGGAGGGTCAAAGGATATATGCTAAGTTCAGTACTCCTGCAAGTGGTGACGAGTTAGTCGTTATAGCTCATGGGTTCATTAAACCGCTCTGCTTATAACGTGTCTACTTAGGAGCGTATGATATGAACTATTCCTATGAGGTCGTTGTCTCTACCTCTCATACCGTCTTTGCTCCTTTAGAATTTAGCATTAAACTAGCTGCCGGTATTCTCCGTGATGTTAAGATATTCTTCCCCTATGGTTGCTCTAACCTCGTACGGTGTCAGCTATGGTCTGATCTAGGCCAGATAGCACCCCAAAACCTAGATGGATTCTATGCGTTAGACGGTAACGTAGCTAGTATATCGCTATATTATGATTTAGATAAAACCAGTAACCAATTGTGGTTAGTGTGCTGGGGTGTTGGCTGCCGGTATAATCATACTCTCCAAGTCCATTTAGATGTCCAGGGTAGGGATGAGCCTGATAACTATTACCTCTTAAACCGCTTACTTGATACTGAAAATACCTTACTTGACTTGATGAGGCAAGTATTCTGAGGAGTTAGCATATGGTAGAACTTAGTGATTATACCAAGTTCTTAATGCAAGCCTCCTCTCTTACCTCACCGTTTAGCCCTCCTTATTACTCATCTGGTAGTAAATCATTGTCTGCTGCTGGTAGCTTTGATACCGTTATCACTATTCCAGATACTACTGATATCTACCACTTAGTTAGTCTGTCTATAATGTCTATACCAGTTACTTATCAAGTAGTCCAAGTATATCTTAATGCTATACTAATATACTATGAATATAGTAAGAAGTCTATTAATTGGTCATTAGGCAAGTCTAAAGCCATAACTCTTAAATCCGGTGATGTCCTAAAGGTTACGGTTATACAGCCAGATTCCGGTACACGTACCCATTATTGGTGTGTTGGCTTTTGGCGAGAGATAGATACTAGTTCATTCGGTGCATGATATGGTACAGGATTATCCTGATGGGTTTAATAGGTCTATCATGGGCGGTACTATTGAGCCTAGCGCAGACTTCTTTATACCCTGGTGTCAATACACCGAGAAGCAGATAGCGGCTGGTGCTAACTCCACTTATACAATTAACTTCAATGATCCTAACTACATCTATTTCGTTGATGTCATTAACGTAACACCTAAAGCTAATACTCCGTTCTATATCATAGTCAAGGTTAATGATGTCATATATGCCGTAAGCTCCGAGACTGGTTCTATCGTTCTTCCTTTCCGTACTAATCCATCAGTCAATTTCATAAACGGCGATAAGATAGACGTTACGGTCTATAATACCGATGCATCAACCCGTACCTTTCTTATCATCCTCAATGGTACCAAGGTAGTTAAGCCCCTTACCTTTGGTATTCCTCCCGATGCTTACTTCACCTTTAACCCCACATTTGGTTATGTTCCATTCGATGTGTTGTTTACTGACCTCTCCTCCAATTCCCCTACTAACTGGGCTTGGTCTTTAGATGGCATTAACGTATTCTCTACTTCACAAAACCCAGTTACGTCTATCACTTCTAGGGGTATTTATAGTCCTTCTCTTCAGGTCTTTAATGAGTTTGGTAGTGATGTCTATACAGCGGTTGATAGCCTTATAGCCGCTGAACGCATACCTCTTAGTGGGTTTAGTGTCTATTACTACTATGGCACTATCTCTTTCAGTGGCGATAAAATAACATGTACTAACATTAGCCGTGACTCCATGAACTACGCTATTCGTGACTATGGTGCTAATTACTTTGATGGGTTTGATTTAGTCATTAACTTTAAGATTACTAAGGTTGAAGCCGGTACCGCCATTATCTTATTTGCTCTTACACAGGTTGATGATAACTTCCCGCTTAGCTCTGGTTATGGTATGGGCATTAGGTTTTATTGTAATACCTATCCTAATGTCGTGTTAGCTCCTGCTTACTATACCGCTGGTAGTCAAACGGTTAGTGATTCCTTCTCCATATCTTTGAATACCGATTATACCATGCGTATTACTCATACAGCAGGTTCTACCTCGACTACCTTTAGCCTCTATGCTGGTAATGACTTCTCTAATCTCATTGGCTCTAAAGTGCTCACCCATAACATAATATCAAACAAGTTTCGATACCTTTATCTCTGTAGCTCGTGGTTTGATAATAATGATCACCCTGGTAGCTTTGAAAGCAGTTGCAGAGGTATAATATCGTTGTAGGTGGTTATGGCTCAAGATTATCCTGATGGGTATGCTAGAAATATGCCTGGTCAATCAGTTAACTTAGATCCCGGCTTCTCTACCCCTTGGTCGTCTGCTCAAGATGTTGTAGTACTTAAAAATGCTAATAATAGCTTTACGCTATCATTTGTTGATCCCAACTACATCTACTATATCGATATTATAACCGTCACTCCTAAGGTAAACACCGCTTTCTACATTACCATAGAAGCCAATAACCAGCTTTACTATGCTGCTGCTGGATCAGGTAACTTGTTTATTCCGTTCCGTACCAACCCTTCCCTTAACTTTCTTGATACCGAGAGCGTCAAGGTTACCATCTATAACTTAGATGGTACTGATCGTACTTTCAGCGTTGCTATCAATGGCTCTAAAATCATCAGGCCTTCAGGGTTTGGTCACTCTCCGTTTGCTAACTTCACCGTTGATAAGTGGCAGACTTCGCCAGGGGTTGACATAACCTTTACTGACTTATCCACCAACAACCCCATTTCATGGGATTGGGATTTTGGAGATGGCTCTGATCATAGCCATGTCCAGAACCCAGTACATGCTTATGCTGCTGATGGCTCTTACTACCCTACGTTATCAGTTACTAATATCTATGGATCTGATAGCTACTCTCCTCCTACACCTATCGTTGTAACCAGCTATGAGGATCTCACTAAGTACACCGAAGTAGATCCCGATGCTGAAGTTACTGTTTATGGGCGCTACCTCGTTACTACTGGGTTGTGGAACGATACCAGCACTTACGTCTACAAGGATTTCGGATCTGCTCACTTTAACGGGTTTGAGGTTAAATTCCGGTGCAAGTCCACTTATACCGACGGTACTAACTCCCGTGCATTCTTCTTTGGTATTGCTAACGGCGTAGGTGTCCTAAATAGCTGTGCTGGTATTAAGATTGTCATAGATCTCTATTGGACTGGTTCAGTACGTACTCTCTCGTTAAAAGCTCTTAATGGCGGTACACAGCTTGCCGCTCAAAGCTATAACATCAACCTTAAAACCGACTACTACATTAAAATCACTCATGCTAAGGACAGTCAAACCGTAACTGCTGCTATCTATTCCGATCCTGAATATTCAAGTCTCATTACTACCCTTACTATAACTCATGCAAGCATAGCAACCACTTATCGTTACCTGTATGCTGTTTCATCATGGAATAATGGTGCTGCTACGTATATGTACGTTGAAACTGGTGACTTCATAGTGTCTACGTTGGAGTGATGATATCATATGAACGACATATACAACTTCATTAGACAAATCATAGAAAGCCAAGGTTTAATAGCTGGTTTGCTGGTATATCTCATAATACAGAATGAGTTAGAGAAGAGAGCTATGTTAGCTAAGATATGCGAACTCAACCACTTCATCATGAAATGCCTTGATCGTGAGCTTTTGGTTAGGCCTAGTGCTGAGGATTGGGTTGTAGGAGGTCGTAGTGGGTTACAAACGCAAGATCTCTCTTCGGAAGAGTAATTATACCATCCCGTCCTAAAGTCTCGTCTACATCCGTTACACGGGCTTTAAGGATGCATTGGTAGGTTATGTAGGAAGTGAGCTGAGTATGGATCAAATCGCTATAACATCGGATAAGGTAGTACTGCCTTCTAATGTCGTTACTGACTGGGATAAGAAGATCGAAGAAAGGAAGAAGCAGTTACAGGAAGCCAAGGGGGAGTGCTAATGTCCTTAGAGAGCTTTGCTAAGGCCTTTAAAGGCGCTGGATTCCTTGGTACACCGTCCAGTTCTACACCTAAAGCCTCTTCAAACATCCCTACGCGTGTTGTAACCTTTAAACCCGCTCCTACTTCCGTCTCCGCTACTCCTACCGTGTCCAGGCCTGAAACCGTACCTACCTGGAAGGAAGCCCCAGCCGGTGCTGCCGTAACCGTCCCTACTGCTAAGGTTGAATCCGTGCCTACCTGGAAGGAGGCCCCAGCTGGTGCTGCTATTACCGTACCTGTACCTCAGCCTCTTTCCGTGTCCACTTGGCAGGAAATGCCCGCGGGCAGGGCCGTAACCGTACCTGTAGCTCAACCCCTTTCTGTACCTACCTGGAAGGAGGCTCCCGCCGGAGCTGTTGTCAAAGTTCCTACGTCCAAACCTGAGTCCTTGACTGAATGGGTAGAAGCTCCTAAAGGTGCTGCTATTACCGTGCCCGTACCGCAACCTGAGTCTATATCCGTTTGGAAGGAAGCTCCTAAGGGTGCTGCTGTTATTCCCGAATCTCTGTTTGGTCCTTCTACTGCTAAAACGGAACTTAAGCTTGGTACATTGGGCGTGAAGAGCACAGAAAAGCCGCTGTATCCTAAGACTAATGAAGAAATGATTGCTTTCCTTCGTGATAAGCTCTACTCAATGGATTTAAAGGGAATTAATGACGCTGATAAGGAAAAGATACTCAACTACTTCCCGTTTGCTGTACCTGCTATAATGCAGAAAGTTGTAGATGCTGATGACGTTGTTAAGCTCATTAACCGTTATGAGTCTCTTAAGAGCGGTGTTACCGCTGATATTCCGCTATATAGTGACCTTACTGGTGAGCGGATATCAGGTGAGATTACACCTCCGTTTAAGGACCTCACTCTCGATAAACAAAAACGTGCCATAGAGGATTTCTATGTTCGTGCTATGGCTGATGAGGTACCTCCTGCATATGCTCTATCTTTGATATCCGCTTTGATTGAATCAGAACCCAGTGAGGTTAGTAGGAGGAATCTTACATCGTACATCAAGACCGGGGAGTTAGAAAAAGATGTCAATGATATTACTCACGGTGACATAGGATCTAAAACTGTTATTAGAGCTAAATCTCCTGAGGCATTAGCTGGTATTGGTGCTACCTTTGGCACAGTTGGAGCTATTGGCGCTACCTTAGCCGCTGGGCCTGCTGCGGGTGTGGCTGCTGCGGGACTTATACCGTTCGCTACTACGGAATTCGTTAATTACTTCTCCATGAGTCCGTTTCGTACTAAAGCTGAGTTACAGGCCCTTGGTGAATATGCACCGGATAAGAAGGTTGCATTTGATCAATCCGTTAGCTCGGTTAGTGATGTACTCGATCAGCTTACTTTCCAGGGCAAGGACCTCAGCCCATCTGAGCGTACCGCTTTAATCGGCGAAGCTGAACGTGCTGTTACTGACTTAGAGAAACAACTTGGTGAGTACTTCCCTTACCTCTATTCCCTTGGCGTTTATGATTCTGAAATGAGGAGGGTAGAGAACCTTAGGAATACCTTATCTCATCAAAAGAGCATGTTTACTCCTAGCGGTGATATCGTACCTGGTGCTTCCGATATACCGGCTCATGTGACCATTAAGCCTCCTAAAGGTGGCTATATCAAAGGATCAATTGCTGGTGCTCCTTTCTCTGCCGGTACGGATGCTACATTTGATAGGGATCTTCCTGGTTCCGGGTTACTCAGCTACGTTATTTATGACAAGGAAGGTAACATTGTAGATACCGGAGAGCAAAAGTACTGGCCCAATTCCAACCCCATCTACCTTGATTATAGCGTTTCTAAGGCCTGGAAACCCAGTGCTTCCACTTCTCCTACCGTTAAGTCCACTAAGTACACTATATCCGTTCCTTCTGGGTTTACCTTGCGCATAGGTGATAAGTCATATGAAGGCGGTAAGTCCTATGATGTTGTGGTTAAAGAGGGGGAAAAGCAAACAGCGGTCATAGAGAAGCCTGGATATCGTACCGATACGTTCACCATGTACGCTACTAACCAGGGTTGGGTAGGCTATACTCCTACTGTTGTTGTAGATCCTTACTATAAGACTCCTGAGCAAAAGGCTGCTGAAAGGGCAGAGGCTACTAAGGTTACTAAGTACACCATTAACGTACCTGAAGGGTCCACTATGCGCATAGGGAACGTCACCTATTCAGGTGGTAAGTCCTATGATGTTACCGTTAAGGAAGGTGAAAAGCAAACCGCTATCATAGAAAAACCAGGGTTCAAAGCCGATACCTTCACTATGTACGCTACTGATCAGGGCTGGGTAGGATATACACCTACTCTTGCAGTTGATCCTTACTTCAAAACTCCTGAGCAAGTAGCCGCAGAGAGAGCAGCAGCGGTTAAGACTACCAAATATACCATTACCGTACCCGAAGGATCTACCTTGCGCATAGGAGATACTACCTACGCAGGTGGCAAATCCTATGACATCACGGTTAAGGAAGGAGAAAAGGTTACAGCGTCCATAGAGAAACCTGGGTTTAAGACAGATACCTTTACCATGTATGCAGTAGATCAGGGGTGGGTAGGTTACAAGCCTACTATGATAGCTGATCCCTACTACAAGCCTCCTGGGTACGCTCCTACGGGTAAACTGGTATTGGAGACTTCCCCAGACGCTACCGTTACCGTGAATGGTGAGCACTTCAGTACTGCCCTTGGTGATAAGGAGATTGAGTTAGCTCCTGGGTATTATTCCGTTACCATAACTAAGCCTGGGTATGAGCCGTTCACTCGTAACGTCTATGTTGGCGAAGATCAAAGCGTCGTCCTATCCGATCCTGCTTATCCGGCTGAAGAAGAAGAGAGAGGCGGAGGCGGAGGCGGAGGAGGAGGCGGTGCCTCCTATGGTGGCGGTGGCGGAGGTAGTACTGCCATAGACTACGGCCTGATCATTTATGGTCCTACCTGCACAGGTGCCCGCATATGGCAAGATGAAGTTGAAGTATTCCCCGAAATTGGTACTACCTATAGCATTAGTCCAGGTTACCATTCTATCCGCATTGAACGGGAAGGTAAAAAGCCCTGGATCAAGTCGGTTTTCATCATAGCCGGAGATACTCTGACTATTAGTCCAGCGTTTGAAGATCTCCCCTCTACTGGCGGTACAACTACCCCTACCACCGAATTAACTCCTGAGACTACTGCAACTAAGCGGGTGTACATTAATTCCGATCCATCAGGCGCTAAAATACTCCTTAACGGCTATGCTACCGGACAGTGGACTCCTGGGTACCTTGACTTACCGTACGGCTATTATGTTGTTAGTTTTTCCAAGTCCGGGTACGCGGAGCAGCACGTTGCTCTGTACGTTGGTGATACTATCCTCTGGGGAGACAGTGCAACTACTAGGGCCCAGTCGGAGGGTTTGATATGAGTGATGAGTTACCTGATGCTACAAATACGCTAAGCGTTACATTAACTCCGGTTCCCAGTACTGAACCTGCACCACTTACTGACGTGAGCGGTTTAGTCCTTACTGACCAGGGCTATTATCAGCCTGTGCCATATGATCCGTCTAAGCTTGATTACCAAAAGTCCACTAAGGCGGCTCCTACCTTACAAACTGATAAAACCATCCTCAGCTTAGATGTTGAAACTACTGGCACAAACCCCTGGGAATACAGGCTTATCGTTTGTTCCGTGTGGGATTTGAATGAGCCTAAAGCTGATATGGTCACATTTGCATCCTGGGATGAAGAGCAATTAGTCAAGGATCTGTTTGAGTACATAGCCTCTAAAGATCCTGATATCATTTTAGCGTTTAACGCTAAATTTGAGAATCGGTGTTTCGTTAGCCGGTCTATGCAGTTCCGTATTCCCGCTCCCTGGATTTGGGGTGCCGAATGGCATGACCTCATGTACATCTTGGAGGGAGGATGGAAAAATGGGTTGCAGGGTAGCCAACCTACGGGTTCAGAAGAGAACTGGTTAGAATACTTCTTTGGTGAGGTTAAGCCGTTTACTATCGATGAATGCTTTGAAGGCATCCGCCAGGGTAGGCTTGATGAAATGATCATTCGTAACCGTACCTGCGTAGCTGGCCAGGGCGATATCTACCAGTTGTACCTGTACTCTAGGTACGGGTTACAGGAAGAGATACCCGAAGAGAAGCCTACCGTTACCAGGGTGGACGAGTGGACGGCTGAGGGTAAAGTACTGGTCAAGTGCTCCGTGTGCGGTGCTGTGAATGAGGTATTCGATCCTAACAACCCTGGCCAGTGTTGGAGGTGTTTAGCTAACCTACCTGCTCCATCTCCTGAAAATATCGTTAGGGAAGCCGTTAGGCCTGTGGACTGGGGAGCCGTTGGTTATACTGCCAAGGAGTTAGCTGCTGCGAAGAAAGCGGGTACATACCAGCCGGTTACTGAACTACAACCTGTAGCTCCTGAAGCACCACAGGTTACAGCTATGCAGCGGCTTATCCGGTTAGGTGTCGAACCTCATGTTTCGGAGTAATAACCTGTATTCCGATATGATATAGGAAAAAGGGCTGTAGTCGCGTAGAAACGAGTTGATATTGAGGGAGGTGTGATTATACCTCCCTGCTATTTTCTGTGGCTTAGTAAGTCCTAGAAAGTCTCTGGACTATATCTCTGACCTAGGGTATCACCCCAGTTTCTTTGCTTCTTCAAACTTTGCTTTCATTGTCTTACTCCGTCTCTCTCGTTTTACCTGCTCCCTGGGCTTGGTCCAGTAGCCTATGATGTACTTCTGCACAAAGTGACATTCTGTACCGTCCCTGTATTCCCCTATCACCTCAGTATCCGTTATGTTAGTTACTTTGATCTCCTGCGGTATTCCTTGTACCATCCATATCTCCATCAACCTACCTACATAGCTCAACGGTACTGTCATTACTCGATCACCCAACTAACATCTTTCAGTATGAGTATTACGTAGTTTTCATCACCATCTAGCGGTGTCCTATAACTCCCTACCGTTGTAGCTGCACCTAAGTAGAACGGTGCTATTACCAGTTCATCAGCACCTTGCAGTTCAAACATGGCAACTAACTTATCGCCGTACGTTGCCGTGTAATTCTCGTTTATCCTGTATGCGTCCGCTCCCCATATCAAAAGTAGGAGAGCTAAGAAGCAAACTACTGCTCTAGCTCTCATCTCCTTCAATCCTCCTTACTCTTCTTACCTCTTGCTTCTGTCAATGACCTATATTTCGGGAAGTATGCGCTCATTTCTCTGTCTAGTGCTTCGTGTACCTCTTCTATTGTTGCTACATCTCTCAGTACTATCTTATGGCTCTTCCCTACGCTACCTTCTGTTTTAGTTGTGCTTACTGTTATTGATACATTCATCTCTTCTCATCTCCTTTTCTGCTTGCATCATCATTCCTATTCCGATTCCCATAAGAGCTATGGCGAACTCTCTGTCTATCCCCGTGAACTCTTCCCTTATGTGTTCCAGTAGCTTCTCGAAGTTGTATATCCCGTTCATCCTCGCTACTTTGTCCATTTCCATAGCTATTAGCTCAGCACCTACCGGGTCAATTCCCATTAGCTCCTCTATGTTCACCTTCTCCTCCTACGCATTGAATGCCAAACTCCCCTATCCCTATCGCTACTCCTGTTAACAGTAGCAGCAGTTCAAACTCTCTTTGCTCTAACTCCTTCCTTGCTGCTTCTATCAGGTCCATTACCGTTAGTATCTCATCTCTCTTGCATATCGCATTGATCTTTTTGCATATCTCGTTTCCTTCTTCGTACGGTATCCCCAGTATTTCACTTGCGTATATTTCTTTCATTGCTTATCTTCCTCCTTCATCTCCTCTTCTCCCAGTCCTTCCCATATCTCTATGATGGATTTCCGGTTTATGAGTGCTGTTTGCTTGTCTATCGATTCTAGCAATATGACATCATCATATGCTCTTATGATAGTACCTGCTCTCACCGCTCCGTTCGTAAGTACTATCCTTACTGTGTGTCCTTCAAGCTCTACATCGCACATGTTATCTATCTTATTCTTCTTTACCATCTCTCTCTCTCTCCTGTTCTTCTTTCTCTCTCTTCATCTCTTCATACTTGTAAGGGAACATAGGCTCGCTAGTATGCTTCTTAGGACATACTAGTATGTTATACACATGTCCTTGGGTAGCCATTACTTGATCACAGCACATGGTACACGTCAAACATTCCTTGAAATATGGAATACCGTTAGTATTCCATTTATTCCTCCTCAATTTGGCTCTCCTCTCCATCTCCGGCGAACTCTTCACTATCTCCTACCTCCGGCTCATCCTCCATCCTCTCATCCGCTTGTCTCTCCATCCTTTTGTGTACCTCCTCCATGAACTTCTCCTTCTCCTTATCTACCTTCTTTGCCCTTGGCTTACGCTTTGGCTTCTCTTCTTCTTCCTCCTCTTCGCTGGGTTCTTCCTTCGTCCATTGTTTCCTTAGTGTCTCTCCCGCTACCTCTCTTATCTTCCAGGTTTGCTTACGTTGTGTATCCAGGCATTTGATCTCAAACGTCCTTCCTATGATGCTCTCATCTTCTTCTTCTTCGATTAGCAACCTCAGCAGTGACTTGTTAGGTTCCAGTATCTTTGCATCTCCTTCTTCTTCTACCGGAAAACTAAGTTGCTCATACTCTTCTCCCTTGCTTGGCCCCATTTGGGAGACTTTGGTTACTACCTCCGGCTCTCCTACGAATGTCACAATATGCTTAGGTGTGTCTGCATCGAACCTTAACCACTTACCGGCTGCTATCTTCTTACCCTTCTTTACCCAGTCCTTCATCTTACTCTTCCTCCTGCATTGGTTTTCCGATCGCTAACCACAGATTCTTATCCGTTTTCACCTTTTCCATATATTCCGTACCGTTGTACCTTGCCATAGCAATTAGGTAGTCTATGGCAACCCTCGAAGAAGGAACCCTAATCTGTAGCTTCTTATGCTCTTCTTCGTAGTCATTGAATATCTCTCTGGCTATTACTTTCAGGTTTTGAGCCGCTTCTCTTGATACTACTATCGTTATGTTATCTGGGTTCTTCTTCTTCTCCGCTTTCTTTGCCATCTTACCTATCCTCCAAAATCCTCTTCAGGTCTGTTACCACTTCTCCTATTCTCGCTCTCTCTCTCCGTGCTTCTGGTGTGTGATCTGGCATCTTATCCAGCCTGCTTACGTACTTCGCTATCAGCTTCTCTACTTCTACCCTTGTGCTTACTGCTGTCATTTTCAATCCTCCCTTTTTATCTGCTCTAACTCCTCTATGCTTGCAGTCTCCAATAGTCCTTTCACCTCTAAGATATGTTTGCAGTCGCCTCCTTCGTACAACTTCCGGTACATCCAGTCCTTGCAGTTGCACATCCATCTCCCTAATGTCTCGCTGTACTTTACTGAGTACGGCGCTACACCTTTCCGGTGACTCTGAACAACGAAATGCCCACAGCTCCATGATATTGTGTTATTGCTCATGTTCTCCGTCCTCCCCTTGCTGGGCATCCTTCCCAGTCGCAATCATAGCACCTCATCATTCTGTCCTTGTGTCCTTTTACGTGGCATCCGTACACTTCGTTAAACTCGTCGTAGTCTATTCTCAGTACGTCGCCATTCCCATATACAATTTCATTTATCCCGCTCATGTCCAAATTCCCCATAGGGCCTTTCCCTTGCCCTATACTATACTATGCTCTGTAAGGTATATATATCTTACGGTACATTCCCTTTATTTCCCGTCCATAACAGGTAAGTATTTAAACTAATACCGCCTAAGTAGTGGTAGCCTGCCATTAATGCGCGTAGATCGTCCGTCTATGCGCAGATATCCCTTTCTGTTCTTCACTCCCGCATGGCAGGCTCCCCATATACTTTTTATCCGGTTTCGATGTAGTACCGTCGCGGAGCGTTTAATGCGAAGCATTGCCGGCAATAGATCCAGAGCCCCGTCTCCCCCACAGCGGAGCGTACCTATCACATGTACTCCTAAGCATCCTAAAATCAATCAAAAGCATCAAAGCCCTCCTGAGCATTGCCGTATAATGAGTCCGTCGCCCAGCCGCTTTCCCAAGGCGGCTACTTCCGTTTAGGCAGACAGGCCATTTATGGCTTGTGCCGAGGCAGGAGCGTAGCGACTGCCGAGGGTAACCCGAAGGGTCACAAGCCTTAAATGGCCTGGATGCAGGAAGTAGGCCGCCTTGTGCGGCTGGTAGGACTCATAGGCAATGCTCAGCTACTAGGGCTTTGCTAATGTGCTTACTTACTATACTATGCTTCCTAGTATAGTAGCTATTTACTATGCTCCTTATACTAACTAACTACATATGCTAGTATAGTATAGTATAGTTAGTTAGTAGCTGTAAACTCTTTGGGGATCTATTGGTGAACTCAGGCTATCCCTTCGGGATAGCCTTCGTTCTTTCTATTAGCTTAATATGATAGCTTTCTTGTTCTTGTTGTCTTTAGGTTGCTTAGTGTTGTTTTGCTTATATAAGCCTAAAACTTTACTATTTAAGCATCAGTTCTTCACTTATCGTTTATCAGTTCTTTACTTGGCGTTTATCAGTTCTTCACTAGTGAGTTTTTACGCGGAGAGGGAGAAGAAGAGAGAGGAGGCACCACCACCCAGAGGACAGCAACCACCAGACGGGAGGCGGCAGAAAGGCGAGACAGCGATTACTTACGGCGATGTGCTACTAAGCACTCACTGACTTCGGCGTTAGCTTACGGCGATGTGCTGCAAAGCACGGCATCGCTGTAAGCCATGAAGCCGTCGGGCGCGGCGCAAGCCTGCGCCCGGCGGCGGCCCCTCCCCGCTCTGATGCAAGTTTCCTTTTCCGAGCAGCGAGGAGGCGGCGAAGCCGCCGACGAGCGTACGGCCTACCGTGCGCCCTAATCGGAGGTGGAGAGGAGGGGGTTGTTTTTCCGGGCAGCGACGAGCCGCCGGAGGCGGCGAGGAGCGTACGGCCTACCGCGCACCCTCTTGTCCGTCGAAGGAGCACGGCCCGGTGGTTTCCGCAGCGGAGGTGCGCCGGAGGCGCGGCGGAGCGTACGGAACCCCGGCAGCTCCTACGGGGGAAGGTCGGGCGAAGCCCGCCTTCCCCCTACGCCGGGGTCGAGCGAAGCGAGGGCCCGGCTAAGCTCTAAGCGCCCGCCTAGGCCTGGGTCGCCGTGAGGCGGGGTACCCAGGCCGAGCAGCGCCCCCCTCCCCTACCGTGCACCCTTTGATCCGCGACCTCCGGCCTACCGCGCGCCCGGCCCGGTCAGCCCCCGGTCTGCTGCGCAGGGTCCAGCGGGGGGAGCGCGAGGGCCGAAGGGGCCCTCGCCCGCCGGAGGCCGCCAGGGGTTCGGGGAGCGCGTAGCTCCCCGCCCGCCGGAGCGGAGGTCTGGCCCGGCCAGCAGGCCAGGGGGCCAGGCCGTAGCGAAGGCGTAAAAAAACACTCGTGTTCTTTTGGTCATTGTTTTGTGCTCCTTTTGTTGGTTTTCTTTCCAAAACTTATTTATAGAAAGGAGTGCAGTAGTAGTGTTTGGTCGTGATAAAAGGCAAGACCGAGTGCAGGATGGGTGCTGTTGCCATCTGTTGAGAGCCGGTTCTTCCTCCTTACCTTCCGGCTCTCTCCTCCACATCGCCCTGACCTTAGCTCCACATTGCCCTAAACCTGACCTATGGGGACTCATTGGTGAACTCTGCGCTATCCGCTCCGCTCCGTTCCGCTTTGCTCTGCTTTGCTTTAGGAGGTCTTAATTAACTTCCAGTGGGGACTTGATGACTAAACGCGAATGCGCTAAAATCATGGCTCGTATTGCTACTATTGAGTCCAGGTCTTATCCTGGTAAAGAACAATTCAAGCTCGGTTACATCCGTGCTTTGAAATGGGTATTGAAGGTGTGTAACTAAATGTTGGACAAAACCGAAATAATTGGCCTCAGGGATGCGTTCCGTATCCTTGAAGGAGCTGGGTTTGGTGACTTCATGGAAGAGCTTTTAGCCATTGATACCGTCTTTAGTGATGATCCTGCTAATCCCTTCCTCTTATCTGAGTCCGAAGTTAATCTTCTTCGTGACAAGGTTATCCAGCTTTACCAGGGAGGTCTTACGGAGCTTTTACCTGTGATTCGTATCTATGATTACATCCTTAAACAGCCTTCTTGTTGTCATAAGGAGGTATCCTCAGATGGTTCT
>Ga0209407_1002174_pt1 | contig 18737 bp, 16 predicted proteins | sample AD_JPNHG3_MetaG_FD_184410 | JGI IMG/M metagenome (GOLD analysis project Ga0209407, IMG submission 184410) | Active sludge microbial communities of municipal wastewater-treating anaerobic digesters from Japan - AD_JPNHG3_MetaG (SPAdes) (version 2) | ecosystem: Engineered > Bioreactor > Anaerobic... | reverse complement strand
GAAAATGTTTCTTCAGAAGAATCAACAATCAAGCTAATCGCTTTTTATCTCCCGCAATTTCACCCCATTCCTCTTAATGACGAGTTCTGGGGTAAAGGTTTTACCGAATGGATGAATGTCTCTAAAGCAACGCCACAATTTGTGGGACATTATCAGCCGCGGCTTCCTGGTGAGCTGGGATTCTACGACCTGCGCGTTCCGGAAATTCAAAAGCGTCAAATTGAACTGGCTAAAAAGTATGGAATTTATGGTTTTTGTTTTCACTACTACTGGTTTAACGGGCAACGCCTCCTGAGAAAACCTTTAGATTTATTCCTGGAAAGCAAGGAAGATTTCCCCTTCTGCGTTTGCTGGGCTAATGAGAACTGGACACGTCGCTGGGATGGCCAGGAAAATGATATCCTGATTGCCCAAGAACATTCACCGGAAAGTGACCTTCGGTTTATAAAGGATATTCTTCCCCTTTTCCAAGATAAACGCTACATTCGAATTAACGGCCGTCCGGTCCTGATAATATATAGGCCAAATATCCTTTCCAATGTTTCAGAAACAGTTAAGCGCTGGCGCGAATATTGCCAGGCCAACGGCATAGCCACCCCCTATTTAATTGCCGCGCAAACATTTTGGTTTACAGACCCCCGTGAAGTGAATTTTGATGCGGCTGTTGAGTTTCCTCCACATAATATCGCTTTGCCTGACATCAGTCATTTATTAAAAATTGCCAACCCCAATTACAGCGGCAATATTTTTGATTACAAAGACATTGTTAAAAAATGTTCTTCAGCTTCAGCAGCCGAATACAAGTTATTCAAAACGGTTTTTCCAGGTTGGGATAATGAAGCACGCAAACCCGGATGCGGCTATACCTTCGCTTTCTCCAGCCCGGAATTATATAAAAACTGGCTGCTGAATGCCGCAAAGGTTACGCTGCAGGAAAAATGTCCGGAAAAGCGCTTACTATTCATCAACGCCTGGAACGAATGGGCGGAAGGAGCTTATCTGGAGCCGGATCAAAGATATGGTTACGCCTACCTGCAGGCTACGGCAGACGCGGTAAAAGAAATCTCTCTCCTGGAAAGAAATCTATCAACCTATGAAATGAAAACATTTGATACGCGAAATGAATTTGATTCACGCATGAATCGGCCGGTAATCGTTTTCCAGTCGGGAAAAGTCGGTTCAACAAGCCTTCATCTGTCTTTGGAGAAAAAATTCAAGGAACTGGAAATCTCAACTCCGGTTTATCACGCTCATATATTAGAGAAAATAGACCAGCGGATAGAGCGTATCAAACAAATAAGAACAGACCCCTCCGCATCCATCCAAAAATTGCTGGAAAGCAAAAAAATAAGACAGCAAATAGACAATAATCACGAACAATGCTGGAACGTAATCAGCCTGGTCCGTGACCCAGTGGCAAAAAAAATCAGCACCTTTTTCCAACTTATTGACGAATATATTCCGGACTGGAAAAAACAATGGAAATCCGGCGAACTCAAACTGGAAGACCTGCAAAAAATGTTTTTTAAAAAATCCGGTGATAACGATCCCGGGCAGTGGTTTGATAACCAGATTAAACCAATCTGGGGCATAGATATATTTAAAACGCCGTTCGACAAAACCAACGGGTATCACATATACACATTCACCCCCCGGGTCAACCTGATGATTATTCGCATGGAAGACCTCAACCGGGTAGCAGAAAATGCTTTCCGTGAATTTATGGGCCTGGAAAGTTTTTCCATTATCAGCACAAACGTCGGAGAAGAAAAGCCCTATCGCAAACTTTACGAGCAGTTTAAAAAGCTACCACTCCCTGCTTCATACTTGGATAAAGAATACAGCTCACGTTATGCGCGTTACTTTTACACGGATGATGAAATCGCGGTATTCCGTAAACACTGGCTTGAAAATTAGTATTTTGTTGCAACAATTGACAAACAATAACGTTTTTTAGACAATTATCATGAAACATAGTGTTGTGATTCCTGTTTTCAACAGCGAAAAGATAGTTGGCCATACTATCGATAACGTTGTCTCGTTTTTCCACGATAAAAATCTGGATTTTGATGTCATTCTCGTCAACGACGGCAGTAAAGATCAAAGCTGGGAAATTATCTCCAAGAAAGCGAAGGAGTATCCGGAATTAACCGCGATAAATCTTCTCCATAACTATGGCCAGCATGTAGCCAATTTATGCGGGTTTTGCCACGCGACGGGAGACTACGTTATAACCATGGATGATGACATGCAAAACCCACCGGAAGAAATCAAAAAACTTATCGCTTGCGCGGCAAGCGGTCATGACCTAGTCATTGGAGAATATATTAAAAAGAAACATTCTCTTGTGCGCCGTTTGGGAAGCAAAATTGTCAGATTCCTTATCAGAAAAATATTTTTCAGCCCCAAAAATATCGCACTATCAAATTTTCGTATCATCAGGCGTGATGTCATAGACCGTGTATGTGGGCATAAAAGCGGTTATCCCTACATCCCCGGTTTACTGCTGATGTATTCATCAAATGTTGCCAATGTTCAGGTTAAGCACAGGGAGAGACAAGCCGGCAAAAGCAATTATAGATTCAGGCAAATATTTAATTTGGTAACGGAAATACTGTTTAACTATTCGTCATACCCTCTACGGCTTGTAGCCGGCATGGGAATTATCGTCGCATTTTTTAGTTTTTTTCTCAGTTTATTCTACATAATGAAAGCAATTTTTGTCGGAGTCGACGTACCCGGGTGGACCACCGTTGTCGTCTTGCTTTCGTTTTTCAACGGTATAGCGCTTTTGATTCTGAGTATGCTCGGAGAATATGTTGTAAGATCATTAACTCAGACCAGCCAAAAAGAAATCTATCACATCAAGGAAATTATCCGTGGCTAAGCACCTGTTTATCATCGGCGCGCAACGTTCAGGCACTACCTACTTGTATAAAATGCTGGATGCTCATCCGGAAGTGTACATGGCCAAACCGGTTGTTCCCGAACCGAAATATTTCATAAACCCGGAAAATAATTCAACAGACTACAACGCATATTTTAAGAAGTATTTTACCGATGCCGGGGATGTTGTATGGCTGGGTGAAAAAAGTACTTCATATATGGAGTGCGACGAGGCGGCAATAGCCATCAGCCGCCTGATACCATCCGCGACCATTATTGTCATACTGCGTGATCCCGTGGAGCGAACCATATCTCACTATAGTTTTACTCGCGATAACGGCCTTGAACCATACGATATCGAACGCGCCATACATGAAGAGTCTCTGAGAAAAGATAACTGGCGGACTTCTGCCAAAACATCCGTTAATCCATATGCCTATACCGAGAGGAGCAAATATGCCCCCTACCTTGAACAATGGAAAAATTTATTCGGGAAAGACCGTTTGATAATTCTTGTGACCGAACACTTTGTTGGTAACCAGTCGGCCATCGCCGCTCTATATCGCCGTCTGGGAATTAACCCGCGGTTTGTACCGCCCGGCCTGACAGAAAAGGCCAATGTGGGTTCTCCGGAACGCGTCGGATGCAAGCTTTCCGAAAAATTCAGGTCGTCCCTGCAAGAAATGTTTCAACCCTGGAATCAGATACTGAAAAAAAATTACGGCCTTGATATTTCGTGCTGGGGAAAATGATACCCAGCGGGTGTTCATTCATTAAGAATGACGATTAATTAACATAGCCATTGTTCTTTATGTCTATTAATTAGACATATGTAGAAAAAATATGCCCATCAGACTTACAGTTTCCCATAAAAGAACCGAAAACAATGCTCGAAACCGAGCCTTTCCAATAAATCCATGGATAGGTGCAACGCGTGGTATCGAGGAGAAAATAAATTCTCAATGGACAGGTCTGAAAGAAGAAAAAATCAATCCAGGGAATATACTTTTAGGCAGGCAAATAAATTATTCATTTAAACAATTGGTGCAATATTTCTTCAAAATTTATGACGACCACCGGGAACTGATTTACTCGAAGGAATGGGCTTGACAATTTTCCTTTTGTATTTTTGAACTGATTATTCTAAAAAATTCGAAATTTACTTAACGTGACCTACCGGAGAGAGAGGTTGTGTTTTCCACATAAGAAGGATTTTAAAATGTCTAAAAAAAAACCAATGATCCCCTTCAACAAACCTTTTATAGTAGGGAAGGAGCTGTCTTATATAGCGCAGGCAGTCCTGGTTGAATCACGTACAGCCGGTGACGGTTCTTTCACCAAGAAATGTCATGAATGGTTGGAAAAGCGACTTGGTTGCAAAAAAGCCCTCCTTACACATTCGTGTACCGCCGCTTTGGAAATGTCTGCCATTCTCTGTGATATAGGCCAGGGTGATGAAGTTATCATGCCTTCATTCACCTTTGTTTCGACAGCAAATGCGTTTGTCCTTCGAGGAGGAGTTCCCGTGTTTGTTGATATACGCCCGGACACGCTTAACATTGACGAGCGTCTAATTGAAAAGGCCATCACTCCAAAGACAAAAGCAATCGTTCCCGTTCATTACGCCGGAAAATCATGCGAAATGGACGTGATCATGGATCTGGCTACAAAACATGACCTGACGGTTATAGAAGATGCCGCCCAAGCATTGCTTTCCACCTGGAAAGACAGATATCTCGGCACGGTTGGACAGTTGGGTTGTTTATCCTTTCATGAAACGAAGAACATTATATCTGGTGAAGGGGGAGCATTTTTGATTAACGACGAACGATTTGTTCAACGTGCAGAAATTATCAGAGAGAAAGGAACTGACCGAAGTCGGTATTTCCGCGGCGAGGTGGACAAGTACACATGGCAGGACATAGGGTCGTCCTATCTGCCAAGTGAACTAACAGCGGCATTTCTTTTTGCACAACTGGAAGAGGCCGAAAAAATCATTGCTAGGCGCCGACACATTTATTCATGTTATCTTGACCGGTTGCAGCCACTTGTTCGGGAAGGTCGTATCAATATTTCTCCACTCACAAAAGATTGTATTGATAACGGGCATTTGTGCTACGTACTGACCGCTTCATCGGAAGAAAGAGACGCTTTGATGGAGCATCTTCGGGGCGCAGGTATAAAGGCAGTAATTCATTATGTGCCACTCCATTCTTCTCCCGCAGGGAAACGGCTGGGGCGCACAAGTGGAGACATGTCTGTTACCGATGAAGTCAGCTCTCATCTCCTTAGACTGCCTTTGTATTACGACATGACAGAGGAAGATGTAACGAGGGTCGTTGAGACAGTGAGTGAATTTTATGAACAGCACTGATCGGCACGAGGAGAATAATGAAAACGATTGCGATCCTATAGTCGAATTACATCCCCTTGAAGGGATCGAAAATGATATTATCCAGAATGTATCGGAGACATCAACGTACCTTTGAACTGTTTCCGGGGAAATAGGGGCAACTCCAGTCGAAATCTCGCAAAGCATATGACATAAAAGCATCGAATTCCCAGTTACATTATATAAATAAACACTACTGTCCCAACGTTAGTCGAATAGATTCGCCTGGTTACTGAGTAGGTCTTCCTGATTTGTGTGGCTGAGATTTGAAAATGTCTGATAAATTGGTTCTTTTTCGAAAGGGGTTACCCTCAAAATCTGTAAAATTGTGTAGAGACTTTGCTTGAAATTCAAAGTCTTTTTCACGATTGCAACGAACGTAGATTGAGATGGCAATCCAGATTTGTGTTTTGACCGCGTTTTCGGTGGTGCCATAAAAAGCCTTGATCCTGAGATGCTGCTTGATCCCTTTGAAAAACAACTCCACTTGCCATCGGCAGCGATACAAGTCGGCAATCGTTGTAGCGGGTAGAACAAAGTTATTGGTCAGAAACATAAACATTTTATTGTTCTTTGAATTGAACTAGCGAATGCGTTGGAGCTTCTCTGGATAATCTTTTCTCGCGTAATATCCCCCCTTAAGAATGACGATCTGATCGCATTGAACACCAGCAGCCTTGTCGACAGGCTGGGAATAGATCCGCTTTCGGCTGAAGTTGGCCTTTGCACGGGTTACAAAAAATGCCGGCGCTGTATAAATTTTGTGAAGTCGAGTAAAGCCGAGATAACCACTGTCCATGATATAGATTGCGCCTGCCTCGATGATCAACTGGTCGAGGTTATTGACATCTATTATTTATAGTGTTAGGGTCTCTACAAAAATCAACGTTGGAAAAGTAGTGATAAGGTGTCCGTTTCTTATTAAAACCATAAGGTAACTGGAGGTGAGAAAATGGATTTTGGGAAATTCTGTGACATTGCAGACGATTTTCGGCATGGGATAAATTTTAAATGCGGATCTTTTGTTAAAATTGAAGAGGATGTCATTGTGGGTGATGATGTAACTATTGAAAACTTTGTGTTACTCAAACAAGGGACTAGAATTGGTAACAATGTATTTGTTGACAGCTACTTCAGATCATCCGGAAATAATAAGATTGGAAATAATGTCACATTAAGGTTTGGTAGCACCATAGCACGTGAAGTGACTGTGGAAGACGATGTTTTCATATCTCCCAATGTCATGACGGTGTATTCGAGACATTCAGGAGAAAAAGTAGGTGGAACCACTGTTGGTAAAGGTTCGCATATAGGAACTGCCGCTGTGATAGGCCCCGGTGTGAAAATTGCCTCCGGTTCGGTAATTGGTTCTCAAGCTTATGTAAGTAAAGATATAACTGAAGCAGGAATATATGTTGGCGTACCGGCGGTAAAAAAGAAATAGTCTTTCTGCATCGATATTTATGAGCATAAGGGCAAGAAAGTGGGTGTCTTGAAGAAAGGGTCGATGTTTGGGGCCAATGTGACCATTATGCCCGGTGTGAATATCGGAGAAAATGCCGAAATAGGCGCCTGCTCCCAGGTTCGACATGATGTGCCTGACAAATGATATATTGTATGGCAATACTGCTAAATTTCTAAGAATACGATAATATTTTTGTTTTATGCAGGGCGATTATAATACTCCCCAAAAACTAGAAAGAAGGATAATTTTTGCGATAGTCTGCTTGTTTGTAGCTCATGTTTCCTCCATAAGCAGAATTTAATGAAAATATGCCACAAAACAACAAGAATATAAAACAATAATATGAATAATATAAATATGTTATGGTATTTTTGAGGCTGATTAAGACAAGGGCAATTAGAGGTATAATTGATCAGGCAAGTAAAAAATCATGATAGTTTTGCAGGTATTACTATAAAGAACTCTAAAAACCTATTTTTCAGGACGGACTAATTAATGGAAAAAAACTATTTTAAAATAATAAGTCTAGATGATTCTATTAATGTATGTAAAAATCAAGATGACCAGATTTTTTTTACAATAACTAATAAACAATGGGAATCAGATTTTTACGGAAGAAAATTCGGTTCTTTGCAGATTGGAAATTTTGATTATCTCAACAAATTTAGTTATAAACAAATAGCTGAACCATTAGATGAATTAATGACGTGTGCTGATAAAAAAAATTATGATATAATAGAAATACACATTGATATTAATAACATAAGAATTATTCCTATTCTAGAAGGAGCCGGATTCCGTTTGGTCGATACAAGGATCACTTTTTTAACTTTAATTAATAAGGAAGAATACGAGATTATGCCATTGTCAACTGAAACAATAGCAAACGCAACACTCGATGATCTGGATGCTATAAATAAACTGACAAAAGAATCTTTTATTGACAATAATAATTTCCATCACCGATTTAAAGATGAACGGTATTTTTCTAAAGATGAAATCGTGCAATATTATCATGCATGGATTTGTAATCATATAAAAGATAAAGACACCTATTTTATAGTGATGAAAGATAAAGGGCGGCTTTTTGCTTATTTTATATATAAAAAAAGCGGTTTTTTTGAGGGTATCCCTTTATATAAAGGGATACTAACCGCTGTACATCCTGATTATAGGGGAAACAGTTATCATCTGCATATGCAAGGTTATCTGTACAAGCAATTTCCTGAAAAACAATTTTATCTTGACAATACTACGCAATTAACCAATATAGCCACAATTAAAAATCATATTAAATCTCAAAAAAAACTTAACCGCATAGTACTTACGTTTTTTAGAAGACGCGACATTCAAATATCATAAATGAATGAGATTATTTTATTGCCGATATAAAAGCTGCTTATAGCATTGTTGCTCCTGTTTATAACTCAACTGAAATACTGCGCCAACTTACTGAACGAATTGATTGTGTGTTTCAGCAAACCATTAAGGTGGAGTATGAGCTGATCCTGGTTGATGACTGTTAGACCAACCCATCTACATGGCCAATTTTACAAGAGCTGAAAAAGAAAAACGGGCGAATAAAAACAGTCCAACTGACCAAAAATTCTGGGCAGCAATTCGCTTGTTATTTATAGTATTAGGATCTCTAAAAAATTAATATTGGGACAGTAGTGATGAAAAATAAAATTGAATATTCAGTTGTCATTCCTGTATACAACAGCAGTGCCTCACTCCTCGATCTGGCAAAGCGGCTGCATATTGTATTCGAGGATATCATGAACGAAAGTTACGAAATCATTTTCGTTGACGATTATTCTCAACGGCAGGAGACGTGGAAAACCTTACAATCAATTGCACGGAACTACAAAACGGTTCGTGCGTTCCGCCTGACGAGAAATTTCGGACAGGCCAGTGCTGTTCTTTGTGGCATGGCGCATGCCAGGGGACGCTGGATTGTTACAATGGATGATGATCTCCAGCATAGACCGGAAGACATTCCGCTGCTTGCGGAAAAGCGGGAACACGATGTCGTTATTGCCCGATTTTCTGAAAAAAATTGCTCCTATGGGAAAAAACTATCAAGTCAAATAAAAGGGATTCTGGATGTCTACTTGCTTGGGAAGCCCAAGAATATTATGGCATCTCCATTCAGAATTCTTAAAAGACGTGTTGTTGAGAGCATTCTTTCTATTCACACACCCCGACCATTCCTTATCGCACAGATCCTACAGGTAACGTCTGATCTGGTAAATGTGGATGTTGACCATCAGCCCAGAAAGTATGGAACAAGCAACTATAATCTGAGGAACTCATTATCATTGTTATCGAATATGCTTTTCAATAATTCATCATTTATGCTACGCGTGATGAGCGTGATAGGATTTATCATAGCTGCTTTAAGTTTTTTTTATGGAGGATATCTGATTATCCGTTGGCTCCTGATGAATCATTCAGTCCCTGGCTGGACCTCTCTTATGGTTGTTCTTTTGGGAGCTACCGGCATTATCCTTTTTTGTTTGGGACTATTGGGAGAATATGTTTCTCGACTGATTTCGACAGCGGAGCGACGGCCAGTATATATAGTTAAAGACAGCATTGACGCATCGGAAGAAAATGACGACAGTTGTTAATGTATAATAGCAGCTATTTCTATGCTCTCGTTACATCTAGAGCTACCACTCAACAATTTATTTCTCTTTGGGAAAATGCAACTTAATATTTCGAGATCTAAAATATTTTTCTTTCTTCGCGTGATGCTATCCTGCGCTATCTTGTTTTATTTGGTTACATTTCTTGATTGGGAGCGAATCAAGAGTATACTGCCACAACTGAGCTATAAGTATATATGGCAGGCATTCATTTTTTTATTAATTAGTATATTCATCATATCAATACGTTGGAGTGTTTTGCTTCATCAATTTTCCATTAAACAGTCAATAATGGATAGCTGGCGATTTTATATGATTGGTTTTTTTTACGGTATAATGCTACCGGGCGTTGTTGGATGTGATATTGTCCGACTGGGTCTAAGTATTAAGAGACATCGCGGAAGGAAGGCGCTTTTGGCTATCAGTATCCTGTTTGAGCGTTCTTGTGGCTTAATTGGTATATTAATGATAGCAGCGGTTGCTGTATTACTGGCACCATCATTATTGCAGGAAGAACAGATGCTTTTTGATTCTATAAGTAGGTTAGGCGGGGCGTTTATAGTGCTGTTTATCACCTTTTTTGTGTGCATAAAATTTACTGCTTATGAACGATTAGCTGAAAGAATTGATTTCGTGAGAACCTGTTCTTCACTAATGACTCTGCTCGACTACTTCAAAAAAATGTCGTTCAAAGTGATTGTCTTGATCCTTTTGTTGAGCGTGTCCGCCCACACTATGGACATTTTGAGTAGTTATTATCTGGCCAAGGCGTTAAACATAAATCAGCCGCTGTCAATTTTTTTTGTAGTGATGCCTATTGTATACGCAATGACGCTTTTGCCCATATCAATAGGCGGCCTCGGAATCCGTGAGGGTGTATTAGCTTTTTTTCTGATAAAAGTAGGTGTGCCGGGATCTGATGCTGTGCTACTAGGTTTTTTAATTTACCTTAACAGGGTGGTATTGGCCTTACTAGGCGGGGGGCTCCACGTGTTCGAATCATGTTATTGTGCGCGGCGCTAAGTAGAAGGCCTTTAATTATTAGGTGAGAGATACTACTTATAAAAAATGTAAGAACCATCCATGAAACGGATATAGGAGAGCAAATTGTATATATCAATTAAAGAGGTACTTTAGTTTATGGAATCGAAGCAGGAAAAAATAACTAAAATTATTCAAAGGGGAGCAGAATACCAAATACAGGATGGCACTTTTTTCTTTTTAAATGGCAATACTGTTCCAGTGCATTCTGCTGGCAGTTCATCCCTGGGATTAATTAAAGACTATCTTAAAAAATATGGTTTCTTTTATAATGCATTGAAGGACATATTTAAGCCAGTATGGGTAAATCGTAAGTGTATAAAAGTTATGAATGCATTGCTCAAACAGTACGGTGTTGAATCCATAACTCTCAATCTGGGCAGTGGTCCTGGAACGATTAAAGGCCGCAGTGACATTATCAACATTGATATCTACAATTTCAACGATGTTGATGTTGTAGCTGACGCGACAAATTTGCCCTTTGTGGAAAATTCAGTAGATTTCATTATAAACAGGGCGCTACTTGAACATGTCGAATCGCCAGAAAGGGTAATCCAGGAGATGTACAGGATCCTTAAGCCGGGAGGTTCAATTTTCTGCTTTGTTCCGTTTATACAACCATATCACGCCGCGCCTTTTGATTTTCAACGTTGGACTGTATCGGGTGTAATTGTCTTATTTGAACAATTTCAGAATATCAGTGTTGGGATAGGTTCCGGTCCTACCTCAGGTATGCTTTGGGTTATCCAGCAGTGGCTGGCACTCTTACTTTCCTTTAAAAGTAAAATTATGCATGACATGATTTTTATTTTTTTAATGGCACTTACATTTCCCGTTAAAATTCTAGATTCAGTTCTGGTTAAACATCCTTATGCCAACAATATAGCTGGTGGATTTTATATTGTTGCGAAAAAGTCCTGAGCAACAATTTTTGTTATAATCATTTAAAAAAGAACGCGTCACGCCCTAGGTAGATAGTAACTATACATTGACCATCCTGCTATTTCAACTCATGTGCTACATTTTTATTCAGGACTATTTGTGAAATAATAATGAATTTACAGAACAATACCATATTTAGATTTGACATGTTTGTTCTCTCTATTTGCTACGTGCTCCTGCTTTTCTTTGTCCTTAGTCCAGCATACGAGACAAACGATGTTCCTACAGTAATTCGTCATGCTAATGATGGATTTATTGTGACTGTCTCTCATCACTTCCTGTCATATGCAATTTATTTCCTGAACAAAGGCATGCAAAGTAATTTGTGGTATGGCATATTAACTTACATATTTACAGCTATTTGTATAACTATAAATTTATCGATATTTAAATATTATTTAAATAAAAATGTTGACTTTATTATTTTTTTGATTGTCTACTTTGTATATGTGTCTTATTTTGTTCTTTTCATCCAATATACAAATATATCCATATTCAGTGGTGTGTCGTCAGTATTGGCATTTGCCCATCTGTATTACAATAATAATCTAACATTTTTAAAGTCTACCGTTCTTGGTATGCTATTTTCTGCATCTGCATTATTCCGAGTGCGAGGTCTTGAAGCAGTTATAACCATCATTTTCCCGCTTTTATTAATCATCACCTCATCCGACGTAATAGATGTATGGAAAAACAAAATCACGCGAAGAGCGCTGCTGGTGAAATGGTCATTTCTTTTAATCCTGCTAATTCCTTCACTGCTTGTATACAGTTACGATTTTATTTATAAAGGATATTTATCGCCTCCTCAATATAGGCAGTGGTATGAATTCGACAAGTTACGATCAGATATTCACGACACTCCAACCGCGAGACTTAATGTCGACAATCAAGATATGTACGACAATACCGGCTGGTCTCCTGATGATTATGAAAATCTTAGATACTGGTTTTTTATTGACGAAAATATCTACAATATAAAATCTCTTTCCAAGTATCACGCAGTTGCCAAAAGACCTGATTATCGCGCGCCTATAGCCAGTATTGTAGATGTATTTAAAGAATATCATCAGTTCATGATTCTCTTTGCCGCCCTTTTACTCATGAACGCCCGTCAGGGCAAAAAGTCATTTATTTTATCATCAACGATACTCATATATGCATTGGTCGTCGCGGCGTTACTCCATGCATACATAAGATTCCCTTTAAGGCTCGGTTATCCTATGTTTTTTTCCTTTTCCTTAATTCTATTCTATTTACATTTCTGGCTGAAAGCTGATAATGCGGAAAATAAAAATCATCGTTAATATTTGCGTAGCGATAATGCTGTGTTTAGCGTTTGCTTTTAATCTACGCTTTTTAACAGTTAGGCAGCATAGGTATGAATTAGGGAGAAATAATTATTCCCAATATCTAAAAATACTGAACACCAAATATGCCGGTGCGTTCATTATCGGCCAACCTGGTCTTTGCGAATTTGAACGGTTTTTGGGGCCAACGCATAAACCTCCCCTAAAATTTTCGGGAATCTTTTCGGGCTGGAGCACTTTTTCGCCATTATTTTACAAGCAGATAAATAAAATAGGCGCCCAAACAGGAGCAGAGGTATTTGATAAAATACTGGATAGAAATGATGTGTATTTTTTTTACAGGAAGGAAGGCATAAGGCATATTCTTAATTATCTTAAAAAAGAAAAATTTGATTTATGTAAAGATTATTACGTGCATCCCGTGGAAATATTCGACGAATCAAAAATGATTTGCCTTTATCAATTCAGCAAAAACCCATCCGTTGATAAAATGCACAGTAAATTTAACAGACTGTGTGAAACCAAGCAATTAAAGCAATGGTCTAAACATTTAGAAAATCCGTCTATAACATTAGATTATTTTCCGGAAATTTTAAAACCCTCAAAGTTGGAATGGCGGTATAATAAAGTATTTGCTGCTACGGACAAAAACACGATCGCCCTGGAAGTCAAGCTCGACTTCACCATTGAAAATCCTTTTGACGTGTGCACATTAAAAATATCTGAATATGGGGGCAATTCCCTGCTGCGTACATTTAGATGTAAAATACCTGTTCAAGCTGGCCGGAATATCTTCACCCATAGAATAAAAACCTTTGATGATGCAAAGCGATACATAGTCACGATGCGAATGGTGAACTCTGCCCGCAACAAAATAAAAATAAACACGTTCAAGGCATATGCGGTAAAAAGAGTAAAAACATATAATCTGAAAGGTAAGGATGGTTATAATTTCACAGGTATTGTTGGCACAGGCAATCATCCTTTGCTCGTCTCTAATATTGAAAGGATAAAGATAAGCAAATTCAGAAGATTACGCACCAAACTACATATAAAAACAAAACCCGGGGAAATAGATAAACAAGCAGAAGTTGAGTTGCTGCTGGACAATAATGTTGTCTGGAACGGTCCTTTATCACAAATCCAAAAAGCCGCTGACCTCAACATTTCGCTTATTCCTTATAATATAAAGTCTATTGATAAAATGACCATAAGATTTAAGGGCTACAAAAATTCCTTTTCAAATCCCGACAAAATAATTACACATAAAAACATTTCCCCAACGATTGACCTTTCCATCAAATATATAGAGTTATTTTAGGCCTCCCCCCAACACAATTAGCGGTAATGGACTTATCAATTAAATTGCTGATTGCCCAAAAAAAGAAAATTTAATTTCCAAATGGATTCTTCCTTATGGAAGACAATGTAAAATAATTTATGGGTCGCACTATTACAGACAAGAAATGAATAATAAAATTTTAACTTTTCTCATATTGTTTTTATCCGTTTTGTTCGTCATCGTGTTTTTTTTGTGGCAGGGCAATGTTGGTTTCAGCCTGTGGGATGAAGGCTATCTGTGGTATGGCGCCCAACGCGTGCTGCTGGGAGAAGTTCCCCTGCTCGACTTCAAGGCCTATGACCCCGGCCGCTACTATTGGGCGGCGGCTTTTATGCATTTTTTGGGTAATAACGGGATTATGTCTTTACGTGCTTCCGTGGCAATATTCCAAGCAATAGGACTCTTTGTCGGCCTTTTCTTAATTTGCTCTAGCGCCAAACAACAAAATATTTTTTACATACTTCTGTCAGCTATAATACTGATGCTGTGGATGTATCCGCGCCACAAATTATTTGATATTTCTTTGTCGCTTCTTCTGATGGGAGTAATGACTTTTTTAATCCAAAATCCCACAGCAAGACGCTACTTTATAGCCGGTCTGATTGTTGGCCTCGCGGCTGTTTTTGGGAAAAACCATGGCCTCTACGGCATTATTGGCAGCCTCGCCACCATGCTCTGGCTGTCCATAAAACCCAATCCATCACACACCCTTGGTTCTGTCAGAGGGTTCTGTTTATGGTCAACCGGCGTCATCGGGGGCTTTATGCCCGTACTAATTATGGCGCTGGTTATTCCCGGATTTGCCGAAGCGTTTTTCCAAGACATTTATTTTCGTTATGAAAGAAACTTCTCGACTCTTCCCATGCCTGTTCCCTGGCCTTGGCTGGCGGATTTTTCGCCTGGCGCTTACGCGGAAGGGATCAGACAAGTTTTGATCGGTTTGTTTTTTGTCGCTGCTGTCGCGTTTGCTGTGCTTTTTATTATATGGGTGTTCTACCAAAAAATACGCGGCAAACAAACTCCCCCTGCGATTATAGCTGCGGCATTTTTGATGCTTCCTTACGCCCACCATGCTTATTCCAGCTCTGATGTATCCCACCTCGCGCAGGGCATTTTCCCCTTGCTAATCGGACTTCTGGCTTTTTTTTATCCTCTGCCTTCCAAAATCAAGTGGCCTCTGGCGCTTACATTGTGCTTGGCCAGTCTCTTGATAATGCTCCCACAGCATCCCGGCTGGCAGTGTCGTGGAAGCAGCAGATGCGTCAATGTAGAAATTTCCCAAGACAATCTTAAAGTCAGGCAGGGAACGGCTCGTGACATTGCACTGCTTCGTCATCTCGCCAGACAGTATGCCTCCCAGGGAGAAACTTTTATCGCTGTGCCCGTCTGGCCCGGCGCTTACGCTCTTTTGGAACGAAAATCGCCAATTTGGGAAATCTTCCCTCTCCTTCCACAATCTAAAGCATTCGAAGAAACTGAAATAGAACGCATTAAACAAGCCAGGCCGGCCTTCGCCGTCATTATTGATTTTCCGTTGCGTGGCCGCGATGAATTACGCTACAAAAATACGCATCCCCTGACAAACAAGTTCATTCAGGATAATTTTGAGCGAATCCCTTATGCACGAAAGCCGGAATATCAAATCTACAAAGCCAAATGGATATCCGGCTGAGAAATTACCGCAGGCGATGATTTGCAGAAAGCCCGTTATTTTAACGGGTTTTTGTCACTTTATAGCTGCTCGGAAGACAGCCGGGATTACTGCGCCATCCGCCTGAATATTTCATCGTTTTCAATCAAGGCTTTCCCGAACAGTCTCGCGCCTGTTACGCTCAAATGCGTGTCCTCGACAAACAAGAGAGTGCCGTCTTTCATATAAAATTTGCAGTTATTGATTTTGCAGAAGATGCTTTTCGTGTCCACAATGTGCACGCCGGCTGATTTTAACAGATTGATTATTTCCGGCCGTTTGGACATTTCATCCATTCTGAAATTTATGACCGGCATAAGATTTTTCTGCAAATGATCCCTTAATCGCGGGACGGCGGGCATTCCTGTGAAGAAAATAATTTTCTTGTTAAATTTTTTCCAGAAAACAATCATTTCCTCAATGGCTTCAACAGTGAGCTCGTCTTTGGTAAAATAAGCGGAAAGCGCCAGATATTCATAATAATCATCATCTTTTACTTCCTGATAAAGCTTGTCATAAATTTTCTTGCAGTCGTTGGACATTTTGCTCGGCACCAGCGAGCAGCCCGCGCCGCCGATTTGTAAAGGAAGCAGGCCGTTGGCCTTAAGCGCCATAACTTTGTCCGCAGAATGGCTGTCTCCGGTAACAATCAGCGGAATACGCTTCAGCTCCGGCAACGAATCATCACCCTTGCAATCCCACTGGGCAAGAAATGTGTCTATATCCACAACCTTACTGTTGAACTGACATTTACCCAGCCTAACCGCGTCCGACCTTCTTTCATGGTCCTTCCTCAGTTCCACTCTTTTTCGGCTTTGAGCGTCTCCGAATTTTCCCGCGAACCCGTCGGTAAAATTGCCGACCAATCCGATGGTAAAAAAAGATACCGACCCGATCAGCGCAAATGTAAATACTTTTGATCTTTTTATGACGCCTTTACGCCTGAAAGGCTGTTCAACAAACCGCCAGCTGCAATATGCCAGAACAAGAGAGGCCGCGGAAAGCGATAACAATAAGGGAACGCCCGGTTCCTCCAGTCTTATGTGGCGCGCGAACGCAAATAAAATGTAATGCCAAAGGTACGCGCTGTAACTGATAAGCCCGACGCCAACAAATATTTTACTGCTTAACAATTTACCCGCCAGCGTCGATTGCGTCGCGAAGACAATGATTAACGCCGCGCCGACAGTCGGCACAAGAGCGTACAGGCTGGGAAACGGCGTGTTTTTATCAAATGCGAATACCGCGTAGGCAATCATCAGCAAGCCCAGTAAACTGGCCGACTGACTGAGCCAAACATTTGGCGCCACTCTGTCTTTTTTCGCAAAGTAAAAGGCGATAAACGCCCCGATGCACAATTCCCAGCCGCGCGTCGGTAGCAGATAGAATGTTGCTTCCGGCATGTTCTGCGAGCCCCATTGCGCCGCTGCCAAACTGGTAATAAACACCAGGGAAAGCAGTCCAACAACCCACTTCTTGCCCAATCTCCACGTAATTATCAGGAACAAAGGAAACAGAAGGTAAAATTGTTCCTCAACGGCCAGGCTCCAGGTGTGCAGGAGAGGCTTTAATTCCGCCGCTGTTTCAAAATAGCCGCTTTCCAGCCAGAATAAAATATTCGATGAAAACACCGAAACGGCGGTAATGCTTTGAAAGAAGTCTTTCAGGTCGTCCTGAACCAGATAGAGCAAAGCCACCGGTATGGAAACAGCCACTATGAGAAATAAAGCCGGCAGAATCCGCCGCATTCTGCGTTCATAAAAATGAACGATAGAAAAGGCGCCTTTCTGTATATCCGCAAGGATAATAGATGTGATCAGGTAGCCGCTGATGACAAAAAACACATCCACGCCGACAAAACCGCCGCTGAAAATTTCAAATCCCGCGTGGAAAAAAATGACGGGCAGCACGGCAAACGCCCGCAATCCATCTATCTCTGGTCTGTAAGTCATCACTATCTCTTGTCTGGCAAAAGTGGCGCTACATAGCACAGATATGCGGTTATTGTAAAGCGCTATACTGAAATATTGTGGCGGAAATAACCGCGAAAAATCAAATTTTTACGACTTGCTTTACCCGTTTTTCTTTTCACATAAAAAGAAAAACGTTTTTCCTCCGTAAATATCGTTTTTTGCCAAAAAAAATAAAAATTTCTTTTGACATTTCTATGAATCAAGTTTACATTAAATACGAAGTAGTCGACCTGTAATCCGACTGTAAAATTTTAATTTAGAAAAAGCGGAAGCTGTACGAAAAACTTAATATTGGAAGCAAAAGCCTTTCTCGCCTTATCCAGACAAGCCTTCTTGCCTGGTCATGTTAATTCTTGGACAAAATTATATTCACTTAAAAAAATTATCTTTCCATTTGTAATCATTGTACTTTTTATGATTTTTACCGCCTGCGTGCAAGCGGCTCCACCCACCGCGCCACCGCCCGGCCCCTCTTCCGCTCCGGCATCGCCCGATATAGTGGAAGGCCGTCAGCCGGACGGAACCATCATCAGAATGTACATAAGAGGCGATGAGCGCATCAACTGGATGGAAACGGAAAAAGGCTACACAATAGCCAAAGATGCTCAGGGTTACTGGCGGTATGTCCAGAAATACGAAGGGAAAAAGCCGGTTCTTTCCGAAATCCCCGCGGACAAAGCTCCGCCGGAGGGGCTCGGGAAAAATATCCGGCCTGTACTTGTAAAATAAAGCAAGTGAAGTGGGTCTATCTGCTGAGGGGAAAAGAGCAAGCGCCTTCATCAAGCGGCCCGTGGAAAATATAACGGACTAAGTTTTATCAAAGGAGAAATTAAATGAAAACAAATGCGAGATTATTTATATTGCTCTTCGGGCTGTTTCTGCTGGTTCCCGCGCCGGCGCTTGCCGTTCCCGCGTGCCCCGATCCGGTGGAAATTACCCAGCCCACGGGAGGCCCGCCCATCAAGGTCTTTCTCAAAGGAATGGAATGGAACAACTGGGTGGAAACAAAAGAAGGCTACACCATCGCCCGGGATAACGCAGGGAA
>Ga0209407_1002169_pt1 | contig 18756 bp, 13 predicted proteins | sample AD_JPNHG3_MetaG_FD_184410 | JGI IMG/M metagenome (GOLD analysis project Ga0209407, IMG submission 184410) | Active sludge microbial communities of municipal wastewater-treating anaerobic digesters from Japan - AD_JPNHG3_MetaG (SPAdes) (version 2) | ecosystem: Engineered > Bioreactor > Anaerobic... | reverse complement strand
AAAGCTATCGTTTGGTGATGCACCCTACTGCACCTTCGCCGTCTTTTCTATGCACCCCCGATGCACCCAATTTGATAGCTGACCGACAATCAGAATCAGCTTGTATCTACGGAAGTAGGAAGATAGATTTGATCGTTACGAAATCGGTATCCCGTTTCGCCCGAAACACTGTTGACAGCCTGACGACTGTCAGAAGGCTGAAGGAAAAAGGCGTGGAGGTCTATTTCGAGAAAGAGAATATCTACACGCTGGACTCAAAGGGCGAACTTTTCATAACCATTATGAGTTCATTGGCACAAGAGGAGTCAAGATCCATTTCTGAGAATGTAACGTGGGGACAGCGAAAGCGTATGGCGGACGGCAAAGTCACAATGCCTTACGGACGATTCTTAGGATATCGTAAAGGCGAGGACGGGCTTCCTGAGATCGTACCGGAGGAAGCTGAAGTTGTCAGGCTCATATACAAATCCTTCATGGAAGGCATGACACCGCTAAAGATAGCGAAAATGCTGATTGAAAGGGAGATTCCCACGCCTGCCGGTGGAAAGGAATGGCACGCAAGCACGATAAAAAGTATCCTGACGAATGAGAAATACAAAGGCTCGGCACTGTTACAGAAAAAGTTCACTGTGGACTTCCTGACGAAAAAGCAGAAGGTCAATGAGGGGGAAGTTCCGCAGTATTTCGTGGAACACAGTCATGATGCGATCATTGCCCCGGAGGAGTATGAGCTGGTACAGGCAGAAATAGAAAGACGAAAAGGACTCGGCAAAGAGTATAGCGGCAGTTCTATTTTCTCGGCAAAACTCGTCTGCTCCTGCTGTGGCGGTTTCTTCGGCTCGAAAGTGTGGCATTCTACTTCCAAATATCGCCGTGTGATCTGGCAGTGTAATTACAAGTTCAAGAACGGAGAGAAGTGTAAAACTCCGCATCTGTATGAGGACGATATAAAAAAGCGGTTCATCGAGGTATGTAACAGGATAGCAAGCGACAAGGAGGATTTTCTGCTTTCCTGTCAGCAGATCGTGGAAATGCTCTCCAACACAGCAGCACTGGACAAGAAAATCGAAGCACAGTATATCTACCTGAATGGACTTGCGGTTTCGATGCAGGAGTTCATCAAAGAAAACGCTATGGAAGCACAGGACGAGGACTTCTACGAAACTAAAATGGCAGAGTACAATGCTCAGAAAGCTGAAGCCGAAAAGGTTCTGCACGACCTTCAAGACAAGAGAGCGGCTCGACTTTCACGCAAGGAACTGCTCGAAGGGCTGATTCGGACGATGAGCCGAGAGGGTATTGTGACCGACAACTTTGACGCTAAACTCTGGCTACTGCTTGTGGAGAAAGCAACTGTGAGTACGGACGGCAAGCTAACTTTCACGCTGCGGAACGGCATGGAGATTCAAGTGTAAAATATATTTTTGGGGCTGTGGATGCCAATGTGATACTTCTCACACTGGCTCATCCACAGCCCCTCTTTTTTTATGCCTATTTACAGCCTTTTTTGAGTTTCGTTACAAAAGTCAACGATAACCCGAAAAACACCTCAAAATGCACCCTAAATGATTTTCGATTTTTCGCAAAAATCAACGATAGCTTGGGTAATCGTTGACTTTTGAGGTATGTTACTGCATTTTTACCCTGTTTTGACCGTTTAGAGCCTCATATAAGCCCCTATACTCAAACCTACTGTTTCTTATTGCCTTCAAAAACTGCGTATTATCTGCGTTTAGACAGAATAATGCACCCCAACTTCGATTGTATCAAAATTGGGGTGCTAATATGGCTAAAAACGCTTATTTTGATACAATGCACCCTTCTGATTGTTGGAAGGGTGCATTTTTGTTTGGGCTAAAAGCTATCGTTTCCGATTGAAAATCGGAGAGGGTGCAAATTGTAGTATGTAAGCCGCTCAATACGATAAAGGGGTATCGCCCCCTTCCCGGTAAAATAGACACGAAAAGCACACAAAAGTCGAATGAATCGCCGGATTGCTCCGGTATGCTCATGCGACATTTTGCCGATTCAACTGCCGGGCATACTCCATCGGTGATAACCAACCAATGGAAGAATGCGGACGCACTGGATTGTAAAATCCTTCAATGTACCGAAAAATTAATTTTGCGCCTGCTGACGGGTCGTACAGCTGGTCAGATGTACCAATTCGCACTGAAGGCAGCTGAAGAAATTCTCCGCCACCGCATTGTCGTGGGGCTCGCCCTTCCGGAACATGCATTGCACAAAGCCCAGTTTTTCGAGCTCACCAGCCGGATGGCACCTTCCTTGAATGCCGCATCGTAACGTGGCGGCGCTTCATGTTTTCGTTCTTTCATTCCGAACCCTCCGTTTCCTTTCTATTTTATCACATTCTTTTTTGTCAAACAAATCGGGTATGGGGGCAGCGCTGTCCGCAACATATTGTGTCTGCACCGCAGCTGTCGTGCAGGTGACGCTTTGAGAAACACTCAGCGGTACGATCTGCTGCAAGGGCAATTCAGCTCGTTTCAGCAGTTCTTTTCTCAACGCATTCAGGCGTGAGTAGTATGTGTGCTGGCTGATACCTTTTTCCTTGCACCAAGCAGTTACGGTCATACCACTGCTCTGGCATTCCTGTATCTGCTCTGCCCACTCCCTGTGACGAAGCTCGGTCTTTACTTCTCTGATCGTTGGCATTTTTCTCAGCTCCTTTCCGGTAGAACCCTTTGGAACTATTTTAACGCATTTTTACAGCCTCGTCAACGTATGGGTGTGGTTGGCGGTTACTCTCAACATAGGTTCATATTTTGTGATTCGATATTTTACAAGATTACAGTTCATGATACGCTCAATCTCCTATCCTGTTTAAGCTTATATCATAAGTACCCACCCTTGTCCTTTTTGATCTCGCCACACTTCATATCTTTATAATTCATTGATTTCGTATCAGCAATTCAATATCCTCTTTGGGTATTTGCATCATAACTTCACCGGTATTTGTGTTAGGAAGATAACGAATTAAATAGAAATCGCCTTGTTCATAGTGTGAATAATTGAGATTAATTGATGTTGATAGTTGTCCAACGCTGCAGTCTTCGTCAATACATATAATCATACCTTTTTCCACATCATAATCCAACGCCGGATAATAGAATACATTCATAAAACCTTTTTTCGCAGCTGTGCTTGATATATCATAATCGTACTTGCTTTCAACAATCAAATATTCAAACTCATTGTTAAAATACAATATACAATCTTTGCAAGCTGGTATTATGATGAAAGCTGTAATAGCAATACAGTAACATAGTGTAAAAATGCGTCCAGCTATATTAATCCCTTTTTTATGTTGTATGATGTAATTATATGTTTTCATGTTGGTGCGTGGTTTTATAAAATACGGTCGAAAGCAAGCTGTAATTAGAAATAGAGCTCCAATCAAATAAATAAATCTATCCAAGATGATTTCAGCGAGCATATTGCCTCCTACATTTTATGTTGTTTTAATCTTGGAATACAGGTGTATTTAACCAAATTTTAAATCGCTCCCACATGGTCTCATAAACACTACCTTCAACACTGGCGGTCACCTCAGAAATCAATCCATTAGCCATAGTTGATTTTGCCGCATCACCCCAAATTAGATTCGAATTAACAACTTGAAATGTTTGTGAAGCAGAATTCTGAAGATTTCGCCCAAGAGTTTGTAATGCATTTTGTCCGGCACCGTATGCTTGGCTAGCAAAATATACACTTGGCTGTTTGCTAGATAGGAGAGGGATCTTTGAAAAAACGGCTCCTGTTAAAGCACTTTTGGCTGTATCATCTAAAATATCCAAGTAACTTTCAGGTGCATTTTCCGCATTAGTATAGTACTGTGGTGTTTCGCCAAAATATGTGCTTACTCCTGAAGCAATTGCTGCAGATGCAACTGGTCCTACATAAAGCGTTGCCACGCCACCCACAAAGCCTCCTATAGCTGCACCTGTATAAGTTTGCCAATCAGAAAAATAAACCTCACCAGTAATACAACTCGTTATTATATCTCCAGCTAACTGACCTGCCAATCCTGCAACAGCTCCAATTGTCCCTGCAATGAGGTCATCTACTCCAGAGTAGTGTCCAGAAGGATCAGAAAGCAGCACAGGATTATTATTACAGTATGTATACAAATTCAAACTCAGCGGTTCTTCATGATTGCCAGTAAAGGAATCCATTGAAATAAATCTACCAGTAACAGGATTATAATATCTCGCTCTCAGATAAACCGTGCCTGTTTCAGTATCATAATACTCACCGCAGTAACGGAAGGCATTTGAATCAGAATCATCAATATTCTGCTCCACACCAAAAGCGTCATATACATAAGACTTGGTAAGCTCACCGGCAGTATCAAGCAATGCTGTTACATCACCATGCGCGTTCTGCAGGTAATAAGTGTAATCATCCGAAGCACCATAGTTGAAATCATACTGTGCCAGTAGATTTGTACCACGCACATAGCAGTTTGCTGTATAGTTACCCGTTACATCCGCAACAATCTGACCGCCAACCCAGATATGAGTAATGGTTGTGCCATTTACAGTCTTGCTACGGCGCATACCATCCATTCTGTAGGTGTAGCTTGCAGTGTTTTCGTCATCGGAATACGAAATCAACTGATTCAGACCGTCATAAGCATAATTCTTGACTTTGCCTTCATAATCCGTTACAGTCAGCTGATTGCCGTTTGCATCGTATGCGTAAAGCGTTACCTGAATGTTTGCATCAGGGATAAGGGTAAGCTCATCAGCCTCCGGCAATGTTTTGGTTTCGCTCTGAAGCAATCCAGTATAGTTACCATCAGCATCGTTGTAGTTATAAGTGGAGGTATACGGTGCGTCACCGCTGACAGTCATAGAAGCACGGTTGCCAAACTGATCATAGGTGTAGCTGTAAACCGTCTCGGTATTGCCGTTTGTTACAGTTTCAGTGGCAAGACGACGAATGCCATCATAGGTGTAAGCAGTCGTAGATTCTACGCCATTTACAACGCTAGTTTTCTGTGCATCGGAGCCATCCAGATAGTAAGTATAGTGGTAGTTCTCGATGGTTTCACCGTTCTTTGTGCTTACAAGATCGGTGATTCTGTTCGCATTGTTGTAAGTATAGCGTGTAACAACGCCGTTAGCAAGTGTTTCAGACAGCTTGTTGCCATTTGCGTCGTAGGCATAGGTAGCAGTCAGATCGCCATTTGTCGAAACAGTTGCAAGTCGCATTTCACTGTCATAGGTGTAGGAAATCGTGCTATACATCAGCAGATTGCTCTTGCCCGTAACAGTTCTTGCAAGACTTTCACTGGAACCAACATAGTAATAGCCTGTAAACTGTGTGCCGGATTCCTGAATCAGTCTGCCCATCAGATCATAGGTATACCAGGTTGTCTGTCCATTGCAAACGGTTCTGGACACCTGACCCATATTGTTGTAATAAGTGGATTTACTTACATCCTTGCTGCTATTACCGGTTTCTGTTTCACTGAACACAACACGGTTCAGTGCGTCATAAGTGTTTGTAGTGACATAGCCGTTGGCATCTGTGGAAGTCAGAACATTACCGTTTCGGTCATAGGTCATGCTGCCGGAGCAGTAACCTGTGCTTTCGTTTGTGGTTACGAGCCTGTTCCATGCGTCATAGGTGTAAGTTGTACTGAGATAATCAGCAGAAGAAGCACCCGTCTGCATTTCAGTCAGAACACCGTCAGCATTATAAAAATACTTGGCAATTGTTTCAACATCATCTGCATCACCGTACTGATGCACCTGAATCAATCTGCCCTGTGCATCATATGTGTTTGCAGTGTAGCTATATGCAGTAGCTGCGGACTGCTCATTGACAGTCTGCTTGACAAGAACCACATTACCGTTCTTATTATAGGTATTTTCAGTAATGGAATATACGATGTTGCCGCTTGCATCCTTGATAAAGGGAACAAGTGTCTTTACTACCTTACCTAATCCATTATAGCTGTATTTTGTTGTGTTGTCAAGCGCATCTGTTGTGCTGCGAAGTGTTCCATTGGTATAATAATGACTGGTACGCTTCAATGTGCCGTTGGTATACTCCTTGATTGTATTTCCACGATAATCGGACTCTACAGTGTGAACTAAGGTCGTATTTTCATCTACATAGGTCGTTTTTGTAGTACGCAAACCATGTGCACTGCGCCATGCCTGGGTATCCATAGCAGAATATTCAGGATGACTTATCCACTGAATGAATTCATAGGAAGTGGATGTGAGGATCTGCGTCTGCTCGGCAGATGTGCTTTCCTTAAATGCTGTCTGGATCTCACGTCCCAGGCCATCATAAGAAACCAGATTCTGTGTACCATTCGGATTTGTTGTTTTGATTACATTCCCATAGGCATTATAAGCATAGCTTGTTGTATTGCCAAGAGCATCTGTCTGAGCAATTACCTGATCAGCCGCATCATAGCTGTATCTGGTGTATTCGTCCTGTGTGTTATCTGCATCGTACTCAAAACCGTTATCCAAAGCAGCGTCATAGTAGTTCGGAGATACCTCTTTAATTTTTCTGCTCAGCTTATCGTAAACCACTCTGGTAACATTCGGTGTACCGCTGAGTCCGGCCGTACCATAGTCATAAGTGCGGATTACATTATTGAAAGCATCATAGTCATAGGTCTTAGCATAACCCATGGATGTGGTTTCCTTGCTCACCATCAGTTGAGCATTGTATTCATAGGTGATTGTGCTTACGCCGATGGAAATAGTTTTCGGCTGTCCCATTGATGTGCCAGAATCATAGTAGGTATATGTTGTTACATTGCCCACTGGATCTGTTTGTGTGGCAACCAAGCCTTTAATATTGCCAGCTGTGCAGTATGTATAGCTTGTAATTGCAAAATCATCTGCATGGTTATTGAGATACTGGGTGTAGTCGCTTTCATAGGGGAATCCCCAGATATTATCCACAGGTATCAGACCCTGAGCGGATTTCATCAGTGTGACGCCATCCTCATCATATACATTGATGATCGGATAACCCATTTCATCCATTTGCATAATGAGGCTATTTTTCTCATTGTACTTGGCATAAATAGTACCGCCACCCTGCGATGTGGTCTTTGTTACATTACCGTTACTGTCGTATTCATAATAGGTTGTATTACCCTGAATATCTGCACTGCTTGCAACCTCATTGTACTTGTTCTCGCCATTTACCAGATGATAAGTAACCTTATCCACTTCGTAGGTCTTACCATCAGTAATGACAGTTTTAGATGTAATGGAGTATTTCTCATCGTAGTTGTACTCATAGGTTTTCACCAGTACGCCATCATCATATTCTTTGATACCGGTCTGCTGACCTTCCGGATTATAGGTGTATTCCTGCTTTAATCCGGCTGCAGTAGTCAGTATATCTACTTTACCCTCATCCAGATAAACAACGGATTCTGTAACCTGATCATAGCAATTGGTGATGCTATTCAGCTTACCATCTGCATCATAGGAATAAGTTTCAACGCCGCCCATCACATTGGTGAAGGATGTCAGTCTGCCATCGGTGTAATCATAAGTAACCTTGCGTCCGGTTGCCGTATCCTCAATCTCCACAACCAAATCATTCTCATAGGTAATTTTATAGGTTCTACCGGTGGAATCCGTTACAGTGCGGATATTGTTTTCAATATCGGAAATTGTAAGAGCGTTATCCTTAGCGTCTTCTACCTTATACAACTTTCCATCTGAATTGAAATAATACTTGGATTGCGCTGCATTTGTAATCACATAACCGCCATCCAGTTCTTCCATAGTAGAATGAGCATTCAGGCACTCATATGTATTTCCATTCTTTTTGAATGTAGTATTGGAGCCATCCGGCAAAACTACCTGATAGTAGTTTCTTGCGGGGATGACAATTTTGCTGACATCGATATTGAAATCCCAACCGATACCAAATGAGCCCTTTTCAGTACTGGTGGAGTTGTATGTACGAACAAAGTCACTGGTTACACCAGGAGAAGCGATGTTCATGTCTGTAAAGGATTTGCTGTAATTACCTGTAGCTATATGTACGCCGTCGCCCATCTCCCAGCCGCGGCGATAGAGTGTATAATCCGGTACTTCTTCCATAGGGAAGGGCAACCACGGACGGAAATAATAATTGTCCGCAGTGTAATCGTAGCGGAACAGCAGCCCGTTTTCATAATTGAAATTGAATGTTCTTCCGGTAGTGGGATTGCCATCGTTATCATACATATACTCATATCGGTTATCCCAACGGATTACCTGAGTTCCATACTCATATCCGAATGCAATCATGTGATTACCACTGGAATAGACAGACTTTTCACCTGATGCCTCATTTACCTGCCATGCAGGACCATAGAAGTCAATCAAGCCGGCGGTCCACAGACCTTCTCCATCTACAGAGGTGCAATAATTCCAATAGCCATAGATGGCAAGATAATCATTGGCATTCTGCATAATGATTCGGTCATAGCAATTTGCCTGACCGAAGTTAAAGTTTCCTGCAATCAGCAAATTACCGCCATCGAGTGTGAGCTTGGCACCATCACCTTCGCTCCACAGCTCAGGTGCACTGGTCATAAAGGACATATCACCATCAATAGCAAGTACACAGCCATTCAGATCAAGATTCCAGTTGTAGAGCCACATTCCGCCATCTTTATACGTATGGGAAAGAAGCTTAACATTACGAACAACAGGCGTATCTGAGGATGTACCTGCATACAGATCATAGTTGTTAGAGAACCATGCATAATCCGTTTCATCGATAATGCCGTTCTCATCAATATCTATATACTGATAATAATTGCTATCTCCCAGCGTTTCGCCTTCGAGGCTGTTTAACACAGTGAGTTCAGTTTCATCTACAACACCGTCCGCATTGGCATCGAGATAATAGAGAATTGTATAGTCTACACCAGAACATTCTGTTACATATTGGCTGAATAATACGGAATCTGCTGTTCCAATTGCTCCGTCCTCGTCAAAATCATATATTGCGATGTAATCAGCATTTGTGCTGCCGATAAGGGAAGCAAAGCATTCAGCGTCCTCAGCAGAAACAATGCCATCACCATTTAAATCTAGACAATAGTAGACAGTGTAATCCGTGCCGATTTCATTGATATAGGATTGCCAGGATGCAATATCTTCTGCAGAAATGTTTCCGTCCGAATCAAGATCAAAATATGCATTGTAATTTACAGTTGCAGCTCTTGCACCAAGGCAATCGCTCACAAAGTTGAGGTCATTTATATCCAGAACCTCATCGCTCCATGCGTTTCCATTGCTTTTGTTGAAAAGTGTGTCACCCGGAACAAGTGCAATTGGTTCCGCAGCAGTACTCAATTCATAAGCACCGTTACCCATACCCTTAAAGAACTGCGGAACATATCCATCGCACTCAATCTTGATGTTGGTATCATTGCTGACACCTTCAACTCCAACCTCAAAGTAACCATTTTCATCCACATAGGTTGAGCCTACTTCTGTCCATCCATCGTAGAGGATTACTTTTGCGTTAGTAGGAGCTCTGCCATCCAGTAAAGATACATAACCGGTGGCAACCAGAATCGGTGAAAAGATAGATTCTTCGTCCGTCTGTGCAGCTTCAGTATCTACATCAAAATAGGTGATATTGCCTAATCCATCCGTAGATTCAAGAGCTTCGGTTTCAAGAATATCTGCTGCCTCATTCTGCTCAATTGCAGTTTGTATCTCATCAATTGTTGCGGCATGTGCAATACCTTGTGCGGTACCGTCACCATAAATCAATACTTGTCCTACAAACATGAACGCCAGCGTAGCAGACAGAAGTCGTTTGTATAAGTTCGCCATTGCATTCTTCCTTTCCAATTCGATATCAATGTCATCGTGTCAGTTTTTCGACAATTAGCCTCTAATATCTAGGGAGTGTTGACACTAAGATAATATGCAGATTTTCGAGCATAAATTTTACGAAGACAAGGTAAAAAGTCGCAGGCAGGCTGTCGCCTGTCAAGACTTTTTAACGTAGGATGCGTGAAATTTTGCCGAAAAGATGCGTTGTTAGGCTTAGTGTCAACACGACCTAGTTCGATGATTTGTAGTAGGAAACTTATTTGTATTCAATATCGCCCAGTTTGATTCTTGAGATGCTTTTACCATTTCCATTGTAGTTCACAATGCCGGTCAGTGTCTTGGTTTCTGTTTTCTTGGTTACAGAGGTCTGCTTCATAGTTGCAGTGCAAGTAAATTTAAGCGGATTGATAGTGTATGCATTTGTTGTCTCTGCACTATAATACTGGGTACCATTCCATTTAATCCAACTGCCGGTTGCACAGCCATTTTTAAATCCATCAATAATACCGTAATTATCATACAGCTTGTCTCCGCCGGTTACCTTAATGGATCTGTCATAGCCATTAGCGCTGGACTTCAGAGTCTGGCTACATCCTGTGAACGAGAGTGCTGCAGTACTTTCCAAAAGAAGTGCGATTGCTTTTACTTTGATGTTCATAAAATCATTCCCATTTAAAAATAAATTGAATAAGTGTGATGTATTTATACATCTATCGGAACACCATCCATCAATGCCCAACTTTATTGTACCATGTGGAATCTGTTATGTCAATAGTTTTTCTAAAAAATAGAGTTGCTTAGAGTTTATTATTCTGCTTTAGACATGAGGAGGGTAGGTGCACGATTTTTGGCTCTCCCTCAAAATCTGTGTAAACTCCACAGAATATCCTGTATGACACATACTTCGTGCTTGTTACGTATCCTGATGAATCATGCACTGCTGTATTCCGTTTTGGGATATACAGCTGATATTGCTTCGGGAAAGCCAATCTTGAGACCTTACAAAGAAAATGGTGTAATAAGAGCCGATTATACGCACATAGATAAAAGTATTATACAAGAATTGTAAGATAGGCACAACAAGCTACTTAATATCTAAAATGTATAAATATGATTACTATTATAATGATTATGTAAGCTATATTGTCTATTGACAAAATACTATCCAATTGGTACAATAAAGTTAGCGCTTGATTCACATACAATTTCATATATGGATTCAAGCGTAATATTATTTTGGAGGGCGAATATGAAGCCAATTTTTAAACGGTTGCTTTCTTGCGTGCTTAGTGCAACGATGGCAGTAAGTGCAATTCCTATCGTTTCAGCACACGCCGCTGAAGGCGCAGAATCGTACCCGTATACGATGTTTGCCGCCTCAAGCGCTGAGGGGGCTATTACTATTAACTCAGGAAATTTCTGTGTGAATGGTAATGTTGCAACCAACGGTACTATCATTTCAAGCGGAAACATGAATGTCAACGGCATCAGAGCAGAAAATGCTGATGAATCTATGATTTTCATCTTTAACAGGATTGATAATCAGTATTTTTCAGCTTCTAATGTTGATGAACACAATGAAGACTATACACTCGAAGAGCTAAATATCAATATTAATGTGCCAACAGAGGTTCAGGGTGAAGCAACTCTGACAGGAAACATTAACATCAACAATGCTCTAAAAGCTCTGGAAGATATCAACCTCTACGGAGAGGTAAAAAACACCAATGAATCGGTTATCTTCTCTAAGTATGGTGATATTATCATTGACAGCCAGAATGTCAACCTGAATGGTCTTGTTTATGCTCCGTTCGGCAGCGTAACTATCACTGCTCAGAACCTTAACCTCAACAATGTGGTTATCATTGCGGAAAGAATTGTCCTGACCTGCCCGAATGTAAACGCTAACAACAGCAGTAATGTGAGTTCATTTGTGGGAACAGCATCTGAGCCGTTGGATATTCCCTACGATGAATGGCAGTATATGAAAGACGAGGATGAGAATGATTTTCCTGATTTCTTTGAGAACCCTGATAATTGGAGAATTCTCAAAGATACTGATGGAGACCAGCTTCCCGACTGTGTAGAACAGTTCATCGGAACAGACGCTGCCCTTGTAGATTCAGACGGTGATATGCTTAATGATTACTATGAGGTATTTTTAACCGGTACTGATCCTGTGTTGCCTGATACAGACAATAATGGAGTTGCTGACGGTGATGAGGATTTCGACGCGGACGATCTTACCAATTATCAGGAGTATATTCAGGGTACATCTCCTTGGGATAGTGATTCTGACAGTGATGATTTGAGCGATGGCGATGAGGTGAATATATACAGCACTAATCCTTTAGAGCCTGATACAGATAATGATGGTCTATCTGATTCTGACGAAATAGCCCTCGGCACAAATCCTAACCTCCCTGATACGGATGGCGATGGGACTCTTGATGGTCAAGAAAGATTTGCTCAAACTTATGTGTACGATGTTTCGGCAGAAGACTGTGCAGTTGAACAGGTCATTGTTTCTATGGAAGGTACCGGAAATCTCCAGAATACTATGTCTGTGGATAACATTATGGATAAAGATGTTATTTGCAGTGGAGTAGTTGGTCTTGTTGGAGTTCCGTTCTCTATTGAAACAACATCTGAATTTGAATCTGCAACGTTATCATTTAAAATAGATCAGTCAAAGTTAGGCGAAACAGATTTTGATGATCTTCTTTTCTTATGGTATGATGAAGATAACCACAATTTCGTTGAACTAGATACGATTTATGATGAAACTAACAGTACAGTAAGCGTAGAAACAACACATTTCAGCAGATATATGGTTGTTGATAAGTACTCATGGTTTGAAGCATGGAGCAAGGAACTGAATTACACGTCAATCACTTATGAAAAGTCGGCTGTTTATTCGGTGCTTGCAGTAGACTGTTCAGGAAGCATGAGTTCTTGTGATCCTATCACGATTATACCTCCTAATTCTGCACCGTATAAGCCTGTTTATTCCTGTGAAAGACAAAAAGCTGTAAGTGGCTTTACTAACGCATTGGACAGTGATGATAAGGCAGCTATCGTAACATTTGAAAGCAGTGCATCAACAGTTTGTGGGTTGACAGACAATACATATGATCTTTATTGGGGAAGTGCTGCGTTCTACAGCAGCGGAGGAACGAGTTTTGATGCTGCACTCAGAAAATCTATCGACATTCTACAGGCAAGTTCAGGTGGAACAAGAAAAAGAATCATCCTACTTTCCGATGGTTATTCTTCCGTTTCAGACAGCATCCTGACTGAACTTAAAGAGGATTATATCAAGGTATACACAGTAGGTATAGGCAACTGCTCTGATTCAGTTTTAAGACAGATAGCTACAGAAACAGGAGGCGAATACATTAAGGCATATAAGGCATCTGAACTGATATCAATTTATTCAGATCTGGGATTTAACGATGATTTTGATACGACTGATACTGATGGAGATAAGCTTTATGATACTGTTGAATCAGCCGGAATAAGACTTGAGAACGGAAATATCATATATACTGATCCTACAACAAAGCATACAGATTCAGATGGTTTAGAAGATGGAGAAGAAATTGATCCTACCCCTTTAAAGAGTAGCAAAACAGTATATAATGATGATGGGACTGTTAAAACTGTTAAAGGTTATTATTTTATTATGAAGTCAGATCCGAGAAAAGAGGACACTGATGGCGATGGGATTAACGATTATAAGGAAACAAACGGTTTAACTTTTACCAATCCTGAAGGTAATGAGAATGAATATGAAGGTGAACCTTTAAAAAAAGGATTAGCGGATGGTATAGTAGGAAATCTTACTATTGTTTCAGATAATTCATCTCAAGCAAAGTTTTGGGATGGTCATGCATTCCTTCTTTATGAAAGCTATATAAACGATACTTTAGATTTTTCAGGTTTTGCAAGAGGATTTAAGTATACTGAAGATGGAGATGGAACAATTAAAAATAACTGGAATGAAACACCAGTAGGAGATTACAAGATTTCTCCTAACAGAGTTATTTCCATAGGAAATTATTCATCTGGTGATGATGGATGGGCCGATATTAGTGGTTCAAGTGGTAGTGGTTCAAGTGGTAGTGGTTCAAGTGGATCAAGTAGTTCAAGCGGAAGTGGTTCATCAACAGGTGAAGGAAATGGAATTCACTTCAATATGGAATTGCGATTACTATATAGTTCCGAAGATGGAACTGAAGAAGGTGCATATGTTAGAAGTTATGGCAACAATGCTGCACTTACTCAACCTATAACAGCTAATCAGCTTGAATCAATGCTTGAATATGAAAATACTGTGAATCATTATAACTTTGTTGGAAATAATTGTGCGGAAATAGCCGGTAAGTCTTGGAACAAAGCATTTGATGATGATATTGATTTTAGAATATGGACTTCCACACCTACACCAGCCGCTTTAAAAAAATCAATTGAAAATCGCTCTGGTAACTTTAAAATATCATTTCACAGTAATGAATGGAAAGACTACATCAATAAGGAAGTAGTTGATTGGTAATATGAAATCAAAAATTACAAGTTTCTTGTTGATAGTTTTAAATGTGATTTATGTAGCATCAGGCTGGGCAATGTATATTATATTCGACATAACTTCACCTAACGATCCAAAATTTGATGTTAATCAAAATTATAGAGTTATTATATTTTCAATTCTCATGATAGTGTACGTAATTGGTGAATTCTCGATTTTAAAAACAATATATAAAAAAGTGTTTAATTCAACACGTAAAAAATTTGCTATCTATATGATGATTAATGTCTTAGTGTACATATCCCCAATGCTGATTGTATTGATAGAAAGTTTATTCTAAAGAATTATAGGAACTTATTTGAATTTCTTTATCTGCCAACACATTCATTTTCAATTTTTCACATATTTCTATTACTATTATAGATCATACCACAATCATCGCCCCCAAAAATGATATATAACTACAGCGAAGCACCCTCTCAGAACCGAGAGGGTGCTATTTTCATTGGTTAGCTTTTCTGTCCAGCAGGCTCGGACAGCACTTATAGCGTTCTCCATTCCGCTGAGAGCTTATCCTACTCCAGCACATCTTTCTTCCTTTTCTGCTGCCCTCGGCTCTGCTCCTGCACCTGCGGTTCATACTGGCGGAGGTAGGCTTCAATATCCCTCTGCGCCTGAAAAAACTCCTTGTAGGCTTGATGCGCGGCGGTATGTTCAGAGCTTTTTTCTTTGAGCTGCTGTTTCAGATCTGCAAGCCTGCGTTTCATCGCTTCGGCACTCGGAATATGCCCGTCTGAATACATTTCCAGTATATCTCTTTTAGCTGAATAGAAATCTGTCAGCTTGCCGAAATGCTCCTTATTATACTTCTCCTGCTTGCGCCCTTGGAGTGATGTGTATTCATCATAGATCGGTTTGAGCTTCTTGTATTGCCTTCGCTGCGTTTCTTCTGTATAAAGTCATAAACGGAATCGTCAGCAGGCTTATGCTTGATAAGTGACTACATGATCTCATAGCCGGTCTTACGAAGGTAGGAGTTGCCTCGTTTGGATATCTTGCGTTCTGAAGCATTGAACGTTCCAGATTGATAAGGCGGAGCATCAATGCCTGCATAAGCAATCAGAGCGTGCTTGTTTTTGAACCGGCGCACATCCCCTATCTCGGCTATGATACGCGGCGCAAGAACATCGCCGATACAGTTCATATCTCTGACAACGGAATATTCGGGCAATGTCTTGCAAAGAATCTGCATTTGTGCTAAAATGGTATTCAAAAGCGTGGATTTCCCACTTCCTGATTCTCCCGTAATGGAAAGAAACTCTCCTTGCGGCACAGAAAGCGAAACATGTTTTAATGCATATTGCGCAGCGTCACCATTTCCATATACTTTACTGACATTGTCCGCACATATAATAAATCCGGGCATATTGACCAACCTTTTCAAGAAATCGGACACACAAATTCTTTGTCAGAAATCAAAAGCGTTGCGTTTCCGTTCCCTTCTTTATATTTGATTTTTAAGGTTGCAAACCCAGTTCCGTCAAAATCCTTTACATCAACATAATACTGGCCTTCACGTTCAAGGAATTCATAGCTGTAAGGCACAGAAATACAAGTATGGAACTGCTGTTTATATGCTTCCGGATCGAGTGATGTCCCCTCTAATCCGGGAAGAAGAATTCCCAGGTAATAATCATAATCATAATTATTGAATTGCAATTCGTTCTCTGTAATCACAATAGATTCATTTCCATCAGTTTCTTCCCCGTTTAAATAATATGTTCCTTGATAAGCTACCGGCTCACTCGTTTCTTCATTACACCCGGTAAATCCCAATGTCATGCAGCCAATGAAAAGAAACAACGGCATTTTCCTCATTACGATCAACCTTTCATTATATCCTTGCAATGCGCATAGAAAGGCAATCTGTAAAAAGATTGCCTTTCTTCGCAGTAGAATAAATTTCAGACCTTCTTATACTTGTTCAGAGCAGTCATAATTCTTGTGCAGTTTTTATTTGCAAACCACTGATAAGAGTAATCAACCAAATCGTTAGAACGTGTATCATCATACAAAGTCCACTTGTAATAATAAATATCAGCACCATTCGGCTGATATTCACTCAGCTTTGAAACATGGCCTGTGCCTGTTCTGTAACCAGCCCCCATGTATAAGTAATTAAACGTGCAATAAACCTCGCCGTTCGTTGTAACATCATCGACCACGAGACTAGATCTGGATGTATATTGCAGCCCCGAACAGCCCTTCCATGTTCCGGAAACTTTCGAAGCAAGGGATTTTGCCTCAGAACGGGATACGTTGTTGGAGACATTTACAGAATCCTCTCCCCCTTTACAGCCGAACATGGCAACTGATGACACTATGAGCAGTGCAGACAATACGAGTCCCTTTCATGCTTGTTTCTTCATTTCCACTCATTCCTTTTTGATAAATTTATTTTCTATAATAAGTTTATTATACTACGCTATTCTTTATTTGTCAATACTCTTCTTTTTTGAGCAATTTGCTTCATTGTGGAAATTACGCTGAATCGCTACGTTCACAGCTCCTTTGACCAGAAAAGGGAGTATATGCAACGAGTACAAATGGATTTTTAAAAAATCCGACATCTTGGAAACTGAATTTTATATGGCTGTATCCTTTCGCAAAATTCAGACTTTTGCGAATGTTTTTAGAAATTTACAGCCATGTCGCTATCGCAGCGGTATGGCTCTTTTTATGCCTGATTGCCTTTACCTTCTAACAAAAGCCTTTTCCTCTATACTTTGGGTATCAGTATCATATATTACTCGATTATCAAGCAGAAATCAAGATATAAAACCAATTTCAAGCCTCATATCTGGTGGTATTAGGTGTGAAGTGCGAAATAGAGGCAGTCATAACGGAAGGTTTCCGTCAAAAAAAGCGGCTGTGAATCTCACAACCGCCTTAGTTCATATACTATTTTATTTTTCTTTGAAACTCTCTCCGAATCCCTTCACAATCGGATCAAGGAAGTACCTCATGACAGATTGCTTTCCGATCTTAACTTCGACAACTCCTGATAAGCCAGACATCACATTGATACCCGGATTTGTATTATCAACATCCAGCTTTACAAGGTAAACGCTGCCTAATTGCTCACTATTGAAAGAACTAGGACTGATATACTTGACCGTCCCTTTTACCGTACCATATTTGTTGTACGGATATGCTTCAAGCTTTATCTCTGCTTCCATTCCAACCGTAATATCGGCGATATCCATGTTTTTTACATAGCAAGTCATTTCTACAGGCGTATCCGCCGGAACGATCGTTATAATTTGCTGCGCCGATGTTACAGTCTCACCGACGTTGTTAACTGCAATGCTGTTGATGTAACCATTGACCGGAGCAGTGACCTTTTGGTAATCAAGCGAGAGCTGATACTTTTCAAGTTCAGAATCAACCTGTTTCAATTTACTATTGATATCTGAAATATTGGAGTTGATCTGCTCGCTGTAAGAAGTCTGCGCATTCAGAATGTTCAGCTCCGCCTGCAGATATTCATTCTCTGCCTGTTGAAGCACAAGTTTTTGCGCATTGAATTCTGCCACGGAAATCATAGGATTTGTGTTGTAGTCATCATATTTGATTTGTGCGATGTCTCTTGTAAGACCGGCGTTTTCTTTGGTACTTTCAAGTATGCTCAGATTATTCTGATAAGCCTTCTCATTGTCAATGATTGTAAGAATGTATGGTTGAAGATTTGCACCGTACTTTGTAATATCGACTGTTGAAACGTCCTCTCCGTTTTTTATCATTGTGTATATCTCTTTTTGCGCCTCCAGCACTTCTTTTTGTTGCGAAAGCGCTTCTACGTCGATGTCAATGCTCTGCGTATCGAGTTCGATAAGCACATCTCCAGCTTTCACATATGCCCCTTCCTCAACATTGATTGATTTCACGGTTCCGCTGGTATAGGTGTTGAGTGAACTGATATTTCCCACCGGCTGCATGGTACCGTTGGACGTGACAACAATATCCACCTCTGATAAGCAAGCCCATACGATTGCTGCAATTAAAAGCGTGAAAACACCGAGAATGATAACAGTTCCGGCTTTGTGTGCGGGGCGTTCAATGATTTCAAGCATAGATGGCATAAAGTCATATTTCAATTCTTTATCACGCTTACTGCTATGCCTGAGAACATAAGCTTTCTGTTCCTTATCCATCGACCTCACCCCTTTGCTGCTGATTATATAGATAAGCATAAAGCCCGTTCAGAGTCATAAGATTATCATGCGTATCATATTCAACAAGATCGCCTTTGTCGATAACCATGATCTTCCGCGCATCCTTCAGAGTAGAGAGTCTGTGTGCAATGATGATAAC
>Ga0209407_1002168_pt1 | contig 18763 bp, 10 predicted proteins | sample AD_JPNHG3_MetaG_FD_184410 | JGI IMG/M metagenome (GOLD analysis project Ga0209407, IMG submission 184410) | Active sludge microbial communities of municipal wastewater-treating anaerobic digesters from Japan - AD_JPNHG3_MetaG (SPAdes) (version 2) | ecosystem: Engineered > Bioreactor > Anaerobic... | reverse complement strand
GAGAAGGTGATTGGATAACAATAGATTTGAGCGGGAAAATAGGAGAAAACATTTATAATCAGGATATTCTTCCGGTAGATAGTTTAAGCCATCATAAGATATATCCGAATAGGCAATATATCTACAATTCACGGTTACATATATGGGATTATAGAACAAAATTATTTGAAGGTTGGGATTATGATAGATTCAAAGCAATACAAGGATTGGGTCAGTTCCCAATAAAAACGCATTCACTCACTCACCCAACTCAAAAATTGCTTTGGATAAGAGTTACAATTAAAACACAAGATGGACTATCAGAGGTTAGGAATTACTTAAATGATTTTTACATACAAAGCCTATCTCCAATTTTATCATATCCGGATGTAAGGGCTACAAAAATGGAAATTTTTTACGCCATTATAAAAGATTATACCGGAACGGCATTTGATAAAAAATTAGAGTTCAAATTGACTGCAAGTAAAATCCATAATTTTTCATATTATATAGACCCAAATTTGAAGCCAATAGCTTTTGAGTTGGGCCACACACAAAACAATTCATTTGTTGTACCGGATAGTGTTGCCAATATATTACATTATAGAAATGTTATTAAGGTTTCAGAATTAAACAACCCGATATATTTTGCAAATGAGAATACCTATCAAATATCATCGAGTGATATTTTGAACATTGCGTCTAATGCAATGAGAATATCAGAAGGACAGTTCGGACAATATCCGTTGTATGTGTTTACAAAAGAAGGGATATGGGCGCTTGATGTTGGTTCGGGAAGTATTGTTTATTCAAAACAATCTCCTGTAAGCAGTTATGTGCCGATTTCTGAAAAGATATGTCCGACGCCGTTTGGAATAGTATTTATAACAGAAAGAGGATTTCATTTAATTTCTGGTCAAAATGTAGTATTTTTAAGCCCGCAATTAGAAGAGAAATTTAAAAATATAATCCTACCAAATGGATTTAACGGCACTTTCGCATATTTCAATAAAAATATATTTGAATTTTATAAGGATATTAAGGATATTATCTATGATATTACAGAAAATGAGATCATATTCATTCACCCTGAAATAAATCTCGTTTACAACATAGATAGCAAAGCATTTCATTTAAGCACAGAAAAATTGGATTTGATTGTTCAAAATACATACCCGGAAATAAAGTTTATACAGAATGAAGAAACGAGTTATTCTGTCGGATCATATTTTTTATATGGTAAAATAGCATATTTTTTGCAGCCCGGAGATGATAATTACATGTCTGATAAGAGACTTGCATTTATTGTTGGTCAGGAAAGAGAGCCAATGAAATGGGGTGATGTAATGTCATTACCACAACAAAATTATTTTTCACCAACAATACCCAAAACATTAATACAAAAAATAATGAAGGGAGGATTGGAATTTCAGCATTCAAAATATTGGACTTCTACAGAATCAACTGGCGGAAAAGCTTGGGCTTATGATAAGGACGAAGATTTACTTTATGAAGAAGATATTAATGTTGAATTAAACTCTATACCCTATAGATTAATAGAAATACCACAGAATAGGGAATACCAAATAATAAGGAAATTTTCTGAAATAACAAGTGGTATTCAGGATGTTAGTCTGATAACAAGACCAATTTTATTTGATGTTGATGAGTACAAAAGATTATCAAGAGCAATTTTAAGAGGGTTGTTTTATAATATAAATAAATCAGGTATCTTTATGGCGCTTTATGCATCAAATGATGGCGAAAATTTTATTATGGTAAGAGGTTCGATACTATCAGATACAAATCAATGGAAAAATTTTAAGGATTTGGATTTTGGATTATTATCGAGAACTACATACAAACAATTTATTATATTGTTTCAAGCAATGGTGGATGGTAAATCACGGATTAATCAAATAGATTTTGAGGTAGAAAAAGAATATAAAAATGATAAAATGAGATAACAATTAAAATTTAAAAATCATGTTACAAATAATTTTAAATTTCATAGACAATTTGTTACGCAATGATGTAACAATTTTAGCTCAAACTGGATTGATGGTAGCATCTATAGCAATACCCGCATTAATGAACCTTACTCAATCTATTGTAGGAGCAAACAAAGAGGCAAAGGAAAGAAAAAGAATGGAGAAGCAAAGAGCCGCTTGGAATGCAGAAAATGAAGCTTGGTATAACTCCGATTACTATGGAGATTTTACGCAAAGATTGGATGTGCAAAATGCTTTAAAGAAAATGAGAGATGAGATGGACAGACAGACAAAGCTTGAAAGTTCAAGACAAGCCGTAACCGGCGCAACAGATGAGGTAAAACTTGCCGGAATGGACAGCAGGAACAAGGCTCTATCAGGAGTTATTGGCAACATAGCTGCATCTGGAGTGCAATATAAAGAAGCTGCAAAAAATAGATACAGAAACCGGAAATACAATATCGATATGCTTGATTATAATACGCTTATACAAAATGCGCAGAGTGGTAACAATGCGTTTTACAATGGACTTACCGGATTAGGGAGCATAGATTGGACGTCGATATTTAATTCAGGAGGGAATACAAAAACAATAAAAGAACCTTTAAAAACAACGAGTGTATGAAAAAGATTAAAGAATTAATTTTAAATGCTTTCATATACATGAAAGCAAATATACAAATGAGAGCAGCCATACGTGCAGTAGAATCTATTCATAAAAAGAATAAAAAAATACGGTTCAATGAGCGTGAAAACAGGCAATATCTTGTATTGTTATCCATACCTTATTTTACAAAAAAAGGGACTTTTAAGTATAAAGAACGTCTTTATTGGGTAAACAGGAAAAATTTCAGGATATTGAAATACAAAGGATGGGTAAAAAGAGGCGTGAATTTCGCAGAATTAAGAAACAAAGCATTCTATGTTTCTGATCCGGATAGAAGTTATGAGAATGAGTATATTGCTAAAAAGGCTGCCATAAACAAATATAAAACTTATTTAAAATCAAATTTGCAATGATAATCTATTTTATATTTTCACATGACAGCATTCAAAAGGCTGTAAAACAAGAAACATCATTACTTGCTGAAAGAAAAACCATAGATACTCAAAACGGAGAAAGGTCATTTTTTGAAGAGCTGGTAATGGATGAGGAATATGATATTCTGTTCAGGAGATTATTTTTAGAAGCCCACGCAGAAATAATGAAAATCATTCCACCTAAATTCCTAAATTCAACACCAACGGATTTATCATCTACCTTTACCGAATTTCAGGATTTTAGGCAAGACCGTGATTTTGCTTTGTGGCTCAATACAAAATGTGATTTTACAGAACAGTATAAAAAAAGCATAGGAATAAAAATACAACAATTTCTTGTTGATTATATATGCTGGAGATGGTTAGAAACTAAATCTCCACAAGATGCAGTTACTTATTATTCTCGATTAAATAAGAATTTATTATTGATAAAGGAATTATTGTTGAGGATAATACATCCATTACGTAAAAAACCAAGTTTCCCATAAAAAATGTAAAATTATGAGCAAGAAAATAGACGAGCAGACAAATTATGAATTTGTGTCTCCATATAACTTAAGTAATAGCGAAAATCAAGATACCCCTGATAATCAGAATCAAACTACCGAATATAAATTCAAGGGGCAATCTCCTTACAGTAATTTTGATTATGACAGGTTCATTGAAGAATATCAGCGTGGAGAAAAGCCATTGTTGGATATTTTGATGAGGAATTATACACCTCCGCAACAGGAAGTAACTCCGGAGCAAGCTAAAAGGGCTAAATTTGCAGCTGCTTTGACCGATTCATTTAAAACACTCGCAGAAATATACGGACAAAATAAAGGAGCTTATATCCGTAACAGAGGAAATGAAAAAACAAATGCTCAAGTTACCAATGATAAATTAAGAGTGATAAGGGATAAATACGAACAAGACATGATGCGTTATAACCTTATGAAAAATAATGCAGAAATGAAAGATTTTCTGCAAAGGTTACAAACGGAACAAAACAAAGCAAATAAACAATTTCAATGGGAGTTACAAACGGAACAAAACAAAGCAAATAAACAATTTCAATGGGAATTATACAACCAAAGAAAAAATGATAATGAGAACCTTGCAAGACAGAAAGCCGAAGCACAAAGATTGGTAGATGAAGAAAAATTTAAAAGACAAAAAGAACTTATTAAGTATAGAAGCCGATTTAAAACACCACGCAGTTCAACAAATGATGATTACGTTGATTTGCAAAACAATAAAGGAAGATATGTCAGAATACCAAAATCTACTTGGACAAATGTAGCATTGGATATTTATGGAGAACTGACAAGAAGAGGTCTGTTGACAAAATTGGAACAAGAAAAGAAAAATGCTTTTGGATTACCATACAAAGAAGAAGTTTTAGACCCTTCACTGATAAGTGCATACGTAGCTCAAAATGCTCATTTAATACCGGATGATTTGTGGGATAAAATTAATTTACGGGTAAAGGGACAACCATATATTGAACCTGCTAAACCAAGTAATCAATCAGCTAAGCCAACACAATCTACTAAACCAAGTAATCAATCAGCTAAGCCAACACAATCTACTAAACCAAGTAATCAATCAGCTAAGCCAACACAATCTACTAACCCGAATACAAAACAGAATAAAGGTAGATTTGACCATTCTCCATATTAATGAGTAAATACTCATAAAAATTGAATATAAATTAAAATTTATAAAACAAACAAAAAACTAAATAAAATGGAAGATGTTTTAAGTAAATTATATCAAAAACTACAGAATGACTATCAAGATAATTTCACTGTTGATTTTAATACGTTTAAAAAAGATATGTCAGACCCTGAAAAAAGATATAGGCTTTATAATACAATGCGGTCTGACTATGGGAATAATTTTCAAAAAACATTTGAAGAGTTTTCAAATGACATTGGATTCCCTGTACCATCTCCCATACAGCCAAAACCATATAAAAACGAACCTTATAATTTAATTGGTAAAGAATTATCTAAAGAAACTCCACTGACAAAACAAGATATTCAAAATTTAAGTTTCAGTCAAAGAGAATTAACTGATTTGCCTTCCGAATATGGGAATAATTTGGATAATAACCTTAATGTCGAATTGGCAAATTCTGCAACAGCAGAAAATCCACTGACAATTGGGAAAAAACAAAAAAATGTTGTTCAGAAATATATTCAATCTCCGGAATACGAAAAAGCAACAATGCCACAAAGAGCTTCAGTATTAATGGATTTAATAAATGAGAACAAAGACAATGAAGTGATCAAAGAATACTATTCTGATAAAGAATATATGAATAATTTATTCAGCATGATGCCACCGGAAAAGCAAAGAGAACTTTATGAGAAAGAACCTGATAGGTGGAAAGACGCAGCACTATCTACAGGTGTTGTTAGTCCGGGAGACGTTCAAAGAGCAGGTAAAAAAGGCATTGGTTGGGATTTACTTTATGGCGGGCAGGATATGTTAGAGGCACTAAATACTGGTGTATCTAATTTAATAACAGGATTAGCTGAACTTGAGCACCAAAAAATAGAAAAACCTATTTTTGGTTGGCTTGGAAAGGCAATAACCGGTAAAGAAGATGATAGATTGATATGGGGTAGAATAGCTGATTATTTTGCAGAAGATGCACAAACATCGGCAAGTAGAAGTCATTATAATATTATAGATAAAGAAGGAAAAATAAAAGAAGCAGATTTCGTTGATTATGCAAAAAAAGGACAAATAGGTAAATTAGTGAATGATTTAATTGTAAATGGATTAGAAACCATGCCTTTGAGTGCAGCAGTTATCGGACTGTCGGCAGCAGGTCAACCTGAAGCAGGATATTTATTGATGTATGCCAATTCTTATGGTCTCAATAAACGTAATTTGGACAAAAATCATCCTGAATTGCCGGAATGGAAAAAAGAAATAATTGCACAATCAAATGCTGTTATTGATGCAGCATCTGAAAGAATTGGAGATATACCCATTGGTAAATGGCTTGGGTCGCTTTATAAAAATGCAGGTAAACAAGCATTTGATATGGCTGCCGGAACTACTGCAAATGAAATTGTAAAAAATACAACAAAAAATTTAAAAGGGAGTGTTGCTAAAAATTTCGGCAAAGCGTTTATACTGGAAGATATAGAAGAGTTAGTTGCTGCAGAAGGACAATGGGCAGTAGAGAAACTTGGAGGTATAGAGAATAAATCTTTCTTACAGGCTCAACCGGATGTTTTCAAACAGGGCACATACGGAGGAGTTGGTGGATTGGGATTTGGAGCTCTTGGAGTAAAAGGACAACGAATAAATAATAAAATAGCGCAAAAAGTAGAAACATTACAACAAGAATATGATGAAAAAAGCAAGGTGTTAAAAGATGTATTAAAAGACACCGATTTTAAATTTGAAGGAGAAAAATTCTTGAGCCTTCCACCGGAAGCACAGAAAAAAACGCTTGGATATATTATTTCATCTGATAATTTAAACGATGAACAAAAGCAGGCAATTGTAGATTATGTAAGTATAGGCAACGAATACAATGCAGCATTGGCAAATATCGGGTTGAGTAATATAGAAAAACTGCAAAAACAAGCAGCAGTCATTAAAGATATAAACGAAAAAGCCAATGAAACGACAGGAAACATTGATAAGGTTGTTTTAAATACAGAAGTTGAGGATAAGGTTTTTGAAGTAGCAAAAGGTAAAATTGCAACTGATAAAAACGGTAATATAGATAAACTAAGGTCTTCTCAAGCTATTTATTACAGGACAGGAGAAGTAAATGAGGATGGAAGCCCTGAAATAAAGATAGCAAGTATAGAAGATATTGCAGATTTTCAATCGGAAGATTCAAAAGCTTTATTGCAATCAGCAATGAATGAAATAGAGCTTCAAGAATTAGGGAAAATGAATTTTGGAAATGGAGCAGTCATTGCATATACCGATGAAAATGGGAATCCTATAAAAGATGAAAATGGGAACGCATTACAATTTGTTGTAAAAGAAACAACAGACAAAGGGATTGTTATCGATACAGGATTTGGAGAAACAGTAGAAATACCATATGAAGTAGCAGCAGAGAATTTTGATGTTGTGGAAGAAGAAGAAAAAACACCGGAAGAACAACAACCGGAAGAACAACAACAATCTGTTCAACCGGAACAACAACCAGAAGAATTAAATCCGGAAGGGAAACCTTATTATAAAGGACAAAAAAGGGTATATAGTGATGGGAGTGTTTTCCAAATAACAAATGAAAATGAGGATGGAACTTATAATGCAGAATTTTATAATAAAAAAACATCCGAAGTAAATAAATTGGAAGATTTAACTCAAGAAGAATTGCAATCAATGTATGATTTACAACCGGAAATACAAACAACTAAAACTTATGAACAACAACAAGAACAAGTACAGGGACAACCTGAAACGCAGCAAGAAGAACAACTCCTTTCGCCAGAAGAACAAGAAAGAAAAGAAATGCAGAATTTTATGGAAAGTTTGCCAAAAATTCAAAATGGAAAAAATGCAGGACAGATTGACCAATCTCGTATGTCGCCTGAACAGACTATACGATATTTTGAATATACTTTTGGTAAGGATAAAACTATTTTGGCAGCAGATAAACAGATAAAGAATTTACAGGCTCAACTGAAAAAAGAACAGGAAAAGTTAGATAAAGACCCATTTAATATAGAGCAGAATAAAAGAGTTTCAGATATTGAAAATCAAATTGCTGTATATTCTGATTATATTAAAAAAGCTAAAATTCAAAGGCTGGAAGATACAATTAATGAAAGAGAAAAATTTGTAAGTGAGCAACAAAATAATGAAAAAGAGAATAAACAACCGGAAGGTGAAACGGTATCTCAAGAAAACAATCAAGAAACAATAAATAGGGAAAATTTAGAAAATGTCCCTGATGTTTTAATGGATATACCGAAAAATGCTCGTTTGAGAGGTTTTAGAGTTCAAAATGGAGTAAGAATAGACAGGCAACAGCCTTATCCAATAACTTCATTTACGGAACAAAAACGTAAATTCAGCGAAAAGGAGACTATTCCTGTTAAAAGGACAATTGTTGAAGCCGAAAATGTGCAGCCGAGCCATATCAATGGTGTTAGAAACATGCAGTATTTCATAACCGAAGCGCAGCCCAAAGAAAGGATTGATAAGGCAAGTATATTATCAGCAGAGAAAATTGCACAAAATATAAATCCTGATGAAATAACAAAGGGTGTAACGGCTTATACAGGAGCTCCTATTGTTAACAACCGCCTTGAGACAATTCAAGGTAACAATAGAATTATCGGGTTACAGAATATGTATAACAATTTCCAGAAGAATGCTGAAAAATATAAACAATATCTTATAGAGCATGCCAAAGATTATGGAATGACACCCGAACAAATTCAATCAATGAAACATCCTGTAGCAGTGGATGTAGCAGATGTAAATGATGATGATGCCATTCGGCTTGGACAATTAAATGCAGCAGACACAGAAAGTGGAGGTTATCAACGTATATCACCGCAACAAGTAGCAGTGGGTCTTGGTGAAAATCTTGCCAACTTTTCGCAAATACTCCTAATAGATAATTCTGAAAATGAGGTTAGTCTTTCTGAACTTGTTGGTGAAAATGGAGACAGAGCAATAAAATACCTTGCTTCAAAAGGATTGATAAACTCTACACAAATACAAAGTGCTTATGATAAATATGGCAATATCACGCCAGAAGCTAAAAAAGATTTGATTGATATAGCTTCCTATATGCTGTTTAATGGAGCAGGCGCAAATTTACAAAGAATGTTTAATTTACTACCGGACAAAGCACAAAAAGCCATTTTGCAGACAATATACAGAGACTTTAAGAGCGATCCACAAGACAGGATATTGGAAGATATAAGAGATGGCATAGAAGCATATTACATATTATCACAGAATAGTGATTTTGCCTCAGCAACGAAAATAAAAGATGCGAGAGGTATTGCAGAATTTATGAAAAATCAAATTGTAATGTTTAATAACGAAACAAGATTGCCATTGCAAAAATATTCTAATTTTGCTATGGAATTGGCAATCATGTTTAAAACATACTCTCAAAAACAATTGGTATCGACGTTCAATTCCTTGTATGATTCACTGCAAGGAGTAGGCGGAGATATATTTAATAAAACAGAAAAATTATCATTAATTGATGCAATAAAAAAACATTTTAATTTAGAAAATTATGTACCCATTAGACAAAATGAGCGCAATACTGTGGCTCAACAGAATGATAGAAGCAGAGAAAGGGAACAAGAAGTACTTGGAACACCTGAAAGTGGAGAACGAAATACGAAAGGAGAACAACCAACCGAGCGTGGAGGAAGAACTGAACCAAATAACGGGATCAGGGAAGAAGAAACAAAATCAGAAGTAGAAAAAGCCATTGATGAATTACAATCCCGAACAAACAATAATACAAATGTTGTTTTTGTAGAAAGCGGGAATGAATTACCGGAATTTATACGCAAATCAAAAGAATATAACGAGAAAACATTTGATGCCGTATTTGATGGTAATAATACTATTTATTTGAATAGAAATAAGATTAAAACAGCTGATGAGGCGATAAGAATTTGGGTTCACGAAATTGGTATCCATAAAGGGATAAGAGGCATTATCACAGACGAAACGGAACAAAACAATTTGTTTGAAAGAATATATGACAGTATTGAAAATCTTTCTAAGACAAATTCTGATATAAAGAGTATATTTGACAAAGTAAAATCACTTTATAATAACAGCTCCAAAGCAGTACAGGGAGAAGAAATGCTCGCTTATATTGCAGAGAAACGATTCGGAGAAGAACAACTTACGGAAGTAGAACAAACTCTATGGGATGAAATTGTTAAGCTGTTTAGAAATGCCATTGAAAAAGTTATTGGAAGTAAAGAATTGTTGTCCGATAGTGAAATAAACGATATTATAAAGGCAAGCGTGAGAAGTCAAATACAAGTACAAGCTGATGATTTAGAAATGAACAATGAATCATTACAACAAGAAACATTTACCGGTGATATTGCAGAATATGCTAAGAAGATTAGTGAGAAAAATAAGAAACAAGAAAAAATTGAAGATTTTGGAGAAAAAATTGGGGGAGCAAAAAAGGATTTAGGAATAACAAGAACTGTGCGTGATGAAGATTCTCTACCTGCATGGAGAAGAAAATATAAAATTCATATTTTACCTAATACAAAAGACAAAAATGTTGAAGAAAATAACAAATTTATTGCTATTACTTATAATACAAATAATAAACAATTTTGGGTATTAAAAAAATATGATTCTATAATTTATAATAAACCTATAGAAGGGAATCCGTATGCAATAAAAACATTTGAATCTGAAAAAGAAGCAGAAGACTTTATTCCTATTTATGAAGCATACGAACAAGGCTTTAGGATAAGAAAAACTAAAGATGGAGAATGGCAAATTGTAAAATCATCCTCTACAGGAAAAATACTTGAATTTGATAAATTTAACACAGAAGAAGAAGCAAGGACATTTTTATTTTCAACCGAAGGGGCGACTTCATTACTTAACAGAAAAAGAGAAAAATTTAGCATACCGGCATTGGAGAAAGTAGAAAGAACCGGAAAAGATTGGAGAAAAGGGAAAGATATTACTCCGGAAGAGTTTGTAAACACATTCAAATTTAGAGGAGTTGAATTTGGGAATTGGGTTAAACATGAAGAAAGGCAAGCGCTATTAAACATTGCTTATGATTCTTTCATGGATTTGTCCGATATATTGAATGTTAGTCCAGAAGCATTATCATTAAACGGAAATTTAGCCATATCATTTGGTTCAAGGGGAATATCAGATGCACTTGCACATTATGAACCATTGCGTGCAGTCATTAATATGACAAGATTAAATGGGGCAGGTTCACTTGCTCACGAGTGGGCGCATGCACTTGATAATTATTTTGGATTACAAGAGAGAAATGCCACTTATGAAAAAGATCAGGAAGGGAAATTAAAAGCCGGTAGAGCTTTTAAGACGGAATTAAAAGGACGTTATATCGGAATGAGACAAGAACTATCAGCCATTTTTGATGAGATTGTAAGATTAATGATTGAAAAACCAGTATCACAAGAAAAGAATGTGATGATAGCTCAAAGCAAACTTGAAAAATACAAAAATTTAGCCAATAGAGAAGCCGATAGAATTATAAAGCTTTTTGAAAATGGTCAGGTAAGATATTTTAAAAATAGAACAACCGGAAAATATGAAGAAAAAAGATTAAAAGCAAATGATGAGCAACTATCAGAAATTAAAAAAATCATTGAAAATTTGTTATCAAGCGAAGAAGAAATAAAAATGCTTATCAATTTTAAAAATAGTTCTATAACCTATGAGAATGATAACATAATTAGATTAAATGAAATTTTCAAAAATGTTTTTGGGTATAGGGGCATAAAAAAGGATGGCGGTGAATTATATGATTTTATTAATTATTTAAAAGAAGTAAATAGATTAAAAGAAGCATTAAATAGAGCAGAAAAAGGAACTTCCGAAACAGCAAAAGAGAAAACAGATTATTTAAAAAGAAGTGAGGAATTTGACAAAACAAGGGCGGGTAGATATTGGTCGAGCCCTGTTGAAATGTTTGCCAGAGCTTTTGAAAATTATGTAGTATCTAAATTAAAAAACAAAAATATAAAAAGCGATTATTTACAATATGATAAAGCTACAGTCTATCAGCAAATGTACGACAAAAATCCTTATCCATCAGGAGAAGAGGCAGAAATACTAAATAATTTATTTGACCAATTTTTTGATACTGTTCAGGAAAAAGTGGATGAAGAAACAGGGAATATAGCTTTGTTCCGTAAAACATATAAAGATGTTCAGGATTTAAAAGATAATCTTGTTGTGTTGCACAATATCTATCAAGACAAACTGATTAGGGCGGATAAACTTGGAGGACTTGCAGTGCCAAGTATTGCCATAACAGATGTAAATAACGCATTTACAGATTACGGAGATATAACTCTTATAGGAGATAAGAATATTATTGACCCGCTTAATAAATCAAATAAAGTATTTGATAGCGATATTTACAGCCCAACATATCCAAGAATAGAAACGATAATTAAAGATGATAAGCCAATAATAGATTTTGTGAAAAATTTGCCGGAAGAAATGCAAAATCAGGCAAAAGATAAAATCAAATCGGAAATTGAAGAAAGAGGAGTAGAAGGATTATATGATGACGCAAAATTAAAATATCAATTTCTAAAAGATAAAGGAATTGATGTTTTATCAAAGGATGAATCGGGGAAAATAGATAGCTGGGAAACAGAAAGAAATGCCAGATATTATATTGAAAACAATAATCTTGTAAATGAGTTTAAGGATTACGCAGATAATTTTTTTGATAAAATAAAACAAGAACAAAGAATTTTCAAAGGATTTACTCCGTCCGGTAATAGAAGATATGCTGAAAATACTATTCAAAACATTGTAAATGAAATAAAGTCTCAAGGGTTGAGAGGGGGAGAAGGATTCCTATATGGGTCAGGAGTAACAAGAGCAAATATTTCTAAACAATTCAAGTCATTAAATGAAATAGATAAAAATAGAAATAAGATTGTAAGCAAAGAACAATTTGATAAAATAAAAGACGAAATAGAGAATGAGTATGAAAAAATACTCGACGAAATAAGACCTTTCTATAAATACTCTACTAACGATTTTGAGGCATTTGCGTCTGAATTACCTAAACTTGCCAATAAAGGATATTCTGAAAGTTATAATAAATTAAGCGACGAAGTAAGAAAAGACGTAATAGAATTTGCAGAAAAATTAAAAAACTTACCTACTCAATACTTTGAAGCAAAACCTCAAAGAGCAGTAGCAATTAATGAATTTTCAGGAGCAGTCATACCATCAGATGCAAGGAACAAGGTAAAAGAAATTCTTGTTAAAAACGGCATACCATATAAGGAATATAATAATGAAATCGAAAGAATTAAGGCTGTAAAAGATATGACTGCCGAATTGGGAGTAAGATTTAGAAAATCAACCGAAAACATGCCAAATGAAGAACTTGAGCAGCCACCATACAACGGAGAGCCAATTGATGAATATGCAAAAAAGGTAGATGAATATAATAAATCTATCAGGTTTAAATTTGTAGAGCCAGATATGCCGGAAGTTCCTAAGATAAGCAGCGATATGCCTGTTTATCAAATAGCAGAAAGGGTATCTAAATTCAATGAAGAGTATCGTACAACATTAAAAGATGTTGACAGAGAAATGAAAAAAGGATTAGGATTTATGCAGGCTGCAATAGACAGAGCATATCCGCTTGAAAAGTATTTGGAAGAGATGGTAAAGCATGGGGCTGTTTTAAGAAGTGAAACAAATGCCTACGAAGATCATATTACTTCAATTAGCCGTTCTACTTATTTCATTGAGAAATTTAAAAAAGAATGTATCCACCCATTGCAAAATATATTAAAAGAAATTATTCAAAGCGGGAAGCTGAATGATTTACCTGAATACAGATGGAATGTAATGGATGCTTTTGGAGAAATAGTAAACAACAAAAAAATAAGTAATTATGACAGAATAAGCATTTATTTGCAGGCTAAAGATATTATTGAGGCAGAAGATTTAGGGTTAGAAGAAAGAGGAAGAGAAGGATTTACAAAAAATGTTTTTTCAGAAAATGGAGAAATAGGTATCACTCCGGAAGAATATATATTGGAATTTGAAAATGCCGTAGGTGAAGAAACTATATCTAAAATATGGGATAAAGTAAGAAAATCTACAAAATGGCCGTTAGATTTCTTGTTGGAAAATGGAAGGATTGACAAAAAAACATACGATAAATATGTAGATGAAAGAAGAAAATTCTATGTGCCTCAAAGAGGATGGAGGACAAGAGATTTGTTAAACGATAAATTATTCTATACTGTAGATGAAATTGATACTCCAAACAGTCCTTACAATACAGTTTGGGAAAAATCAGAGGGTAGAAAATCATTATCGTCAGACCCACTTGCATATATTCAAAGCATTGGAGAAACTACTGTATTGATATGTATGAAAAACAATACAAAAAGAACATTCCTGAAATTTGCAAGAGAAAACGAAGACTTAGCAAGAAAGTACAATTTCTTTACTTTTAAACAAGTATATTATGTAAAACAATACAATAAGGATGGTACACCACAACGCTATGCAGAAGAGGAAGACAAAGCTTTAGCAGGGAAAATAAAATATAGCAGAACAACAATACCTCCTACAGATGAGCAAATAGAACATGATAAAGAGATAAGGAATGAAATTGACAAGGTAATAAAAAAACGAAACAATTTGATTTCTAAAGAATCCGTTCGTTTGGCTATTTTAAGTATTCAAAGCGGGAAGCCCGAAAATGCAAGCAATGAATTTAAAGAAAAAATAAAGCAATTATTTGAAGAGGAAGAGCAATTAAGAGAAAAGTTAGAAGTATTATTTACAGCATCCGAAGCATCTATACCAATTGAACGGACAAAGGCGGAAGCAAAAGAACATGAAGTTACTGTTATTGAAGATGGCAAGGAAGTGGTAATTGTATTTGGTACAGACAGCAAGGGAAATGCAGTTTATGCCGGAGAAAGCGTTGCAAATGTTTTAAACAGAAAATTTCCACATGAACACGAAACCGATAATGATATTCTTATTTATACTGAAAATATCATAAGGCAAGGTACTCGATTTATGAGTGGAATGATGACGAGATATAACCCTACTTTTGCTGCTGCCAATTTAGTAAGAGACGTAGGCATAGCAAGCATAGGAAACATAGCACAATTTGGCATCAATTATCAGATTGAATTTACAAGAAATTTGGCAACTCCAAAATTGCAAGCAGCTATTTGGGATTATGTTTATAATGATTTATATTTTAGTGAAGGTAAATTTACCAATAATTATTACGGTAAATTATTAATGGAATTTTTTGAAGATGGATCAGCTACAGGATGGTCATTTTTGAAAGATATAGACCAATTACGTGAAGACATGCGAAAGGCTATCGACCCATCTAAAATACAACAATTGCTGAAAAGTAATGCCAATCCTCTATTATTTTTAAAACATACTTTTGGTATGCTAACAGAGGTAAGCGAATTGCAAACACGTTTTGCAGAATATGTAACAAGTCGTGAACAAAAAAATAGTGATGGGACTAACAAATACAGCAGAAGAGAATGTGCAATGCACGCCAAAGAAGCAACGGTAAACTTTGATAGAAAAGGGAATTTTGGTAGAGCCACAGGTTTGTTGTTTGCTTTCTTTAATGCTTCCGTGCAAGGTACTAATAAAATAATCAGAATGTGTAGAGATGAGAGGGTAAGAAATGCAATGATTGTCGTGATGGGTTCATTCTTTGCATTAGGATTATTACAGGCATTTTTTATGCCTACAGGAGATGACGATGAAAGGGCGTTCACTGAATGGGAATTAATGAATAATCTTTGTATTAAGAAAGTAAAGATACCACTTCCGCAGGTTTTGCGTGCTTTTTGGGGATTGGGAACACAAGCAGGTCTTGCAATGAAAGGAAATAAAGCAATTAATGCAGCGATTCTTGATGGAGCGAATTACTTTTTAGGGAATGTTTTACCGGATCAGCTTACAGCGTTTTTGAACATTTTGGAGATTGACGATAAGACAGGAGAGATTAAACCATTTGGAGATAAGGCAATGAAATTGACATTGCATTCCATATCACCTACTATCATACAACCATTGGTAGATATATTTGCGAATATAAAATTTACAGGGTCATCGGTTTATAACACAGAATATACCAGCGCACAATTTGGTACGAAAGCTCAAAGAACATTGGGTAAGAAAAATGTACCAACTCCATATCAAATGTTTGCTGATTGGATGTGGCAGCTTGGAGGAGGTTCGTTAAAAACAACAACAAAAGGTAGAGCAGATGATATAACAAAAGATGTAGGATGGTTTTTTGATATAAATCCAAGCAAAATACAAACATTTGTGGAAGGATATAGCGCAGGTACAGGGAAATTCATAACCGATATGATAGGGCTTGCCATAGACGTTTTTGACCCGAATAAAAAAGTTAATTTTTCTCAAATGCAGATAGCAAATGTATTTTTAAAACAGCCTAAAGACTTTGACCCTGCACAGAAAGTGTATTATGATTTAAGAGCCAGAGCAGAATATATGGATCAAAAATTTAATGATTTACGAATTAATGACCCGGATAGATATATAAAAATAATTACTTCTACTCCAGATACGAGTAAAGAAAGGAAAGCATACGATTTAGTGCAGCAATATAAGATATTGGTAAAAATAAAAGATGCCATTGAAATGATTAATAATACAAAAGGAATAAGTGAAGAAAGGAAAATGGAAGAATTGGAAAATATTAAAAAACAAACAGGCTTTGAAGATGAATCGGATATTTTACTAAAAGCACAACAATTGCTCAAAGAATTTGAGAGGCTATAAATTTAAACAAAAGAAAATAGTTTATTCATGTCAATAAACTATTTTCTTGTTTATAAAATAATATAATTAACATTCTGTATTTTGAACAATATTAAGAGTACCCCATTGGTATTAAAAAGAGCTATGTATGAAAATGAATATATAATTTGCAACAAAGTTGTATAAAAGAATAATATCCATAATTACTTTTCTTTCTTTTTGTGTTTAAAATACTCTACTTGCTGCAATCTCTTTTTAGCTTCTTTTTCTGAATCATAAGTGCCCATATTCCGGCCACTTTCACTTACAACTTTGAACTTACCGTTCTTTAATTTACGAATCATAGTTTTAAATTTTAGTTAGTTTGTTTTTTATATTTTGATTGAATTTGAAATTTTTAGATTTTATAAAGTTCCTGAAATCAAATAAAATAAATGTAAACAAGAATCCAAAAATAAGCGACAACAAATGCAGCATTGCTGCACTTCTATAAGAAAAGAAACTTATAATCAATGCACAAGATATATTTAATATGAAAAATATACCTAAACTTTTATTTTTAAATATCAATTTGTGTTTTAAAAGCAAATATAATAATATGCCGAATCCAGCATAGACCATACCACTTGCTCCAACAACAGGTAATGAATATATACAGAAAAAAGACGCAACAAATGAAGAAAGAATCATGATACAAAATATCACTATGGGTTGAATTAGCCTTTCAAGAGAATAGAAAAGAAAGAAAATAGTAAACGAATTAACAATCAAATGGAATAAATTGGCATGTTGAAAATTAAAAGTAAGGTGTTTCCATATCGGGAAAATCCCTAAATATCCTATATTTATTCCGAATGTAGAAAAAACAATAAAAAATATTATAACAATAATGTATTTCATTTAAGTTATTATTTTATTCTTTTATTCCTTCGGTTTTCATTGAGCTGTATATTGATAATTTGACGTATTCTGTGCTCACATGGGGCTTTAACCGGTGGCTGGTTCTCAAAAACAAAATTGATAGCATCGTTTACGTCTTTAAGCTCAAGAAATTTTACCTCAAATAAATTATAAATATCCTTTTCATGATCAGATTTAAGCCTTCCACGACCTCCGTAAATAATATTACGTACTCTTTTCAAAGAAAGGAATCCGGGTATTTTCATATTTGAAATTTCGCTGTATGAAAGCCCCTGTTCATGCCATAATTCATAAATATACTCGTTCATTTTTGATTTATACATAGTACTTATATATTATGTTATGTGCCATTTTACGGACGTGATATCTTGCAAGACCATCGCCAAAATTTTTGAAGGTTATCAAACCAAATATCAATTTCATCAGCAACCCAACCTTCACCACCCAATAGGTGTTGAATATCTTGCTCTTTTGGTTCTAATCCTTCACCAGTTCCGATACTTGTACCTTCTGCCCACATTTGGTGTGCTTGGTCAAAAATTTCCGTGTGTTGTCTATCTACTGTCATAATTTGAAAAAAAACGGCACATAACAAGGGTTTTGCGTAATAGCCCTATCAAGTGTCGTGGTTAATTTTAATTTTCTACTAAGGGCTACTACGCAAAGCCCCGATACGTTATGCGTAATGCCTTGCTGACGTTCTTCGATTGACATTCTCGTTTGAAATTTTTAATTAAACCATTTGAGTTCTGTCGTTCCATTGAAGCCTTTTTGCCATACATACCAAGCATAAGCAACAGCACTTCCGCCACCAGCAATCATTTTTTCAAATTCAGCGTTCTTGGCACAAAGCAGCCGAGAACTTGAAACATAAACAGTCTTTGGTGGTTGTGATAAAAATAGCTTTTTTCGCCTTTTTCCTTCCAAAAATTGTAATTTCAAAAACATTGCTACCTTGTTTCCTTCGGGTATAATCTGCAATGCCTTTTCAATAAACTCCTGTGCATACTTGTAGGGTGGGTTTGTAATAATATCTCCGTGCCATTCCAAGTTGTCAATGCTTAAAAAGTCTATTCCTGTTTCGCCAAATCCTCTATCCATTAGGTCTGTGCTTTTTACTGTATGTCCAGCTTTTTCAAATACTTTACTCAAATGCCCTTCACCGCAAGCACATTCCCAAATATTTGGCGAAAATGTTTCAAGTTCTAAAAGCAATTCGGCTGCTTTGGGGTCTGTTGCGTAATAATCCTCATTCTGCCTTTCTTTATCAGTATGATTGCTTGCACCTAAAGTCTTATAGATGCTGTTGCTGTTTCCTG
>Ga0209407_1002160_pt1 | contig 18805 bp, 16 predicted proteins | sample AD_JPNHG3_MetaG_FD_184410 | JGI IMG/M metagenome (GOLD analysis project Ga0209407, IMG submission 184410) | Active sludge microbial communities of municipal wastewater-treating anaerobic digesters from Japan - AD_JPNHG3_MetaG (SPAdes) (version 2) | ecosystem: Engineered > Bioreactor > Anaerobic... | reverse complement strand
AAAAGTGGACAATGGCTTACCAGGATTGGGGAGTAATCTATTCTCAACTTTCAATTTATTTTGAAGATATTTTGAAAAATTATGTCTAAGTTTAAATGTAGTTTACACACTTTGTCTTACACTACCATTTTCTCTAATAACACATCTTTAACAGTTAATGGCACACTGTCAGCTGTAGGCACCTCTGCGTCGCCTATCACCTTTGATTTCACTGCTCCAAGCAGTACCTATCAAAATGGGATAAAATTCAACAGCGGTTCCAGCGGTACGCTCTCTTATTGTAATATTAAGAATGCTTATCACGGCGTCAAATGTTACAGCAGTTTGCCTACGATTCAATATTGTGATATTTTTAATAATAGTACTGGAATTTATATCTACAACGCCGGTTCTCGTTCTAGTCCAATCTGCAACAATAATATTCATAATAACTCGACTAATGGTATTTTCATATATAATTCAACCGTCATTAATGTACATAATAACGTTATCACAAATAATGGCGAGTGTGGCCTTTACTGTACCAGTAACGGAGTGCCCTACTTATGGGAAAACATTATCAGTAATAATGGTCAGGCTGGGGTATATTGTATAATCAATAGTCCAGCTTTTTTTGGTGACCGTGGTCGTCATCCCGGATATAATCTGATTACTCAAAATTATACCGGGGTAACCTGCGGTTTAGAAAGTGATGTAAGGATTGGAACCTCAAGTCTTGCAGGACGTAATAGTATCCATGATAATACCGGATATGAAGTTACGTCAACTTACGATAGTTATGTAATGGCAGAGTATAATTGGTGGAATCGTTATCCACCAACCTATCCGAATTATTATTATGGTGGTGATTTTTACACCTTTATGGGAGGTACGATTGATTACGTTCCGGCCCTGACTTATGATCCGATAGGGGGCGGATTAGCCAAAACCGTAGCATATGATTTAAATGAGCCCGGCTCAAATCCACCAACAGGCTCAGCCAGCAGTATCTTTTTGGATTCCGAACTTATTGAAGCCCTAAATTACCTCTTTGATGAAAAATATGAAGATGCCATCGCTATATACGTTAGAAGGTTAAATAAGGAGACTGATAAGAGCAGACAGAAGTATATTCTTTCCTGCATCGCCGAGTGTTATGAGTTGTCAGGCAAAGATGGTTTCATCGAATATTTGAACAATGATGTTCGCCAAAACCTATCCAGGAAGGATGAACTCTACGCCAAAACTCTGGAACTGGAGAACTACGCGCTGATGCGAGAGGGGAATATTCAGAAAGCCATTGACAATTATCTCATTATGAAAAATGATTTTGCCAGTAATGAAGCCATTCACAAGAATGCTCTTTTCAATCTTGGTTATCTCCATTATGTAGCGCTTGACAATCGCACTCAAGGCAAAACCTATTTCGATGAGTTTGTCCAAAAATATGCTGACGATGATTTAAATCTAATAATATTTGAGACCATGGGCGAACCTGAAAAATGGACATTGGCTAAGAAAAATACTCCTCCGATTAGTGATGAAGCCAGTGTCGCAGTTCTACCTTCCGAATACCGGTTGCTGAATAATTACCCTAATCCTTTCAATCCCTCGACAACCATTGCTTATGACTTGCAGGAAGAATCATACGTAATTCTGACAATCTATGATATCGTTGGGCGCGAGATAATCAGATTGGTTGACAATATTCAGCCCGCCGGTTCGTTAAAAGTTATCTGGGATGGCAAAGACAGTTTTGGGCAAATAGTGCCCAGTGGGATATATCTCTATTCCCTGAAAACAACTTCTGGATTCAATGCGACTAAAAAGATGGCCTTTATGCGATGATAGAGAAATTATCTAACACGACATCAACCTCGTGAGAGTAATCAGTTTTAAAATGCCTCAACGCTGTTAGTGTGCACTAATATATTCAAACTTATCTTGCTAGCCAGCCGCCGTCAACTGCCACAGTATAGCCGGTCATATAATCGGATGCTGACGAGGCTAGGAAAACTGCCACGCCTTGTAAGTCAGCCGGTTCGCCCCAGCGCCCAATAGGAATACGCTCGAGGATGGATTCTGCTCTCGCCGGATCAGTGCGCAGAGGCGCGGTGTTATCGGTTGCCATATAGCCGGGTGCGATGGCATTGACATTGATATGATGCGGCGCGAGTTCATTAGCCATTGCGCGGGTCAATCCCATAACGGCGCTTTTCGAGGCTGTATAGGACGGCACCAGAATTCCGCCCTGAAAGGATAAGAGTGAAGCGATATTGATAATCTTACCGCCTTCTCCTCGCGCAATCATCAATTTAGCCACCATCTGACTGAGGAAAAAGACCGTATTCTGATTAAGGTTAATGACATCGTACCAGTCCTTTTCGGAAAATTCAGTCAGCGGTGCACGCCGAATAATCCCAGCATTATTGACCAGAATATCAATCCGACTGAATTTTTCCATTGTGGCGTCAATTACCGGTTTAATATTGGCCTTTTCCATCAAATTAGCGGTAAGGCTGAGCGCTCGGCGACCATAGCCAACAATAGTTTCGTGAGTTTCTTCGGTTGGTAAAATGTCCACCAAACTGACGTCGGCTCCAGCTGAAGCCAGAGCCGTGGCAATCGCCTGTCCCAGTCCCCGCGCGGCGCCGGTGACCAGCGCGACTTTACCGTCCAATTTGAATAAATCTAAAACATCTTTGTTTTCCATATACTCCTCTTTAATTATCTTGAAATTTATTTCTGCCACGGCGGAATCGCCGGTAGAAACGATTCAAATTCACTAATCAAAGAACTTTCCTTTTCCTCTGAATATTGGCCGTTGATGAAATCATCCAGGTGTTTTTTGAAAAAATTCTCCCAGGAATCTTCTTCATGTCCCGGATTTATTGGGAAAAAACGAGCTGTGTTAGCGCGAGCGGCTTTGAGATCGCCGAGAGCATCGCCAATCATTAGAATTCTCTGCGGTTCATATCCTGCGCTTGCCGCCTGCTCGATCTGCTCCTTTTTACTGCCGACTTCCTGTCCGGCAATCACTCGAACATAGCGCGCAATGTCATGTTCCTCCCATTCGCGCCGCAGAGCTTCCGAGGGTGTCGCTGAGCAAACCATTACATCGGCTACTTCGGCAAGACGCTGTAATGATTCTCTTACATAGGTAAACGGCGGTACATCGTGAACCATTCGAGCGATATCGGCATTGACGGCTTCGCTCCATGCCAGAGCTTGTTGCAAAACCGTATCGCCGCTCCGTTCAACTTCGGCGTTGAGAGTCGGGTTGCCGAGTTTGGTTTCGCGGGCAATCCAATCTCGCAAAGATTGAGCTCTGGGAATGGTTACGCCTCGTCGTTGCACTTCCGGCCAATCCATCAATAAGTCAAAAGTCATCGTCAAAGCCGGAAAGCGGTTGACTCCCCGCCATTTGGAATAGAGATTGATGAATTCAGCCGCGGCGCGGGCATATTTTGAAACGGCTTGTAAGTTCCAATAATAGATAATATTGGGAATAAAGCATTCCTTGTGTTTGATTTCCATTGTATCGAAAGCACAGCCGTCCGAATCTATCGCGACCAGAAAGTCGTGCTTTTTCTCAAATTTTAGCGAATCTGCCAGCGTCATCGTTCTGTCTCCTTCGTGGAAATGAATCAAACCGTATAAGTCGTGGAAGATGTCTCTCCACCACGTCCGGTCCAGTTAGTATGAAAGAATTCTCCACGCGGCTTGTCAATCCGCTCGTAAGTATGTGCACCGAAATAATCACGCTGAGCTTGCAGAAGATTAGCCGGCAGGCGACTGTTGCGGAATCCATCGAAGTAATTCAAAGCGGAAGCCAGCGCTGGAACCCAGATGCCATTAGTAACGGCGGTAGCAATTACCCGACGCCAAGCGTTTTGCGACGATTCGATTTTTCCCTTGAAAAATGGGTCGAGGAGTAGGTTGCTCAGGCTGGGATTTTGATCAAACGCCTCTTTGATTTTTCCCAGAAATACGGAACGAATGATACAGCCGCCGCGCCACATTAAGGCGATACCGCCATAATTTAAATGCCAGCCGAAGTCCTTAGCCGCCATACGCATCAGAACATAGCCCTGGGCATAGGATACAATTTTAGCCGCATACAAGGCTTGACCGAGGTCGGCGATGAACTGTTGCTTGTCACCTTTGAATTCCGGTTGCGGACCTTTCAACACTTTAGAAGCCGCGACGCGCTCATCTTTCATCGCCGAAAGCATTCGAGCATAAACGGCTTCACCAATCATCGTTAGCGGTGCGCCAGCATCCAGTGAAGCCACCACTGTCCATTTGCCAGTACCTTTTTGGCCGGCGGTATCCAGAATTTTCTCGACCAAAGGCTGTCCGTCTTCATCTTTATAAGCCAGAATATCGCGGGTGATCTCAATCAGGTAGCTTTTTAGATCACCCTCATTCCAATCGGCGAAAACCTGATGCATTTCGGGGTAACTCAAACCGAGCAGGTCTTTCATAATTTGGTAGGCTTCGCAAATCAATTGCATATCACCATATTCAATGCCGTTGTGAACCATTTTGACAAAGTGACCAGCGCCGTTTTCACCGACCCAGTCGCAACACGGTGTACCGTCCTCGACTTTAGCCGCAATCGCCTGAAAAATCGGCTTGACGTGCGGCCAAGCCTCCGGTGAACCGCCCGGCATAATTGACGGACCATTTAGCGCGCCTTCTTCTCCGCCGGAAACTCCGGTCCCGATATACAGAAAACCCTTCTCCTCCAGATATTTTGTGCGGCGAATCGTATCCGGAAAATGCGAATTGCCGCCGTCAATAATTATATCACCTTTTTCTAAATGCGGGATTAGTAATTCGATAAAATCATCCACCGGTTGACCGGCTTTTACCATCAGCATAATTTTGCGTGGTGTTTTTAACGAGGCAATAAATTCCGGAATCGAGTGAGTGCCGATGATATTTTTGCCCTTGCCACGCCCGGTCAGAAATTTGTCCACTTTTTCGACGGTGCGATTGAAAACCGCCACCCTGAAACCATGCCGCTCCATATTCAGCACTAAATTCTCGCCCATAACGGCTAATCCAATTAAACCTATGTCTGCTTTATTCATTTTTTAATCCTCCTGATATTATAATTCAATTATTAAATCTTTCCTTGGTAGCCCAGAGCCCAAGCGCCGGATTCGAAATATAAAATAACTCTTCGCCGTCTGGTAAAATGTTGAAACCATCCTGCATTTTCGCCGGATCATAACGTGCCAACATTGGCGCCAATTCGCCATATCGGAAATTGACGCTTTCGATTTCTTCCCGACTAATATAACCGGGGCAATATATTACCGTAAAGCGGTTTTCCGGCGAACCGTGAATCAAATGGGCTGCCGCACTGAGATTATTCTGTAAGTCACTATTTTCCTTTACGAATTGCATAACTTCCGGCGTGGTGCGGTAGCCATATTTACGAATCAGTCGGTCAATTTCCGGATCCTCGCCAAATTCACGTAAACCAGGCGCCAGCACGATCAATTCACCACCGTCGGCAATCGCCATACGAGTCCGATAAATGCTTTTATTACCGAGCCAGGTACTCTTAAATTCCTGCGGATCGAGATAAACGACGACTTTCTTGAGCGGTTTATCCAATAGATCGAAGTTAATAGTCAGCGACAGTTCGCTCGCCAGCTGGAAACACTCATAATCGTCGCCGATAAATAAGCCTTTCAGCGCCATTTGCCCGGTGCTATTTTTTCCAATTACCGTCAAGACATAGACGATTGGCATTTGCCGGGCAAAATTATCCGAAGCATAATTCAGCACGCGGCGCACCGGTGTATCGGCGCGTCCCATAATGCGTTCTATTCCGTAAACCGCACCTAAAAAATGGCTCTTATTTATACTTTCCTGACCACCGGTTCCAACGAAAATGTTCTTGTTATAATTTGCCATACCAATCACTTCATGTGGCACAACCTGCCCGATGGATAAAATCAGATCGAAGCCGCCCTCGACTAATAATTTATTAACCTGCGCTGGCCATTCATAATCCAGTTTTCCTTCGGAGACTTCGAACACGAATTCACCGGGCACCTCGCCGAGGGTAAATAGGTCTTCTTTCCAGTGATGAATGCGGAAAAGGTGGCGCGGCAAATCACCGAACATCGCCTCGATTTCCGCTTCGGTCATCGGAAAATGTGTGCCGAGCGCCGGCAAAATCGCCTGTAGATTCTTTCCATAATATTGAAATGCTAAACGCGTCAGTTGACCGGCTTGAGAATGGAAACGGGTAAAATCCGGCGGAACGGCTATCACTTTACGGCGCGCTCCCAATTTCGCCAGAGCTGAAAAAAATCCGTCCCGAATCTCGGCTTCCGTCAGTCCGTAATCAGCTGAACATTTTGCAAAATACAACATTACAGATTGTCCTAAAACAGTTTAGCGCTGGATACGGGCTGAGCCGCCTTTAATAAAATTTTCTACTTCGGCTAAAGTTGCCATCGTCGTATCGCCCGGATAAGTCGTTACGAGAGCTCCGTGTGCCCAGCCGAGTTTGACGGCTTCTTCGGGCGGAACATTCTTCAATAAACCATAGAAAAAACCGGACGCAAAGCCGTCACCGCCGCCAACCCGATCATAAACATCCAATTCCGCCGTCGGCGCTTGGTAAGTTGCGCCATTGATCCAGGCAACCGCGCTCCAGCTGTGGCGATTAGTCGAATGAACTTCCCGCAAAGTAGTTGCCACAACCTTAATCTGGGGATATTTTTTGACCACATCGCTAATCATAGCAATAAAAGCCGATGGATCGAGCTTTGACTTGGCAGTTATTTCCGGGCCGGGAATCCCCAGACCTTTCTGTAAATCCTCTTCGTTGCCGACCAACACATCCACATACTTGACAATTTCATTAATGACCTCCACCGCTTTCTTTTCACCGCCCCACAAATTCCAGAGTTTGGCGCGAAAATTCAAGTCGAAGCTGGTGACCGCACCAGCCGCCTTAGCGGCTTTCATAGCCTCGATAATTACCTGCCCGGTAGTTTCCGAAAGTGCCGCAAAAATACCACCGCTGTGGAACCAGCGAACACCTTCGGCGAAAATCGCCTTCCAGTCAAAATCACCTGGTTTTAACAAAGCGGCGGCTTCGTTCGAACGATTGTAGAAAACTACCGGCGCGCGTACGCCGTAGCCGCGATCACTGTAAACAGTTGCCATATTAGGACCATTCACCCCATTATGGGCAAAATGTTTGTAAAAGGGCTTGACCCCCATCGCCCGCACACGCTCAGCAATCAAATCGCCGATGGGATAATCCGCCATCGCGGTCGCAATGCCGGTATTCAGTCGAAAGCAATCTGCTAGGTTAGCCGCCACATTATATTCACCACCGCTGACGTGAATTTTGCATTCGGTAGCTTTGCGGAACGGCACCGTGCCCGGGTCCAACCGATGCACCAGCGCCCCGAGTGATAGCAGATCGAGACTGCCGTTCGGTTTAATATTAAGTCCGTAATTCATTTTACAAAACCTCTCATTTTAATAATTGAAAAATTCAAACCCCGCTGTAAGCATTAAAACCGCCATCCACCGGAATAATCACACCGGTTACGAATCTGGAACTGTTTGAAATCAAGTAAATCAGCGTCCCAATTAAGTCTTCTGGTTCACCAAAGCGCCCCATCGGAGTAGCGGCGATAATTTTACGCCCACGTTCGGTCAATTCACCGGTCTCCTTGTCCGTCAACAAAAAGCGATTCTGGTCGGTGAGGAAAAAGCCCGGCGCTATTGCATTGACTCGGATATTTGGGGAATATTCCTGTGCCATGTGAACCGCCAACCATTGCGTAAAATTGCTAACGGCGGCTTTGGCGGCTGAATAAGCCGGAATGCGCGTCAGCGGGCGAAAAGCATTCATAGAGGTGATATTGATAATATTGCCGAACTTCTGTTTAGCCATAATTTTGCCGAAAACCTGACTGGTCAAAATTGTTCCGAGCAAATTCAAATCCATTGTAAAACGTAAAGCCTCAGCTGGCAAATCGAAAAACGAGCATTCTGGCGAAGTCGTGGCGTCTGGGCGATTACCGCCGGCGCCGTTTATCAAAACATCAACCTGTCCAAACTCCGCCGTAACTTTAGCGGCGGCATTTTGTAGGCTTTCTTTCTTTAAGACATCGGTCGGGGTAAATAAGATGCGATTACCGCTTTTACCTGGTGAAGTCGGGATAGATGTTGTCGGCGGTTCACGCAAATCGAGTACCGCTACATTCGCTCCGGCTTTAAATAGCTCGGAAACCATCACACGTCCTAAAATGCCGGACCCACCGGTGATGACCACGGTTTTGTCATTTAAATTGGTTTTCATTAATGCATTCTCCTTTTAAATTAATATCCAAATAAACGTGGTAAAAAGAGACTAATCTGCGGAAAATATGTCACCAATAACAAAGCTAAAATCATAGCCGCATAAAATGGTAGAATTGACTTTACTATTTTGGGAATTGTGGTATTGGCAATCCCACATCCGATAAATAGAACCGATCCAACCGGTGGCGTGCATAATCCAATGCACAAGTTCAGAACCATGATTATTCCAAAGTGAATCGGATGAATGCCCAAAGCGGTTACTATCGGCAGAAAAATCGGCGTAAAAATCAATACCGCCGGCGTCATATCCATAAAGGTTCCCACAAATAGCAGAATCAAATTAATTATCAGCAGAATGACGACTTTACTGCTGGATAAGGCAATTAACGAAGCGGTAATGGTCTGAGGAATATTGGCGTAAGACATAATCCACGACATAGCCATCGAAGTTCCAATCAACAGCATAACAATAGCCGTCGTCGTGACCGTTTCCAGCAGTACCTGCGGTAGCTCCTTCCATTTGACTTCATGATAAATCAAAACCGACAGGATAAATGTATAAAGTACTGCGATCGCCGAACCTTCCGTTGCGGTAAAAAACCCGGCAATAATTCCGCCGATGACAATGACAATCAGCATCAAGCTTGGTAGAGCATCCAGAAAGCGCATAATACCTTGTTTGAAAGTATAGCGCTCGTCGCTTCCCCGATATCCTTTTTTCACGGCAATAATACCAGCCGCTACCATTAGCAATAAACCAACCAGAATCCCCGGCAGATAACCGGCGATAAAAAGAGCCGCAATGGAAACCCCGCCACTCGCAAGACTATATACGATCAGGATATTACTGGGAGGAATCAATAATCCGCTCGTCGCCGAGGTTATATTAACCGATGCGGAATAATTGGTGTCGTAGCCCTCTTTTTCCATCAGTGGGGTCATAAAACCGCCAATTGCCGCCGCCGCCGCCGCCGCTGAACCGGAAATCGCCCCAAAAAACATCGCCGCCAAGATGTTGACATAAGCTAACCCCCCCGGCCAGCGTCCCACCAACACTTTGGCAAAATCAATCAAGCGGCGCGCAATCCCACCCCGACTCATTAATAAGCCGGATAAGATAAAGAACGGGATTGCCAGCAAGGCAAAACTATCAATACCGGTTGCCATTCGTTGGGCAACAGTCGTCAGAGCCGGCAGAGTATCAATACTGAGCAACATAGTGCTCAGAGTAGCGACACCAATACTGAAAGAAATCGGCACTCCAGCTAATAACAGAAAAACGAAACTTGAAACTAGTACTATTACTTCAGTCCACTCCATGGTATTCCGTCCTTTTTTCAGATAGATTATTTGTTGCGTCAGGCTGAGATAGTTGGCAAATTAGACTAATTATTTCCATAATCGCATAAACGGCGATTAATATCCCACTGATAGGCAAAACCAGATAAACATAGCCAAGTTTTACCTGCAAAGCCGCCGATAATTGATTCAATGTCAAGGTAATGGTCACCAGGCGCAAACCGCCGATTACCATTACCGCGACCGCAAACAACAGAATACAAATCTGGATGAATATCTGCAAGCGGAGTGCATTATTCCTTTGCATCTTGGCACTAAATAAATCAATCGCCAGATGCATTTTATTTCCGGCGGCATATGCGGCGCCGAGTAACCCAACCCAAATTAGCAGATAGCGCGCCAGTTCTTCGGTATAAGAACTCGGATGATGAAGGATAAAGCGCGTAAATACCTGCCAGAGCACATTAAACACCGAGATAGCCATTAAAACCACTACGACCCATTTTAAAATATTATCGAGTATTTTGCGTATTTTTAACATCATTGCACCGCCCTGATTCTTTGGATTAATTCATAAATCTCAGGATCACTTCGATAACTTTCGTAAATGTCCTTGACTTTTTCTTGAAATGGACGTTTGTCGGGATAACTCACGACCACGCCCGCTTTTTGGACATCCTCAAGTGCTTCCTGCGTGGCAATTTTCCACAGTTCGCGCTGGTATATAGCGGCTTCATCAGCCGCAGACTGCAACCACTCCTGAACTTGAGGTGGTAAATCATTCCAGACCTTCGTGCTAATCAATAATATATCCGGCACGGCAGTATGTTCATCCAGCGCAAAGTATTTAGCTACTTCGTGATGATGCGATAGGTAAAAGGAGGGAGGATTATTTTCCGCGGCGTCCACAATGCCTTGTTGCAGAGCCGTATAAAGTTCGCCCCAGGCGATCGGCGTAGCTGAACCGCCCATAGCCTGAATCATTTGAATGGAAGTCGTGCTTTCCTGTGTTCGAATCTTTAAACCTCGTAAATCTTCCGGGGTATTGATCGGCTTTTTAACCGAATAAAAACTGCGACAGCCGGCATCCAGATAACATAATCCACGAATCCAATATTTTTCTCCTTCGAGTAAAAGCTCGCGACCAATCTCGCCCTCCAGAACCTTAAACCGATGCTCGTCGTCGCGGAAAAGATAGGGCATACTGAAAACTTTCATTTTATCCACAAAACCTTCCAGCACACTGCACGAAACCTTTGTCATTCCCAGACTGCCGATCTGAAGCAATTCTACATACTCGCGTTCTGAACCCAATTGACCGCTGGGATAAATATCAATACGATATTTTCCACCGGATTTTTCCGCAAAGCGTTCGCTCATATAAACCAGAGATTTGTGAACGGGATGCGAGGTATCTAGAGCATGTGCCAGTTTGATGGTTTTGGTGCTTGCTTCTGACTCACAACCATTCAGGAAAAGGCCTGCCATTATTATTCCGGCAATCAGTCCAATTTTTGTTAGAAATTTAATTCTCATAAAATTACTCGATGTGTTTAGAGTTTATAGGTTTTTTTTGCCAAATCGTAGGTTAGCGCTCTGATTAAAACGTGCGCTTCATCTAAATCAATAATGTGTCGAGCGACCAAACCGGCCAGGAAATTAGAATCTACCCGGCGACAAAGATCGTGCCGCGCCGGTATTGACGGAAAGGAACGCGTATCATCGGTAAATCCCACGGTGTTATAAAAACCGGCGGTCTCTGTAACCATTTCCCGAAAGTGAATCATACCCTGAATACTGTCATGAAACCACCAAGCCGCACCCAGCTTCATAGCCGGATAATAACCGGCGAGTGGCGCCAGCTCGCGGGAATAGGTTGACTCGTCTAGAGTAAAAACCACCAGTGTCAAACGGCTATCGGTACCGTATTCATTCAGCAGTTCACTTAAATTAACCGTGAACTCCGAACGCACCGGAATATCGGCTCCGGTATCAGGTCCAAATCGCCGAAAATTCCGCAGATTGTGATTTCGCAAAGCGCCAACGTGAATCTGCATTACTAAACCGTCGGCTACACTCATCCGAGCCATCTCCATTAACATATTAGCGGTAAATAAACGTGCATCTTCGGCGCTAGCTTTTCCATTACGCGCCCGTTGAAAAATTTCTTCAGCCTCTCGTGCGCTCAATCGATGAGTATAGGCGCTTTCGACTCCTTGATCAGTCGAAACGGCGCCCATAGTCTTGTAAAACTCGCGCCGATTTTCGATAGCGTCAATGAACCTAACATAAGTGTTGATTTCATAACCGACGACATCCCCCAGTTTCTCGATTTCTCGATGCCAGCCAGCCGCATTTAGATTGAATAGAGCGTCCGGCCGGAAGCAGGGTATGATTCTTCCTTTCCATCCGGATTCCTTTATCTGGCGATGATATTTTAGGCTATCAGTGGCGCCGTCAGTGGAAGTCAAAACCTCAATATTAAATCGCTCATATAAAGCACGCGGGCGAAATTCCGGCTTCTGCAGTTGATTTTGCAAATGATCATAAATCGCCATTGCATTGGCGCTATTGAGCTTTTCGGTGACTCCAAAAACTTCACTAAATTCATAAGCCAGCCACAAACTGGTGGGCGTTCCGGCAAACAGATAATAATTATCGGCAAAAATTTGCCAGATTTTTCGATGATCCGTCTCGACCGATGTGCCATCGAGAGTCGAGATTCCCAGTGATTCCAGCGGAATTCCTTGAGAATACAAAAGGCGATAAATGTAATGATCAGGCAAAATGAAAAGAGCCGTCGGATCCGGAAACGGTTGATTTTCGGCTAAAATTTTAGCCTCGATATGCCCATGCGGCGAGATTATCGGCAAGTCCTTGACTTGCTGGTAAAGTTCACGTGCCAGCGATCGAATCGCTGGGTCTGAATCAAAAAAACGGTCAGAAGGTAAAATCATAACTCCTCATAATTGTATTATAATTTGCGACAGGTTTCACCAATTACTAACTGGGATGGAACGACAATATGTTGTTCGCTACGTCTCTCCGACGAATGCAATTCATCCAATAATAGATTAAAGGCTTTCTCACCGATGGCACTGGCTGGTTGATCCATAAAAGTCAATGCTGGCGACAGATAACGATTAAATTGACCACCCCCAAAACAAACTAGGTCAATATCGCCAGGAATTTTCAGACCCAGTTCGCTAGCGGCTTCGAAAATGCCGAGCGCAACCGGAAAAGTTACCGCAAATATCAACTCGGGTAAATCTTTAGTCTCAGCTACTTTTTTTAATGCTTCATATCCGGCTCGCTCACCAAAACCACCTTCGATAATCCAATCTTCGCGAATCGGCAAATTATTTTCAGATAATGCCTGTCGAAAACCAGTCTGACGTTCGTAGCCGATATTGGTGTGACTATAACCGGCGAAATGGGCAATTTTGCGATACCCGGCTTGAATGACATAATTCGTCAAGCGCGCCGCCGCAGCTCGGTCATCAGTCACAACGTAATTACTTTCCAGACCGAAAGGAATCCGGTCAAAAAATACAATCGGTACACCGCGCTTTTTGATATCTTGAAAAATGCTGGTGTCAGTTGTATTCTCGGTGACTGAAACTAATAAGCCCTCAACTCGCATCGCCAGTAAAGTCTGAATGTGTTTGAGTTCATATTCCGGATTTTCCTGGGATACGGTCATGATTATGTCGTATTGACTGGCATTGGCGGTATTGTAAATTGATTCAATGCAGGTAGCAAAAAAATAGTGAGCTAGCTTCGGTACGACCAAACCAATCGTCCGTGAGCTTCTGGCTGAGAGATTACGTGCCATGAAATTAGGCACGTAACCCAATTTAGCGGCTAGTGCCTGAACTTCGCGCTTGGTGGCTGACCCGATATCAGGGTGATCCCGCAACGCCTTAGAAACAGTGACTTTAGAAACCTTTAACTGACGAGCGATATCATCCAGGGTAACGTTTGGCGATCTGTTTGGCGGTTTGTTCACTATTTTGCTTTCTTACACTTAACCGTTAACTTTATCGGTTAAGTAAAATGCAAATCTTTTTCCAAATTGTCAAGTAAATTTTTTTGAATTCTTCAATATTACATTGTTTTATAAGCTAAGTTGTTGATAATCCGAGTAATACTGCACTTGATTTAAGCCGTCACCCTTCGACAAGCTCAGGGTGACATTTCTGGTTTTCTGCTTCTATTTCTCTCATTCTTTCCTCCCTCAACCTTAGCCTTGAAGAAAGTCTAAGCTCATAGTGACATTTCTGGTTTTCTGCTTCTATTTCTCCTTTTCTTATATCTTTGTGATGAAACAAGTTTTCTTATTCTTTTTTCCTTTGCCGAAAAAAGAACCAAAAAAGGCAACGGCTAAAGAACATCTCACGGGGGTTCGCTTAGTCCCAGCGAATGGAATTTAAGGCGCAAAAGTTATCAAGTTCATATAAAGTTAGTGACATAGGAAAGGGTAATGGATATTTACGAAAGTGCTATGCCAGCGCTGAAAATTCCATTTTTTCCGCTGGGACTTCGCTTCCCAACCGGAGATGTTCTTAATGCCGTAGTGATAAATTGGATGGTTAGGTTTAGCGTTACTCTTTTCTCAACCTCTTTACTAATGACCAATGAACGTTCTCTGCCTTATTTTTATTGGGGGGTCTTGGAAGAATAAACCGCCAAGTTCGCCAAGAATCGGTAAGTGAGTAAAATCCCAAACTCCAAATTCCAAATCACAAATAGCCAAACCAATTTCCGCGAAACTTTCTCCTTTTCTCCTCTTCTGCCACTATTCCTCTATACGCCTTTTTATATTCCTCTAACGAAATTTCTTCTGCCATATTTTCTCACCTCCTCTCATAGATTATATTTTGCTTTATTATATCTCTTTATTTCAGGCGTCCCGAAGCCGATTGCCCATAACGTTTTGCGGCTTGGCGTAGTGGCGGATTTTTAGCACAAAAGTTCAATCAAAGAACTGTACTTGAACCTACCAGAAAACTGTCATACGAAGCACTGAACCCGCCATTACGCCAAACCGCTGTTAGCTGTGGTTTTTTCTATTTCGTCGATTGTTTTTTCAAGTCCGTTTTCGTTGTTTATTAATGTTTGTATTTGTTTTGCATTGGCGTAAAGTTGTTTGTTGGTCAATAGTTCGTTGATGCTTTCCAAAAATATTGTCTCTGTTATTTTACTGATAGGTGTCGGTTTTACCGCAAGTCCTTTTTTGTAAGCGTGTTGTCCCCAAAAATTTTGGTCGCCAATTGGATATAGAATTGGGCAAATCATAAATGGTTTTCCTGCTCTTAAACATTCTGCCGTTGTCCCGATACCACCGTGATGAATAATTGCCTTTGTCAAAGGAAACAGTTTTTCGTATGGTGCTGATGAAATGACTTTTATTTTGGGATTGTTTTCAAGTCTTTCGGTTTGGTCAAGTCCCCAACCTTTCACCACAATTATTCTTGTGTCAAACTTGTCTGTGAGTTTGATGATTGCCGATTGTAAATCAAATTTGCTTTTAAACGGCATACTTCCAAATGTCAAGAGTAAGGGTGGCTCGTCAGATGCAATAAACTCAGAAAGGTCTTCCGATAAATCTTCGTCTGCTACGCCAAACCAAAATCCGACAAAATGAGCATTATTTGGAAAATCCTTTGGTTTAGTCAAAAAATGCTCACTAATGCCATATAAAAATTTCGTTTCGGGAACTTTATATTTCTTAGGCAAACCGATACTCTCCCTAAATTGTCCAATAGGCTTTTTAAGCATACTAATTCCTAAATCTGTCAATTTATAGCTAAACCTATTCAAAAAGGATGGAATTGACAACCCACTGAATGCAGGATTGGGAAACTCGTTTGTAGGCTGAACCGCTGGAACGACCATTGCTCTAATCATTTTTTCAGGAAACAAGTCTGCAAAGCTGTCCGCCATTGTTTTAACGTGATAAACAACTCTGTCGCTTTCTTTTGCTAAATTGTAAAATTCAGTAAGCGATTGTCTGATTAAAGGATAAATCCATTTTTCTAAATTTCTTCTTATGGCAAATGGATTGCCTTTCATTATTTTTTTACCTTCTTCTGATTGTAAAATGGCTTGATAGTCAGCTTCTACTGGCACGAAGTCTATGTCGTAGGATTTTACAAGTTGCTCAAAGTTTTTTGCAGTTGATAAAGTTACTTGGTGTCCACGTAGTTTGAGTGCTTGTCCCAAGACTGCATATGGTTGAACGTCTCCACGAGTTCCAAGTGTTAATATTGCTATTTTCATTCTTTTATAGTCGTCTTTTTAAAATCACAGCTAACGTCTTATTTACGCAACAAATATAAAACATTCGTAAATACAAAATATCCAACTTGCGTAAACCACTTTCGGGTTTATGCTAAATATTGAATGATAAATTACATGATATCAATATGATAAACTATTATTTTTTTAATAAAAATAGTTGCGTTTACGAATGTTTTATTAATTTGTATGTCGGGCATCCACTACCTCTTGTATGATAATAGTTCTTGCACACACCCGGTTGGGAGGGAGTGATAGCAAATGGCAAGGGTGTTGAGGGTGTCTGCAAATCTGAACGAAGCAAAATTGGTAAATGCCTTTACCCAATGACTAATGCCCAATGACCAATCACTCGGTTATTTATTCGCTGGCGAAGCTATCGAAATATCCCTGAATATGAACAACTGGCGTGCCTTTATCGCCGCTTCCAGAGGTCAAGTCACACAACGAACCAATCAAGTCGGTCAGCCGGCGCGGCGTTGTCCCCTGGGATTCCATAGAGCCAACCAGATTCTCTTTTTTATTCCGAATTTGTTTAGCAATCGCTTCTTCTAAAGCCGGACCAGTCAGGTCGGCGAATTGATTATCGGCGAGATACTTCAGCTTTAATTCATTGGGCGTACCTTTCAAACCTGCAGTATAAGCCGGAGAAACTACGGGATCCGCTAATTCCCATATTTTTCCAACCGGGTCTTTGAAAGCACCATCGCCATAAATCAATACTTCGACCATCTTCCCGGTTTTTGATTTGAAAATTTGCTGAATGTGATCTACTACCGGTTGACAATTGCGGGGAAATAACTTCACGGTTTCTTCGGTGGCTTTGTTCGAACCCAGCAGTCCGTATTCCGGATTATAGCCACTACCGTTCACGGGAGCTGATAAAATTTCATCCAGGCTATAGACTGTTTCCGCACCAGCGGCAATTAACTGTCGCTTGGTTCGCTCTCGGGTATGAACATCACAAGCCAGAACCTTTTTCGCGTATGACAGAATCGTTTTGGGCTGGTTGGAAAAAATTATCGTGCATTCAGCCTGTTCTCCTTCTACCAATGACCGATAATAAGCGATATAATCTATTCCAGTAAAAGGATGGCAACATTGACCGAACAATTGTTTGAATTGAGCTTCGCTAAAAGTATCGGTCCAGGGATTAACGTTGTTTTTATCAATTAAATCAGGCGCCATCAGTTGATTGCCAACTTCATCGCAAGGATAACTAAATTGCAGTATGATATGTTTGGCACTGCGGGCGATGCCTTTGAGTAGAATTGCATAGCGGTTACGACTGAGGATCGGGAATACAACTCCCAGACCGTCGCTATTGAATTTCGCCTTCAAATCAGTGGCTATGGCATCTGCCGTAGCATAATTGCCTTGCGCGCGCGCCACGACCGATTCCGTAACTCCCACAATATCCTGATCACGGATAGAAAATTTCTGGGCTTCGGCGGCTTGGAGAACGCTCGCTACTACCATTTCTTCAATCGCATCGCCCTGGCGTACAACCGGCATGCGAATTCCTCTAACTACAGTTCCAACATAACGTTTCACTTAACATATCTCCTTTTATTGGTGACAAAAAAGCATTTATCAGTTTTATTTACCCTGACAATCTATAAACATTGCGGCTTGTAAACACCTAAAATTTGTTAGCACCGAGAGCAAATTAACGGCTACCTTAATTCAGTAAAAATCTCACAATTTCACCGAGTCCATTACTTTACGGGACTCATTTCTACCCAGGTTATTTTAGGTAAATTTTAGCTGTTAATTCAACAAAAAAATGTGAAAAAAGATGTTCCATCTATAAAATCAAAGGGATAACAAGTTAATTGAGTGTAATATCCAGTTCGTAATCATTGCTTTTATTCTACTATTTTTCAGAAAATTCACCAGATTAGGAAATAATTGATTAATTTTTAGCCAATCGCGATTATTTTTCCAATTGAGTTTAGTTCATTTACAAATCATTCATTAACACAGGAGTATAAAATGCAATATCGAGAATTAGGACGCACCGGCTGGAAAGTTTCATCTATTAGCTTTGGAACGTGGGCAATTGGCGGAACGTGGGGCACCGTCAGGGATCAGGAATCACTGGCGGCTCTTCACCGAGCGCTCGACCTTGGGGTAAATTTTTTCGACACGGCTGATGTCTATGGCGATGGACATAGCGAGCGCTTGCTGGCGCGCCTGCGTCGCGAAAGAAGTGAGCCGTTTTATATTGCCACAAAAGCCGGTCGGCGACTCACTCCGCATATAGCCGGCGGCTATAATCGTGAAAACCTCACCGGTTTCGTGGAACGCAGTTTGAAAAATCTCGAGACGGAGACGATTGACCTTCTGCAATTACACTGTCCACCGACCGAAGTTTACTACATGCCGGAAGTGTTTAACATCCTAAACGATCTGGTCAAAGCCGGAAAAATTCGCTACTACGGCGTCAGTGTGGAAAAAGTCGAAGAGGCTCTCAAGGCAATCGAATTTCCCGGCGTTCAAAGTGTACAGATAATCTTCAATATTTTACGGCAAAGACCGGCCGATTTGTTCTTTAAGGAAGCCAAGCGCAAAAAGGTTGGGATTCTGGCGCGCGTGCCGCTGGCGTCCGGACTGCTGACTGGCAAATTTTCGCCGGACAGCACCTTTGAATCCGACGATCACCGCTCTTTCAATCGTCACGGCGAAGCCTTTGACCGCGGCGAAACTTTCGCCGGTTTGGAATTCAATGCCGGATTGCAAGTTATTGAGAAACTGCGCCTGCTGGTTCCGGAAGGTTTCACTATGACGCAAATGGCTCTGCGCTGGATTCTGATGTTCCCGGAAGTCACCTGCGCCATTCCCGGCGCCAAACGCCCGGAACAAGTCGCAGAAA
>Ga0209407_1002158_pt1 | contig 18828 bp, 15 predicted proteins | sample AD_JPNHG3_MetaG_FD_184410 | JGI IMG/M metagenome (GOLD analysis project Ga0209407, IMG submission 184410) | Active sludge microbial communities of municipal wastewater-treating anaerobic digesters from Japan - AD_JPNHG3_MetaG (SPAdes) (version 2) | ecosystem: Engineered > Bioreactor > Anaerobic... | reverse complement strand
TAAATTTGGCTGATGGATACAAGCCCCTGTTCTACCACATGCCAGTCTGATCCATCATCTTCACGGGTTTCGATGGCGCCGCCCTCTAAAAAACAGTAGTGATGCCCGTCAGGGGCGTTAAACCGGACCAATTGGTCATTGTAACGCCGGCGGGATGGATAGGTCAGGCGGTGTTCATCAATATGATGTGGCAGATTCGGTACGTTGATATTTAAAAAGGTTTCCGGTATCCAGAGGGAGAGTAATTCATCAATATGGTTGATGATATATCTGGCTGCAGTGTCATAGTAAAAGGGTTTGCTGTGGGAGCCCATACTGACCGCCAGGGATGGGATGCCGTGGAGCGCTCCCTGCCGTGCGGCACTGGCGGTGCCCGAATAGATGATATCGGTGCCCAGATTGGGGCCTTCGTTAATGCCAGACATAATCACATCGGGCCGGATAGCCAGGTCACCCAGGAGTCCTACTATTACACAGTCCGCAGGAGTCCCCGAACAGACCCATACATTCTGTTCCTTCTGCCTGAGCCGGATCGGGCCCTGCATGGTAATCCCATGGGAAACACCTGAGCGGTTTTCCTCAGGCACCACCATAAAAACTTCATGGTTTGAAGCGGTTTCCAGCTCTTTTTTTAAAGCCCAGATGCCTTCGCATCCAATTCCGTCATCGTTGGTTAAGAGAATTTTCATACCCACACTATACCAGAAGAAGGCTCCGGGGTAAACCTGGTGTAACCGTCAATTCCACCCCATTTATCACACAGTTATAGGGGCAACTATCTTGACTTAGATTGATGTGACCAATTTATTGACTGACAGGGTAGTGATCCAGAATCACCAAATTTAATATTAAAATAACAACGAACCTTTTAATAAAATATTTATTCCTGTAGAAAAACCATAATTGAAAATATATTCTAAATATGGGGATAATTGCAATTCATATTCTATATAATCGTTATACGGGAAACAAAGTATACATCCTGCTGAGAGTTGAGGAGCAATTGTATAATTATTTAATATTTTGTTTTGGGCTATAGTTGAATACCAATCATAGTATTGAAATCCTAAACCAAACACCAATCCAGGTGCAAATGATAAATTGCCAATGGAAATATTTTTTGAAACTTCGGTACTGAATGCCATACCAGTTATAGTTGTTTTGTTTGTTCCTTGCATACCATAAAAGCTCGTTATTCCTTCAGAATACCCATAATAAACATTTAAACCAAGTGATAATCTATAGGAATTATTTATTAATAATACTCTCTGCAATTGTATTTCACAAAATGGAATAGAGTTTTTAACCGGGAAAGTGAAATCATCTCCTGAATTACTGGAAAATCCTAAACCAGACGATACAAACCACTTTAATTTAATTGGTTTTTCCGTATTATAAGATTGAGTGTTAAGAACTATATTTTGAGCTCTTATCTTTTCATACTGACTACTTATTTTTTCATATGCTTCCATAGCAATTTTATTATTATACTCGATTCCTAAAGCTTTTACAGAATAATCTAATGCATCATTTAGGTTATCATCTTTCAAACAATTTAAGGCCATTTTTGCTAATTTTTCAGAGTATCGCTGCAAAGAGATTTTATTCAATGTTTTCATTGTTTCAGTGGTTAATTGGATTCCATACATTTTTTTATAGTTATTAAACAAATCGACAGCATATTCTGGATAACCACTAGATAAATATTGTTTCATATTTCTTATATATTTATTCTGAATTTCTTTAACACCTCTAGCGTATAGTAATTCCACTGAACCAGCTAATTGCTGAGAGATTTCATTCCTTATTCTATTATAACTATCATCTTCAGGGAGAAACAATAAAGCTGCCTCAAAAGAGACCTTTATTTGATTAATTAAATTTAAAAGTTCTTCATCATGTTCCTTCTCTGCATTTTTAATTCCATCATATGCTCTTTTAAGCCATTGCATTGACAATTCTTTACTTATTTTTTTTCTAATTTCCGTAACAGCTGGATCTTTTGAATAACGACTAGCAAAACTATCAAAACGTTTCTGAGCTTCTTCAAGATAACCACTTTTAATAAGCTCTTCTATAGCATTAATGGTAGATCCTGCATATATTGAAAGAAAAACATTATTAATTTCAAAAGACAGTGACACACAATCTTGCTCTATATTTGTTTTCCTTACTGTTTTACTACCAGCGAGTTCTATTCTATGTAGAGCTTTATCTATTAGTGTATAAGTCACAATTAATCCATCGTTTATTTCTTCAATACTACCTTCGAGAACATAAAGAGATTCTCCTTCATCAATAATTCGTAAAAAAGGCGCAGAACACAACCCATTTCGCACTATTTCTGTAACAAGAGCACTAATATTTTCATTATCAGCTAAAAAATCTTTAACTAAAACAGTAAGTTCATTTTTTATATCACTCGTTTCCCACCCATAAGTTGTTAAATTTATTATTAATATAAATATTAGAAAAGAAATCATTTTAAAGTTTCTTTTCATTATAAGCCTCTTCTAAATGAAATACCTATCAACTCTTTTTTAGGAGTTCCATCATTTATAGAGCTCGATGCAACTATAGGAATTGAGCTTTTCCAAATCAAACCTAAAGCCATATCTTTTGAATATATTACTGTGAAATCAAATTGTATTATGAACGATAACATAAATAAATTAAAATCTTCATTTGCAATAACTGTACCATATGAATCTCTATGCTCATAACTATTACCATGGTAACCTAATTCTAAACCAATGTTCGTTTTTAATGCTGTTGCAAGGGCTTCAAAATGTCCATCAAAACCACTTGATAACCAAATATCTCTGTAAGATTCAGCCACTAAAAGAGCACCTGGATATGAGGAATTATTTCTTTCGATTCCGCTACTACCACCAAAAGAAACCCAATACCCACAACCAATTTGAGTAAAACTGTATGGTCCCATCATAGACCAATCAAATTTATTATTATATTCGACTTCTATAAATGGGAATGCTCCTTTTTTTACCTCATTCCAATTCTTTCTCGATGGATCAAAATAACTAATATTTAATGCACCGGCTGAAAAAGCTAAACCATAAGGCAAATTACGCCGTGCTATAAATATTGATTTATAATCGTATTTTTCTAACTCTTCACTATATGCATTCCATCGTTCTTGTAATAAGGAATATTTTCTCTCTTCATCTAATATTTTGGTTCTTAATTTAATATAATCCGGACTATCAGGATCTAATAAAATTGCTTCATTAATTAGATTAGTTGCTTCTACATAACGTTCTAATTTTAAATATTCTGCTGCTTGTAGTGCATTCTTTTTAGCTTGTTCCTTCCGCTTAATTATTCCGTTAATCGCTATACCCTGTTTAGAGTTCTTTGCTGTTTCAGGCAATCTATCAAAGAGAGACATTGCAACAAATAACCTATCTTTTTTTAAAAAATCTTCTATTTCTTTAAGTTTTGTTTCATTATTTTTTTGTAAATATAAAATATATTCTTCTTCAATTTTTTCGGCATATTTTGCATACATCTCATTATTTGGATCCAAAACTATAGCTTCTTTAATAGCTTTACGACCCTCATCATAAAGATACGAAGCAACCGCTTCTTGTGCTTGAGAAAATTTTTTAATTGCCAAATTGTTGTTAATTATTATTTTACGATCTCCTATATCTTTCAAGTCGGGCTTTGATTTTTGTAATATATCTAAATATCTTTTTGCCGTTTCCCAGTCTTTAGCCCTAATAAAAGTATCTACCATTTCTAACGTAACATCATTTCTTGCTTTTGCAGAAACGGTAATTCGTTTTGATACATCATTTATTTTTGCATCTGCATCTTTTTGTTGAAATTTCACTGTATGAGATAAAAGGTCCATATTTGTTTCAACTGAAACAAGCCTAATGCTAATGGTATAGCTTCTCGTTGGACCGGTTTTGCCTTCTGCAATTATATTAGAAAAGAGAACATAATCAATTTTTTTTTCTTGGGCTCTTTGCATTGCAGTATCGATTTTAGATTTATCATTACGTGACTCTGAATCAGCAATTACATTAAAATATCCAGTTGACAGTAAACCAGCAACAAGCTTATCTTCCAGCAAGCGTGATTCTGCCGGACTAATCGTTTCACTCAATACTGGAGCTACAAATAATAGATTTTGTGTGGATTGAGAAAGCAAAACGTAAGGCACAGTTATAAATAATATAGTTAATAAAATATTTTTTTTACTATTCATCATTATAGTGTTCCCCCAAATACAAAACGCAGTACTGGACCACTTCTATTATTTTCATGATTTATATACTCGCGCCAATCAATCTTAACTGCTGAGAACAATCCTATTCTATCAACAAATCTCACACTTATTTCAGACAAACAACCTATGGTATATCCATACAAAACATGTTCTATCTCATAGGGCCCGTAGGCTAGAAAACCACCACCATCTAATCCAAAATGAAGAACTATTGGTCCTAAGCGAAATGATTGTGTAAGTAATGGTGAAAAATATCCTGAAATTATAGTACCGTATCCACCTTCGTTAACTTTTTCATAACCACCATAAATTCCAGCATACCATGACCAAACTCTTAAATCTTTTCCATTAGATGGATAATATGGGTTTACCCATCCCATTTCAAAACCCCAGTCAATATCATTAATATCAACAAATAATGAATTAGTTAATAAAAGCTCTGGTGAGATCGTAATTCCTAAATGTGTCTCTGCAGTAGTTATATTCTCTAAATAATTATATACTTGTTTAATAAAACCTTGTTTTACTTTTCCAGTTTTTAATTCTTCTTCTCTTCTTATCTGATCAGCTTTTTGATTATATTGATAGTCTAACTCTGCTTGTGCAATTGTATCTCTATATGCATAATACTCCGATTTTGGGAAAAGAGCGATTGCTTCGTCTATGGCGATTCGAGCTTCTTTAAATAGATTTAATCTTACAAGCCGACGGGCATCGATATACAATTCCTTTGCTCGGTTTTCAGCAATAACCTCATAAAGGCTTTGTACTTTAGAATCACTCGGATTACTTCTTAAAAACAAATCCGCCAATCGTTTTGCATCTTTCCAACTTTTTGCTTTTACTGCTCGTTCTACATCTTCTAACTTAACTTCTTTTCCTAATTCTGAAGCCTTTTCTCGAATAGAAGCTGCTAAAGAATGGATTGAATTAGTTACAAACTGTTGGTCTGTATATATTGTCTCTGCAAATAAGATTCGACTGGTTTGAAGATCCACAAGTCTTGCAGTAATAACAATTTTATCATATAAAGTACCATAACCAGTCAAAAGAATTGCCCTTGCAGTTTGTATATTAATATTTTCAGAAACGACTGAAGTATTTAATTGAAATTCAATTTCTTTAAAAATATCATTAGATTGTTGGCGTTCAAGTACCTGAAAATATGGTATAGCAGAAATTTCTGTAATTATTGCTGAAGTAAATGTGTCAATTGTCACTTTTTGTATGTTATCTGGCTCATCAATACCAAATAGTTTTACATCAGGAATAGCAATTGGTATTTTATCGTTTGTTTTCTGTTCTGCGCTAACAGGGACAGAAACATGCAAAACCATCATAATTAAAACGGTAAGAATGGAGATTTTGTTGATAATCTTCATATAATTCCTCAAAAAGGTAGATTATTTAGATTTTGAATAATAATTATTATATTCTTATTATATTTATTTACTCTTGTCAAACTTTTTTTTGAAAACACTATTTCTTTATTACACCCTATTCCCAGGCCGATAAAAGAGGTCCTTACCGGCATGGTGGAGCCTGAGTTCCCAGGCATTGGGAATGGCCTTGGCAGAGAGAACTTCCCCCGCCACAATAGCCACTGAACTAATCCGGACTATTTCCAGAACCCGGCAATCCAGAGAAGCGGCGACCCCCTCAGGGATACGGGCATCCACATCGGTTGCAGGGAAGGATGCTATCGCAAAGGCTGTATACTTATCCACCGCAGCCCCTGAAACAGAACCGGTTTGTTCAACCAGTTTTTTTTGGTGATAGGTTGGCAGCGCTATGGAAAACTCCCTGCTCGCTTCCAGGTTTTTAAAGGTCTGATGCTTTGGGTCTATGACAAAGAGAAGCCGGGATAGGGGTTCATAATCCAAGGGGCAGTTCCATGCGATGGGAGCCAGGTTGTACTGCCGTTCCGCTGAGACGGTGCACACCAGGATGACACCACCGCAATTCAATAGTTCGTAGGCGTTTGCTGGGGCTATGCATTGGTAGTCCATTGGGATCCTACTCCTTTACCGCTGTCGGTGATATCGATAAGGTCCGGCGGATAGGGTTTAAAAAAGCTTTGGCTGCGAAGGTATTCCTGATCAAAACGCTCAATCCAGGATTGAAGCACCGTTTGGCATGCGCTTAAAGGGATCCGTCCAGATTGATAGGACTCCAGGAGTTCCAAAAAATGGGCTCGCTCACGGCCTTCGAGCTGCTTGGAGAAGTATCCAAATGCATGGAGGAGTACGTTGACCATGGAGCCCCGCCGGGGTATTCGCTGAAATATGCGGGGAAGCAAGTTCTGATAGGCAGCGAAGACTTCCGATGCCGGGCGTTGTTCGTGGTTTGCTACAAGGCGGCCCAGATCCCGCATAACCGCCTGGTTATAGGCCATAAAAAGCAGTTTGTTGCGGCTGTGAAATTCTACCAGGGCTTTCATGGTCCCCAGGTTTTTAGCTTCCCGAAAGGCAGATCGGGTAAAAATGGCGGTATAAAAGTGTTCCCGGATGGTAAAATTATTAAGCCGGCCTTCGTTTTCTTCGGGAATATCCGGGTATGCGCTGATGAGTTCGTCGGCCCAGAATCCCCGGCCCTTACCGTTCTGGGCAGCCAGCGGATCCGCACTGGTGTAAATTTTTACCTCCCGCTCACCGCAGGAGGGAGACTTTTCCTTAAAGATGGCCCCATCCAGTTCTCCAAGCTCGGGGATTTGGGCTGAACAGTAGGCTAACATGGAGTCAGTGTAAAACTTCCCCGAGGCAATTTGGTATAGTTCCAGTCTGCCCTGATGCCGGACGATACGGACCGGATTTCTGGGAACTCCAAGACCGATTTCTGCCTCCGGGCAGCGGGTTACAGGTTCAATAAATGGTTTAAGGGCCCTGACAAAGTCACAGCCAATCATGGCGCCGTTCCAGCGGCAGGCATCAAATTCGATACAGCGGCTGATAAAAACACGAGGTTTAGGGAAACGGTTCTGGGCTGTGCTCATGGGGCCTCCTCAATCATCTTAACAATTAGCACTTTAGTATACACCGATGCTGTAACTACTGTATACTATTATTATGCAGCAAACCTACCGTTCCAATATCGAAGATTATCTCCTCTGGCGGGGCGACCTTACCTTCAGGGAACGGCCCTTTAATCCCGTAGACAATCTTATATTCAGTGTCTTTGCCTACCTGCCCCTGGATGACCTTGTTCCCTCCGAAGCGGGCCATCGTGGACCGACGATAAAAGATGTGGCAGAGGAATTTGCAAAGCTTGATGGGGTTGAAATAAAACGCCGTGGTTATTCTGAGAGAATCCTACAACATATTGGGTTCTTTAAAACAGCGGCGGAAACAAGACGATTTGCGGAGGTACGGCTTTCGGGTTTTAAGAATAAGTTTGATAAGGATGTGGAGACCCAATTTGCCGCGGTTAGCTTCAGTCTGGAGGATGGAAGCCACTATGTGGCCTTCAGAGGAACCGATGCAACCGTCATTGGCTGGAAAGAAGATTTTAACATGAGTTTTATGACCCCCGTTCCAGCTCAAAAGCTTGCGGTGGAATATCTGGAGACTGCTGCGAAGGCCCTTCGTGGGAAGCTCCGGGTAGGTGGACATTCCAAGGGGGGCAACCTGGGGGTCTACGCTGCAGCCTTCTCCTCCTGGTGGACCCAGCGGCGTATCACTGCGGTATACAACAACGACGGGCCAGGCTTTGACCAGGCCACCATTGCCAAAGAGGGCTTCCGTGCCCTGCAGGGGAGACTGTTTGCCTACGTGCCCCAGTCATCAATCATCGGGATGCTCCTTGAACATTCGGAAAGTTACACCATTGTGCAAAGTACCCAGAAAGGAATTGCCCAGCATGATCCCTATTCATGGACCGTTCTTGGTACTTCCTTTGTGTGCGTAGATACAGTCACCGACACGAGCCGCTTTATCGATAAGACCTTGAAAGAATGGCTCGGTGCGTTAGGTCCTGCGGAACGGCAGCGTTTTGTGGATGCCCTCTTTGATATTCTTGAAGCTACCGATATTACAAGTTTTTCTGAACTGAGCACAAACTGGTTCCAGCGGGCCCGTTCCATGGGGGAAGCCATTTCCAGCCTGGACAACGAAAGCCGCACCATGCTCATTAAGACCCTGGGACTCCTCTTTGATACGGTCAAGGGAAATCTCAAGGTACTCCTTTCCTGGGAACTTGACCGGGAACAGTTGAAAAAGGTCACAAAGTAACCCATACTGCATGAGATGCGGTCCCTCTTTTCTGTACTGCCAGAGAACTTTTTTGTCCCCCTGGCTAGCCCGAATCGGGTACACTATGGTTCAAGCCTGCTCATCTTTTACCGGCTCTTTCAGGAACAAACCGGCGGGGTAGAGCGTTCTATATTGGTAAGTAAGATTGCTGAATATCTGGCCCAACAGGACGCACCCCTTATAGAAGAGGTATCACTTACAGAACAACAGCAAGTGGAACCAGACCTGGAGTTTGATATGGAAGTTGATGAAGGGGATGGTGAATCGACAGACCTGGAAGAGGGTGGCCGGGACCCGCTTCGGGCTGCGGCCTCACGAATTCTTCGCCGGCTCATAGAGTACGGATGGCTTGGCGAAGAGATTTTAACGGACTACACTCGAATGATCACCATTACAGCCCATGCAAAACCCTTCTTTGAGGCGCTCCTTAACACCGAAGAGGGGAGTCGGACCGAATATGAAAGCCACATTGTAGCCATCTATTCATCAATCTGTTCCGATGTGGCTAAGGAAAATGGTCATTATGCGGTGTTGAATGCCCATGAACATCTAAGCAGACTTATCGACTCCCTTAAGGTTCTTTCCCAGAACATTCGAAGTCATTATGAACTACTCCTGAGCCAAAGTGGTGATACGGAGATACCTGAAATCCTAAGGCTCCACTATGACCAATATCTACAAGAGGTGGTGGACCGGGCCTATATGAGACTAAAAACTTCGGATAACCTGTCCCGGTACAGGCCACGGATTATTCAAACCATCAATTCCTTTCTGGAGGACGAGGCATGGCTTGGAAGTACCGCCACAGCTCTGGGCTTACTGCGTCGGGAGAATACCCAGGAGGCTCGCAAACGGCTTACCTGGATGTTAGAGGATATACGGGATCAACTGCGGCTGCTGGATCCGCTGGTAAAGGATATAGACACACGGAATATGCTTTATGCCCGGTCCAGCATGGAAAGCATTAAAAGCAGGATCCGTTCAGATGTAACCGTTGCGGGTCGAATCACGGTCCTCTGTAAGGCCCTCGCTTCGAAACAGCTTAGGTCAGATAAGGTGGAACACCATCTACATAAGCTCCATTGGATTGGGGAAGAGTCCCTGTACCTGCGTAATCAACGGGCGGGGAGTAGCGGAGTATTTGAGCATCGGCCTCTCAGAGATACTCTTATCTTAGAAAAGGAAGAGGCCGAACTCAGGTTAAGGCTTCAGAAACAGTTAAGCCCCCAAAAAATCACCCGCTGGCTCGAAGAACAGCTTGCAGACAGGGACTTTGCCTGGGCCCACGAACTTGCCCGTGATCAGAGTTCCTTTATACGAACCCTCTATGCGACCCTGTACGGAGAAGGCCAGGTGGTGCATTTTCCCTTTAGGGTGATCTGGGAAGATGAACTCGTCATGGCGGCGGGCTGGGAGTTCAGAAAACATGGATACAGGAGATTGTAATAATGGGAGATCTGGAAGACCTTGCAGCGATTGACCGGCTTGATAGGGACGATGCAAGCCTCTTTTCCCGTTTAATTCGGGAACTCGTGAGCTTCTGTTTTGTTCTCAGAAGCGAAGACGAGCGACTCTACACCTTTGGGGTACGGAATTTTCATCTGGTGGAGGCCTATTTTGCATGTATGGATGCCCAGGTTCGCAAAGATGAAGGCCTGGGTGTCCTTGCTTGGCGGGGTCCCAACGAAAACCGGCTCAGATTGAACCAGGAAGAGACCATAACGGCCTTTATCCTCAGACTTTTCTATGAAGAAAAACGAAACAGCCTGCGACTATCCGAATATCCCCTCATCACCGTACTGGATTTGACCCAACGTTATAAAGCCATGACCGGCATGGATATAAAAAAGACCCATCTTAAGGAGCTTTTAAAGCGTTTTTCCCGATTCAGATTGATCCGCGCCCAGGATGGTATTAACAGTGAGGGAAGCATCATTCTGTACCCCAGCCTTGCCTTTGCTATAGACCAGGAAACCATAGAAAAACTGCGGGAAAATCTAAAGGTGGAGGAGACGACCCCATGATAAGACTTCAAAAGCTCAGGCTTATCCAATGGCACAGTTTCCGGGATGTGACCATTCCTATTGGGGAAAGAACTCTCTTTGTGGGAGAAAATGGGTCTGGGAAGTCCACCATAATTGATGCGATCCAGTATGCCCTGGTGACACAGCTTCATAAGATCCGCTTTAATGCCGCTGCGGCGGAGAAACGTTCCGGAAGAAACCTGCAGGGTTATATATTGGCAAAAACGGGCTTTGAGGGAGAGGAATACCAGCGAACCGAAGGGATTAGCCATGTGATACTGGAATTTTCCCGGAGTGATGGGGTGTTTTGTGCTGGTATATGTGCCGAACTGACTAAAGACTCGACCCAGATAAAAGAACTTCCCTGGATTGCTAAGGATGTTCATGTTCAGGATGTGCCAGTTTTTTTAGATAGTACCCACCTTCTGGGGGCACAACAATTTAAACAGCGGATGAAGGATCAGGGAGCCGAGGTTTTTGAATCCAAGCGGGCATATCAAAATGAATTAACCAATCTCTTAGGGGTTTACCGGCGTAATGTGGAATTTAACCCCTATCTGGATGCCCTGGTTCGTTCCATCGGTTTTACCCCCATGGATTCGGTGGATCGTTTCGTCTGCGACTATATCTTAGAAGAACGGATGGTAGACATTTCGGTAATGAAAAGCAACCTGCAAAGCTATAAGGATGCGGAGGCCGAGGCGGAGCTTACGATTAAAAACATAGCCCACCTAGAGGAAATCCTGGCCAAAGCCAGGGTCTGGCAACAGCATTTCCGAACCATTCTAAACCAGGACTACCTTAAACGAAGACTCGAATCTGAACTAGCCAAAGAAGCCATATTGACTCATAAAAAGAGGAGTCAAAACATAGAAGCTGAAATTGCAGTAAAAACACAGGAGCTCCACCAGCTTAAAGAAGAGGTAGAACGCCTAAGAGAAGAGGCTCATCAAATAGATATTGCCATACGGACAAATCAAAGCTACCAGCTCATCCAGGAACTGGAATATCGCAGGGGAACGATTCAAAAAGAACTGGAACAGGCCCATTTAACTAAAGATCGGTACAGGACACTACAGGCCCAGATAGAAGCCCTATTGAACCAGCCCCTGATAAAAGATAGGGAGGGGAATGTTGATATTACCCGTTCCTACGAAGAGCTTGAGACTGAACAGGAACGACTATACCAGGGTCTTATCAAAAGCAGGGATGCCCTGGACGAATTCCGCAAAACCCTATCTGATATTGCAAAAGAATTAGAGGAACTTGAACGGGGACTGGTTCGGTATCCCGAAGGGCCCGCCGAACTCGTTAAGGCCTTGCAAGCAGCGGACATTCAAGCATGGATTTTTTCAGATCTGGTAGAGGTGAGCGATGGCGCATGGCAGAATGCCCTGGAGGGCTGGCTAAACACCCAGCGTTTTGCCGTACTGGTGGCCCCAGAACAATTTCAGCGGGCCATCGAAGTCTATGATAGCCTACCCCACCAGATTGGAGGAGTCCCCTTACCGAATCTGGCTAAAATGTCCCGAGCTGAGGTCAGACCACTTTCGCTGGCGGAACTTATTATAACCGACTCTCCCTATGCCCGGCGTTATGCAGACTACATCCTGGGCCGGGTCATTCGGACTGACAAGGAACATCTCAAAGATTTTGACCAGAGTGTGACCCAGAGCTGCCTCACCTACTCGGGCTATACGGTGAACCGGCTCCGGGAGTCCCTTTATAGCCGCTGGTATCTTGGTAAAAGGGGACGGGAACAGCATCGGGAAAATCTTATACTAACACGGAAAAACCTGCAGGAACAAATACAACAGCTAGAAATTTCCATTACATTGATGGAACAACGGTCGGAAGTTTTAAAACGGGCGCTGCCGTCCTTGACAGAGATGAACTACATGGAAAAAACCATCGCCGGTATTCCATCCCTTGAAGACCAGTTGAACCAGATTTCTGAACAGATAAAACGGGTGGATACATCGGATCTGGAGGTCCTGCGAAACGAACATCATAAGCTGTTGAGTTTTCTCCGGCTTAAGGAAACCCAGATTGAAAAGACCCAGAATGAACTGGGCCAGCTTCAGGGTACAGTAAAGACACTAGCTGAAAAGATTCCGCAGCTCGAAACTGATATGGAAACAAAGGAAAGGCACCTTAAAGCCTTTGTCGAAGCCCATGAACAGTACCGAGAAGAGTTTGAGGACTACTATACAGAACGGGTCCAATCCCGAGAGGCGCGGGAACAAATCCTTGCCAATTATGAAGGTAGTCTACAGGGAAACCAAATTAAGCTGCAAAAGGCTCTGGAAGCCTACCAGGGGGCGATTCAAAAATATAACCAGGTGTGGAATTCTATGTTTTCTCTTCGGGTGGAGGATTCGACGGAACTAGAGGCTCTTAAAAAACGACTCGAAGCCTCTGAGCTTCCCTTGTATAGGGAGAAGATTTCCCGGGCCCGGGCCATGGCAGAACAGCAATTTAAAGAACATTTTGTAAGCCGTCTTAATGAATACATTGAAGAAGCCCGAGAAAGTTTTCGGGAGATAAATGCCATATTACGCAACCTGACCTTTGGCAAGGACCAGTACCATTTTACCCTCGAGGAACGAAATGATCGGAAGGCCCAGCTCATGGTGATTAGGAAAGCGGCGGAGATCCATGAAAACCGGGAAAGTCTCTTCGAAGCCCTAACCAGTGATGCGGAACGGCAGGCGGTGGATGAACTCTTTAACAAGATCCTTAAGAATGATCTCGATTCCTTTGAAGTTAGGGAACTCTGTGACTACCGGACCTACTTTACCTATGATATCCGGGTTCGAGATACCTCCGCAATTGATCCTAAAACGGGCAAGGTCCCCGAGCTATCCCTTTCCCGGGCTCTGAGAGAAAAGTCCGGAGGGGAGTCCCAGACTCCCTACTATGTGGCCATTGCAGCGAGCATATACCGATACTATAAGGATGATCCGGAACATTGTATTCGGCTAGCTGTGTTTGATGAAGCCTTTAATAAAATGGATGAACGCCGGATCGGGGTAACCCTGGACCTGTATGAGCGCCTGGGGATGCAGCTCATCACCGCAGTTCCCTCGGAAAAGCTCGAGATAATTCAGCCCTATATGGATACGGTAAACCTGGTGCTCCGATATGGCAATGAAAGTTGGGTCCGGGATTACCGGGCCGTAAGCAGCACAGGCAACCAATGAACTATAAAGGACATATTCAAGAACTATTTGCCCGGGCCTATATTCGATCCGCCATGCGCCGGGGCGGAAAGGCCCTGAGGTTGAGGAACTGGGAAAAACTTGTTCCAGAGGCATTTACAAGGGCGGCAGAAAAGGAAGCCTTTCTGTCATCCATGGAAGACCTGGCTCAGCAGGGTATCCTCCGGCTGGGATGGTCCCATAGACGTAAACGGGACAAACTCCTCTGGGCTGAACTCCAGGACCCACAGAAGCTCTTTGCTAACCTTGGGAAGCCCCAACCAGAGGTGCTGGATGATAAATTACGGAACTTTGCCTATCAGTTAGAAAGCAGGGCCCGTATAGCGGGACTAGCGACTGTGGAACGCTTTTTTGGTTCCCTTTCCCGGTATCCCGGATACCTGGAACAACTTCTAGATATAAGAGATATAGAAGATATCTACACACTCCTCGCACATCAAGACAGACCTCTTGACCGGTTTCCTATCAGAAGCCTTTCGGTCCAGCTTTACCGGGATTCCAAGCGGCTTGAATCTCTGTTAGAACTTATAAAACCCTTAGCTAAAAAGCTCAAACAGGATGACCTGCTGTCAGATCTTCCCCGAAGATCTTTTCCAGTGGCATGGATTGTGGGGTCCCTCCAGCTCCGTTCGGGCCATCGGGTAATTCTCGAAGGGGGTAACAGCTATTCCCCTATGGGCCTTTCATTGGAACTCCTTCAGGGCGCTACGGATCTGGAAATACAATCTGCCAGGGGGCAGCAGGGGTTCATCAATATACTCTCGATAGAAAATAAAGAAAGTTTTTTTTCTCTTCCCCGGATGGGTCTTCCCTTTGATGGGTTTGTGTACACCAATGGCTGGCCAAACAGTGCGGTCCGCCAGATATTAGATCTATTACATAAAGGGGGCTATAACCTGTACCACGCGGGGGATCTGGATATAGAAGGGCTGGCAATTTTAGAATACCTCCATGAAACCTACGGTACTAGTCCCTTTGGCATGGATCTGGTAACCTTTGAACGATACCGAGCCTTTGGAAGACCCCTTTTGAATGCGGAGATCCGTTCTCACCGCTTCGAAATCTACATTTCTCGTCTAGCACCGGACCTTAAGACTCTAGCCCAGGAAATTGTAACGTCCCGGATTGGAATTGAACAGGAAATTATTGATTACAGGGAGACCTCCCATGAAATATCGCCTGGAAAAATCTTCTGAATTCGTATACGAACTTCCCCCTACCGGTCCCATGCAGGTGCCCCTCAGACTCTATACTACCGAGGGGATGCTTACACAGCTTTTAGAAGACCAATCTGGGGTAGAAACTAAGGGTAATCTTTATCCCTGCCCGTCAAACAGAGCCCCAAGAAATGAGGCCGGCGGCTCCCAGGCCCGGTCTCCATAGCCCCCTGCCATAAGCCATGCCGAAGGTATATGCCGTTCTCTTAAAAAGGTATAGACAAGGAGATCCCGCTCGACACAGGTATCCAAAGACAACTGCAGGTCTGAAGTGGAAGGCAGTTCATCCTTTTCATAGGGATCAGCTCCGTCAACCACTATGGCAAGATGAGGCAACCTCTTACGGGACAAAACCTCAAGTTTTTTAAGGCCCGTTCCAAGCTGTTCCACATAGGAACCTTGTTCATCCTTCGAAATGGGAAGCTCCACATCAGAGGGGATAAGGGGAGCCCTGCCGGGGACGGCCCGGGAAAGGGTTTCCGTATCCAGGGGCCAGGACGAAGCCATGTGGATCGAAAGGGTCAGAATTGATGGGTCCCCTGAGGTTAATTCAGCGGTGCCATCGCCCTTATGAGCATCCAGATCTATAATCCAGATTGATGAAACCAGCCCTTCTGCCTGAAGCCGCCTTGCGCTTATGACAATGTCATTTACAAGACAAAAGCCTGCACCGGCATCGCGCCTTGCATGGTGCATACCGCCCCCCAGGTAAAAACAGGAATCGGGCTGTATAAGGGCAAGGCGGCAGGCAAGATAGGTTCCCCATACCTGGTTTAGAATAGTACTGAAAAGTCCGGTAAGGGACTGCGAAGCAAGATCCGGGCGATACCGTCTGGGCTGACCCCGTTCATCAATCAACTCATAGGTCTTAATAAGTTCAGCCTCGAGCCCTTCACCGAAAAGGGCTGACACGTACTCCCTGCTGTGTACCCGTTCCAGATCTTCCCGGCCTATATGACGGTCATTTTTCGGGATTTCCAGCAATTCCGCCGCGGTCTTAAGATTAAGCACTTCTCTTGTTTTATCCGGACATTTTTCCTGCAGGTACTCCAGCACCGCCTGAGAGCGCCGATCCCGGATAGGAATCTGTATGCCATAATCGGGGAAGTGCATATCCAGCAAAGGGTCGTACAGTAATATCATATCAGTATTAACTTATTGTTTCTTTTTTCTGCTGAAGTTTTTTGAATCATACTCATCGGAGCCGATCCAGAGATCGACCTTGGTTCCTTCTGTTGTTCTGGATACATCCCCATGTTTAATCTGCCATCCAATAAGGTTCAGCCGGGCAGCGCTGATTGCATCGGTCCCCGCCATAGCACCATAATATTCAGATAATTCCGGGCGTACCTTCGGGTTTAAATCTTGTTCCATCTTTTTTAGTTCAGAATCACTCCGCTGAATATCATCCATTACCGACAGATGCAATCCATCCGTTTCATTATGAAGTGAAATTACCATACGGGAAGGAGATTGCTCCATGATATAATTGGTAATCTCGCTCACCAGATGAACAATAACTTCTTTATGCTGCATTGTATCACCTCTTTTTTATATTAGCCTTAATCCATTCGGACACTGCAAAGATAAAGGTTGCAACTAAACCGCCTGAAAATCCGTTATTATAAAGTACAAGACCACCATGCCATACCGCAGTTCGTTCTACAAGTACTAAATGAAGAAATCCAGCAATGATTCCCGGCACAATACCAAACTCACCAGCAATAGGAGCAAGGGTAGTACCGAATAGTAATGCAAGGAGCGGTCCTGGTGCGGTAGGAGATTTACCAGAAATGAGCGTTGCTGCGAGAATACCTGATACAACGGGCCAGACATTCTTTAGATGCTTACCGAATGTTCCAAAACCAATAATTGTAAAAAGGGCTCCAATCACCGGGCCATTAAATACAGCGCCAATGCTTATAACATATATTGAGCCAGCTAATCCAAGGAGTCCCGCATTAAGCAGAGCAGCACCTGGAGATACCAGATCTGTAAAATCCGCTGGCAGACGACCTGAAAGCTTTTGTATTGCCATTAAACCGGTAACAGACTTTTTTATTCCATCTACGGATATCCCTGCAATTATTAATAATAAAGAAACAATTGGAATAATTGCTGTTAAAATTAATGAAAAGGTTGTATTCCATTCAACTTGAATTGATAAATCCATGCCCACTGCAGTAAACAGGGATGCGAAGAATAGGCCAAGAAAACCACAGGAAAAACCAACATTATAAAGGTTATAACCTTCATGGAGCCGCAACATGGCAATTGCCAGGGAAGGTAAAAATACTCCAACTATCATCCCTAGAAGCAGACCAAGAAGTATTGCAACCAGAGGGTGCAGACCAGAAATATTGGCTACATAACTTGTAATAGGACCAAAGGCTGTTCCAAAAAGAGCAATGATCAGATAATTTTTAAATGATTTTCCCGCCAATTTTGCCGCTATATAGACACCAAACACAATGGGCGCTGTATTTACAGGGGTTTTGCCAAAAAAACTAAAGCCAATGATGGTCATTATAGCAGCAAAGGTTGGTCCAGAAAGGGAAACTCCAGCCAATTGAATAACCAGAAGTCCTAAAAACCCCATTAAAGAAACATTTAACAAAACGGCACCTATACCACCAATGCTGGAAAAATCACTAATGAGTCTGCCAGGATGGGTTAGGATATTATAATAACCATATAAAACATCTAAAGGAGGCTCAACTAAAAATGCCAGGACAAAAAAAAAGCAAATAATACCTAATAAGATAATAAAAAGCGGATTTCTATCATTCATGTATTACAAACTCCCTCTTTTATGGACGAACATGATACACCTGATAAACCCCATCTACGCCCTTAAAAGTATGGGTAGATCGATAGACCCGGGGCACATATTTCCGAAGCAGCGTCTTATGTTCCAGAGGAGCGAATACATTCTCCGAAAGAATGATTTCGTTTGGCTGGGCAATGCCCTGTATCCGGGCAGCTAAATTTACCGTAGTGCCAAAATAATCGAGCCGATTGTTCAGGGTAACCAGAATGGTAGGGCCTGAGTGGATTCCAATTTTTACCTCTATCCGTTCCTTTTCTGGACGGTTCTGATAATAGGAGCGCAGGGTCTGCTGAGCCTCGACAGCCGCTATAATAGCATGACGGCCATCGACAAAGGAGCCCATCACCGCATCTCCAATGGTCTTTACGGGAATCTGGTTTTCATCTGCCAGTTTATATACATCAATATGAAAGACTCCCTGCTCATCGCTTTGTTCAAGATAGGTTCTAAGTACCGATACGGCATCCTGGTGTTTTGTCTGGACCAGGGTATTTGAAAGTGTCATGAATAAGCCTCCATAGATAGTATAACATTCCTAACATGGGTGATGCACTGCCCAGTAATCATCCATCCTTTGGCCAGGATTCCAACAGGTCCTTCACTGTTTTCAGGAAACCGTCTGCACCCTCACCATCCATCACCCGGTGATCGAAGACAAAGGATAGATATACCATGGGTTTAATAGCGATTGCATCGCTACCATCTGCAGTCTGGACTACCATGGGACGTTTCTGCATGGCACCGATTCCTAATATTCCTGTGTGGCCCTCAACGATAACCGGGGTTGCAAACAGGGATCCTCCCGTGCCGTGGTTGGTTACAGAAAAGGTTGCCCCCCGGACATCATCCACCGTAAGGGCCCGGTTTCGGGCTCGAGCTGCCAGGTCCTCGATACGGCTCGCCAGTTCTTTAAGGGATAGCCGCTCCGCATTACGAATTACCGGTACTATAAGCCCTTCAGAGCCCAGGGCTACGGCCATACCAATATTGATATCCTCATGGTACTCCATTCCATCATCGGTCCAGGAGGC
>Ga0209407_1002151_pt1 | contig 18873 bp, 18 predicted proteins | sample AD_JPNHG3_MetaG_FD_184410 | JGI IMG/M metagenome (GOLD analysis project Ga0209407, IMG submission 184410) | Active sludge microbial communities of municipal wastewater-treating anaerobic digesters from Japan - AD_JPNHG3_MetaG (SPAdes) (version 2) | ecosystem: Engineered > Bioreactor > Anaerobic... | reverse complement strand
TGAATCTGCTGCCCTTCGCTGATGCTGAGGTTTCTGGCGTACAGACACATAAGAACTCCCTTTCTCTGCAAAACAGCATGGAATCGGTTCCTTGTGTCTGTCTATATAATAACAGATTGTGCATGGCACAAGTCGCCAAATCGCAAATATTAAAAATATTTTTTTGAAACGGCACTAGGGACAGGGACAGTCGCATGCGTGAGTGAATTCCAAAATCACGGTTTAGCTTTCATCACGCACTATCGCGACATTCTGCAGTGCACACGATCCGACAAAGCCTACGCGGGGTTGCCGAAGTACGCAACCCGACGGGAGGTCGGGGAGAAGGTGGGGTGGCCTTCGCACCATGACGATCGGTCGCTCCTCACAATGTTACTTCGCCCAGGCGAATTCACGCAGCCCCAGCCGATGTTGGACAGCGAGTTTCACCTGCACACCTCTGGAGCTAGCGGAGCAGCAAGCGATTCGTTGAAGGCGATGGCCGATGAGATTGTTGCAGCCCTCAAGACCATCAGGGTGGTCTATTATCGGCCACATGGTTTTATCCCAGCGTTGCGTGTCGAAGTCGCTTCCGCTGTGGCTGACAATCCTCATCGCCTTGCAATGGTTCTCCGAGGCCTGAGAGAACAGTCGATTGTGGCCTCCATGCTTGAGCCGTATCCGCTTTATATGGCTGATCGAATGGCCAAATCGCTGGCCGCCGCGATTCCCGCGTTTAGGCAGGTGGCTACGCAGCGAATCAGTGCCGAGTATGACGGCGACATAGGCGAAGTCTTCTTTGCAATGCATGGCTACCGCAGCGAAGGCGGCCGATAAGGAGTATGCGATGGCAGATGATCCCGTTCTCAATCAGCTTGACGCAGTAGTTGCCAAGACCGAGCGCCTCGGTGTAATTGGATCGCCGTCAAGCACATCTGAACTTGCCGTTGATGTGGTCGGCACGGCTGTGGGTCGCAAGCTCGTTGGAGAGCTTGCCATGTTTCCATTCCAGCAGGATGGCATTGCTCACTACGCCCTTGGTCAGATCACGGAGATTGAGCTGAGGAACGTTTGGCATGAAGACCCGACGATGCGGTCCTTAATCCGCCAGCGGGGCAAGATCGACGCTGTTAGTGAACGTCAAGACACTCACCTAGGCAAGATGACTATCAGCGCTGTGTTTAAGCACGCCGCCGTAACACCAGATGCGTCGGGGGCGGCCGCAACCAGCTACGAGCCAAGCATCATGGGAACGGTCCCGTCTACAGGAACAGGTATTCACCTCGTGAATGATGCTGTTCTCGAAACGGTGCTGCATCGTTACCGCGACCAGATTTTCTATCTTGGGCAAGTGTACGGATCAACGCCCAAGCTCCCGCTCTGGTTCAAGCACTTTGGACGCGGTCCGGACGGTGCGGGCGAGGCGTACCATTTGGGTATATTCGGCAAGACAGGTAGTGGCAAGAGTGTCCTAGCAAAAATGGCACTCTGTGCCTACATGAGATACCCGCAGATGGGGCTATTGATCCTCGATCCGCAGGGCGAGTTTGCCAAGGATTTCCGGGGCGGCGGAAGTGGTGAGATGCGGATTCCATTGGCGAGTATCAGCAAGCAATTCAACAAGCAGGTGGTCACGCTCTCTGTTCGCGATTTGGTGCTGGATCGCTGGGAATTGTTTCAGGAGATTCTGTTTGAAAGTGACTTCTTTCAGCAGCTCACCATGCCCAAGGGTGACAACCGGCGGGACGCATGCGCGAAACTTGCGGACGAGCTGCAAAAGAAGAAAGTCAAGCTGGAAGACCTGAATGGTCGCGCCGCGTTCAATACGGCCTGGTCAATACTAGCTGACACGAAGGTTCAGCAAGTGTTTTATCGAACAGCGCCGAGTCGCGAGCGTTTTGAGTCTGCTCGGGCTGACGCCGATCCCGACCACTTCTTCCAACACCAGTGGCAGCCTGTCACGGCCCTGTTCGATAGATCACGCGCCAAGGCGAAGACTGTCGAGTCCGCGCTTAATTGGCTTTTGGATGTGAATCCACAAAACGGTGTTCGCCCAATCCTAATAATCGACCTGTCAAGGGAACAGGCGCACGGGCTCTTCTGGACCGACACGATCCAGTCGCTGGTAATTAAACGATTGCTGGACGGCATCACCACAACCGCCGAGCGGCGATTTCAGGAAGGCAATGAAACAGGTCTGAATACGCTGGTGCTGATGGACGAGGCGCACCGGCTTGCCCCTCGCCACTTGCCCGAAAACGGCAATGCCGCTGCAGGTGTGCGAGGTGTATTCATCGATGCTGTACGGACCACACGAAAATATGGACTGGGTTGGCTTTTCATTAGTCAGACACTCAGCTCTCTCCATACGGAGATCCTGCAGCAGTTGCGTATCCAGTTCTTTGGCTTTGGGCTTTCCATGGGACAGGAGTTTCAAGCCTTGCGCCAGCATGTGGGCGGCGACGATTCGGCGCTGCGGCTTTACGGGCTGTTTCGTGACCCACATTCATCATTCGACATCTCCAGTCGGCAGTATTCGTTCATGACAACCGGACCGATCAGCCCACTATCGTTTGCGGGTACGCCACTATTTCTAAACGCCTTCAATCGTGTTGAAGATTTCATGAGGGCAAACGGCTTCACAGTTGCATCGAACGGGTAATGGCTAAAGAAGAGAGCATGAAAGGAATTGACAGTGAGGCTGCTGTGTGTAGTATGTCCTAAACAGACAATACATCGCTTCGGCGAACAGGTGCGAGGCCGGCGGCTATGGCAGGTAACCCATTATTTGGAAAAAAGATACGCGAACTTCGCGAGGCCAAGCTTCAGGAGGACCCCCGGCGGTTCACGCTGCGCCAATTCGCGGTGGCCGTGGGCATCAGCCCGACTTTCCTGAGCAAGGTTGAGCGGGGCGAATTTGATCCGCCCGCGGCCGACAAGATCATCAAGATAGCCGAGCTGCTGGGCGTGAACGCGGACGAGCTGCTGGCACTGGCCAACAAGGTCGATCCAGAACTGGAGAAGATCATCAAGGAACAACCGCAGGCCCTGCCGGACCTGCTGCGTACGGTGCGCGGCATGTCGGCGGAGGAGCTTCGCAAGCTCACGGAACGGGCACGGAAGGAACAAAAGGACTGACGGGCGAGGCGTCAGATGGCCAAGGTTAGGTTTCTCAAGCACGACCAGATCGAGGATGCGGCGCTGTGCTTGCTGGCGGAGTACGGTCGCAAGTACGGAGAGGTGAGCGAACCGCCGGTACCGGTGGAGGAAATCCTCTCGGCGCACCTGGGGCTGACGCTGGATTTCGATGACCTGCCCACGCGTCTCGGCACGCCGGACGTGCTGGGGGCCACGTGGATCGCCGACAAACTGGTGATCGTCGACCAGTCGCTTGACCCCATCGAGAACCCGCACAAGGAAGGTCGCTACCGCTTTACCCTCAGCCACGAGATCGGTCACTGGGAACTCCATCGGCACGGCTTCCTGGCGGCGGCCGCGCAGCCGTCCTTGTTCGGGTCCAAGCCCGAGCCGTCCATCGTCTGCCGCACCAGTTCGCGCAAGGAGCCGATGGAGTGGCAGGCGGACATGTTCTCCGGCTACCTGCTTATGCCGACAGAGATGGTGCTGGCGGCGTGGCGGCAGCGCTTTGGCAACTTGGACCCGTACATTGCCAAGGACGAGATGGCCAACCTGTCGGCCAAGTGGGGCTTGGCGGATGACGAGCGCCCCACGGTCGACGTGGCCAAGGATCTGGCCCGCGTGTTCAAGGTATCAGGCCAGGCGATGCAGATTCGCTTGATCGGGCTTGGGCTCATTCGGACCGAGGTGCCCGCGCCCAGTCTGTTCAAAGGATGACTCGGTCCGCATCTTTTTTTCAGATAGGCGTTTAGTGTTTAGGCCACATATGACAACTGCTTAAGGAAGGAGGTTCAAATCATGGTTCAGCAGTTTAACCCGAAACGCGTGCTTCGGCAGATCTCCAATCCGCTGCTCAAGGAATTCTTCGAGCGGCAAGGCCATCCTCTGGATGTGGATTGGGATCGGCTCGGGAACACGCAGGTGGATGACATCTTCGACGCCTGGCAGCGTCTGCCCGACGCCCAGCGCAAGGCCGTGGAGATCGCCTTCCATGATGTGCATGAGATGGCCGACGAGGACGGTACGCGTGTCATCATCGAAGAGGGCCAGTACCACGGCGAAGACCTCGCTCCTCTGCTCGAGCCAATGGAGAGTCGGTACGACAAGGCCCTCTGGACGTTCATGAATCGTCCGGCAGTATGGGACGCGGCGGTGCGCTTCGCCAAAGCGGATTCACTCAGCGGCGGGCGTTCGTGGATCAAGCGAGGCAACGTGCCGGCAGAGAACGGCCCGATGTTCGATGCCGACACGCTTCTGGCGTTCCAGGAAGCCGTTTCCGCCTTCTATCGCGACCGCCAAGGGCGCGGTCATCACTGCAAGGTCGAATACTTTCCGCGTGGCCGCGACCATCACTACTTCTTCGTCTACCTGAGCGACTACGCCGACACCTACATCAACTTCGACGACGCTGGGCACTTTCAGCGCACGCCCGAACGCCGTGCCTTCGAGATTGTGTTCGCATACGACAGCGCGTCGAGCACTCTGGAGATGTACGCCAAGGGCGGGAAGAAGGTCATCGAGCCGCTGCAGCAGATGTTCTCGATGATCATTCTCGGCACGCCGCTGGAGCCCGAGGAGCCGGGCGTACAGGCCTACCAACTCAACGGGCTCATGGAGCGAGATTTCGCCTTCCCGACCGATCCGGAGGACGGGATCGAAGATGTCGTGCTGCGCAGCCTGCGGCTATCGATCCTGGGGCGCAGGCGGGGGCGGATCACGCTGGAGCCCGACCCGAATGACGGCCGCGACCGTATCTACGATATGCTCGAGGACGACCTGAATCGCCGCCGCCTGCCCAAGTCCATCCTGCACGTCACCAAGGCTACGCTGAACTTCAAGCTCAACGGCAACGGGCACGGCCGCTCGTTGACGTTCAACATCACCTACCCGAACGGCTGCGACCTCAAGAGCAAGCGGGATGATCAGCGTCTGCTGGGCGAGAAGTATCTTAAGCGCTGGGGGATCGATGTTGCCTGATCATCTGGACATCATCTGGCGATCGGCGGACAACCCGAACCCGGTCTTCGTGGCCGAGGACCTTGCCGGTGTGCCGCCGCAGGTCGTGGCGCGCCTGACGGAACTTCGCATCCTCCGACCCGCCTCGACGGCGACCCACGTGATCTGCAATGCGTGCGATGAGCAGCACGTCGAGTGCGTCATACCAATCAAGTATCCTGGCGGCCAGACGCGTTTTTTCATCCGCTGTCCAGAGAACGGGCGGATCGAGGTGCCGCGTGAGCGAATGCTTCAATGGGCGGTGGACTACACGCCGCTCCTGGCCGCACTGGCCAAGGCACTATGCGCACAAGGGCAGATGGCCGAAGTTGTGCCCAGACGTATGTGGAACCTGGGCCGAGCGTCGTTAGCGGGCAAGTCCAAGCCCATCTGGGCGGTGCGAGGATTGGCCTGGCCCGACGCCGGGCAGATCGCGGCATCATTGCCCAAGGGACGATCCCCCATCCTGTTCTTCCTCGGCCAGGCGGGTGACGATGGTCTATTGGATGTTCCGCGCGAATCGATCTTCGAGATGCGCACCATCATGTCGTTGATCGATGACATAGTCGTTGACGTTCAAGCTATCAAGTGCCAGGTGTCGGATGTCGCAGCGCCACCGGTGGCCAAGAAGACGAAGAAGCAGGCACAGCGGGACGCCACGGTTGGGGCGCTGAAGCGTGAGCTGCACGAGCGCATCCTTTCTCTGAAGAGTGCCATCCGCAGCGCCGACGATGCCGACAAGCCCTTTAACCTACCCCGTGTGACGCAGAAAGAACTCGCGGCTGCGATCAAGGTGAGCGAGTCGTCAGTCTCGCGCGCGATTTCCGAAAGTAATGACTTGGAGTTGAAGATCATGCTCCAGACGGTGGCGAGCATCGACATGATCCGCAAGTACAATCGCTGACGGCGGCGGAATTGCAGTTGCCGTCGTTTGCTGCAACTGCAATTCGGAAATCCAATGGCGTAACCGTCGTGGTGGCAGGCGGTTACGGTAAGGCGATCATTTCTCGCCATCGTTTCCTGCAACTTCTCCCCAGGGTGTCGAGCAACGCAACGGGTGCTGCTCACGAGTGACACCCTTGTTGGAGAATCATTATGCAGGAAACCAGTTCCGTTCCAACCAAGTCCTCTCTGTCCCGCGCCCGGGTCCGGCTCATCGAGCTGATGCAGCGGATCAACTTCGGCCGCATCGAGGGGCTGCCGGTGCGCCGTGGCGAGCCGGTGATGGACCCGCCGCCGCGCATCATCCGTGAAATCAAGTTCGGTGCTGAGAACGGGCCGCGACCTGAAGTCGCCAAGGCTGACTTCGCGCTCAAGGCCCAGGTCCGCGAGCTGTTCGCCCAGCTGGAGGCGCTGGGCGACGGCGTGATCCCCTGTATCGAGATTCAGCGCGGTCTGCCGTTCCGCATGACCGTGGAGGAGGTATGCGCCTGAGACGACGGGGCTGGGCTCCCCAACACGTGTAACTGTAACGAATTCACCTGACAACTAACCGGCCACGAAGTGGAGGCGTTGTGGGTGCCGCAGAAGCGGCAATCCTGCAACGCCTCCATTGCCAGTGGTCGCTGCCTCTGTCGGCATCCACGCGACGCCTCCCGGCCAACGGGAGGTCCCAAGTGGACACCAATCAGAAGCGTTGTGAACTGACCGATTACGCACTCGAACTCGTCCATCACAAGGCGCGGCAACTCGTCGGCAAGGCGGGCTACACGCAGGACGATGTGGATGACATCAAGCAGGACCTGATCGTGGACCTGCTGGAACGCTTGTCCCAGTTCGATCCAACCAAGGCGACCTACAACACGTTCGTCGCCCGCCTGGTCGAGCGGAAAATTTCCAAGCTGCTCCGCGACCGCCAGGCGGAGAGGCGCAACCATCGACGCGAGGTCTGCTCGCTCAACGAGGAGATCGACGCCGGCGAAGTCGAGCCGGTGCAGCGTCTGACCACCATCAGCCAGGACGATCAGGACATCCGCACGGGCAAGTATGCGCGCCCCGCCGAGGAGCGTGCCCATCTCCAGCTCGACATGGAATCGGTGCTCGATGGTCTGACGCCCGAATTGCGGCAGGTCGCCGAGATGTTGCAGACCAAATCCGTCTCCCAGGTCGCCCGCGAGCTGGGCATCCCGCGCCGCACCTTCCGCGAGAAATACCTGACGCAACTGCGTGAGGTCTTCGCGGCCAAGGACATGGACGACTACCTGCGGTAATCGCGTTCTCCGCCAGTTCGCCCCTGCGCCGGGTAAGTAACAGAAGGCGGCCAGGGGCGAGCTGGTCCGGAGAACCCAGGAGACACCAACGTGAGTGAACACATGGACGTGAACATCGACCTGAGCATCCTCGAAGTCGAACCCGCCCAGGAATACCACGCCAAGGCGGACCGCTTCCTGACCAGCCATCAACTGCTGGATTTCATCAAGTGCCCCTGGCTGCATCGCAAGAAGTGCATCGGGCTGATCGAGGAGGCCGATTCGGCCAGCTACCTGATCGGCCGGGCCGCCCACGTCCGCATTCTCGAAGGGCGCGAGGCCTACGAAGCGGCGTTCGCCCTGGGCGGACCAGTCAATCCCAAGACCGGCAAGCCGTTCGGCGCTGGCACGAAGGCGTTTGCCGAGTGGGCCGAAGCTCAAGGCAAGCCGGTCCTTTGTCACGAACAAGTCGAGCTCGTGGAGCAGATGGCCACCGGCGTAGCCATGAACAACCAGGCGGTGGACCTGCTGCTCTATGGCCGGGCCGAGGGTGTGGCGCGGGCCGAGTACTGCGGCACGCCGTGTCAGATTCGCATCGACTGGGTGCATCCGCACCGGGGCATCGTCGACTTCAAGACCTGTGATGACCTCACGTGGTTCGAGGCCGACGCCCGGCGTTACGGCTATCACCGGCAGATGGCGTTCTACCGGGCCGTCCTGGCCCAGGTGATCGGCGGCCAGATGGTCCCGGTCCACCTGATTGCCGTCGAGAAGAAGGAACCTTTCCGCTGCGGGGTATGGCGGGTCAGCGATGACACGCTGGCCATCGCGCAGCGCGAGAACGAGGCCGCGATCCGTCGGCTGTTGGTCTGCCGCCAGCATGACGAGTGGCCCACGGGCTACGAGGAGATTCGCGTGCTGGACGTGGCATGAGCATGTCTTCGCGCCCGAGCGGCTTGTGGCGAGTCCCATCAAGCGGCGGCCACCCCTCGGGCGCTTCTGGCAGGACCGGGTTTGCCCGAGGCCTCATAAGCCCCGGGACGCGGGTTCGACTCCCGCACCTGCCATTGGTTTTCACACGCTGGCCAGCGTGACGAGATGTGTGACCCACAAACCCTCAATCAGGAGCGATGAAATGATCCGCAACTATCGCAAGTGCGATCCGCCGACCTCGGCGCTGGCCGGGCGGCATGTGCAGACTTGCGGCTGCGTCAAGCGCCACCGTGATCTGTGCCTGGCGGTTGTGAAACGCCAGCCGGGTCTGACAGCCCGCGAGATCGAGGCGCGAATCGGCATCAAGGCCCACAAGCGCCTGCCGGAACTGCGGGCCGACAAGCTGGTCCGCAATGGCCCGTGCCGCGCCTGCACCGTCTCTGGCCGCCGAGCCATGACCTGGCTTCCGCCCCAGTACCTCAACTAAGCCACGGAGAAACACGCATGACCATGATCGAGCAGATTCATCGTGGGCGCAGGCATTCCCCGCCGCGCCTGCTGATCTACGGAACCGAGGGCATCGGCAAGTCGACCACCGCTGCCCAGGCACCCAATCCGATCTTCATTCCTACCGAAGACGGCCTGGACCAGATCGACTGCTGCAGCTTCCCGCTGGCCAAGAGTCTTACCGATGTGGAAGCGGCGCTCCGGGCGCTGATCACTGAGCAGCACGACTTCGAGACGGTCGTCATCGACTCGGCCGACTGGCTGGAGCGCCTGGTGTGGGATGCGCTCTGTGAGCAGTATGGCGCAAGCAGCATCGAGAAGGTCGATGGCGGCTATGCCCGCGGCTACATCCACGCCCTGACCCACTGGCGTCGTTTGCTGGCGGACCTCAGCACGCTTCGCAACCAGCGCGGCATGTGCGTGATCCTCCTGGCCCACGCGAAGGTCGAGAAGTTCGAGGACCCGGAGCACGCCGCCTACGACCGCTATTCCCCGCGCCTGCACAAGCATGTGACAGCGCTGCTGACCGAGTGGTCCGATGCAGTGCTGTTTGCCACGCGGAAGATCATCACCAAGACCGAGGACGGCGGCTTTGGCCGCGAACGGACTATCGCCGCCGGCCTGGGCAAGGATGGGGGCGAACGCATCCTCCGCACCGTCGGCAGCCCCGCGTGCGTGGCCAAGAACCGCTACGGCCTGCCGGCCGAACTTCCCCTCTCATGGCCCGCGCTGATGCAGGCCCTCACCGAGCAACCGCAACCCGTCGCCCAGCCGCACCTGCGTCTGGTCGGCGCTGAGCAGAACACCAACCGCAAGGAGCACTGAACATGGCAAACCTCAACGGATTCAACGCTCACGAAGTCGAACCGACGAGCAACTTCGAGCCGCTGCCGGCGGGCAAGTACCTCGCCGCCATCACCGAGAGCGAGATGAAGTCCACGAAGAACGGCAGCGGGAGTTACCTGCAGTTGGCGTTCACGATCCTCGAGGGCGAGTTCAAAAACCGCGTCCTCTGGGCGCGGCTGAACCTCAACAACCCCAACGCCACGGCGGTGAAGATCGCCAGATCGGAACTCTCGGCCATCTGCCACGCGGTGGGCGTGATGCAGCCACGCGACAGCGTCGAGCTGCACAACATCCCGCTGCTGATCACCGTCAAGCTCAAGAAGCGCGAGGACACCGGCGAGCTAACCAACGAGATCAAGGGATACGAAGCCAAGACCGCCAGCACCGGCCAGCCGCAGCAGGCCCCGGTGACCAGCAACACCCCGCCGTGGAAGCGATAAGGAGGCCGCCGTGGTGATGACTCTTCCGTACCCACCCAGCGTGAACCATTACTGGCGTCGGGTCGGGCCGCGCACCTTGATCAGCCGGGAGGGCCGGACGTTCCGCGCCAGCGTCTGCGCCCTCCTGGCCCGGGGCGGCGGCAACGGCCCCCGCAAGCCGCCCTCTGGCGGCCGCATCGCGCTGGCGATGGACGCCTTCCCGCCCGATCGGCGACGGCGTGACCTGGACAACCTGCAAAAACCCGTGCTCGACGCGCTGCAGCACGCGGGCGTCTACGAGGACGACAGCCAGATCGACCTACTGATCACGCGCCGGCGCGAGGTGGTGCCCGAAGGCCGGCTGCTGGTGGATGTCGTGGATCTGCCCCTGCGGCGTTGTCCGGTCTGCGGGAGCGAAATGCACCCCTTCAATCCGGAACTGAACTAAATATGCAGAAGCTCTTTCCCACGCTGCTGATCATCCTTGACGTCTGCGCCGCAGCGGCCTACGTGCCCGCCGGCGACTGGCGCAGGATCATCTACTGGTTGGCGGCGGCAACACTGACGGCGGTGGTGACATGGTGATGCAGCTTCGACCCTACCAGGCCGAGGCGGTCGCCGCCGTCTATAACCACCTGCGTAAGCGGGATGACAACCCTTGTGTGGTCATCCCCACGGCCGGGGGCAAGACGCCGGTGATGGCCACGATCTGCCGCGATGCTGTCCAGCAGTGGGACGGTCGCGTGCTGATCCTCGCGCACGTGAAGGAACTTCTCGAGCAGGCGGCAGACAAGCTGCACGCGATGGCTCCGGACCTGTGGAACCGGATCGGCATCTATTCGGCAGGCCTCAAGAGCCGGGACACCGAGCACCCGATCATCGTGGCGGGCATCCAGAGCGTCTATCGCCGGGCGACTGAACTGGATCGCTTCGACCTGATCCTGATTGACGAAGCGCACATGCTCCCGCCGGATGGCGAAGGGATGTACCGCACGTTCCTGTCCGAAGCACGCATCGTGAACCCCAACGTGCGGCTGATCGGCCTGACCGCCACGCCGTACCGCATGACGACGGGCATGATCTGCGGGCCTGAGAATCTGCTGAATCACGTGTGCTACGAGGTCGGCGTGCGCGAGCTGATCGTGCAGGGCTACCTGTGTCCGCTCAAGACCAAGGCGGGCCGGCGCAAGGTGGACACGTCGGGCCTGCATCTTCGCGGCGGTGAGTTCATCGCTGGTGAGGTCGAGGCGCTGATGGATGATGACTCCCTGGTGCGCTCGGCCTGCCGGGAGATCGTCGACCAGACGCAAGACCGGCACTCGGTGCTGATCTTTGCCGCCGGGGTGCAGCACGCACTGCACGTCCAGAAGGTGCTCGGCGAGATGGGCCACGAGTGCGGCTTCGTCTGCGGCGAGACCCTGCCGTTTGAGCGCACCGAAACCCTCCGGCGGTTCAAGGCCGGCACGCTCAAGTACCTGGTCAACGTCAACGTGCTGACCACGGGCTTCGATGCGCCCAACATCGACTGCGTGGCCCTGCTGCGCCCGACAAACTCGCCGGGCCTGTACTACCAGATGGTCGGGCGGGGTTTCCGGCTGCATCCGTCCAAGGAGAACTGCCTGGTCCTGGACTTTGGCGGCAACATCTTGCGGCACGGCCCGGTCGACGCCTTGGAGATCAAGGAACGAGCCACGGGCACGGGTGAAGCGCCCGCGAAGGAATGCCCGCAGTGTCAGGCGGTGATCCATGCCGCCTACAGCCTCTGCCCGGAATGTGGATACGAATTTCCACCGCCTAAACGCCAGCAGCACGATCACGAAGCATCAACGGCTGGAATCCTCTCCGGGGAGGTCACTGAGACCGAGTACGAGGTGCAGGATGTCCACTACAGCGTCCACGTGAAGCGTGATGCACCGGAAGACCACCCGCGCAGCATGCGGGTGGACTACCGCGTCGGCCTCAACGACTACCGCAGCGAATGGATTTGCTTCGAGCACACCGGCTACGCCCGTGCCAAGGCCGAGTCCTGGTGGAAAGCACGTTCACACGAGCCGTTCCCGCAGTCATCCCAGCAGGCGGTAGACATCTGCGAAGCAGGCGGCATTGCCCCGACGTTGGCGATTACCGTGCGGTCGGTGACCGGCGAGAAATACGACCGCATCATCAAGCACAAGCTTGGACCGATCCCGCCGCTCCTGGACGGCAGCGACGAGTACGACGATGGCGATCTGCCGGTCTACGCCGGCCCGTCCGATGAGGAGATTCCGTTTTGATCACGGAGCAGGACACCCTTCATGAAGCCGCGATGGACTACCGTGCCGCCGGTCTGTGCGCACTGCCGGCGATTCGGGCCGAGAAGCGCCCGGCGGTGGGCCAATGGAAGCGATATCGCAAGAGGCTGCCCACAGAGGCCGAGTTGTCCGCTTGGTTCGCCAATGAGCCGGACGCGATCTGCATTCTCTGCGGGAAAGCGTCGAACCATCTGGAGATTATCGATTTCGACGCCCAGGGAGAGTTGTTTACTGCCTGGTCTGAGTGTGTCCCCGCCGACCTGCGTAGACGTGTGGTTGTCGAACGCACTCCGTCCGGCGGATATCACGCTATCTACCGTTGCGAGCGTGAGGTCTGCGGCAGCATGAAGCTGACCCAGCGCCGTCTTGGCGACAAGATCGTCACGCTGATTGAGACCCGTGGCGAGGGCGGGCTGTTCCTCTGCGCGCCCACACCCGGCTATGAGGTGATCCAGGGCGACCTGTGCGACCTGCCCGTGCTGACTGAGGCGGAGAGAGACGTTCTACTGCGGACAGCCTGGGAACTGAACGAATATGTGCCGCCGGTGGTCGATTGCCCGCCACACAGTGGTATTGTCGGCCAGAGAAATCCATCATCGGCCGCACAAGCCGCTTGTGCGTTGCACAGCACCGATCGGCCCGGTGATGATTTCAACAAGCGCGGCGATGTGCGGGCTGTGCTCCGACAGCACGGCTGGACGCTGGCCAAGTCTGGCGAGAATGAATACTGGCGGCGGCCGGGCAAAACCTCGGGCTGGTCAGCTACGCTCAAGGACGGCGTCTTCTACGTCTTCAGCGCCAATGCCGCGCCGTTTGAGCCCAACCGGGCCTATTCGCCATTCTCGGTCTACACGCTCCTGAACCACGGAGGCGATTGGGCGCAGGCCGCCAGCTCTCTGCGGCTGTCGGGTTACGGCGGCGATTCTCTGCTGGACAGCACCCGAGGCGTGGACATCTCCGGCATCATCGAGCAGAGACAAGCCGATGTGGCTGACAACCCCGACACCTCTCCAGCGGTGCCAGAGATTCCCGACCCCGGGCCGATGCCGCCGGAGATGCTGCGGATGCCAGGGTTTGTCAGCGAGGTGATGGATTACTGCTTGACGATGGCCCCATACCCGAACCCCGTCATGGCCTTCGCGGGAGCGCTATCACTGCTGGCGTTCCTGGCTGGGCGGAAGGTCCGTGACTCGGGCGACAACCGCACCAACATCTACCTGCTGGGCTTGGCCCATTCGGCGGCCGGCAAGGATTGGCCCCGCAAGGTCAATACTCGCATCGTCCACGAGGTCGGCATGGCCAATTGTCTCGGCGAACGTTTCGCCAGCGGCGAAGGCATCCAGGATGCGCTATTCCAGACGCCAAGCATGCTGTTCCAGACCGACGAGATCGATGGGATGCTCCAATCGATCAACAAGGCCAAGGACGCCCGGCACGAAGCCATCATGTCCACACTGCTGACGATGTACTCGTCGGCCAACAGCGTCTTTCCCATGCGCCGCAAGGCGGGCAAAGAGTCGCCCGGAGTCATCAATCAGCCCAACTTGGTGATCTTCGGCACGGCGATCCCGAACCACTACTACGAGGCGCTGTCGGAGCGGATGCTTACCAATGGCTTCTTCGCCCGCATGATCATCCTGGAGGCCGGGCCACGTGGCACGGGCCAGGAGCCGAGCATCCGAGACCTCCCGCCGCGCGTACTGGCGACGGCCAAATGGTGGGCGGATTACCGGCCCGGCACGGGCAACCTCGAAGACTGGCATCCGGTCCCTGCGGTGATCGAGCACAGCGACGAGGCTCGACGCGTGCTGGTCGAAACGCGCCAGCAGGCTGAAGCCGAGTACAACACGGCTGAGAGCAAGAATGATCCGGTCGGCACCACCGTCTGGGGTCGCGTCAGTGAACAGGTCCGCAAGCTGGCGCTGCTATACGCCATCAGCGAGAACCATCAGTCGCCATGTATCGGCCTCGCAGCGGTCCAATGGGCTTCGGCGTTTGTCATGCACCAAACCCGGCGGATGCTGTTCATGGCCAGTCAGCACGTTGCGGAGAACCCGTTCCACGCTGAGTGCCTCAAGGCGGTGGAGAAGCTGCGTAAAGCGCCGGGTCAAACGCTGCCTCATAGCGTGCTGCTCAAGCGGATGAAAATGGATGCCAAGAGCTTCGGCATGCTCATCGACACGCTGCTCCAACAAGGTGACATCGAGCCCGTCGAAACCAAAAGGGCTGGCTGGCCGAATCGCGCCTATCGCCTGACGGGCGGGGTGAATCTTGACGGTGAAACATCGCCAAGGGGTGAAACATGAACGGCCAAAACCAGCTCATGATTCCCCAAGATTCACCCAAGATTCACCTCGTGGGGGTGAATCTTGGAAACCGCGAAAAGAGCGTAAATACAAAGAAAACAACAACTCACTCTTCATGTTTCTCTCTTTCACCCCCACCCCCTCGCGCGATGCCTGCCCGCGCATTTTCGCGTGTGTACGCAAGGGGGTGGGTGAAAGGGTGAATCTTGCGATTAGGTACTTCCCGGCCAGCGCCTCGGAAGATGGCGGCGGGAACAGTCACCAGCATAGGCAGAGTTTGTTTTGGCTGTCCGTTTTCTGACCACGACACACAACGCACACGGAGGTGCAACCATGACGACCAGGACGTTCGATGTCGAATTGCGGCCCATCGACGCAATCCGGCCGTATCCGGGCAATCCCCGCGTCAATGACGACGCCGTGGACGCCGTGGCGGCAAGTCTGAAGGAATTCGGCTTCCGTCAGCCGATCGTGATCGACGCCGAGGGCGTGATCATCGCTGGCCATACCCGCTGGAAGGCGGCGAAAAAGCTCGGTCTGGCCAGGGTACCGGTCCACGTCGCCACCGACCTGACGCCCGAGCAGGCCAAGGCCTACCGCATCGCGGACAACAAGACGGGCGAACTGGCCGAATGGAACTTCGATCTGCTGCCCATCGAGCTCAAGGACCTGCAGCAGGCCGACTATGACCTGGGCGTGCTGGGGTTCGATGACGAGGAATTGGCCAAGCTGCTCAATGGCGACGTGGCCGAGGGGCTGACCGATCCGGACGCCATCCCCGAACCGCCTGATGAACCGATCACCCGGCGCGGCGATATCTGGATGCTCGGCAACCACCGCTTGATGTGCGGCGACAGCGGCAGCGTGGAAGACCTCGATCGACTGCTGGACGGCGCGGTCATTGATCTGGTGAATATGGACCCGCCGTACAACGTCCGCGTCGAGCCGCGTTCGAACAACGCCATCGCCGCCGGATTGTCCAGCTTCAAGGCGGCCACCAAGCGAGACGCCATCGACGCAGCCGACGCACGCGGCATGCACCACCAGGGCTTCGACCTGGCCCGCGACAAAAGCAAGTCCAAACCGACGACCCGAAAGATGCGGGCCAAGGACCGCCCGCTGGAGAACGACTTCGTCAGCGATGAGGCGTTCGATCAGATGCTGCTGGCGTGGTTCTCAAATGCCTCGCGCGTGCTCAAGCCCGGCGGCTCGTTTTACATCTGGGGCGGGTACGCCAACCTTGGCAACTACCCCAAGCCGCTGGAAAAGGCGGGGCTGTATTTCAGCCAAGGCATCGTCTGGGACAAGCAGCATCCCGTGTTGACCCGCAAGGATTTCATGGGCGCGTTCGAGATCTGTTTCTACGGGTGGAAGGAAGGCGCGGGCCACAACTTCTACGGCCCGAACAACGTCACACCGTGCGCTACCCAACTACAAAAACTCACCTTTGACTGGCATCGCGGCCAAATCCGCCCAGTCGCCTGAAAGTACCTTCAAGAGTCCCGGTCATAGTCGGACAGCGCACGCTCTCTTACAAGTTCATAGCGGCTTAATCGAAAAAGGGCCTCCGGTTTCCCAGAGGCCCTTCCGAGCGATTAATCACGCTTCCGGTGGAGGAGAAAAGCTCCGAAGCCCATCAGCAACAGGCTCGCCGGTTCGGGGATGTACACGTTTACCCAAACGGGGTCGTAGCCAGCCTTGTCAATGAACCTTATGTCAAATGCTGAACCATCAAGCCATAAGCCCTTGACGCCCTTTATCAGGCCGTTTTCGTACTTCCACTCCCAACCGTCTTGAGCGTGAATGTGAATGTGCTGGCCCGTCGGTTTGCCGTCTACCCATGTTACGTATTGGTAGCTGCTGATGAAGTCAATTCGGCCGCCAGCGAGATAAACTGTGGCGTTCTGCCCACCAATGGTAAGTTCTTCAGTCAAGCCGCCATAATAGTCCAGATGGCTGTTTAGAATCACCAAATCCATTATCCCACCCACATCAAGCCCAAGGGGGACGCTCGTGGACCACACTTCAAGGCGGCTGGAATTGCGAACCTCTATCCAATCTGCCCCCCCGCCATCAACAACAAGAACACCGCTGAGCCAATCGAGCGTATACGCGTACTCACCGGCCGCTATCACGCGGTCGGCGTACTCATAACCACCATAGGCTGGATAGAGGCAACAGGCGAACAGCAACAGCATTCTTTTCATCATACGTCTCCTTAGAATAACAAAGACATTATACACCACTGTCATCCCCATGTCAATGCCCTATTGGGTACTCAGGTAGACCTCAAGGAGATTGTCGTAAAGGGCATCCATAAACTCTTGCCAGTCGGTGGAGTCGATCTCCTGTTGAATGTCCGGGTCGGCAAGCCATAGGCTTTCAAGCGGGCCAATGAGGTTGACCAAAGCTTTGATCTGGGACTCGGCTGGCTCCTGCTCAACAGGCTGTGCCTCGAAAGCCATCATTCCCATCTGACTCTCTTCTCCGAAGCCCATCTCCAGCAGTTCACCCTCAGTAAGCCAGCAAGCCATCCATAGCCAAGGGGCGTCTTCTACAAATATGGCCAGATCGGCCACATCAATGGCATATTGGCTTGGGCCTGTGGCCGAGAAGTTGTATGGATACCCATCAGGATACCACAACGCCATAGCCTCCGGGGCTACATACCCCGGACTGTTCGGTTCGGTCACATACTCGTGGTCGGGGTGATTGGGATCGGTGACCGCAGGGTCGTTGGGATCGTGTGCACGCCAAACCGCTGCAAATCGACCGAATTCTCTGAGATTTACGATCCCGTCTGCATTCCAATCCCAGTCGTTCGAAGTGTCTTCACACGTGACTTCATAAGCCCCCCTGTCCACTGCCATCCCGTAGACCCTGTCCTTGCGATCCATCTCCAATTGTTCGGTGTAGCTCAGGGAAGGGTTGCCGGTGTCTTTGCACGGTGAACTGTACGCGATGCGGACGTTGTTCGGGTCGAAATACGCGAACTGCGGATCGATGTTGATGTTATCGTTCACGCTGTTGCAGTCCTGAATGCAACTGTACCAGGCCGCGTCATCCGCTGAGAAACCCGCAAGCTGTGGCCCCGCGTTGTTGTTGTGGTTGTTGTTGTGGTAAATGATGCAGTTTTGCACTTCTGGGAGTGTACTGCCGACAAGGGAAACGCCCATTGCCTTATTATGAGCAATCGTGACATTCTGCAAGAGTGGCGAGTAGGTCGGATTGATCATGCGGACCCCTGCATTCCCTGCTTCCATGAGGTCGCTTTCAGAAATGATGGCGTTCCTTGCTATCGGCGTTGAATCAGTGCACCGAATCCCATATTGACCGCTCCGCCTGACCCAGCAGTTTTCGACGTACAGAGCAAAACCCTCACCATCGTGTCGAATCCCATCCAACTCGTTGCCGATGATGTTACACCATCTGACGCTGACATCGCCATCTGATGCACGGATGCCGTAGCCGTAGTTCTTTTCAATGGTGCAATTCTCCACGGCGAAATCTGCTCCCGTGCCGTAGATGCCCTGCCCCAGAATGGAACTCTGCGTAACCGTGAACCCATCCAGCAAGGTCTCGTGCCCCATCGTTACGATGGTATCGTTCCGTGTGGTCTCGTCGATGCGGCCCGTAAGAATCGTCTTGTACCGCTTCGGATCGCGTTCTTCAAAGGCACACCCGCCTGTCTTGAAGCCGCCGTAGACGTAAACGCCATTCGGCACATCGAATGTATCATCCTCGTCATCGCCCGGACTGTACGTTCCCTCGGCGACATAGATCAGGTAGGCCTCGGCACATTCGGTCGTTCTTGCCCGCAAGAGAGCACTCTGCAAGTCAACATACGCGTCGTGCCAGCTTACGCCGCTATTCGCCCCTTCGGCTTCCTTGTCGACGTAGAGAATTCCATTGGTGTCCCAGCAACACACTAACGTGTCCACCATTGCCCGTGCAACGACGGTGCCCTGAAGTCCGTTGGGATCATATACTGTCGTCCACAATTCCGCCACATTGTGCAGATACCGCCCCGGCTCCGCTCCCTCGTTGACCACGACGGTAAGTTGGACGCAGCCGGAAGCATTCGGATCTATCGATCCAAGCGGCCACGCATAAGTATGGCTCACGGGGTCGTACCCCGGATCAGGCGGATACAATACGATGGGCGGAGACGCGTTCGGGTCATAGCCGAACGTCCATTCTGCGCCCGGGTAAGTCACATTTGGTGATAACCAGTCAATAATGAACGCGTTCTGCAATGTTTCGTCGTCAT
>Ga0209407_1002143_pt1 | contig 18904 bp, 20 predicted proteins | sample AD_JPNHG3_MetaG_FD_184410 | JGI IMG/M metagenome (GOLD analysis project Ga0209407, IMG submission 184410) | Active sludge microbial communities of municipal wastewater-treating anaerobic digesters from Japan - AD_JPNHG3_MetaG (SPAdes) (version 2) | ecosystem: Engineered > Bioreactor > Anaerobic... | reverse complement strand
GTAACTTTTGAACAGCTTCCAGTCTTCGGGGGCGTGCTCCGGCAGATTCCTTGTTCTGCCGCCGTTTGCTTTGGTGGGCTTACAGGGCAGAGAGAAATAGCGGATCAGGCGCTCACCGACAGCGTCCTTCTGTTGTGCGGTCTTCAGAGCCTGTGCCGCAGTTGCCAGCTTCAGCGGCAGGGACAGCGATGCCGCCCAGACCATCGTGCATTGCCACGAATCCGGGGAAAGCTGTGTGCCGAGATATTTTGAAAGGCAGGTGCGCTCAAACTGTGCGTTCCATGCCGATTTGATGATACTGTCATCCTGAAGCGCATCCACGACCTCTGCCGGAAGCTGCTCCCCGCAGGCCATATCCACACATTTTGTTTCTTCATCGTCAAATGCATATGCGAACAGCAGGATATGAAAATCTCCCTCTACATAGCGGTACACACCGCAGTTTGGGAGGTCGACATCTGAATAGGTCTCTAAGTCGATGGAAAGTACACGTCTGCTCAATAATGATCACCACCTCATGTGTATGTAAAAGGGAGGACGCACCTCCCTTGTCTCAGTTCAGAAAATCCATATCATCATCGTCAAGCTCGTCGGCATCATCGCCCTCGACTTCCACAAAGTCGGATGCCGCAGTCGGCCTGCCGGCAAGACGTTCACCGTGACGGACAAGCTGGATATTCTGGAGTCCTGCCGCGATGCCCTTATTGCCGGAAGCCGCAAAGCCGTAGAAATTCACGCTAACATTGCAGTAGTCGCCGCTGCCGCACTCCATCGGGTCGAGAATCGGCTGCACATGGCGGTCAACGATCTGCGGTGCATCCTTCGATGTGGCATTGAAGAAGAAATGACCTGCGTAGTTCTCATCGTCGGGACGATCGATATCACCGTCGTGCATGGGCAGCTTGAGATTCGGCGGAATCTTGCCGCCCCACTTCTTCTCCTTTGCCGCCTCCTTTGCAGCCTCGATCGCCTTCTTGATCTTGGCGAGAGTCGCCTTATCATCCTTCGGGATGAGCAGAGAAACGGAATACTTCTCCTCGCTGCCGTTAATGCTCTTGGGTTCCCAGATGTTGGCGAAGCTGATGCGGCACGGGATGATGACCTTCGTTGCAGGTGCGTTAGTTGTGTTTGCCATTTGAATACCTCCAAAAATTAATCTTCGTCAGGGAGTATAGAAAACTCCTGTTCGGGTGCTGATATGAGATCGACAGGCTCTCTCGGGTCGCTTTCCGGTACGAGAGCCAGCTTTCCGGGCGGCTTGGTGACATATGCACCGAGCAGCTCATTGAACTTTTTCTTGCCCATCATTTTCTCAAATTCCGTCAGCGTGATGAGCGTCTGCTTGTAAAGGTCGGTGTAGCCGTTCTGCACGGCAGTATCGACCACAGCCTTGGTGTCTGTGAAAACACGCTTGCTGCGTCCTTCGACTACCTTGTAGCCGGGAATGGGTACGCCGTGATTGATCGCTTCGGAAGATACGAAAGCGAATACAGCTTCTATCCATGAGGATATCCTGTTCAGCGTCGGCAATATCTTCGCAAGCTCGGAAATCGGGATAAGCCCAGGCTGCTTGAAAACGGCAGTCTGTGTGTCCGCTTCATAGGGTGCGGTCATATCGCTCTCCTCCGCTGTGTCGAATGCACCTGCATCAAGGTCAAGGAAATCCTCATGGCAGAGCGCCAGTGCTTCATCGGCGCAAGCCTTGCAGACAGGTTTTGCACGGCAGAAACGGCACCAGTCGCCGGGCTTCTGTTCGCCTTTGCCTTCGTAGGCAAGTTTGGCAATGGGTTTAATGCTCTCTGCCCACGCTTTCAGCTCTGATACCGGCATCTCACAGGTGCTGATATTTTCAAGACGGGGCTGCACAATCGACATTCTGACGATCTCCACATCATAGATGAAATCATAAGCCCTGAGTGCGCCTAACGCATAGAGCATCATCTGTGGGTTGTGGTCTGCATCTACGAATACGCCTTTTCCATTTTTGTAATCCACTATGTGGAGGAGACCGCGACCTTCAGCATCTTTTCCAATGACGATCATGTCGCCCGTTCCGAAACCACTCGGTGCAATGTGGCTGTAGTCCAGTTTCTCCTCCACAAGTGCCATCGGCTCACAGCCGTTCACCTTCATTTCCTCGATAATGCCGATCACAAACTCGACATAAATATCTGTAGCCTGCTCAATTTCTTCTGTGTAATAATCAGACTGCGGACGCTCCATACGGTCATGCAGATACTTGCGCACCTTGTACTCGCACAGTTCATGTGCCGCCGTCCCTTCCTCGGCATATTCGCTCGTTGTATTGGGAAACTGCTCGTTCAGACGGGCTGACGGCGGGCAGTTCAGCCAGCGCTTTGTCGCAGATGCGGATAAAATTGCATGAGCACGATTCGCATGGTCGATATTGTTGGGCGGAACACCGGAAACTTTTGCAGTGCTTTTATTCGCCATATTGCTTCACCTCCGATCAAAGCTGCGACACATCTGTGAGGAACGCCTCATACTTGTCTGCAGGTATGTCGCTGACTTTCGCCGCACCGTAGGAACTCAGCAGTGCAAGTATCTTGTCCTTATTGTTGCGGTTCTGCTTGATCTTCTGCGTAACCACACGAATCAAATCATCAGCCGTCAGTGCAGCCTGTTCCTGCTTTTTCGGTGATGCTTTTTTCTTAGGGGGCTCTTTCGGCTTTTCCTCCGGCTCAGTATCCCACGGCAGATCGTCTGCGGAGATGATCTCCTCAAAGTCATCAGGATTAAAATCCTTCAGCGGCTCACCTGCAGGCGCAGGCGTGGGCGGTGTGGTCGTGCCGTTGATCGCCATGTTCGACAGTGACTTTGCAATGCCCGGCTCAGTCGCCGCAAGGAGCTGGATAACGCCGCCGAAGATCGTGCCGAGCGCATCGATCAGCTTTTTGGAATCGACCGGGATCGGCTCCGGTGTCTTATTAGTCTCCGTCATAGATCAGTCCCTCCTCATCGTCATCATCGTTCTCCGGCAGCGTGTTTTTGCCGTCCTCATGGTGCTTGCCCCTGAGATCAGACGGGAAGGTGATCTCGAAGAACATGCCGTCATCGTCGCGCTTCAGGCGGAAGATACCGACATCCAGCTCCATGTTCGGGAGAATCGAAGCGGACAGGGACATGAAGCGAAACATATCCATGGCGGTCTGTGCGATACCTGCCGCCTGCTTGTCCAGCATTGTTGCGATCTCCTTCAGCGCATCCTGTCCCTTGCGGTCTGCCATGTCAGCGCTCTGCTGCGTCTTGCGGTCATCAGTGTTGATGCCGCTGCCGTTGTAGCGGTTCTTCGGGGTTCTGGTTTCCATAGGCTTTTCCTTTCTGTGTGCGGTCTTGCGACCATGTAATGGTGTGCGGCCGCGGTGTGTCCACAGCCGCTGTTTTCATGAGGTCTTTTCAAGAGCCTCTACTATATAGCGTTTCGAGGGGGTGTTTTGTGGGTATCCCAAAAAATTTTTTTATCGAGCCTTTTGAATCACCATCTTTGCTTTTTTATAAGCACCTTCCAGTCGATCATTGACTGAATCACGGCTGATTCCGATTACTTCAGCAATCTGCTGCTGTGTCCAGTTATATTTATGATAATAAACAAATACCTCTCTCTGCTTGTCGGTCATCGCCGCCAGCATTTCTTCACGAGTTTCTCTGCGGATGACGGCGTCCAACGGATCTACCCCAAGTGTCTCATCATCCCAAACGAACCACTTGCCCTCGTAGTCCGCATCTTCTGTCTCATGCTCCTTTTCATCATCTGCCGCATCAGTTTCCGGCTTAATATCCGCATTACCAAGCCCACGGTTCAGAGCCTGTGTGATACGCTCCTCGCCAAACAGGGAGACAGTAGTCGTCCAAGGTGAAGATACAAGAGTTTCATTCGACACATCATCGGTCTCCTTCAGATATTCCTTCTCAGCATCTCGCAGCTTATTGAAATAATATGTGAAGTTCACACAGTACGGGAGCCATACGACGGAGTGCCTTCCATAGCCATTCTCGTAGAGGGCATATCCCGTTTCGTACAGTGTGCAGCCGTTCATTTTTGCAAGGGGCAAACCATCTGTATTCATGAGCTTTACCCTTGTGGGTGTCTTTCCCTGTCTCTTCTGCTTCTGCTCAAGCCCAAGGATAGTAAGCAGATCACGCAGAGTGGTCTTGTTCGTGATGACAGGAAGATCAATGTCGTTTTGAGCAATAATCATGTTTTCCATAATCGTTCCTTTCCGCAAGGAACGCATCGGCGGCAGATGCCCACAGCGCAGACCGCAATACCAAAAAGGCACGCAGGCAGCAGATGTTCGTGAGGGTACAGTTATCCCTATCATCCCGACTGTATAACCATACCTGTCCGGGAGTAGCTTTTGTATTCCTCTGTGAGCATCTGTCCGCCAGTGCGCGCCCTGACTAACAAATGTAATAGTTTACTTGAAGGTTATTTGATCACACCGTCCGCGGTGTCAGTGTAGCAGTTATCAGTCATGTCACCGTTGCCCGTGTACTTACGGAATCCGGCGGCAGTGAAAACAAGAACTTTTATTCCGCACTTTTGTGCCTCCTTGATCTCAGCAGACATTCCACTGCTGATTCTCGGACTTATGATCCACAGCTCGTCACAGCTTCTCAGAGCCTTCAGCCCCAGCTCCATGCCGAGCGCACGCTCAACCTCGTCATCATCGTTCAGGAACTGCGGGTAGTAGAGATGCGGTACAATCGGGTCACAGCCACGCAGTGCGGCGAATGTAGCTACATCCTTGGCGAGCTTCAGATTGTCGATCAGCTCGTTAGCACGGAGGATAGGATCGGTGGATACCGGGCGGAGGGGGCTGCAGATGTAAACGCTCTTCTGATTTTTCATGATAGCACTTCCTTTCAGATAAATGAATTAACGGATATGGATGGTATAAAAATAGCCGGATGCATACCGTGGGAGAACATACAGCTATATCCTGTGCTTGTGGGTATAGTTTGAGCCTATGACCACAAGATGTAGTAGCTTGTATGAACATCCGCTGCCGTATGCATCCGGCGTACAGAGGTTGTTTATAGCCTTGGGAGAGGGGGTTGGTATTGATCTGTTCCCTTGACCGTGATTATATTGTACCAGAATATTTGCGTTTCAGATATACTTTTAGCGTGAACACTTTTCAACAGGCTTTCAACAGAAAAATCACTGATTTTGATATAATATGCACATCAAATAATATATTTGGTGTTGGCATTCTGTTTGTTATGACGGAAAAATCGAAAAAATTCTGTGGAAAAGTGTTCACGCTTGATGAACGGTACCTAAAAATATTTTTGATGTCGTAAAAACACCGTATTTGCGCCTATTTTTCACATAAAAACGGTATGTTGAAAACTCAACTTATCATGATTGCGAAACTCGTGAGAATAAAAAAGAACTGCACCGCAACACCTAAAGTGTTACAGTACAGTTCAGTATAGAACAGTATAGTTATGTGATTTTATTTTACTCCACTTTTCTTCTCACGAAGCAGAGCAGGAAGTCCCTGCTCCTGCACGAACTCGTCCCATTTATAGATGCTATCAGCGTACATTGTTGAAAGGATAATATCGAACACAATTTCCTCGTCCGTATCGCCGTCAAGCATATGACCGGCTTTGTGCATAAGATGATCGTTAAGCCCTGGTACAAGACCAAGTCCAAGTGTCAGCATGGCGGCAATGGGAATACTCGGTCTGTAACTTCGGTTCGTCTTACACTTGCTGATGACACCGTTGGAAAGTCCGCTTAAATCAGCGACCTGCCTTATTGATAAAGCCCAATTATCTAAATAGTACGCAACGATATCATTAAAATTGGAGGGAAGAGCTTTCTTCGTTTCCGATACCAGTTTCCGCCATCTGGTCTTTTGTGCAGGCGTACCTGATATAAAAGCCTTTTGGAACTGTTCCGGTATTGTATCTTGTAAAACACCGGTTTTGTAATCGTATATTAGGATTCGTCGCTTGGTAAACAGAAGACAGCACTCTATCATATGTTTATGTGCGTAGTCCGTTAGCCTTGGATTTCCGTTTCTGTCTTTTTCGATATACGGCGGGGCATTGATGCACAGATGTCCTTCACAATAGATATAATCACCTGTGTGCAGCAGGCGGCGCAGCTTACGGTCGGTTCGGAACATTTTGACAAGCTCGTCCTGCGAAACATCAAACGACTGATAAGGACTGATTCCAGACGGAACTTTGTAGGAGGGGATATATTCTTCGTTGATGAAATTCAGGATACCGCTTGTATCAGAGTAATTAAGCTCTCTAAGACGATATTTTGCCGCTTCCTTTGATACATTGAAATATGCCGCTATTTCTTTGATGATCGCCTCATACATAGCAAACTCGTTCATCCAGGCATATTTCGGCAGAAGCTCCTGCATTTTCTCGTCAACCCATTCATCTAACATCAGAACGCGTGGAGCGAGACGGTTAGCCTGCCATTCCATTTTACTGATTTCTTTGAGGTCATCTTCATCAAGCGGAAGATGCTCCTCTTCAATAGGCTCGAAATATTCATGAAGCTCCTGAATATAGTTTTCCTGAAATAAGAAAAACAGGCTGTGAAGTCCAAAATGGCAGCACTCATGCATCGCAGTATTATGTGCCTTATTCAGATTGTCACGGCAGAGAGTGCGGTCTATCAGAATGGTTTTATCCGGAACTTTAGTGAAAATAGCAGTGCTGTCCTCTTTAAAAAGTGTGACTTTCTTGCCGTGCAGAAACAAAGCTCCTTTGTGCTTTCCGTCTATGGAAAGACCGCTTTTATATGCGTGAAGCCCCATTTCCCGTATCATAGCTTTTACGTCAATATGACCGGGAGTAGCAAATGCAGCGGGATAATGTTCTTCCAGAAACCAGTGGGCAAGGTCTTCCAGACTGTTTCTGTCTATATTCGGCACGAGATAGTCGTCCAGTCTTAATTTCCCGAAAGAACGATCCATGTCATCTTCCGGATGATATGGCATAAAGTACTGAAACAGACTGCTCCGCTTCTCGTAAAGGTCGTAGTAACCTCTCACACGATAGTCGGCAACGGATCTTCTGCGTTCAGGCGCATACTCGTCCCCTGTGTAGATATCTATATATACTCGTATGATCATATCTACATAAACTTCTGACCACGATCTTCTGTATAAAATCGTATTCAGAGTTTTAGCTCCTGTCACTCTCAGTCCGACAAAATCGGGTATCTCGCCGGTACCAAGTCCGTACTCGTGAAGATGTTCTTTAAGATAATAGTGGTAGGCGGTTTCGTAATGCGCACGCAGCCAGTCTGTAAACCGCACCATCTTCTTCAGCTTATGGTGGACGGTGTTGTACTGTGGCTCAGATTCGCCCGGATCTGCTTCGTTGATGATCCAGATAAGAGGATATCTGATCGATGCTTGAAAAGTTGTTGTCATTCCAGCTTCCTTCGTAGAAAACGCATTTTCGTGCGTTATATGGCGGATTCGTAAATGTTTACAAGCCCTGCCTGTGGGGTGGCATACACAAGCCGGAAATATGGATATATGCTGTTGGGTTAATAAAAGAATGTATGTTCTCGTTACACCGTTGCTTTGATTATAGCATGTCCTGCGTAGATTGTCAAGAAAAAAGTGTGTCGTTAAACTGCGACCAATCACGAAATTGTGACACACTGTTTTCAACAATCAATTCAACAGATATAAAACAGGCTTAGATTCGGAATTATTCTTTATATGAAGAAAGTACATAAAAAGTGACAGTCTGACGGTTGACAAAAGTTTGTGAAAGTGGTATAATAATCGCAAAGACTTTTTGTGAAGATTTTACCAGTACGACTAATCAGCAGCGATTCTATAGACAAGGATGATAAAATGGAGAACACAAAACTAAAATTGATAAGGATTCTCGAATTATTACAGAAAGAGTCCTCTAAAAGTAAGCCGCTGACTACCCAGCAAATTTGTCAGAAGCTCGAAAAAATAGGGATGCACTGTGAACGCAGAACATTATATAAAGATATTAAGCTCCTTATTGAGTGCGGTTATGACATAGAGGTTGTGACATCCAAAACAGCTAATCTGTACTATTATAAAAAAGCACCTGCTCTGAGCTTTGCTGAACTGAAGATACTGATTGATGCGGCGGAGGCGGCATCCTTCATATCAGAGAATCAGACCGCAGAGATCGTAGCGAAACTTGCAGCACTCGGTGGCTCACGAAGAAGTGAACTCTTGAACGGCAATCTGATACATTTTAACAGTCAGAAGCATAATAACTGTGATTTGTATGAAACGATCACAACGATAGAGACGGCTATACAGCGAAAACTTCGCATTTCATTTTATTACTTCGACCTTGACGAACACGCTGAGAGAATATACCGGCACAATAAAAAACTGTATGCGGTAGATCCGGTTGTCCTGATACATAACCATGACAATTACTATCTGCGGTGTTACAACCCGGAGCATGACCAAATGAGGAACTATCGCATAGATCGTATGACGGATGCAGAGATAACTGATATCCCGATGGACGAGAAAGCTGATGTAAGCGAGACTGAAATAACAGAATACATATCACAGTCCTTTAAAATGTATAGCGGTAGGACTGTCGAGACGCTTCTGGAGTTCAAGAACGAACTGCTTGACGTGATTTTTGATAAATTTGGAGAGAACACGCCTGTTGTCCGGAAGAACGATGATGCTTGTATCGCTACAGTTGTCGTTCAGACAAGCCCGACATTCTGGGGGTGGTACTTTCAGTTTCCCGAGAAGATGAAAATATGCTCACCTGACTGGCTCGTGGAGGAGTGCGAGAAGTGGAGAGGGCTTAGGTATGAGGGGTAAACCTTAAATACATATCACCAATCGCAGAACTACACAATTTATATTGCTTGAAAGGATGGTGTCACGCAGTGGTCTTTGCACTTGAATACTACAACAAAATGAAAAAGAAGTATCCTCACGTTCTTGACGACGAGTGGATGAGCGATTTAGATATGGCTATGCAGGGCGTTGAGCTGGACGACATTGATATAATGCACATCCTTCAACTATGGAAGAAGGATAAGATGCTGTATAACTTCGCAGATCAAACCGCATTCGAGATACTGAATCAGACTACACCACCAGATTATACCATCTCTTCTGATTTTCTGAGACCTCTTTAAATCTTGTGTAAACCTCCGGAATGGTGTATCATAAAAATAGTAATTCGGAGGGATCACCATGCCAAGGTACAAAGACAGCCCGGAAGTACGGGCAGCAAAACAGGAAAGAAAAGACAAGCTGAGAGAATTTTTATCACTGCTTGAGGTTGACGATATGCATGACCTGCGCTCGCTTTTTAAGGAGATGGTAGGCGAAGTGCTCGAAAACGGACTTGAAGCGGAGCTTGATGATGAGCTGGGTTACAGCAAATATGACTATCGCAATAAAAACACGAAAAACAGTCGAAACGGGTATAGCAGAAAGACGCTCAAAACAAGTGACGGATTCGTGGAAATAGCAGTTCCGAGGGACAGAAACAGAGACTTTGAACCCCAGCTGATCAAGAAGAATGAAACCACTCTGAGCGGCGATATTGAAGAAAAAATCATCTCCATGTACGCCAAGGGAATGACCACAAACGACATATCAGCGCACATCGAGGACATATACGGCATTGAGGTGTCGGACAGCCTTGTTAGCCGTATAACGGATAAAATTCTGCCTGTCGTAAAGGAGTGGCAGCAGCGTCCTCTTGAAAGCATATATGCGGTAGTTTTCATGGACGCAATACACTATCACGTTCGCTGCGAGGGCAGGATTGTCAAGAAGGCTGTTTACATAGCGATAGGCATTGATATGGACGGCAAAAAGGACGTGCTCGGAATGTACGTCGGCGAAAATGAAAGTGCAAAATACTGGCTGCAAATCCTGAACGGGCTTAAGGCAATACCGCACAAAGCCCGCCTGTCGGCTTTGCGCAGCATCTGCTGACGAATTTTCCGTCATATCACACAGAAACTCCTTGCAATACGCCAGTATTCCTGCGTCGTTTCTATGCAATCTGACGAAAAATCTGTTGGCACATCTACCACACAATCTTTGTGCGGTGCTGCCTTAAAAACCGTGGCGTTGAGGACATATTGATTACTTGCATAGATGGTCTTACAGGCTTTCCCGAAGCAATATCAGCCGTATATCCCAAAACGGAAATACAGCAGTGCGTGATTCATCAGATACGTAACAGCACGAAGTATGTGTCATACAAGGATATCAAGGCTCTGATGGCTGATTTGAAGAAGGTTTACGGCGCAGTTGATGAAGAAACTGCCCTTTATGAGCTTGAGCAATTCGGCAAGAAATGGGATTCAAAATATCCGAAAATATCGCAGTCCTGGCGCTCTCATTGGCCGGAATTATCCACATATTTCAAGTATCCGCAATCTGTCAGAACGCTGATTTACACTACAAATGCAATAGAAAATTTTAATCGGCAGCTGCGGAAAGTGACGAAGAATAAGGCTGTTTTCCCGAACGATGACGCTCTGCTGAAAATGCTCTACCTTGCCCAGTCGGATATAACCCGCAAGTGGACGGGAAGACGCAGGGACTGGGGAGAAATACATTCCCAGCTTGAGATTTTCTTTGCTGAGCGTTTGAACGTTTAGCAGAAATGGGGCTGTGGATGAGCCAGTGTGAGAAGCATCACATTGGGATCCATAGTCCCGTTGAACGGCTGAATCGATAGCAGAAATGCCACCGGCGTCAAGGGTAAAATGAACGGCTGACGCCGCCCTTGACTCCTGCCACCATTTCCGCTATAATGCAATTAAGGTGTTAAGCCGAGTTGCGGCTTAACACCCTGTACCAATTTTGTTCTATGCCATTCTGTGGAGTTTACACAGTTTTTGAAGGAGAGCCTAAACTTATCTCTTTCAAATCGACTCGATTTTGCCGGAGTGAAGTGTTATACTGAAAGAGCAGTCGACACTCTCGCTTCTGGTCAGCCGTTTCAGCTCGCTCTGCAATCGCTTCTCCTTGTGCTTGGCTGCGGTCAGCTTGCGCTCCGCAACATACTGTTTGTGTTTCAGCTTTTCCAATTCTTCGCTCATGGGCAACTTCTCCTTTCTGATAATGGGCAAAACAAAAGCGACCAACTTTTTACGGTTGATCGCCTTTGGCTTGGGCATTATTCAGTTAAACATAAAACTTCGTCTACTCTACATATTGCTTTTCTGATATTAGATGCAAGCGTAGATGCTGCTTGCTCATAGTACTTTTCATAGACCTCTAATAGCGTACTTTTAATGTATTGATTATGCGTTCTTATTTCTTCCTCGGAAAGAGAAAGCAATGCAGAAATACAGTATGTAAGCTCATCTTGTTTTATACAGATGTTTTCTTTTTGCCATGCTTCTCGATAAAACTTCTTTTTCATAGAAGCGGCATTATTCGAAATTGTAGCGGATACTGTTGGAATTAGGTTACCATTTAATCGCTCTCGAAGCCTTTTCTTAGCAGCTCCACGAGCCGTTGTATCTTCAACAATTTTAATTGCATCAGCTATTGAAACATTTGCTTGCTGAATAAAAAAGTAAATTGGATAATTGCAGGTTGTTGAAGAACAAACGGATCTTATGTATTCCATCGGTTCTTCGACCTTAGTGTCCTGAAGAAACGCTTTAATCAAATCATTTGGCTCAATCGCTCTTACAACTTTTCGTGTTGTCTCTTTAACAACAATTTTTCCTGTGCCTAAGTTTTCAATATCGCCAATTATGCGAATAGCTGGTTTTCCTTTTGTTTCAACAAACTCGCCCTCTTTTATAAATGCGATTTTAGACAATAGATTTTCATCTATAACAACAGAGCCACCATTACCGGTTATTTTACCAGTTTCCAAATCTAATAAACACGCATTTTCAATCCCAACTTTGGCTGCTCTCTGTGCAAAGTTAAGCCAGAGTTGTTCTTCTGCCTTTCTTGCATTATCGATAATCGCAGATAATTCTTCATATCTGATTCTCTCCGAACGCCCACCATATCGATAAAAAATGTCGCCTTCCTTTAATGAGTATTTAGGGTTTGGAGAATCATAGGACTTCTTACAAACACAAGGCTTTTTGCTGAGGGGTTCAGTATAAATCACACCAAAGCTCATTCCTTTGTACTCAAAAGTGCAATGATCCCATTTGATTTCCGGTGAAAAATACTCCAATAAGTTTTTAGTAAATTCCTCGACTTTCAAATCTTCAAATTGAGATAGATTTTTATCTTTCAAACCCAGTAAACGTCTGGGCTTGTCTCCAACTCCAAAGATAATATATCCACCAGCGTTATTCGCAAAGGCTGCAATAGTTTTGAAATATTGAGCCATTCCAGCATGACTATATGATTCCTTAAACTCTATGGTTGAGCCTTCACGATTTATAATTCTCAAAGGATCTTTCGGGCTTGTTCGGAATATGTTAGTCAGCTTATCTGCTGATAAAGGATTACCTGTTTGCATTACTCAATCCTCCTTTTTATCCACTTAATTATTTGCTAATTGGAAATTGCTCCGAAACTGCATCCGCAACGTGCCAAAACATTACTGGTGGAATCGCATTTCCTAATGCTCTATATTGAGCAGATTCACTTCCGACCAATTCAAAAGTTTCTGGAAACGATTGAATTCTTGCAACTTCACGAGGGGTAAATCTTCTATATCGTCCATTAACCATAAGTACAGGGTCGGTACTGTTCAAAGAAACTTTAGCAAGATGTGCTCCAACGGTATTGCATGGTTTTGTAATATCCTGTGCTCTACCTTTATTCATAGTATCCCTGTTTTTCATCATTCCTGCAACTGCACGATCGCTAAAGAAGTACTTTTCAGGCACTTCATCTTCAACAACTGTACTTAGAGGAATAAATTGCTCCTCATTTTCAAAAACAAGATTCGGGAATGTAAAATCAACTTTCAAATCTTTACGAAATCCAACAATAATAACTCTTTCTCGTTTTTGAGGTACGCCATAATTGGCAGAGTTCAAAATAGAATATTTGACATCGTAGCCACTATCTTCAAATTCTTTCAAGATAAGCGGAAATGCACTTCTCTTGTTAGCAGTCATAAGACCTTTTACGTTTTCTGCAATAAAACACTTGGGTTGTTTTTCCCTTAACACTCGACACATCTCGAAAAAAAGTTTACCTCGTTCGTCTTTGATTCCCAGCCGAACTGGATTCTGTGCGACAATAGAAAATGACTGGCAAGGAAAGCCACCTGTCAAAATATCAAACTCCGGTATTTCATCGCTCTTTACTTCACGAATGTCCCTACTATCTGGCGTAATACCGAAATTCTTTTCAAAAATTGCACAGGCATTGGGGTCGATGTCATTAGCATAGACAATTTCCATGTTATTTGAACTATAGCGTTTTCCTTGAAATTCAAAGCCACCCAAAAGTCCTACGTCTGTTCCACCACAACCGCAGAAAAAGGATGCCACTCTTAATTTGTCCATGTCAGTAACTCCTCGAATCTACCCACATTCTGTGGGTCAAATGTAATGTCCGCACCATCAGCCGGAACCATGTCAATCAAGTCCTTTTTATATAGTCCAACAGGGTCTTGCAACAAGAATAGCTTTCTCTCAGACTTACTCAAAAGCAATCGATAAACATAGTATCTGTCATGGGTACTGCTTGCAGTATTCCACTCGTTCTTAGTCAAGTGGATTCTGTTAAAATGCAAAGGTTTGGAACTAATTGTTGTTTTTACTTCGATATAGCGTTTTCTCTCATCCAATTCAACAGAGCTTATATCATAGCCAACAGCAAATTGCGTAGGAATACGCTTAATCAAATGAATGAGATCCTCACGTCCACCAATCTTAACACGCATACATTCATGTCCGTGAACAAGGCTCTCGCCAATGTCACCAATATCTTTTGTTGTGAATGCATCGTAGTAAGATGCAATTCTGCGTTGCAACTCGTTATCTCTATCAATAAGGTCAGATACCATTGTATCCTGCTTGGTTGTGATATTGTCTTTAAGAGCTTTCAGTTCATCTGCATCAGAGGCAATGTAAGCCAGAATATCTGTTGCAAAATCGGTGTTTTGAATATCTCTATTAACATAAGAAAACCAACCATTGGTGCAATCTTTAACCGATTCCATAGAACCATCACGATGTTCGATCATCGTATCGTATTCGGAGAACCATTCAGAGGATTCACAAAACTTGATAATGGCTTCTTCCTCAAGCGTGTTAAGATAATACATTCTGCTATCATAAGTTTTTAGCAAATTGGCAATTTCCATATAGTCGATAATATCTCCAGCATATCGAATCACATCGCCTGTCTGGTCATATTCATAGCCATTCTTACGGTTTTGTAAAATACGTTCCCATGTTTTTTCAATGCCCTCATTGTCACGAGTAACTCGTAAATCATTGAAAATACAATGGCAGACCTCAAATTTTGTTAAACCAATAGAATTCCCACCATCTTTATTTGCATGACGCAGTAGTTTTAGAATATACTGTGCAGGCTTAAAGTGAACACCTGCTTCAATTTGTTCCAAAACATTCTTAGGCTTTATATGTGCACCGGGATATTGGAAGTTATAAAGGAACACCTTGAAACATTCCACCAAGTCCTGACGTTCAGCCAGTTCAATGGCTCTACGTCCAGGCTTGTCTGTAGTAGCGGTATGCTCGATGAAACCAAATAATGCAGAAATTTCGGTTCTCCAGTTGTTTATTGTTTTCAACTCTCGATGGGCATTTCCGGGGTATCGGTAAATTGCAGCATTTACAGCAGAAACAAATTCATCTGTTGGTTTTTCTCCAACCTTAGCAATTTCTTCTGCCATGTATATTAAAACATTTTCAATATCGCCCTTAAATCGTGGGCGTACATGATGAATCCTAAAGAAATATTCATCGGGTATTCTATATTCGCTCATATACTATCCCTCCAGCATTTTCTTTACTTGTTCTGCAATCGCCTGTGCCATCAGTGGGGGAACAGCATTTCCAACCTGTCTGAACTGCTGTGTCTTATTTCCCAAGAACTTAAAATCATCTGGGAAAGACTGCAATCTTGCACATTCTCTTACGGTAGGGACACGATTATACTTGTAATGGAAGTGATGTCTATGTCCTGTGTCGATTGTAGGGGCGGGTTTGTTGCTGGCAAAGCGAGTCCATGCAACATGAAAATTTCTTGACTCACGGTATTCTTCTGGCAAATTCTTATAATTTCCGCCATCGGGAACAAGAGAGATGATTTTTTTGACTTTATCGGAGTGGCTTGCCGCAACATGGTTCAAGACCATATCAGATCTTTTTCTCATAAGCTGCTGATAGTAGTTTTGAGGGGGCATTGCGTACTCTGATACTTCCTCGCCAAGTTCATTTTCCAGTGCTGGCAAATCAGATAATGCCATGCTACAAGTAACAACATTGGGGTTGATTGCAGGATATTCGAAACTGCCGACCTTTGTGCCAACAAAAACAACACGCTTTCTACTTTGTGGTACACCATAATCCGCCGAACACAAAATCTTGTATTCTATATGATATCCCATTTCAGTAAACTTCTCGATAATGCTATCTTTAATCTGCCCACCAAACAATCCAACCAATCCGGGTACATTTTCAATAACAAAAACCTTTGGCTGAATTTCTTTTACAAGGCGAATGTATGAAAGATATAATTTATTTCGTGGATCATCAAATTTTCTCGGTCCAGATAGAGACATTCCTTGACAGGGAGGACCACCAATAATTACATCAATCTGCTTTCCACCGAGCAGAGGTTTTATATGTTCATCATAAGTAATCTGCGTAATGTCTCCGCAGATTGATTTTGAGCCTTTGTGATTAAGTTCAAAGGTTTCCAGAGCTTTTGCATCGTTATCAATACCCACGAGAATATCAAAGCCAGCACTCTCGAAGCCGTATGATAATCCTCCAGCTCCACAAAACAAGTCCAGTACATTAAGTGTGCTCATTGCTATCATTCTCCATTTTCTTTCTTTCTTTTGTCGGTAGGTTTTTCTACATCAGCAGGTATTGCCCATGCTTCTCCTAATTTGAATACTCCGGGGATTCTTCCTTCGGAGCAAAGAATTTGAACCCTACGTTGAGATATATGCCATATTTTAGCAGCTTGGCTTGCTGTCATATACTCCATTTTCTCACCTCAAAACATAGTAATACATTATCTATTATATTCTACGGGGCGAACAAAAGCAATAGGTTTGAGAAAATTTGCAGAGAATATCAGATTTTTTTACATATTGGTCACATCTGATACTCTATAACCCCTTATGTACTTGCGGTCAAAACATCAGATGCAAGCCCGACATTTTGACCGCATATCGCCCCCTAACTGTTACATTATTCCGTCCGGCTCTTGAACCCGGTTTGCTTTGCGTTCTCGCTTGCTTTCCGTCTGCGTTCCTCGCTGTACGGTGCTTGCAGCCGAATAGACAGTCTGGACTTGTCCAGCTCATAGATCACGCCGCCTTGAGCGAAGGATTTTTTCAAGCGGCAAAGGTCGGGGTGCTTCTTGCTGAACTCCGCCAGCCGCTTTCGCAGTCCGGCATTGTAGGTCTGAATGTGGGCGGTGTCCTCGCCCTCGTTGAACAGGATAATGGTCTCTTTCTCATACTTCGTCAAGGTCATACTCATCCTCCTCCCATTCAGTTGCCGGACAGCCGCTCACGATGCGCTCAAAAGCCTTTTCATAGCGCAGATATGCTTCCATCTCTAAGCGGAGATTGAAGAACATACAGCGATACCAGCGGTCGGCGGTCGGGGCGTTCAGTTCCCTTGCAATTGCAAGGAAGAAATGCTTTACGGCAGGATCAGGGGCAAGCTCTGCCAGCGTACAGAAACGGTTGACCGTTGCTTCACGGTCTGGGCTGCCAAAGGCGTACAGTGCTTTCTTCTGGTTCATAGTCATAGTTTTGTTCTCCTTTGATTTGATAAAATAAAAGCGGCAGGGACCTTACAAGGAAATACCTGTCGCTTTGCTGACGATATAAAATTGTTGGGTCAGGACTTGATAAAATCACGCAGTCCGTAGTTGATAACGGTGATTCTGATAATCAGCCATTCCGCAATGTGAGGGATGATAAAGACCACAAAGGCAACTGCCAGCAGTTGAAGCGTTTCTGCTCCTGCGCTGATGCCGAACATCCATCCGGCAATCGTTATCAGAAACATAAGCCCAGCAAGCAGATTGAAGATAGCGGTCGAGAACTGCGTGAAGAAGATACCGACCCATTGCCCCCTTCCCGGTAAAATAGACACGAAAAAGCACACAAAAGTCGAATGAATCGCCGGATTGCTCCGGAATGCTCATGCGACATTTTGCCGCTTCAACTGCCGAGCATACTCCATCGGTGATAACCAACCAATGGAAGAGTGTGGACGTATTGGATTGTAAAATCCTTCAATGTACCGGAAAATTGAATTCTGCGCCTGGCTGCGTGTGGCATAGCTTCTCAGATACACCAGCTCGCACTTGAGACGGCTGAAAAAATTCTCTGCAACCGCATTGTCATGTGGCTCTCCCTTCCGGGACATGCTCTGGATAAAGCCCAGTTTTTCAAGCTCTTCCCGGTATGCAGCTGCTGCATATTGTACACCCCGATCGGAATGAAACAATAATCCCGGTGCGGGATGCTCCCGTTTGACCGCCATGCGGAGCGCCGCCAGCGTGAGCGCTGTGTCGATGCGGTTGGAGAACGCATATCCCACAACCTTTTTGGTGCAAAGATCCTTGACAATAGCAAGATACAGCCAGCCCTGCCCGGTTGGAATATATGTAATATCGCCAACCCAGACGGTATTCGGAGTTGAAATCTGAAAATTACGGTTTAAAAGATTCGGCGCAATCGGATGCGAATGTTTGGAATTGGTGGTGCTTCTGCATGCATTCCTGCGTGCAGACCGGATGTGCAGCTGCCGCATCAGTCGGTAGATCCGTTTTCTTGAACACATCAGCTGTCTGCGGGTCATATGAAACAGGCTGTCCAGTCCCAGAGCCGGATACTTCTGATGCAGGGTGATGAGTTGACGGGACAGCCGCTGATCCTGCAGTTTTCTGGGGCTGATGCCCCGATGAAGCCAGGCGTAGTAGCCGCTGCGGGAGATTTCCAGAAGCCGGCATAGCTGATCCACAGAGACTCCCGCAGATGCAGACTGGATGAATCTGTACTTGTCCTCTATGGTCTGGAAAGTATGCCGACGGATTTTTTTAGGATCTCGATGACCTCGTCTTTCTGCGCCAGCTGTTTGCGCAGTGCTCTGTTTTCCGCCTCCAGATCCCGCTGGCGACGCTCTATGCGGTTCTGCCGCTCGGTTTCCTTCGGCTGGATGCCGGACGCTTTGAGCCAGTTCCGGATGGTATCCGTGCAGACGCCTAGATGTGCCAACAGTTTTTTCGTCAGATTGCATAGAAACGACGCTGGAATACTGGCGTATTGCAAGGAGTTTCTGTGTGATATGACGGAAAATTCGTCAGCAGATGCTGCGCAAAGCCGACAGGCGGGCTTTGTGCGGTGTTGCCTATATATTCTTAGCGGTTGTGGTGATATGCTACGACCGTTTTTTATTTTCTATATGATCGCAAGATGCACGATGAATCCATCTCGATTGACAGATTGCATTGTGTTTTAGCAAATAATCCTTTGTTAATTCTGCACAACTTTAAGTGTAGAATTGTTGAATAGATATGCAATCATACAGTTTATGCAGGGAACTGTTGACTGTATAGTTGAAATGGATGTATAATTTAATTGGATAATCTATATAATTTTGATTTGCCGAAGAAGAAACTACTTTTTTGTGAAAGGATTCGTTATGAAATTACCAAATATACTGCTGACATCTGCCGTATGCTGCCTC